>Ga0209004_1000031_pt1 | contig 37743 bp, 27 predicted proteins | sample TexAe_RefH0_M1_FD_187948 | JGI IMG/M metagenome (GOLD analysis project Ga0209004, IMG submission 187948) | Forest soil microbial communities from Davy Crockett National Forest, Groveton, Texas, USA - Texas A ecozone_RefH0_M1 (SPAdes) (version 2) | ecosystem: Environmental > Terrestrial > Soil >... | reverse complement strand
CGAAGGAGTGATGGTGGCCATGTTACCCAGCATTTCAGTCTTGTTTGGTTCAGTCTTGATGGGAATAGGTGTGTTCTCAAGCCTGTTGAGCGAGTCGAGACGATACTGCGGAGTCTGCGCCGTTACGGTATAGGTCAGGTTCATCTTTGGATCGACCCAGAAGTTTGGGGCGACCGCGTAGCCAGACGCCATGGAGACGAAGAGGCTGTTGGACACATCTTGCTGGGTCAATCCAAATTCCGCCGCCCTGGCGCGATCCACGTCGATCTTTAAACTGGGGCCGTCCATTACCTGTTGCAGATGAACATCGACCGCGCCGGGAACAGCGGCGATCTTAGTCCGGAGATCGCGGGCCACGTCGAAGTTACCCGCGTCGGTTCCTTGCACTTCCACATCGATCGGTGCAGGAAGGCCGAAGTCCAGGATCTGGGTGACCATGTCGGCCGGCTCGAATGAAAAGGTCATGGAAGGGAAAGTAGCCGGCAGCGTTCTGCGCAATGCTTCGATGTATTTTTCCGTGGGGCCATGATGCTTCTGATTCAACGAAACGAGAATCTCTCCGTCGAAGGCTCCAATGTTAGGAGTGAAGCCAAACGTGAAGTCGATCGGATCCTGCGGAAGACCGATATCATCCAAAATCAAATCCAACTGGTTGGCCGGAATCACGTGGCGAATCTGTTGCTCGACCTGGCTGAATTGCACCGCGGATTCCTCGATACGGGTACCCGGCATGAGGCGCACATGCAGGCGGAATTGGCCGGTATCGACGGAAGGAAAGAAATCCTGTCCGATGAATGGCAGCAACAGGAAGGCCGTGGCCATGACCGAAGCGCAGGCAATCAATGACGCGCGGCGATGTTCAAGAAAACTGTGCAGCAGGATCGTGTAACGGTTCTGCACACGCAAATACGCGGCGTTGAAACCATTGTTAAATCGGATAAACCATGATGGCTGGTGGGATTCGGCCGTGTGATCTGGAGCATTCTGCTCGTGGTGCGTTTCGCCGGCCAGGAAGTACTTCACCAGCGTGGGCACGAGCGTACGCGACAGGATATACGACGCAAGCATTGAGAAAACCACGGCCATGGCCATCGGCGTAAACAGATACTTGGCCGGCCCGGTAAGGAACACAACCGAAACGAAGACGATACAGATCGTGAGAGTGGATACGAAGGTGGGTGTGGCGATTTCTGAAGCGCCTTGAAGTACCGCGTCAAACAAAGGCTGACGCCCCATGTGTCGGTGAATGTTTTCAATGGTGACCGTGGCGTCGTCCACCAGGATGCCGATGGCAAGCGCCAGTCCGCCCAGCGTCATCGTATTCAACGTCTCTCCAAGCGCATTTAGAACAATGATCGAACTCAGGATCGACAGCGGAATCGAAATCGCAATGATCAACGTGCTGCGCCAGCTTCCTAGAAAGACCAGAATCATGAGAGCAGTCAGGCAGGAGGCGATGAATCCCTCGCGCAGCACCCCTTCAATCGATGCACGAACAATGACCGATTGATCGAAGAGCCCCTGAATCTTCATTCCCTTGGGAGCCGCCGCCTGCACTGCGGGAAGAATTGTGTTCTTGATGGTGTCGATGATCGAAAGCGTAGATACGGTGCCGCTGCGGTAGATCGGAGTCAGCACCGATGGCTTGCCGTTGGCCCTGACGATATTCTGCTGCACCATCCAGCCATCTCTCACATGCGCTACATCACGCATGAAGATGACGGAATTATTCACCACTTTTACGGGCACATTGTTGAGGGCAAGTGCATCGGGCGGACTGTTGTTGAGACTCGTGCCGTATTCGCGCCCTCCGATCTTGATGGTGCCTGTCGGCATGGTCACATCCTGCGCGGTGATGGCATTTTCAATGTCCGTCGGTGTCAGTCCCTTAGCCAGCAGCGCCTGCTGATTCAGGTCCACCATGATTTGGCGCACTACGCCGCCGTGGGGCGCGGAGAGCAGAGTTCCCGGTACCACCGAAATCTTCTGGCGTATGCGAAAAATTCCGTAATCATACAATTCGGATTGCGACAGAGTGTCGCTGGAAAGCGCCAGTTGATAAATGGGGACGGTAGACGCGCTGAAACGCAGCACCCAAGGGGGATTCACGCCGGCAGGAAATCGAAATCGGATGGATTGCACCGCGGCGCCCACCTGGGCGATGGCGGCGTCGATATGCACCTGCGGCTGAAAGTAGATCATCAGAACGGCATAGCCGCGCACAGTCTGCGAATCGATGGACTTCACATCGTTGACCGTGGACATGATGAACTCGCTGAAGGTGGTGATCCTCTGTTCCATCTCCTGCGCCTGCAGGCCCCGGTAATCGTAGACAACCGTGATGACGGGAATGTCGATGTTGGGGAAGATGTCCGCAGGCATGGTTGCGACTGACGACAGACCGATGAGCAGGATCAGGATGGCAGCAACAATGAATGTGTAGGGACGGTTCAGCGCGAGTTTGACAATCCACATAAGCGAAACTTTTCTGTACTGAGCAAGACCGCGGAGTCCTCGATCTCGGCTGAAAAACTCTTCCTTTAGTTATGGTGTAAACCACCGAACGTTTTGCAGGATGGGGGCTTCCGCTTGCTTGAGCTTTCTCGCCCGTCCAGTCCGGAGGTGTCGTTTTGGGCGCTTGCTTACCGGAATTGCGGGTTCGAATGTACTCGAACCGCGCGACGCAAGCCCGGGGGGCCGTGATCGACTTACGCCTTTCCCCGCATTTATATAGATTATCGATAATCCATATAGTCGCAGATTATCTATAATTGTTTCCGATGGACAACAAAGGATTTGCATTGCCGCGCGATTCGATGGCGGACCGGGTGAAGCAGCATCTGATGCAGAGAATCATGAGCGGTGAACTGCCTCCCGGACATCGTCTCGTTGAACTTCACATCGCCCACGAATTGAACACGAGTCAAGGCCCGGTGCGCGAAGCACTCTGTGAATTGGAGAGCCTCGAACTTATCGTGACGGAACCTTACAAGGGGAGCCGTGTTCGCGAGGTGACGCCGCAGGAGATCCGCGAGGCTTATATGGTTCGCGCCGCGCTCGAAGATCTGGCCGGACAACTTGCCGCACAACACTTCAAGAGTGCGACCGCTTCACTAAAAAAGACAGCGACTGCTATTCGTGAGGCCGCCTGCAAAAAGAATATTGCCGCATACGCACGTCACGACATTCAGTTTCATCGCTCGATTGTCGACGGTGCTTCAAATCGGATTCTTTTGAGAACGTGGAATTCTCTGGCCTTTGAAGTTCGGATTCAATTGTGGCTTTCCAAAAGCAATCTGGATTTGATGACCGCGCAGGAGTCGCACTGGGAAATCATTGAAGCCCTGGAGCAAGGGCATGGCAAGCAGGCGGGGCATCTTCTCCGAAGCCACATTCTCCACAGCATCTCAGCAGGAACTATCCAGATTCCCAAATAACGCAAAGATAGACATCGCCCGATTCGACCCCGTTTTGGACTCAAGCTGACCATCCTTTCCACCAGTGGTCGAAACCGCCGGCGCCTTTGGCTGTCCGATACTGAATCTCTGGGCTATCCCGCACCGAAATCGTCGATGGAGATTCGGAGCCGGCGTCCGAGGTCCTGCGAAGCGTGGCGCAGGCGTGGGAGGACGCGCAAGCCATAGGCTATCCCTTCGAAACAAGGAATATTACAGCTCCCTCCACAACTTATCCCCAGCCAGGCCTTTGAGTCGCAGCCTCCCCGGGACGGTTCCCTGCAGAATTCCCCACCTTGCCGGAATGCTGCTCACCGGCAGAAGGGTGCGGATATAAGCTGAGCCGAGCGAGTTCGCTGTACAATCGCAGTACTTCGGTTCCGGTTGCACGCATCTCCCCTGCGAGGAACAGAATGACTTCTCTCACCGTTGCCCCTGCTCGATCCAAGGCCCCTTTGATGCGCTCCCCTGAATTGCCTCGACGCGCCTTGGGCCACATCTTCTCGAGCGGGCCCCTGATTATTGCTGCTGCCTCGCTCGTCCTCGCGTTGGGAACCGCCGTCGAGTGCCGCTCGATTACGCACCTCCCATCGCTGATCTACGGCCTCATCCTGTGGGGATGGTGGGGAATCACTGCCTCCATCCTTTGGCAACTCGGTCGGGGCGGATCTTCGCTGCTCAAGCTCTCCCGAAGGAACATGGCCTTGCATGGGCTCATTGCCTGTGCGGCCGGCGTCGTGCACCTCATGCTTCTGGGAAGTCTTGCAATCTTCATCGCCGAATGGAAGGTGCAGGCACCCGTCATCAAAGTCCTCACAGCGCCGATCAATCCTAACCGATTCGGCATGGAGATCCTGATTTACGGGTTTATTCTCGGCCTGATCGGCTCGATTCAATCTCAGATCCGCGCGCAACGCGAGGCCCTGGGCGCGGCAGAATTGCAGCGTCAGCTCGCTGCGGCGCAACTCAAGGCACTGCAGATGCAGATGGAGCCGCACTTCCTCTTCAACACTCTGAATGCAATCACAACCCTGGTTGAGCTAGGCCGCCAGCAACAGGCGGCAGAGATGCTGGGTAATCTCAACGCGATCCTCAAACGGACACTCGAGCGGGAGACCCCGGAAAAGATTCCCCTATCCCAGGAGCTTGAAATCGTCGAGAACTACCTGGCAATCGAGCAGGTCCGGTTTGCCGATCGGCTCCACGTTCATATCAAAGTCGATCCCGGCGCTCTGCACAGCCTGGTGCCCTGCTTTTTGCTCCAGCCCATCGTTGAAAATGCCATCCGTCACGGCATCGCGAACTGCGAGGGCGAAGGCACCGTGGAAGCATCGGCGCTACGCGACGGTAACCGCTTGCGTATTTTCGTCCGCGACAGTGGCCCCGGAAAGACCGCTGCATCCTCCGGAAACGGAATTGGCCTTAGAAACACCCGCGAGCGGCTTTCCTACTTCTATCCCCGGGAACATAGCCTGCAAGCCGGTGCGGCGAAGGCTGGAGGGTTCGAGGTCGCCATCGATATCCCCTACGAGAGCGCCGGATGAAGCTGAAAGCGATGATTGCCGATGACGAACCGCTGGCACGCGAGCGGCTCCGCTTGCTTCTCTGCGGCGACGAAGACATCGTGATCACCGCCGAGTGTCGCAGCGGACGCGAAGTTGTGCAAGGGCTTCGCGCGGGTTCGATTGACGTTCTGTTCCTCGATATCCAGATGCCGGGCAGCACGGGATTTGAAGTCATTGAACAAATCGGCGCATCGCGCATGCCGGTCACCGTCTTTGTTACGGCCCATAATCACTATGCGTTGAAGGCGTTTGAAGTTCATGCGCTGGACTACCTCACCAAGCCCATCGAACCCGCGCGCCTGCAGGCCACGCTGGCACGCGTGAAGGAACGCATTGCTTCGAAGTCGGCTCTGATGGCGCAAGAGCAGTTGAAATCGATCTTCGAAAATATTACTCAGAATTCGTCGCAGCCGATGAAGTATCCGAGCCGCTTCCTTGTTCACAACGGGACCAAAGACGTCCTTGTTCCAGTCGATGAAGTGGAGTGGATTGAAGCGGCCGATTACTACTCCTGCCTTCACGTGGGGAGCAAGAGCCTTATGCTGCGGGAACCGATCAAGCAGCTGGCCGCCTCTCTCGACCCTGCTCGATTTGTGCGCGTGCATCGCTCAGCTATTGTCAACATCAATCATGTTCGCGAGATTGTTCGCGATGGACGAAACGAGAGCGCCATCATTCTGCACAGCGGCCATCGGCTCAAGATGAGCAAGCTGGGTTGGCAGAGTTTTCTGGCGGCAACTCGCAACTAAACCACTGCCGATCGAAACTCCGGTTCGTTCTGCACTTAGAACTGGAGCCGGGTTACGGGACCAAACGGCCGCCGTGGTTCTGATATGGCTGGCTGCACGCTTGCTTCTGTTCCCTGCATCCTGATCGCATTTTCCGGGCTTATGGGCGAGGCTGGATTCGAGGTCGCAGATGTCTCAGTTCACGCTCCAGGTCAACGGCCAGTCGCGCTCCGTTGACGCTGACGCCGAGATGCCCCTTCTGTGGGTTTTGCGCGATCTTCTCCAATTCACGGGCACCAAGTACGGCTGCGGAATTGGCATGTGCGGCGCGTGCACGGTGCACTTGAACGGCCAGGCGGTGCGCTCGTGCGTGACTTCGATTGCCAGCGCGGCAGGCCAGAAGGTGGTGACCATCGAAGGGCTCGGTCAGAACGGCCTTCACGCAGCGCAAAAAGCCTGGATCGCGGAACAGGTGCCGCAGTGCGGCTACTGCCAGTCGGGGCAGATCATGTCGGCCGCGGCGCTGCTGGCCAGCACGCCCCACCCTACCGATGCGCAAATCGATGACGCGATGGCCGGAAACATTTGCCGGTGCGCAACATACTTCCGCATCCGCAAGGCCATTCACCGGGCAGCGCAGGAGATGAAGTCGTGAATATCAGCCGAAGGAGATTTCTGGGCACGTCGGCTGCTTTCGCCAGCGGCGCCTTTGTGATCGGATTCAATCTGCGCGCGCGGGCGCAGGACACTCCCGGTACGACGGGGGCGAGTGAGAATCCGTTCGATGCGTGGGTTCACATCAAGCACGACAGCAGCGCGGAACTGGTGCTGACGCGGTCGGAGATGGGACAGGGCGTGTACACCTCGCTTCCCATGCTGCTGGCGGAGGAAGCTGACCTGGACTGGCAACGGGTGACGGTCGTCCAGTCAGAGTTCTCCCTGGGCACGGGGGGAAGCGGCAGCGTAATGAGCAACTATCTGCCTTTGCGCCGGGCCGGGGCCCAGGTGCGTGTCGCCATGGTGGCCGCAGCGGCGCGCACGTGGAACGTCTCGGAGTCTGAATGCACGACGGAGAAAAGCGAAGTGTTGCACGCGGCTTCTGGCAGAAAGCTGGCCTACGGAGAGCTGACGGCGCAAGCGTCTCGCATGCCGCTTCCGGATGCGAAGACGGTAAAGCTCAAGGATTCGGCGCAGTTCACGCTGATTGGGAAAGAGACGGCGCATCTCGACACTCCGGACAAATGTACGGGCGCAACGCGGTTCGGTCTGGACGTGCGCGTTCCCGGAATGGTGTATGCGGTGATCGCTCGGTGTCCCACGTTCGGCGGAACGCCGGCGAAATTTGACGCGACCAAGGCGCTGGCCGTTCCTGGCGTGATGCAGGCATTCGAGATTCCGGCCCGCGGGCATCGCGTGTTTACCGCCGGCGGAGTGGTGGTTGTGGCGAAATCCACCTGGGCGGCGATGCAAGGCAGAAAGGCTCTCGACATCACGTGGAATCACGGCCCGAACCACGGAGAAACCACGGACTCCCTGCGCGCGCAGATGAAGGATGCGCTCTCAAAGCCGCCTGCCTGGACGTCCGACCCGAAGGGGGATGATCTGGACAGCCTTCCGGCGGCGAAACGCGTTGAGGTGATGTACGAGTTTCCGTTCCTGGCGCACGCGACGATGGAGCCGATGAACATCACCATCCATCTGCGCGACGGCAAGTGCGAGCTGTGGTGCCCCTCGCAAAGCGCGGACGCCATGCGCAAGATGGTTGCCGCGGAACTGCAGTTGCCGGAGAGCAGCATCACTGTGCACACCACCTTCATGGGCGGAGGATTCGGCCGGCGCTACCAATATGACTTTCCGACCGAGGCCGCGCAGATTGCTCGCCATGTCAGCACGCCGGTGCAGCTGGTTTGGACGCGCGAAGACGACATGACGCACGACTACTACCGGCCGGCGGGAATGCGGCGCATGCGCGGAATGCTGGATGAACAAGGCAATGTAGCGGCGTGGTCCGATCACCTTACCGATACGGCCATCGACGCCTTCTGGAGCGCACCGGGCACATACAAGCTGAATGGCTCGGAGTTACCTCCAACCATCCCGTACCCTGTTCCGCACATTCGCACCGGGTTCACACCCGTTACCAGCGGCGTGCCTCGGGCATGGTGGCGCTCGGTTGAGAATTCGTTCAACGGCTTCGCGGTAGAGTGCTTTATTGACGAACTGGCGCATGCCGCTGGGCAGGATCCATATCAATTCCGCCGTCGGCTGTTGCAACTGCCGCCCATTCCGCAGCCGAAAACAACGGGCGATGAACGGCGCCCTCCCGATCCCCAGCGCCTGGTTGCGGTTCTCGATCTTGTGGCCGAGAAGGCAGGTTGGAATAAGCCTCTGGGCCCGAATCGGGGCCGCGGCATCGCCTGCACTACGACTTATGCCTATCTCGCCGAGGTTGCAGAGGTCACTGTGGAGCGCGACAACATCCGCGTCGATCGCCTGGTGATGGCGGTTGACTGTGGCCAGGTGGTGAATCCGAACGGCGCGCGTTCGCAGCTCGAAGGCGGAATGCTCTTCACGCTGGGCGCCGTGCTCAAGGAAGCAATCACGATCCGCGACGGCGCCGCCGAACAGCAAAACTTCGATGACTACTCAGTTCTCCGCATCCCGGAGGCGCCGGTGGTCGAAACTTACCTGGTCGACAGCCATGACGATCCGCACGGGCTTGGTGAAGCAGCGGTGTGGCTGACCGGTCCTGCGATTGCGAACGCAATCTTCGCGGCCACCGGCAAGCGGCTTCGCAGGATGCCGCTGCGCATGAACGAAAGCACCTGATACTCAGTTCATCTTTTCCGTTCTTCGATGCTGTCTGCGGTGCGTGAGACACTACACGCAACTGTCCAGATCGCCTTACGGAGCGGAAATTCAAAAAATGGGCAACAGAAACAGGCGGGATTTTCTCCTCGGAGCTGGAGTCACAATCGGCAGCGTGGCTTTGGGCCAACGCGTGTTTGGTGAGATTGGCACGACGAACACACCTTCAGCGGTGCCCGAAAACAACTCAACCCCTGCAGGTTCCCGGCCGGCCGCCTCTCTCGAAGGAACGGAAGAATCAGCGCCGTCGAGGACCGCGATTCGTGGGAAAATGCGCGGTCTCATGGTGGACGCTGGCCGCGTTCCAGAGTCGCTGGAATACTATCGGCGGGTAGTTGATTTCTGTGCGGATTGGGAACTCAACGCACTGCATTTCCGATTGGCTGACGATCAAGGAAGTGCCTTGAACTTCGCTTCTGTTCGTGGCCTTGTGAACCACAAGAATGCGTTTGCCCCCGAACAATTGAGAAGCCTGGCAGAATATGCGCAAACCCGCGGTGTCGACTTGATCCCCGAGTTGGAATCGTTCGGACACACCGGATACATTACGCGCTCTGCTGCGCACGCACATTTACTGGACCGCGAAGCACAAGGTCCTTCCGAATTCACGGGTGTCATTCCCGTGCATCCTGAGACCCTGCAACTATTCAACAAACTCTACCGTGAACTCGCCACGATCTTTCCTTCGGTCTATCTTCATGGTGGGTGCGATGAGGTGAACTGGGGAGGGTCCGTGCTCTCGCGCAAAGCACTCGAGACGAAAACCAGGGCCCAGATATGGGCGGACTATCTCAACTCACTTAATCAAATCACCGCAGGTCTGGGAAAGCAATTGATTGTGTGGGGCGACGTTGTCATTCATAAAGAGCCGGAGATTCTGAGCAAACTGAACAAGACCATCATTATCATGGATTGGAATTACAGGGAAACCAGTTCCGACAAGGTTCGCGAGGCCTTCGTGAAAGTCCGCGCCAACGGCAATCGTGGAATCGGAGCGCCAGGCTTGATCAACTACAAGTGGGGCCCGCGGGCAGGAACCGGACAGTTGCGGAATATCGACGCCTATGCCGACGCTTACCTCGAACAGGTGGACTCCAGTTCTCTGGGCGTCATTCTGACAAACTGGGTGCCGAGCCGTTACGTTCAGAACTCAATATGGGATGGGTTCGCATACGGCGCCGTCGCCTTCAATGAAGGTGCCGCAACGGCGCAGAGTGCGGCGTTCCACCGTTTTGTGGAAAGACATTATGAAGCCAATTGGAACGAGGATTGGAAAGAAGCATTTCAGACAATCTATGATGCGGCTCCTTCCGTTCAGGAACGGTCCTCAGCTTCCTCGACGGGTTTCCCATTGAAGGTTCCCTGGAGCAATGATGAACAACTCGCTGCCGCGTTTCGAATTGCATCTCAAGGACAAAACCCTTTTACGCAGTTGCGAAGCGTGCTTGTCAAGTTAGAACCACGAGTGCGGAAAAACCTCGCGGACTTTCAATCCTTTGCGCTGTGCGTCGAAGCGCTTGAGAGGACGTTTTGGCGGGAGGCGGTTGTTGTCGAGCAAATAGCGAAGGGGTCGCAGAAGCGAGAAGCCCGTGGCACATTGCTTCAAGGCATTGCAGTGCGCGATCAGGCACTCGTCGAGGCGTTGTCGAAGGATTGGGATAAGGGGCGTTTCGCGGATTCAGCTGCGAAGTCAGAGCTCCTGTTTGACCTCAGGCCTAAAGACCAGCTGCTTTTGCAGTGGGTGCAAGCGGCGAAGTATTCGGCTTCGCTGGCTAGCCATCCCGAGCGTTTCGATCAACTTCTCGAGACGGCAAAACCTGTGTAAGGCCAGCAGGCCGTGAGTCCAAAAATCAGAATCCTGATCAATTTTTAAGTCGCACAGCACAAGCGGGACCAGCACAGCACAATCTCCTCAAGGACGGACGTGACCCTTCACGATAAACGATCGCGTAACAGGATTGCCATTCACGTATCTGAATCTCGCGGAGAGATGGGCGCGCGTGCGGCAAGCGATATCGCGAACGAGATTCGGACCTGCCTTCAGAGGCAGCCGGGCGTGCGAATGATTTTTGCTGCTGCGCCGAGCCAGAGCGAGATGCTCTCTGCGCTGCGCGAGGAGAAGGATATTGACTGGACGCGGGTAACAGCCTTCCATATGGACGAGTACCTCGACCTGCCCGCCGATGCTCCGCAGCGCTTCAGCTGCTGGCTTCGCAAGGCCATCTTCGGTCATCTCCCCTTCGCTGCTGTGCATCTGCTCGAGCCCGGCGACAATTCCGCACAGACCACTTCTGACTACGCCGCCAAGCTCAACACTGCGCCGATTGATATTGTTTGTTGCGGAATCGGCTCCAACGGCCATCTCGCGTTTAACGATCCACCCGCCGACTTCAACGATCCGCTGACAGTTAAGATCGTCGATCTTGATATGCAATGTCGCCAGCAGCAAGTTGACGACCAGTGTTTTGCCACGCTCAACGATGTTCCCACCCGCGCGATAACCATTACCGTGCCGGGGCTACTCACTGGTCATGCGATCTTTTGCACAGTGCCGGGCGCCATGAAGAAAGAGGCCGTCTGCCGCGCGCTCTCGGAACCAATCAGCCCCTTGTGTCCAGCCAGCGCGCTGCGTCTTCATCCACGCTGCGCACTTTATCTCGACCGTGACTCGGCCGGTGAAATCCGAATTGGATGAAGCACTACCCTCGCTGCCAGGATTCTTTCGTGGGAAGAGGCGACGTACTCCTTCTGGACGACCTTCATGATCAAGTACGATCGATGCCATGGAAGAATCGCTGACCGGACGTGCCCCTTGCACCGGGGAATCGCTCGCAGTGCACTATGCCGATGGCCGCATCAATGCGATCCAAGAGGGCACGGCCGACGAAACATCCTGGCTCGCTCCGGGCCTGATCGATCTGCAGGTGAACGGTTATGCAGGTGACGATGTCAACGCAGACAATCTCACCATCGATACGGTCCAGAGCCTCGCACGCCGTATGCTCGCCGTCGGTGTGACCACCTTTGTACCCACGCTCATTACTGCCCCTGAAGAGAAAATCATCCACAATCTGCGCGTCATCACTGCCGCGCGCCGGGCAGACCCGCTTTTAGCGCACATGATTCCCTTCGTGCACGTCGAGGGTCCGCATATTGCGCTCGAGGATGGTCCTCGCGGTGCGCATCCTCTCGAGCACGTTCGGCCGCCCGATATTGCCGAGTTCATCCGCTGGCAGGGTGCGTGCAACGATCTCGTCGGCATGGTAACGCTCTCGCCACATTACGTGGAAGCGCCGGAATACATCCGCAAGGTTTCTGCACGCGGCGTCCACATTTCGCTTGGTCATACCGGTGCGAATGCGGATCAGATTCGCGCAGCCGTGGATGCGGGCGCACGCCTTTCTACTCATCTCGGCAACGGTGTGGCCAATATGTTGCCCCGCCATCCGAATCTCATCTGGGCGCAGTTGGCTGAGGACCGGTTGACGGCATCCTTCATTGCGGATGGCCATCATCTTCCGCCCGACACGCTCACTGCGATGCTGCGCGCCAAGACGGTGCCGCGTGCCTTTCTGGTTTCCGATCTCGTGACGCTTGCGGGGCTCCCTCCCGGCCAATATGCGACGCCCATAGGTGGAAGAGTCGACCTTCATCCAGATGGCCGCCTGAGCGTTGCTGGCGGCGCGTATCTTGCTGGTGCGACAGCCGCTCTCAATGTTTCTGTCGCCTACGTCGCTGCCAACACCGGCTTCAGCCTCGGCGACGCCGTGCTGATGGCCACAGCCAACCCTGGACGTTTCGCAGGTGGACTCGGTGTACTCCGCGTCGGTGCGCCTGCAGACCTTACACGCTTTCACTGGAGCCAAGGCTCTTCAACGCTCGAAATCGAATCCGTTATCGTACAGGGAAAGCGCTGGCAATGAGGTTTTTCTTGAGTGCTGCGGCTCGCGATTCGAGCCAGTCACACCATAATGACGACTCCTTCGTTAGACCCGCACACCAGCCAAGACACGCCCCGAAACAACTATAGATACGTTCACCCGGATAAATAGCTTGATGGAACATCAACTGGTTCTACAAGGAGGCTCGGTCGCGAGTTCGCTCGGACTACTACACGGAACTCACGGGTTTCAAAAGCGAGACCTTGCGCAACCGGCACCCGGGTGGAGAGGTAGGATATGTGACTGGACGAAGCGCATGCAGTTTTTGATACGACCCGCAGACGAACTCGATGTGGTGGCGATGGCGGAGATTCGCGCGCGGCGATGGGGCACGCGGGATTTCTGGATGGACCGGATCGGGCTTTATCTCAAAGGCGAATACTTCCCGCAACAAGCCCTGCCGCCTCGCGCAGTTTTTGTCGCAGACGACGACGGGACAGTGGTGGGATTTGCCGCCGGGCACCAGACGCAGCGTTTCGGATGCGACGGAGAACTTGAGTGGATCGATGTGGCGGAGGAACGGCGAAGATACGGAATCGCGGGCGACTTGCTGTCGCGTGTGGGAGAGTGGTTCGTCGAGAACAGCCTGCGCAGCATTTGCGTGAATGTTGATCCGGACAATGCTCCGGCGCGCAGGCTTTACGCAAAACATGGAGCAGTTGTGCTGAATGCACACTGGATGATCTGGGAAGATGCGGAGTCGATGAGCCAGCCCGTGGTCTAGATTCCCTCGCCCATGGAGACGTATTCGGCCAGTTGATTCAGTTCCTCGCGATAGGCGGTGCGCTCAGCTTCTTCTGTGGCAAATGGTTCGACGCGGCGGACGTGGGCGCCGAGTTTGTCTTCCAGTTCTTCGACGCGGGCAGAGAGGGCGATGAGTGCGTCGGAGAGCGGATCTTTTACATCGTGCGGGTCGGTGATGAGCACGCGCTGACCGTTGCGGTAGACGATGTGGGCGGGAACGCCGACGACGGTGGAGTTGGGTGGGACGTCGGACAGGACGACGGAGCCTGCTCCTACGCGCGAGTTCTGGCCGATAGTGATGTTGCCGAGGACGTTGGCATTATTGCCGACAAAGACGCCGTCGCACAGGGTGGGGTGGCGCTTGCCGTGGCCTTTGCCGGTGCCGCCGAGAGTGACGCCCTGATAGAGGGTGACGTCGCTGCCAAGGATCGCGGTTTCGCCGATGACGACTCCGGTGGCGTGATCGATGAAGAGGCGGCGGCCAAGTAGAGCGCCGGGATGAATATCAACGCCGGTAAAAAATCTGGCGAACTGCGAGAGCACGCGCGCGGGCAGACGGAGCTTCATGCGCCATAGTTGATGCGAAACGCGGTGATACCAGACGGCCCACAGGCCCGGATAGCAGAGCATGACCTCGAGCCAGGAGCGCGCTGCGGGGTCGCGCTCCAGTACCGAGCGAATATCTTCGCGAATGCGGGCAAACATGGGTCGAGCCTTTCCTATGTGAGGGAGGATGTCGGCGGAATGATATCACTCCGCCGCCCTCACTCTTACACCGCGACCGGCTCCGGCTGCAGAGCCAGCACTTCCTGGCGCAACGAATCGAAGAGGATGCTCGACAAATAACGCTCGCCGAAGTCGGGCAGGACCACCACGATGAGTTTGCCTTTATTCTCGGGACGTGCGGCCACCTTCAATGCCGCAGCCACCGCTGCGCCTGAGGAGATGCCGACGAACAGACCTTCTTCGAGAGGCAGTCGACGCGCCATGGCGACGGACTCGTCGTTGGTGACCTGAATGACTTCGTCGACCAGCTTGGTGTCGAGGACTCCGGGTACAAATCCTGCACCAAGCCCCTGGATCTTGTGCGGACCGGGCTTGCCGCCAGAAAGAACCGCGCTGTCAGTCGGCTCAACGGCGATTGCCTTGAAGGATGGCTTGCGCGGTTTGATGTAGTTGGAGACGCCGGTAATGGTGCCGCCGGTGCCGACGCCGCTGATGAGGATGTCGACTTTGCCGTCGGTATCATCCCAGATCTCAGGGCCGGTGGTGGCGAGGTGAATGGCGGGATTGGCAGGGTTGTCGAATTGCTGAAGGATGTAGCCCCTCGGGGTTTCGGAACGAAGCTCTTCAGCTTTGGCAATGGCGCCCTTCATGCCGTTCGGTCCGGGGGTGAGCACCAGCTCCGCTCCGAAGGCCCGCAACAGCACGCGACGCTCAGTGCTCATGGTCTCGGGCATGGTGAGGATGAGCCGGTAGCCTTTGACGGCGGCGACAAACGCGAGGGCGATGCCGGTGTTGCCACTTGTCGGCTCGATGAGGACGGTTTCGCCGGGCTTGATTTTGCCGGCTTTTTCGGCGGCATCTATCATCGCAAAGCCGATGCGATCTTTTACGCTTGCGGCCGGATTCTGGCCTTCGAGCTTGGCGACAACGGTGGCGGGCAGACCTGCTGCCACGCGGTTCAAACGCACGAGCGGGGTACGACCAATGAGTTCAGTTACATCTGCAGCAATACGCGCCATGATCTTCTCCTTTTCCGGGATAAGTTCCCAGACATGAGTTGGATAAGCGGGGAATAGTGGTGGAGCTGTCAGGCGGGAAAGATGCGCGCGCTCACGGGCGCACGCCGGGCATCGGAGCTCTCACCAGGACGGTGTTAGCGACATCGACGCATACCGATAGCGTATTCCGGACGGGCCAATTATGGCAAGCGGAGAGCTTGGATGCACAGATCACACAGGTTCAAATACAGCTTCACTCTCCGCACATCCCGCCCGCGATCTCTCCAGTCGGCGACTAGCTTCAATGCGCTGCTTGTTGCGGCGGTTCATTCTCAAATAACTGGAGGTTCTGGCTCTTCCAAACCATGGCGGAGTGGATGCGGTTGTAGCCGCTGGGATGGTCGAAGAAGATGATTTCCTCGATCGGGCCGGGTCGCATTTTGCGGTATTCGCCGAGGTGGATGGCGGCCTGGGCGAAGCCATCGGGCTGGCGGGCTGCGTTCAGGCCGAACATGTCTGCCTGTTTTTCGTGCATGCGGGTCTCGCTGTTCATCACAGGGGTCAGCACGAAAAACAGAATCGAAAACAGCAGCGAGGCAAGGGGTAAAACCGCCGGGTCACTGGGATCGGAGATTCCCCATCGGGTACGCCAGCGCTCAATGGTCCATTGCAAGCTCCAAAACAGAAACGCCATGGAGACGGTGATCACAATGGTGAGGAAGATGATGTCTTCGAGGACGTGATTGAGGACATAATGGCCCATCTCGTGGCCCATGACGGCCTCAATCTCTTCGGGTGAGCCGCGGCGCAGCAGGTTGTCGTTGAGGGTGATACGCGTGGTGCCGGCGAAACCGCTGACGTCGGCGCTCATGCGGGTGGTCTGGCGGCTGGCGTCGATCTCGTAAACGTCGTTGACGGGGATGCCATTGGCGCGCGCGAGGCGCAGAATCGGAACCGTTATTCTGGGGTCATTCAGTTTGGTGATCTTGTTGAAGACGGGCCGAATGTAGACGGGAGCGATGGCGATGCCGAGGATCGAGACTCCGACTCCAGCGACGGATCCCCAAAGCCACCATGACTTGGGAAACCTGCGCACAATGGCGAAGAGCAGCATAGCGACAAGCCCGCCCATGAAGATGCCGAGCAGCAGCGCTTTGAGCTGATCGCCCATCCATGGGCCAAACGTCTGGGTGGCCATCCCATACTGCTGCTCGCGGAAAAGGCCTTCGTACCAGGCGAGAGGGAGACCAAGAATGGTTGTGACGACCATGTACTGGAGCCAGTAGAGGAAGACTTGCAACCACCGGAAGCGGGTAATGCGCGCAGCGAAATCGCGCATGCGGGCCGACCAGCGGAGATTGAGCAACAGCAGACAGATTGCCGCACCGTACAGGAAATCCCAGAGAATAAGCCAGTAGCCGCCTTCGAAGTAGGCATTGGAGCGCGCCACGGCGGCGGGAGGCATCAGTGCCAGGTAGGCTTCGGTCGCGGCATCGGCGTCGAAGTGCGGCGAGGGCTGAGCGGCGACGGGAACCTTGTTGATGTCGGCGGTGGGCTGAATGGCGGGCTGGGCTGATCCGGAGAGCGTGGCAACGGCAGTCAGCGCGAAAACAAGAATCTTCCTTGAGAGTGCGAGCATGCGAGACCTTCCTGGCGTGATCCCGGCACGTGCAAGACACAGCACGATCGAGTTTCCCTTTGGGTACTTCGTCCATTACGCAGACAGTTCGGTGATGGTTCCACTTTGTGTCGTTATATCCTTAACGAGAGCATGGGTCGGCGGTTAACGCGCGACCGGATCAGTCAGGACCCTGAAAAATATCATGAGCACGCAAAATATCGCCGTACATTTGCCCGACGGAAGCATTCGCGAAGTGCCTGCGGGCACGACACCTCTGGACATCGCCAACTCGATTTCGCCACGGCTAGCCGCGGCGTGTGTGGTCGCCCGGCTGTCCCCGGTGACCGCTGCGGCGGCGAAGACTACGACAGAGGGCGAGTCGGAGGCGGCGATGTACGCTGCGGAGGATGCGTCGGCAACGCGGCTGGTGGATCTTTCTACGCCGCTCAATGCGGACACGAAGCTCGAGTTGGTGAAGGAGAACGATCCCGAAGCGCTGAAGGTGGTGCGCCACTCGGCGGCGCACGTGCTGGCGACGGCGGTGCTGGAATTGTTTCCGGAGACGAAGCTTGGCCACGGGCCGGCGACGGATGCGGGGTTCTTCTACGACTTTTATCGCGAGAAACCTTTTACGCCCGACGATCTTGCCGCCATTGAGAAGAAGATGGCCGAGGTGGTGGCGCGGGACGAACCGTTCGTGCACGAATTCGCTCCGAGAGATAAGAGCCTGGAAGGCTTTGAAAAAGATGGCGACTTCATGAAGACACACTTCGTGACGAAATTCACGGTGCCCGGGTCGCAGGTCAGTTTCTATCGCAACGGCAAGTTCGTGGACTTTTGCCGCGGGCCGCATGTGCCTTCGACGGGCCGCGTGAAGGCGGTGAAGGTGACGAGCCTGGCGGGTGCGTACTGGCTGGGTGACGAGAAGAATCCGCAACTGCAGCGCGTCTATGGCACGGCCTTCTTTTCGCAGAAAGAGATGGATGCGCACTTTGCGCGGCTTGAAGAAGCGGCCAAGCGCGATCATCGTGTGCTGGGCAAGCAACTTGATCTTTTCAGCATTCAGGAACTGGCCGGTGCGGGGCTGATCTTCTGGCATCCCAAGGGAGCGCTGATTCGCAAAGTAATGGAAGACTGGATGCGCGATGAATGCCTGCGGCGTGGCTATTCGATGGTGTTTACGCCCCACGTAATGCGGCGGGAGTTGTGGAAGGTGAGCGGGCACGAGGGCTTCTACTCCGGCAACATGTACACGCCGATGGAGCTGGATGATGCCGAGTACCGGCTGAAGCCGATGAACTGCCCGGGCCACATCCTGATTTACAAGAATTCGCCGAAAAGTTATCGCGATCTGCCCCAGCGCTACGCGGAACTTGGCAACGTGTATCGCTACGAGCGCTCGGGAACGATGCACGGGCTGCTGCGCGTACGCGGCTTTACGCAGGACGATGCGCACATCTTCTGCACGCCGGAACAGATCGAGGATGAGGTCATTGCCTGCATCGATTTTGCCGAAGCGGTCCTTCGGACTTTTGGGTTTTCGGAGTTCAAGGTCGAGCTATCAACATGGGATCCGAATGACCGCGCACACTACACAGGCTCCGACGAAAACTGGGCGCTTGCCATTGGCGGGTTGCAGCACGCGCTGAGCCGCAAGGGAATCCAGTACGCGACGATTCCCGGCGAAGCCGCGTTCTACGGCCCGAAGATCGACGTAAAACTCATCGACGTCCTCGGCCGTCTGTGGCAGCTCTGCACGGTGCAGGTCGACTTCAATCTCCCTGCCCGCTTCGAACTCGAATACGTTGGCGAAGACGGGGAGCGCCACCAGCCGGTGATGATCCACCGCGCGCTCTTTGGCTCTATCGAGCGATTCTTCGGCGTGCTTATCGAGCACTATGCCGGAGCGTTTCCGCTGTGGCTGGCGCCGGTGCAGATCGGACTGGTGCCGATCAGCGAGCGGCACGTTGCTTACGCGGAGAAGGTCGAAGCTGAGTTGAAGGCAGCGGGCCTGCGAGTGGAAGTGGATGCGCGCAACGAGAAGATGAACGCGAAGATCCGCGATCTGGCCAACCAGAAAATCCCCTACATCCTGGTCTTTGGCGACAAGGAAGAGTCGGCGGGATCGGTGAGTGTGCGCACGCGCGGCAAGGGCGACCAGGGGTCGATGCCGCTCGCCGACTTTATTGCCAAGGGCAAGGGACTGGTGGAGAGCAAGTCTACAGCGCTGTAGCGGCGCGGCTTACAGCATCGCTACGCTTCAGCGCTTCAAAAGACGGTAGTTCTGCCGTATTTGACGGTAGTTCTGCCGTATTTATCGCAGCCTTATCGCGATGAGTGGGTGCGAACCTTCGATTTTAACCACGCGTGCAATAGCACGGGCGTAGTTTGTCAAGTCCTCCGCTTCCTTAACCGCCTCGCATCTTTATTCCATCCATTCTCTAAGCAAGTTTGCATGTAATTTCCCCCTCTTCGGCGCACAATTAAATGAACGCGACAAAGGAATTCTCATGCTCACGCGCAAGCGCGTCCACCAGCTACGGGCAGTCGCACCCCTCCCCCCTGTGAAACTGTGAAGCCCACCGATCACGCCCGGTAAACCGAACCGCATCATGCAACTTCACGCGGGCATTCCACAGGTTCACAGATCCTGTGAAGCCGTGATTGCGCAACGCAAGCAGGAATGATTGTTCAGAGTGCTTTGAACAAAGCAGGCGATGGAGTTCAGCCCAGGCTAGTCCAATCGAGGACGACTTTGCCGGTTTCGCCCGAGATCATGGCGGCGAAGCCATTTTCAAACTCGCTGTAAGGGAAGCGATGAGTGATGACGGGGGAGATGTCCAAGCCCGAGTCCAACATCACGGACATCTTGTACCAGGTCTCGTACATTTCGCGGCCATAGATTCCCTTGATTGTGATCATGTTGAAGATGACGGGGCGCCAGTCCATGGGAACACTTTTGGACGGGATGCCGAGCGCAGCGATCTTGCCTCCATGGCTCATGTTGGCAATCATGTCGCTGAGAGCCTGCGGGTTACCGGACATCTCCAGGCCCACGTCGAATCCCTCGGTCATCTTGAGCTGCTTTTGCACTTCACTGAGCGGAGTTTCGGTGGGGTTGACGGCGAGAGTTGCTCCCATCTTGCGCGCGAGATCGAGGCGGAAGGGATTGAGATCGGTGATGACCACATGTCTTGCTCCAGCGTGACGCACGACGGGGATGGCCATGATGCCGATGGGGCCGGCGCCGGTGATGAGCACGTCTTCTCCCAACACAGGAAACGACAGGGCGGTATGAACGGCGTTACCGAAGGGATCGAAGATGGCAGCGACCTCAAGATTGACGCCGGGGTGATGACGCCAGATGTTGGTCATCGGGAGCGAGATGAGTTCGGCAAATGCTCCCGGGCGATTGACGCCGACTCCCTGCGTGGATACGCAAAGATGGCGCCGGCCTGCAAGACAGTTGCGGCAGCGGCCGCAGACAACGTGGCCTTCGCCGCTGACAATATCGCCGGGGAAGAAATCGTTAACATTCGATCCAACTGCAACAATTTCGCCGACGAACTCGTGGCCGATAGCCATGGGCACGGGAATAGTCTTCTGCGCCCACTCGTCCCAGCTGTAGATGTGGACGTCGGTTCCGCAGATGCCGGTGTAACGAACACGGATGAGGACATCGTTAATGCCCATCGTGGGTTCAGGGATGTCTTCCAACCAGAGCCCGCGCTCCGCACGCGCCTTGACCAACGCCTTCATAAAGGACCTCCCGTGATTACCAGTCCGATGAAAGTGTAATGGTTTTGGGCGGGATGGGATTCACCTGGCGGCACGATGCGCGACGCCAAGGGCGTGGAAGGATTTGCAAGGCGGGGCTACTTTGGATTCATTCCTGCGGGATCGAAGGGCGATTGAACTGGCTCACCTGAGATACTTGCGGCTTGTGATTCGGAAAGGCGGGCCAGCGCCAGCTCCTTTTGCCGCGGCGTCATCACGCCCGACAGCTGCTTCCGAACCTTTGCAGCGGTCGAGTCTCCAGCGGAGGCGGCGCGGCTGAACCACAGGTACGCTGTTACATAGTCCAGTGGGACGCCCCGACCGGAGTAATACATGGTGGCAAGGTTGTACTGAGCGCGGGTTACTCCATGCGTAGCCGCCGCGCTGTACAAATTTGCCGCCTCGCGATAGTCTTTGGCTATTCCCAAGCCGTCTTCGTACATTACGCCGAGGTTGTTGTAGGCTTCTGCGAGCCCCTGCGTGGCGGCCTTCCGATACCAGTAGAGCGCTGTGTCGTAGTTACGCTCGAGTCCGATGCCGTTTTGGTAAAACGAACCAAGGTTGTTCTGGGAAACAGCATTTCCCAATTTCGCGGACATGCTGTACCACTTTGCCGCTTCGGCGTCATCGTGACGTACCCCGCGGCCGGAATGGTAGAGGTTGCCGAGTTTGCATTGGGCTACTGCGTCTCCTTGGTCAGCGGCGGCGCGGTACCAGCGTGCAGCTTCGGCGAGATTGACCGGGACAGCCTTTCCCTTTTCAAAGAAGTAACCCAATCTCTCCATTGCCGGAGAGTAGCCCTGAAGGGAAGCGGCACGGACCAGCGTGTAGGCCTTGGCATCGTCCCGAGAGACGCCCAGCCCGTTCTCGTAGAGTGCACCGAGATTGAATTGGGAAGGAGCAAAGCCCGCAGAAGCGGCACGTGAAAACCATCTGGCGGCTTCTTCGTAGCTCTTTTCGACGCCTTTGCCGAAGGCATAAGCGAAAGCCAGGTTGTTTTCGCCCAGAAGATCTCCGGCCTCGGCGGATCGTCTGGTTTTCTCGATGGTTTGGGTGACCGGCACGTTGTGATCTTCAATGAATGCACGAGATGCGGGTGTTGTCTGGGCCGAATTGGACGCCGAGTCGCTTGCCTGGCTCCAGGACATCGTACCTAGAAGGAAAAGGACGGACAGCACAAAGCCCGGAAATGAAAGGCAGCGATTCATAGGGTCCCTCCGCCATTCGCACGGAATGGAAGATAGTAACCCTATTCACGATATTTTCTCAATGAATTAATGATCCTTTAATGACAAACCGATCATGGCATGAAAACAGCAGTTTGAGACTGCGCCCGTCGTCCACCGAAAGGCGGTGCGATTTATGCGTTGATGGCCATGCCTTCTACGGCGGCGTAGGCGTCGAGCATGGCTTCGCTGATTGTGGGGTGGGCGTGGATGGTGAACATCAGTTCGTCGATGGTTCCTTCGAGCTCCATGACGGCTACGGCTTCGGCGATGAGTTCTGTGGCTTGCGGACCGATGATGTGTACGCCGAGGATTTCGCCATACTTGGCATCGGCAACGATTTTGACGAAGCCATCGTGGCTGCCGACGATTGTGGCCTTTGAGTTTCCGGCGAAGGGGAACTTGCCGACCTTGATCTCGAGGCCTTTCTCTTTGGCCTGTGCTTCAGTAAGGCCAACTGAGCCGATCTGCGGGTCGGAGTAGGTGCAGGCGGGAATGCGATCGCGGCGGACGGAGCGATATTTGCGGCCGGCGATTTTGGTGACAGCTACAATGCCGCTCATGGAACCCGAATGGGCCAACTGCGGCAAACCCGCGACAATGTCGCCGATAGCGTAGATGCCGGGCTCGGCTGTCTCCTGCGCCTCACCAACCTTGACGAATCCGCGATCGAGCTCGATTTTTGTTTTGTCGATTCCTACGTCGGCGATGCGTGCCGCGCGGCCTACAGCAACGAGAACCTTCTCGGCTTCCTTCTCAACGGACTTGCCGTTGGAGGCAGTCCAGGTCACCTTTACTCCGGTGTCGGTCTTCTCAATTTTTTCGACTTTGGCGCCGGTGTTGATGTCGATTGCACGCTTTTTGAAGACGCGGGTCAGTTCCTTTGAAATCTCTTCGTCTTCAGGCGGCATGAGGCGGGGCAGAAACTCGACGAGCGTGACCTCGGTTCCGAAGCTGCGGAAGATGGAGCTGAACTCCACTCCGACGGCGCCGGCGCCGATGACAATGAGCGATTTTGGGACCTGCGGGACGGAGAGCATCTCGATGTTGGTGAGGATGCGGTCGTCTGGCTTGAGGCCGAAGATCATCTTCGCGTCGGAGCCGGTGGCGAGGATGATGTTCTTTGTTTTGACTTCGCTCTTCGCGCCGCCGGCGCCAGTCAGGTCGATGGTGTGGATGCCGTCTTTGGCGCCGCCAGTCAGGCGGCCGTAGCCGGAGATCACGGTGACCTTGTTTTTCTTCATCAGGAATCCAAGGCCCTTGGTGTGCTTGTCGACGATGGAGGTTTTGCGCTTCTGTACGGCATCCCAGTTGAGCGTGCGGCCGTCGACGTTGTCGATGCCGTACTCGGCGGCGTGCTTGAGGTGGTCCCAGAGTTCGGCGTTGAAGAGCAGGGCTTTGGTGGGGATGCAGCCGACGTGCAAGCACGTGCCGCCCAATACATCCGCGGACTCGATCAAAGCGACTTTCAGGCCAAGTTGGCCGGCGCGGATCGCCGCCGTATAGCCCGCGGGGCCGCTGCCGATAATTGCTACGTCGTAGAGGGTGTCTGCCAAAGCGAACTCCGTTCTCGCATGCTCATGATGTTGCAGAGCATCTGCGCATTCATTTTTCAGTCTAATTCCTACACTTGATTGGATGAGGCACTGCGGTCATTGATTCGCGTCCACCAGATCCGATGCAATGCGCTGCGTCTCCGGTTCGTCGCCGAAAGCCTCGATCCAGTGCACACCGGGCTCGCGGCGAAACCAGGTTAGCTGGCGCTTGGCGTAGTTGCGATGGCCCTGCTGGGCTTCGGCAATGGCTACCTTCTCGCTTATGCCCTTGATGAGTACGGACTGCGCCTGACGGTATCCGAGTGAATCCAGCGCCGTGACTGGTCCCCAGCAGGCGAGGAGCGTGCGGGTTTCCTGGAGGAGTCCATCTGCGAACATTTGCGCGCAACGTTGATTCAGACGGTCATAAAGTGCGGCGCGAGACGGGTTGAGGCCAATGCGCAGAAACCGAAAGCCGGTGAGCGGATCGCGCGACATGACTTGCGACATGGGTTTTCGTGCGGCAAGACAGACTTCGATGGCGCGGATCAGCTTGGGAACGTCATTGGCATGAATGCGCTCGGCTGTGGCAGGGTCGAGTCGGGTGAGGAGGCGATGCAGCCAGGCGCTGCCGTGCCGCTCTGCACTACGGCGAAGGCGTCGACGAAGTTCTTCCTGCCTGACAGGGCCGGCGAAGAGGCCATCCGTCAGGGCGCGCAGGTAGAGACCTGTGCCGCCGGTGACGATGGGGAGCTTTCCGCGGCCGGCAATTTCGTGCAAGGCGATGCGAGCTCGACGGCTGTAGTCGCCGGCGGTGAAGGGCTCGTCGGGATCGGCGACGTCGATGAGGTGATGGGGGATGCGGGCGCGTTCCTCGGGCGTGGGTTTGGCGGTGCCAAGGTCCATACCGCGATAGACGGCGACGGAATCGCAACTGACGATCTCTCCGTTGAAGCGATCGGCGAGTGCGAGGGAGAGTGAGGTTTTGCCACTGCCGGTTGGACCGAGCAAAAGCACCGCTAACGGTTCGATGGGCTGCGCAGGCCCTGCGCCGAGGGCGCCGTTCGCCGTCCGCGAGGGACTCATGGGCGCCACCAGCCGGGAGGAAAGATCCACTGGGGATTGGTGTGGAGAAGCCACCAGACGAGAATCGCAGCAGCCACAATGAGCAGACCGAAGGTCTGGTTGCGGCGGAAGGCGCGCCTCTGTTCTTCGCGCCGTTCTTCCTCGGCGAGCTGTTGCTGATACGGCTTGATTCTGCGTTCGACCATGGAGGCTTGTAGCGGTGATGGCGCGGATTTCAAACCGGTTCACCACGCATCAGTATAGGGGTACGGATGTATTGAAATTCTCGGAGAGACAGGCGATCAAAAGATCCAAATGAATGGCGGCCGTTTGACTTCACCCAGCTCGATTGCTGACCATGGATTTTCTGGCTTTGGTGAAGTGAAGAGGAAGGTTTGAATTCATGAAGGTCTTGATCCTTGGTTCTGGCGGGCGCGAACATGCGCTGGCATGGGCGGTAAAGCGAAGCCAGCGTGTCACGGACGTCGTTTGTGCGCCAGGCAATGGTGGAATTGCGCAGGTAGCCCGCTGCGTACCTGTCGACCTGAAAGACGTTGCCGCAATGGTGCGGCTGGCGGAAGTGGAGCAGCCAAGCCTGACCATCGTCGGGCCGGAGTTGCCGTTGTCGCTCGGCGTGGTGGATGCGTTTCGCGAGCGAGGGTATCGCATTTTTGGGCCAACGCGCGATGCGGCGCGGCTGGAGTCGAGCAAGGCGTTTGCCAAGCAGTTCATGAAGCGTCACCAGATTCCGACGGCCAACTACGCAGTCTGCACGAGCGCAAAGGAAGTGGAAGAGTCGATCAAGCGCTTTCATCCGCCGGTTGTGGTCAAGGCCGACGGTCTGGCTGCCGGCAAAGGAGTGATCATCTGCCCGACGCGGCATTTTGCTGTAGAGACGGCGCACGGTCTTTTCAGCGGTGATCTGCTGGGATCGGCGGAACGCCAGGTAGTCATCGAGGAATTCCTTGAAGGTGAGGAACTGAGCTTTCTATGCCTGGCGGATGGTACGCACGTTGTGCCGCTGGTTCCTGCGCAGGATCACAAGCGGATCGGCGAGGGCGATACGGGACCGAACACGGGTGGAATGGGTGTGTATTCGACCGGCCAGATGCTGGAGCCCACGATGACGGAGTGGATTATGCATCACATCGCAGAGCCCACAGTGCGCGGCATGGCGGAAGAGGGAATGCCATTCGTTGGCGTGCTTTATTGCGGGCTGATGATGACGGCGCGCGGACCAGAGATACTCGAGTACAACGCGAGGTTCGGCGACCCGGAGACGCAGGCGATCCTGGTTCGTCTTGAATCGGACCTTGTGGATGCTCTCGAAGCCTGCATCGACGGCCGTCTTGCCGAGGCCGAGATGCGTTGGAGCGGAGGCGCGTCGGCCTGCGTGGTGACGAGTTCTTCAGGATATCCGGGAAGCTACAAGACTGGCTTGCCAATCAGCGGGCTCAGTAATGCGGCAAAAGTGCCGGGGGTAGAGGTATTTCACTCAGGCACGACGCGCTTGGCAAATCAGCTTGTAACCAGCGGCGGCCGCGTCCTGGGAGTTACCGCGGTCGGCGACTCGCTGGAAGAGGCTCTGACTCACGCGTACGAAGCACTGTCGCAGATCCATTTCGATGGCATGTACTACCGTCATGACATTGGACACAGAGCATTGAAGCAGCCGCGGCGATAGCGGCCGGCCAAGCCACGATGACACAAACGACCGAGCTCCGCGCGGGATTTGTGCAAAACCACGGGTTAGCCAGGTGGTAATGTCGTTGGCGCAGACGAAGCGGCAACAGGAGGTTTGACCTGCTTCTGGAAGCAGGCGCGGCATAGCACGGGTCTGCCTTGCGTGGGCTTGAAGGGTACAGTCGTCTCCGTGCCGCAGGCAGAACAGGTGGTGCGGGTTTCAGAACGCACCCGGCCGCCACTAGCGCGCTTTGCCTTGCATTGTTTGCAGTGTTTGGGGTCATTCTTGAACTGTTTGTCGTGAAAAAACAGTTGTTCACCGGCAGTGAACACAAACTCTGCTCCGCAGTCGTTGCACTTCAAAACTCTGTCGATAAATTCCATGGCCGGCTTCCCCAAATCAGGGAGGACGGTTGAAATCGGCCATGAACTTGAGAGCTCGCCGTTCCCGTTTCCCTGTCTTTGAACGTTCTTGACAACAAGGGCCCGGGCCGCAAGAAATGGAGCGGCGATAGTGCAGCATGTCTCCACACCACGGAAGACTGAATTATTTCGCGCCTTGTGAGACTCAGCTTTGAGCGCAAATCTAAAAGTAACCGCGACGTGCCGTCCATTGGTCTCTATATGGCCGACCTCGCCGGGGAAGCGAGTATAGCCCGAACGGCACGATTCGCGATGTCTGTTACGTGACTTAATCCTGCTCTTTACGAGCTTTTTTGCGATTCCGCTTGCGTGCCAGTGCTGCCTTCACGCGACGCTTCTCGCCAGGTTTCAGATAGTAGGAATGACGCTTAACTTCCTTGATGATGTCTTCCTGCTGTACTTTCCGCTTAAACCGGCGAAGCGCGTTCTCGAGCGGCTCGCCTTCTTGTAAGCGAACCTCTGCCAAAGGATCCCACCTCCAAACCTGCCAGAAACGGCATCTTCCATCATACCGGAATTGAGTGTCGTCAGCCAACTGGGGAACAAGACAAAATCCTTTCGGTTCAATGCTTTCATGGCGACAGGTCAACTGGCCGCACGTTATTTCGTGCTATGAAATATGTGAGCCAGAATTTTGACCAAATTGGAGCCGCCTGGCTCGCTTACACTGATTTTTTGAGGTATTCGGAAAAATCTGATGATCCGTCGCTACCAAGGTATGCTGCCCACGATTCCCGATAGCTGTTACGTCGACCTGTCTGCGCAAGTGCTCGGAGACGTCAAGTTGGGGGAACATTCCTCAGTCTGGATGAACGCGGTGCTGCGGGGCGACGTCAACTCGATTCGGGTCGGGTCGAACTCGAATGTGCAGGATTGTGCGGTGCTGCACGGGCAGCGGAATTTCTATTCGGTTACGGTGGGGGACTGGGTGACGATCGGCCACAACGCGACCGTGCATGGCTGCACGGTCGAAGATGCGGTCCTGATCGGGATGGGCGTCACGATTCTGAATGACTGCCGGATCGGCGAGGGTTCCATTATTGCGGCGGGAGCGGTGCTGCCGGAGCATACGGTGGTTCCTCCACGGACCTTATGGGCAGGCGTACCGGGCAAGCTGCGGCGCGAACTCGGAGAGCAGGATCGAAAGCTCATCCTTGAATACGCTCAAAACTACCTCGACTACACAAAAATCTATTTGGCAGAGGCCAACACATAACTCCCGCCGGACGTTTTGTGCGTCTCAACCGATGTGAGCATTCTTGTGGCATCAAAGGAAAACAAGAACGGCGCTGGCAAGGTCTCGCAGAACCAGTGTTGCTGTGTCGCGCTGATTCCTCTACTCGCCGTTGCTTTTTCTGTCTGCGGTCATGCGCAGACATGGCCTCCTGCGGCTTCGGTGCCCAACGCGCCAGAGCCCCAAGAGTCGGTCACCCTCCGCGCAACGCCGATGAACTTCCTCAAGGATCAGGGCGTGATCTGGTCCAGCCCGGCCCGCATTCGCGATAACAATTTGGGTTACCTGATTCCGCTCGGCCTCGTAGTAACGGTCGCTATCACGACTGATCATCAGGCTATGAGTCAAGTTGTCTCTACCAATCCAAGCTTCAACAATGCGAACACCAACGCTTCAAACGTGCTGGTCAGCCCTTTTGCTGCGGCGTCTGTGGTGCTTCTGGGCGCGGGACAGTTCACCGGCAATGAACATGCGCGCGAGACCGGGATCCTCGACGGCGAAGCCATGCTCGACGGCCTTGTCGTCCAGGAGGCGTTGAAGTTCACGTTCTTGCGCGAACGGCCCTACCTCGACAACGGCAAAGGCAAGTTCTTCCAGACCTATGTCGGGTCGAACGGTTCGTTTCCCTCGACCCACAGCATGGTCGCATGGTCAAGCGCGGCTGTACTGGCCGAAGAGTATCCCTCCCGGCTGAACCGGATTGGCATTTACACCTTGGCTACGGGCGTCAGCCTGACCCGCGTGCTCGGCCAGCAGCACTTCCCCTCTGATGTTCTCGTCGGCAGCGCTTTCGGGTGGATGATCGGCCACTACGTCTACAAGAAGCACCATCGCTGGCACGAACCTGATTGGCGATAAAGCCGTTGAATCCTGGCCTCGTTCCTTGCCCGCGGATATAGCAAACACCTATCAGTGCGTGGCGCCATCAACCGAATCTTTCTGGTGAAAGAATTTGCGATTGATGTCGGGCCAGAATTCTTTTACCACGAAGGATGCAGCATCGATCCCGATATCGGTGGCCCATTCAGTGCCCGTATTGCTGAAACTGCGCTCGCGGGTGGGGTAGTAGAGGCTGGAAAGGCCCGACGATACGCCGGCGCCTACCACTTCGCTGATGTTGAAGGTGTCGTTGCCTGCATCGTTGCGCGTAATCACGGCGCGGCTAAGCGCATACCCTGTCCGCTTGAAGAAACCTCCGCGGCCAAGGGTGTAGTAGCGATTATCTTCGTGCGTGAAAGCGGGAAAGATGAACTCGACCATGTAGTTCTCACTGGTCTGATCGACGGCATTATGCCAGAAGTAGCGCCCGTACCCGACGGCTCCCTGGCCAAACTCGGGAGTTGAATTTCTGGCCATGTTAAAGCCGGAGAGCGCCGCCGGGATGAAGATGGACGAATAGTCGAAGGAGTCGTCTGTCGCGGTCAGAAACTTCTCTTTTACCGTCATGGGCGGCAGTTTCTCGTCGGTGCTGACCGATCGGAAATTTGGAACGATGTCGAGAATGCGCTTGGTTTGTTTTGGTTGTCCGCTTGGAACAGGGTTCTGAGGTATCGGCTTTTTGAGGGTGTCGTCTTGCTGGCCGGATTGCGGCGGATTCTGCTGATTCTGTGTGTTGTCCCCAGATTGGAGAGAATTCGAAGATGACGTAAAAGCTCCCGACGATGACTGGCTTGGGTTATTCGGTTGTTGCGCCACGGCATCCGGTGCATTGGGCAAGGACGCACTATCGGCGGGCGCGCCTTGGCGGGGGGCAACTGATTGCGCCGGCGCATGCGGCATCAAAAGTACGAGAAAAATTAGAGCAACGAAGGATGCAAACCGACTTGATTGCCTCAAAGTATTGAATCTCCTGGCCTGAATATCGCGATTGAACTACCAAGTAATGTGCTTATGACTGATAGACCGGTCGGAAGTCAGCTTAATTTCCGCAAAAATGAAGGAATCGTCATTCGAAGGAGGGCCTAACGTGCTTCTTAGCTTATGGATGCGCCCGCGGGGAAATTGTCGCAAAAACCTATTCAGGAACATCCATTTAGACTAGATCAGTTATGGCCACATTGAAAGCCGTGCGCGGTACGCGCGATCTGCTGCCGCCTGAAACCGCGCTGTGGAACCACATTGAGGCGACGGCGCGCGCCGTTTTTGCCCGCTACAACTTCGGCGAAATCCGCACGCCGGTTTTCGAGGACACCGCTCTTTTCTCGCGTGGTGTCGGCGAAGAAACCGACATCGTTTCCAAGGAGATGTACACGTGGGAGGACCGCGCCCGGGCCCAGTCTGAGAAGCCACAATCACTAACTTTGAGGCCGGAGAACACGGCCGGCGTTGTCCGCGCTTATATCGAGCACAAGCTGGGTGAGACGGGGCAGTTGCAGAAGCTTTATTACATCGGGCCGCAGTTCCGGCGCGAGCGGCCTCAGAAGGGCCGGTACCGGCAGTTCTCACAGATCGGAGCCGAGGTGATTGGGCCGGCATCGGCGGGCAGCGAAAGCCCACTGCGGGACGCGGAAGTGCTGGAGATGCTGGCCACGCTGCTGGATGAGTTGGGCATTACGGGCTGGGCACTGGAGATCAATTCCGTCGGATCGTCGGCGGACCGGGCACGCTACAACGAGACGCTGCGGCAGGCATTGATCCCGCTGGCACCGAAAATGTGTGTCGACTGCCAGCGGCGTGCAGTCACAAATCCGCTTCGAGTGCTGGATTGCAAAGTTCCTGAGGATCAGCCCATTATCGAGACGCTTCCGAAGATCGTTGATTCGCTGGACGAGGAGTCAAAGGCACATTTTGCCGCCGTTACCGCTGCGCTGGATGCGGCGGGCGTGCCATACACGCGCAATCACCGCCTGGTGCGCGGGCTCGACTACTACACTCGGACCACGTTTGAGTTCACGCACGGCGGCCTGGGCGCGCAGAATGCTTTGTTGGGCGGCGGGCGTTATGACGGACTGAGCGAGGCAATCGGCGGACCCAAGGCTCCGGGAATCGGCTTTGCCATGGGTGAAGACCGGCTGGTGCTGACGCTGCAGGCCCTTGAATCTGCCAAGACGGAGAAAAACGACGCGTATATCGCGCCGCTGGGCGAGGGTCTGAATCCGGCGGCGCTGGCGCTGGCGCGGGAGTTGCGGCGAGGCGGGCTGAGCGTGGAGTTGGGAGACGGATCGTTTCGGCTTAAGAAATCGTTCGAGGCGGCCAATCGCACGGCGCGGCGCATCGTCATCCTCGGCGAGGACGAGCTTCAATCCGGTATCCTAACGGTGAAGGACTTCTCAACCGGTACACAAACCAAGGTTCCGCGTGTGGAGCTGGCGGCGTATCTCTCGCTGCCGGCACACGTGTAGAGGGAAATCTCATCGTGCTCGACTTTTTAGGCAATCTGGAACGCACCAACATGTGCGGCGAATTGCGCGCCGCCAACGCAGGCCAGCAAGTGGTTCTAATGGGCTGGGTAAACCGCCGCCGCGACCACGGCAACCTGATCTTTCTCGACGTGCGTGACCGCAGCGGCATTGCGCAGGTGGTGCTCGACAAGGAACTGACACCCGAGGGACACGTAAAGGGCGAGCAGGTTCGGCCGGAATACGTCGTCGCCGCCGTGGGCAAGGTGCGCTTGCGCGGCAAGGATGCCATCAACCCCAAAATGCCGACCGGTGAAGTTGAGATTGAAGCGACCGAGTTGCGCATTCTGAACGACACACGGCTCGCGCCCTTCTCGCCATCGGAAGAAGCTATCCAAAACGAAGAGACTCGCCTCAAGTACCGCTACATTGACTTGCGGCGCGTGGAAATGCAGCGCAACTTCTGGCTGCGCCATGAGATTACGCGGTCTATTCGCGAGAGCCTGAGCGCGCAGGGATTCCTCGAGATCGAGACGCCGATCCTGACCAAGTCCACTCCTGAGGGCGCGCGCGATTTTCTGGTACCGAGCCGCGTACATCCGGGCGAATTTTACGCGCTGCCGCAGTCGCCGCAGATCTTCAAGCAGATTCTGATGATTTCGGGGTTCGACCGCTACTTCCAGATCGCACGCTGCTTCCGCGACGAAGACCAGCGCGCCGACCGCCAGTTGGAGTTCACGCAGGTCGACCTGGAGATGAGTTTCCCTCGCCGCGAACACGTCTTCGCGGTGGTGGAGAAGTTCTGCGCGGCCGCATGGGCTGCGGCGGGCATTACGCTGCCAACGCCGTTCCCGCGGATCACGTATGACGACTCGATTCGCCAATACGGCTCGGACAAGCCGGATCTGCGCCTGCCCGGGCTGACGGATGTACGCTCGGCGTTTCCGGAGACTGCGCTCGCTACGCTGCAAATCGATCCCGCGCTGCCTATTGTCGCGCTCCGCATTCCCAGCGTGGGCGAACTGAGCCGCAAGGAACGCGAGGAGAATCATCCGCTCTTCGACCAGAAGAAGGGCGCGAAGTTTATTGACGACTTCAAGCGGCTGGGGAAGAGCTTGCCGGAGACTGCCAGCAAGATTCACGAGTTGACAGGAGCGGCTGAGGGCGATTTCGTCATCGTCGTTGCCGGAGATCCAGCGCATCACATCAAGGCCAGCGATACGAAGTTTGAAGGCAGGCTCAGCGAGCGCGAGATCAACGTCTATTCGGCTGCCGGGAATTTTCGCAGCGAACTGGCGAAGAAGTATGCAGACCGGCACAAAGCTTTCCAGATCACGGACCAAGCTGTCGCGGACGCTGATCCGCGCAATGGCAAGGTGATTGACGGCTCAGCTTCTTTCCATCCGATCTGGATCGTCGATTTCCCAATGTTTGAGTACGACCTGGCCAGCGGCAATTGGATGCCGGCCCATCATCCGTTCACGGCGCCGTATGAAGCCGACATGGCCAATCTCGTGAGCGATCCAGCTTCGGTTCGCGCGGACTGCTACGACCTGGCTATGAATGGGCTGGAGCTTGGGTCCGGATCGATCCGGATTCATCGCAAGGATGTACAGCAGCAGATCTTTGCGTCGCTCGGCATCTCGGACGAAGAGGCCCGCAAGCGCTTCGGGTTCTTTTTGGATGCGCTGGAATACGGCACTCCGCCGCACGGGGGCATTGCGCTCGGATTGGATCGTATCGTGATGCTGCTGGCGGGAGCGCCGAGCTTGCGCGAGGTGATTACGTTCCCGAAGACGGCAAAGGCGATCGACCTGATGGCGGAGGCGCCGACTACGGTTCCAGATCAGCAGTTGAAGGAACTACATATTCGGGTGGCAGGAAAAAGCTGATCGCGGGCAACCTCAGTCTCCCGTCGCTTCCACCAGTTGATCGGGTGCCGTGATTGCCGTGGTGTCTATCGACAAGCAATTGCCGAGTTCATTGAATTCCTTGTCCCAGTGGGGGCGGTCATCGGCGATCTGGGATGTGAGTGCATAGCTCGAGGTGCGCAGAATCTCGTACCAGATATTCTGCGCTTGCCAGAGGTTCAGCTCGAAGGGCAGCTCAACCAGAGTGCGCGCCAGGCTGACCGCGCGATCAAGCATCTCCAGCGAGCCGGCGGACATTTGCAGCTCCACCATTGCCCGCTTCATGCGCTGGTCTGCGATGTACGAGAGTGTCGCCGTATCCAGCGGCACCTTATCCCCTTTTGCCAATTGCAGAAATGACCGCAGCAGCGCCTGATCGATGGGATCGCCCTCAAGCGCACGGCGGAGACCCGCATTGATGGCGAACTCCGCGGCGAGGGTCAACGCCGGAGGCTTGGGCAGTCCTGCCTGCGACAAATAGTGGAGCAGGCTGGCATGATCTTCGTAGATATTCGTGAGCGAGCTTTCGATGTCCCACAGCGTCGAGTTCAGAATCAGCTGCACAATGCGACGCTGCTCATCGGTGAAGAGCGACGTGAGCGAATAGCCAACGTGACCGTGGAAGCGATCGATGAGGCGAATAACATCAGGAAAATCTGCGCGCTGCACACATTCAGACGCTTGGGCTGCGAAATCGTCGAATTCTGTCGCATCTTTATCGCTATAGGGTTTGACGGCCGCGGTGATGTTCTGATCGCCGAAGTGCAACACCGCAAAGCTGAAAGCCTGCGCGAACCCGGTGATGCCGCTGGTGATGAGGGCACGACCGATTGCGAGCCTTCCGCGACCCGAGGTGTGCACATCGTAGGAGACACGGCGAACGCGATAGCAGAACAGCTCGGTTTCTTCAGCGTACGACGAGAACACGCTGCTGATGGCGTAGTGCGCGGCAACCTGCTCCAGGCCGAGCTGCAGCGGCCCGATCTTCTCTTTATAAATGCGCGCTCCGTCACCGGCGGCGGGAACATTTGATTTGGCTTCGGCTAGCCGCGCCACGAATGCCGGCTCCAGATTTTCGGCTTGTTCGCCAAATAATTCCTTTGCGAGTTGCAGTGCGCGCGCAGCATATGCGATCACCTGCACGGTCTCGATGCCGGAGATGTCGTCGAAGAACCATCCGCAGCTTGTGTACATTAATTGCGCATGGCGCTGCATTTCCATGAGTTGCAAAGCGCGGATGCGCTCTTCGGTCGTAAGTTCGTGGGACTGGTGCTCCTGAAAAAAGCGCTCGACTACTTCTTCGCTGCGATCGAGAATCACATCGATGTAACCGTCGCGCGCGGCCCATACATCGCTGAAGAGCTTCGCGCCCTCCTGCTCGGTCATCGGGGCAATCGCATCGCGCAACTCATCGAGAGCCTGGCGCAAGGGTGTTCGCCATTGCTGATTCCATCCGGGCTTGCCGCTGCTGCAACCGCAGTTTGAACGCCATCGCTCGACGCCATGCGCACAGCTCCACGAAGTGTTGTCGATAATCTCGCACTCCCACTCCGGTGGAAACTGCTCGAGAAAGCTGGCGTAGTTTGTCAGCTTGACGGTCTTGTCCTGCTCGAGAAGACGCACCGCGTAGGCCAGAGCCATTTCGCCGTGGCGATGATGATGCCCGTATGATTCGCCGTCGGTCGCAACACTCTCGAGCTGCGGTTGGGCGGTGTCGTTAAATCCTGCCTTGAGACGCGCGGCGAAGTTGTCTCCTGAATTCAGCAAGCCCTCGAATGCAATGGCTCGGGAGGTTGCGCCATCATAGAAAAACACAGCAATTGAGACACCCGACTCGAAGCGCATCAGGTAGGGTCGCGTCGTATCCACTGAGTTGCCGAGCGGTGTTGTCCAGGCAGGCTCGGCTGCGGTTGTGTCAGAACGCAGCGGCCGAATGCGCTTGCACTGGTTGGGCGCCAGTATCGTAAATTTGATTCCGTGTTGCGCAAGTAATTCCAGGCTATCGGTGTCGGCCGCCGTCTCAGAAAGCCACATCCCTTCCGGCACGGCGCCATAGTGGCTCTCGTAGTCGGCAATTCCCCAGCGAATCTGCGTGATCTTATCGCGCTGATTGGCGAGTGGCATGATGACGTGGTTATAGACCTGAGCCATGGCGGAGCTATGAGCCTTGAAACGCTTGCGGCTTCGGCGCTCGCCATCGAGAATCATGCGGTAGGTGCGGGGCGCATTATCTTTCAGCCAACTCATTAGAGTCGGACCGAAGTTGAAGTTGATGCGCGCATAATTATTCACGATGCGGATGATGTGGTTCTTGTTGTTCACCGAACGCGCTGCGCCGTTGGTGGCGTAGCACTCGGCGCAGACCCGCTCGTTCCAGTCGTGATACGGCGCCGCTGAATCCTGGATCTCTACAGTCTCGAGCCAGGGATTTTCGCGAGGGGGCTGATAAAAATGCCCATGAATGCAGATGTAGCGTCTGGTTGTTGCCATTCCTTCTCGATTGCATGCCGGAAATTTGGCGTGCTTGATTATTGTAGGCTGCGGCGACGGTGCATTGCTCCGGTGTCGATGGGGCTAACGCGGCGCAAGTCATTCGCCCGTGTCCTCGACCGAACGCCCCGCCGACGGCATTGCTTTTGCCAGGTCGCAGGCCCGCCACAAGTACCAGCTCGCCACGGAACGGAAGGGCCGCCATTTCTGTCCGCGCTTGAAAACGACGTCGGGCTTGGGCAGGTCAGAGGCTTCGATGGGCCGGCTTTTTGGCAGGCGCTGAAAGGTGAGGGCGAATCCTTTACGCACGCCGTAATCCGTTACCGGCAACACGTCGGGGCGGCCCATGCGGAAGATCAGCAGCATCTCTACTGTCCACGGGCCGATGCCGCGCACCTCAGTCAGCCGCTCGACAATGTCCACATCCGGCATCTTGAGGATGGCTTTGTGAGTGGGAACCGTGCCGTCCAGAGTTTTGGCCGCGAGATCGCGCATAGCCTTGATCTTGTTGCCGGAGACGCCCGCGGCCCGCAATGGCTCATCCGGCGAATCGAGCAACTGCCGCGGCGTGGGGTCGCCGTGGAAGAACTCGCGCACGCGCCGATGGATGGTGGCCGCCGCTTTTCCGTGCAGTTGCTGATACAGGATCGATTCAAGAAGCGATTCAAACGGCGAGGGCGCTGCGTCGAGACGCAGCTTGAATTCGCCTACCTTGTCGATCAACGTGCCCAGCTTTGGATCGCATGCTTTCAAGTGCGCGATTGCTTCGGCAGGATCGAAGGGGAGTTTCCTGCTCTTACCATTGTGGATCATAGGCGAACAGTGTAACGCGACGCGGATATTGATAGCCGCGAGCTGAATTGAAGCGCACACTAAGCTCGCGGACATGGCTCGCGCCTCTATCATCATAAAGACAGGCTTCAAGCGAGGAGCAATCGTTTCTATGAAAATGCGTCCGGGAACGCAAACGGGTTTTCTTCTCTGCGGCAAGGAGTGGAGCGAGGGAGAAGCACTTGAGGTGCGCTCTCCGTGGGACCAGGGCCTCATCGGCAAAGTGACGATGGCAACGCGCGCCGATGCACGCGAGGCGGTGAACCATGCCGTGGCCAGCTTGCGGCGCACGCGTGCGCTGCCACGCTGGAAGCGCCGCGAGATTCTCGAGGATATTGCAGCGTCGTTGATTGAGCAGAAGGACCGCTTTGCCAAGCTGATCGTCGCCGAAGCGGGCAAACCGCTGCGCCTTGCACGCGCTGAGGTAGACCGCGCCGTGCTCACCTTCAAGACCGCTGCAGAAGAGGCGGCGAGACTTGGCGGCGAAACCATTCCGCTGGATCTGACAGAAGGCAATGAGAATCGCTGGGGACTGGTGCAGCGTTTTCCAGTTGGTCCGGTGCTTGCGATTACTCCTTTCAACTTTCCGCTGAACCTGGTGGCACACAAGGCGGCGCCGGCGATTGCAGCCGGCTGCCCGATCCTGATCAAGCCGTCGCCGCAGACGCCGTTTACAGCACTGGCCCTGGGCGAGGTGATCCTGAAGGCCGGTTGGCCGGACGAGGCGCTTGCGGTTCTGCCCCTGGCAAACGCTGATACTGCGTGGCTCGCAGAGAAGGAAGATCGCATCAAGCTGGTGAGCTTTACGGGGTCAGCGAAGGTCGGCTGGGATTTGAAGACCCACTCCGGCCGCAAGCGCGTACTGCTGGAGCTCGGCGGCAATGCAGCACTCATCATCCACGGCGACTATCGCGACTTGGACAGCGCGGCCGAGAGCACGGCCCGCGCAGCCTTCGGCTATGCAGGGCAGTCGTGCATCAGCGTACAGCGCGTGTTTGTGGACAAGAGCATCTTTCAGACGTTTATCTGGAAGCTCGTCGAATGCGCAGGCAAGCTTGTTTCCGGTGATCCAGCGAACGAGGCGACCGAGGTTGGTCCGCTGATCCGGCCCAGCGAGGCTGAACGCATTGAGGCTTGGATCAAGGAAGCGGTCGATGCGGGGGCGCGCCTGATTACCGGAGGAGAGCGGGTAGGTTCGGTAATTGCGCCGGCAATCCTTACCGGCTCCAAGGCGGGCATGAAGATCCGCGACGAAGAGGTTTTTGGGCCGGTGGTTGTGGTGGAACCCTATGTTGATTTTGAGCAGGCGCTTGCGGAGGTGAATCATTCGCGCTTCGGGCTGCAGGCCGGTCTGCTGACGCGCGATGCGGGGCGCATTCTTACCGCTTATCGCGAGCTTGAAGTGGGCGCGGTGATCGTGGGCGATACGCCTGCGTGGCGGCTCGATCCGATGCCTTACGGGGGCGTCAAGGATTCCGGGCTGGGGCGTGAAGGTGTACGGTCTGCCATTGAGGAGATGACGGAACCGCGAATGCTGGTGATGAGCGGGATGAGCTGAGAGAGTTGCTCAGGTGCGGCGGGATTG
>Ga0209004_1000030_pt1 | contig 37803 bp, 36 predicted proteins | sample TexAe_RefH0_M1_FD_187948 | JGI IMG/M metagenome (GOLD analysis project Ga0209004, IMG submission 187948) | Forest soil microbial communities from Davy Crockett National Forest, Groveton, Texas, USA - Texas A ecozone_RefH0_M1 (SPAdes) (version 2) | ecosystem: Environmental > Terrestrial > Soil >... | reverse complement strand
ACGGCCAAGGCGATGATCGTCGACTGGCAGCGCGAGCCGATCAAGGACAAGCTGATCCACATCGACATGAAGCGCATCGCACTCGACAAGACCCTGCGCGTCAGCGTCCGCGTCAAGCTGCTCGGAGTGCCGATTGGCGTGAAAACCGAGGGTGGCATCCTCGATCAGGTTCTCCGCGAAGTCGAAATCGAGTGCCTGCCCGCCGACATCCCGAATCACATCGACGTCGACGTGAGCGGACTCGCAATGCATGGCGTCCTCCGCGTCAGCGAGCTGCCCCACTCCGACAAGATCAAGTACCTGAACAACGAAGACGCGACAGTGGCTCACGTCGTTTCGATCCGCGAAGAAGTTGTCGAAGCTCCAGCGGAGGGCGAAGTGGTTGCAGTCGGCGAGGCCGGTGCTACACCGACCGAACCCGAAGTGGCAAAGAAGGGCAAGACCGAACCTGCCGCGGCAGAAGGCGCTGCCAAGCCACCCGCTGCCGGAGGGAAGAAGTAAGCACCGGTGGAAGAAGCAAGCGAGATCGGAATTCGGACCGGGCCCTTTCTTGTTATCGGGCTCGGGAATCCCGGCAGCGAGTATTTGTGGACGCCGCATAACGCGGGGTTCATGGCAATTGACCGCATCGCCGAGCAAGAGGGCGTTGTGGTGCAGAACCGGCGATGCCGGGCCGTTACCGCAACCTGCCGTGTGGCAGGACGCGAAACGATCCTGGCCAAGCCGGAGACATTTATGAATCTCAGCGGGCTCTCACTGGCCGCTCTGATTCAGGAGTTCGAGGTGGACCCGGCACGAGACCTGCTCGTGATTTACGACGAGCTGGACTTGGTGCTGGGGACATTCAAGATCAGGGAGCGCGGTTCGCCCGCGGGACACAACGGAGCCCGCAGCGTAACCAATGCCCTGGGCAGCCAGGAGTGGTTGCGGTTGCGTATCGGCGTGGGACCGGATCTGCCGCCCGAGGCCAAAGAGGAGGGCGGCAAAAGGCCGGGAAGGGATTACCTCCTCTCGCCTATGCGCAAGGCGGACCTGGCCACGCTGGACGAAGTGCTCGATAAGGTGGCAACCGCCACCCGGCGCATCATCCAGGAGGGACCGGGCCCCGCAATGAACGAATTTAACCGCAAGGAACAGTGACCAGTGGTCAGTGTTCAGTGGTCAGAGTAAGCCGGCTTGACCGGCAATTTGCGGTGATAGGAAATTCAGTGGCAGGATCAGTAGCTTTTCTGATCACTGTTCACTGACAACTGATCACTGCCGCGCAAGCGGCGAAAGGAATACGGATGTCTCGTTTGTATGAGGTTATGTTCATCGTTCGGCCAGATGTGGCCGAAGAAGACGTCGACAAGCTGATCGCGGGCTTCACCACCAACGTCACCAATGGTGGCGGCGTGGTCAAGAACGTGGAAAAGATGGGTCGGCGCAAGCTCGCCTATCTCGTCCGCAAGTTCAACGACGGCAACTACATCTTGATGACTATCGAGGCCGGCGGCCCCGTGGTGCTTGAGCTGGAACGCCGTCTACGCGTCTCCGAGCCAGTAATCAAGTTCATCACCGTGCGCATGGACGAGGAAGAGAAGCGTCTTGCCAAGGTGAAGGCACTGCGCGGTATACGTCGCAAGGTCAGCGCGGAAGCGCCTGCCGCTGCTGCACCGGCCGCTCATGCTCCGGTTGCCGCTGCCCCGGTTGCCGAAGCTCCCGAATCCGTCCCGGCCAGCGCTTAGCTTCCGAGGGATTCCGCCGCCTTCGCGCCCAATGAAGGACACGTTCGCGGCGGTTCGACACTGCATTTCTGTGCCCGGGACCAGAACGAGACCAGGCGCCAGAAAGCCAACAGAATAAAGAGGAAACAAAATGTCTGACGAAACAGTAAAAGCGCCCGAAGCGAGCGCACCAGCAGCACAAAGCGAACGCCCGTCCGGTGGGCCCGGTGGCCCTGGCGGCCGTCCCGGCGGTCGCCCCGGCGGATCCGGCGGGCCTGGCGGACGCGGCAAGTTTTTCCGCCGCAAGAAGGTCTGCAAGTTCTGCACCGAGAAGATCGACGCCATCCCCTACCGGGATGTCCGTCTGCTGCAGGGATTTGTGGCTGAGCGCGGCAAGATTGTGCCCCGCCGCCTCACCGGCGTATGCACCACGCACCAGCGCCGCCTGACGCGGGCCATCAAGCAGGCACGCAATATCGCCCTGCTGCCCTTTGCAACTAGGCACTAACTTGCACTCTCTAAGGCGCCTCTGTTACCAATGACGCTTTAGTTGTAGCGATGAAACAATTTCGCAGGCGACGTCCGCGCAAGAGTCGCGATAGAATCTGGCGCGGCGCAACTCAAATTGAGCCGCCTGTGTCTAACACAACGGACGGACGGCAGGATGTACGGCTGCCCGTAAATCTGGAGAGTTTCAAATGGAAGTCATTCTGAAAGAAGACGTAGCCAACCTCGGCCACCGCGGCGATGTCGTGAAGGTGGCAGACGGCTACGGTCGCAATTTCCTGCTCCCGCGCAAGCTGGCCTTGCAGGCAACACTGGCCAACAAGGCCGTTATTGAACAGATGAAAGCCGCCGCCGCGCGCCGCTCCGCCACTGAGAAAGCACAAGCGCAGGATCTGGTTGCCAAGCTCGAGCCCCTTACCCTCAGCTTCACACGCAAGTCAGGCGAGAACGGCCAGCTCTTCGGCTCCGTCACGTCTGCCGACATTGCCAGTGAGCTCGCTGCCAAGGGCTTTGAAGTTGACCGCCGCAAGATTCAGCTCAATGAGCCGATCAAGAGCCTGGGCGACTTCACCATCTCCGTCAAGCTGCACCGCGAGGTCACCGCGCACCTCAGAGTCACTGTAGCGGCCGATGCGTCTCAGGAAGTGCACGAGCCCGTCGCCGCAACCGCTGTCGCTGACTGACAGCACAGCCTTTCTGACCGAGCCGCCTCCCAATCCAACGGGAGGCGGTCGTGTATCCAGCCACTTCAGCGGCTGTCACGCGGCGCATTGTCCACTAAGGCTTGAAGATATCCTTCTCCGCAGATCCGCCGCTCAAGGCAATCAGCTTCTTGATAGCCTTCGTCATCTTTGCCTGAAACCCGGATCCGTCCGGAATCTTTCCCCACGAAAACAGCAGCCGCGCCCGATTGCCTGAAATAGTCGCATCTACCTGGTTGTCCACGTCGTAACAGGTGCGCGCATTTTTCCCCGGGACCGAAATCACCGTCAATCGCGCCAGTGGCTGCCGCGATGCCATCGAGTCGCTCGCGTCGTAGACGTCCCACACCAGTGTGTTGGCATCCAGCGCGTTCAGGAATATGTCGCAGTGCCCATCCGGCTGCTTGATCGTCAGCACCGTGGCGGTCGGATCGAGCGCCACTTCGAGCGTGTCGTTGATCCGGTCGTCTGGACTGAAGGCCAGCAGGGCCCCGCGTATGTACGCATACAGATCCTGCGCCGTGGGCTCCGGTTTCGCAGCAGCCTTCTTGTGCGCCACCGGCATCGCTGTCTGTGCAGAGCACACAGACACAGCAATCGACAGCACAGCAGCACAAACGCCCGCCGCGAGCGATAACCCGGCCCTTCTCTCGACCTGAATCATGAGGCTTCCCGCCCATCATAGGGCAGACCGAACCCGATTGCGTGTTGTTGTCAACAGGTCCGACTCCAATCCGTAACCTTGACATTTGTTTGCGCAGGATCTCAGGCCGCTTAGCTCAGGATGCGAAGGGAGCATGGGGCTTCAGCCCCACGAAGAGTCAGCGAGAAATAGGGGCTTTAGCCCCGGACATTCACCGTCGCCAGCGGCTGCTCGCGATCCGTTTGCAATGTCGGCACCGCTCGCAACAGGCTCTGCGTGTAAGCGTGCTCCGGCGCGGTCAGCAGCTTCGTGCATGGCCCAGTTTCCACCACTTGTCCTGCACGCATCACCGCAACCCGGCTAGCCACCTGCCCCACCACCGCCAGATCGTGCGAGATAAACAGCATCGCCAGCCCGTACTGTTTCTGCAGTTCTGCCAGCAGCGTCAGTACCTGCGCCTGCACCGTCACATCCAGCGCGGTTGTCGGCTCGTCGGCAATCAGCAGGCGCGGCCGGTTGATCAGCGCCATCGCAATCATGATCCGCTGCCGTTGCCCGCCCGAAAACTGGTGCGGATATTCGCTATACCGCGCTGCCGCATCGGGAATCGCGACATCCTCGAGCGCCGCGATCGCCGCTTCTTTGCCTCACTGCGCGTGCACGAAGGCGCATGGGCCTCCACGCACTCCGCCACTTGCCGTCCAATCGTCATCACCGGGTTCAGGCGGTCATAGGCTCCTGGAAAATCATCGCGACTTCGCGCCCGCGCCCGCATCGCATGCACCGGCTGCTCGAGCAATTCCACCATTTCCTCATGACCGCGCTTTGCGGAGCCAGTCCCGGCGCCTCGGCCGCGCCAGCGAATGCTCCCCGTAACCCGCGCAGCTTGCCCCAGCACTCCCATCAGCGCCAGGGCCGTTGCACTCTTTCCCGAACCCGATTCGCCTACAAGGCCGAGAACCTCGCCATCATCGAGATCGAATTCAATCCCGCGCACCGCCTCTGTCGCCCCAAACCAGATATGCAGATCGCGCATTTCGAGAAGCCGGTTCATATTGCATCCCTGCGGTGCGCCTTCGCACCGAAGGTTGCACCAGGGATGCAAATTCCAGCCTGTCTGCCTTTGTTCAGTACCAGTAAGGAAACGAACCTGTTTCATGACAAGTACTTCGACCACGCGGAGCGACATCGTCAAAGACAGATAACCCCCCAAGGGCAACGCCGAGGGCCCCAATTTCATCTTTATGCCATGAACGTGGAGGTTCCTAATTTCCTATGAAAAACATAAAGTGGTTCGCACCATCCCTGCTCGCTCTCTGCATCGCTTCGACCGGCGCTCTCAAAGCCAGTGCCCATAAAGCGCAACCCCTCTCCAGCGCTGTCCTTTCCCAGGACCGTTGGGATCAGCCGCCCGCCGATTACCGCGATGCCCAGCAACGTGGTTTTCACGAGGGCGTAGAAGCTGCACGAAAAGATTTCGACGAGCATCGCCATGCCGATGCCGACGACCATGAAATGTACAAGCACCCGCCTGTCGAAGGAGAAGCTCGGAAGGACTTCCGCGACGGCTTCCGTGAAGGTTATCGCCGTGCCATGGATCACATGAAGCACGATCACGACGACCAACCCCGCTTCTAACCCATCCCCAAATCGATGAAAATGCCTGGCACAATTGCCAGGCATTTCCCTGTCCGCTTTTATCTGCGATTTTGCAGCAACTGCCGGCGATATGCGTGTTCAACAACTCATGCAAGACTTCCATTGGTAGGCCGAGTCTTCCTGCATTACCATTGCGTTCTGGAGTCTCAGGGACGATGTTGCCATTCACGAAAGGAGAATTCAACGATGAATCTCAATTGGCTTCGCATGACAGGACTAATCGCATGTGCGGCGTTTCTGCTGCTTACGGCTCCGCGCATAAACGCGGCAACTCCAGGTCCCCAGCCTCCGGGCTTGGGCCAGGATCGCGAGGGCTGGGACAGGCCCCCGGACGCCTGGAACGATGTGCAACGGCGCGGCTTCCACGACGGCATCGAAGGAGCCCGCAAGGACTTCGACAATCACCGACGTCCCGACGTCGACAATCGCGATGAATATCGTCGTCCCGGTGTTCCGCCAGAGATGTGGGGCGCATATCGCGAAGCCTTCCGTCGCGGATACGACGTGGGCATGTCGCACTTCACGGGCGCGGCCGACTGGCGAATGCGTGCACCCGATCGGCCCTGGGACGCTCCGCCGAATGAATTCGACAACCTTCACCGTCAGGGATTTCTCGACGGGATCGAAGGTGCCCGCAAGGACTTCGACAATCACCGTCGTCCCGACGTAAACAATCGCGAAGAATATCGCAACCCGCACTTGCCGCCCGAGCAGCGCGAAGCCTACCGCGAAGGATTCCGCCGCGGATACCAGGTAGCCGTCGACCACATGATGGGCGGTCACGATCACGATCACTACTAAGCAAGTTGCAACCCAGACAACAAATGCCCGGCGGTTCCAGTCGCCGGGCATTTCATTTTTAGATCCACATGTCCGGTCGGCTCCGCACCGCGCGAATCAGCGCCTGCGAAAATGCCGCAACCACCACCCACAACAGGATCCCCTGCGGCGTAGGCCGCCGGTTCTTGCCGCGCGAAAAGACCCTCGATGAAGCCGAGGGCACGGTCCCGACTCGTCAGGGCAGCGTCAACGTCGGTTCGCCGACGGCAAGCTCGATTTCCATCTTTGGCACGGATAACAGCGTGTTGTGGATCAGGCAGTGATGCACTGAACGCCGCAGCCCCTCTGTCTGCTCCGCGCTCAGCTCCGCCGGGCAAGCAACATGAATGCGAAAATTCCCCAGCCGTGCCGGTTGCATCAACTTCTCTGCAGACACCGTCACTTCCACACCGCGATCGTCGATCTTGCGCGTTCGCAGATATTGCACGGCATAGAACTCCGCGCACGTACCCAGCGATCCCAACAGGAACTCCGGCGGCGTCATCCCCGTGTCCTCGCCACCATTCTCCACAGGCTGATCGCAAATCACCGAGTGTGATCTCGCCTCAACGCTGAATTTGAATCGATCGATTTGTTTAATCTTCACTTCCATAAATAGCCTCATACTTCCATCGCATCGCGTGGAGCCTTCAACTACAAGTATAGGAGGAATCGACGCTCCTCGTGAGATTCTTGGCCACCGATCCCCCGGAAGCCGCCCTCTCACCGGTCTTTGCGATAGAGCATGTCCCGGATCACTTTGCGCCTCTCCTCGTTCACTTCGCTCAGCGTTTTGCGCTCTTCGGCGCTCATGTGACGCGTGTCCGTTCCCTCTTCCGCTTCAGGCGAGCTGCACTCCGGGCAGCGATTCGCAAATCCCGGCTTCTCGGGCCTCAGTTCGAACTCTTCTCCGCAAACAACGCACTTTTTAATTGGAAAGCTCATCTAAATTATTTTACCGAATCCAGGCTTTCTGCTTGTGAAATCCGGGTGACCGTTTCACCGTAATCTAATCAGCGATTCTTAGCTCTCAGTTCTTTACCTGCTGTTCTGAAAAGGAGCCACCGCGCTTCGATCTAAATTTCTTTGACCTGAACTCGGTTCCTGATTATCCTGATTGCTCACAGAACCCGATGGAGGGTAAAAATGCAATCGAGTCATCCGAAAGTGCTCATTTTTGACGATGATCCGATGCACCTGGAAATCTATGGTCTTCTCATCAAGCAGGCCGGCTACGATGCCCTGCCCGCATTGGTTCGTTTTTCCGGAACCGAAATTCCATGCGGAGAATGCGTTGGCCTGGTTCTGCTCGATTACCGGCTTCACTCCCTCAAGACCCCAACCGATCTCGCCCGGGACATTCGCGCCACTTATCCCACAGTCCCCATTCTTGTACTCTCCGACTCTTGGTCATTGCCCGCTGATATTGCCCCGTTTGTCGACGGATTTGTTCGCAAGGGAGAACCCGCCAAATTGCTTGAGACAATCTCCAGGTTATTTTCTGTGCCTTCTGAAGAGGAAGAAAACAGTGAGAACCCCTCGCAACACTCGCATAATCTGTAGATTCCGGCCGCGACGTCACTTGCTGCAAGCAACCAAATGTTGATTCTCGGCTTCGAATCAATAGTCTTACTCTGCCCAGTTAGTTGAACAACGATGCAAGACCCATGTTCCTTGTTCGCATAGCAGTCCTGCTTTCCGCCTTGGCCTCAAGTCCGCTGTGGGTTGCCCCGCTGTGGAGGCGGGACTGTGTCCGAGATCTTAAATATCTTATTTTGGAACAACTTGGCAACAGAATGACAGCCGCCGGCGCCGTGGTTGCTCCCGCTTGGCGGCGACATCCTTCGGGTACATCCGCTCCGGATACTCCGATCTTCACAACACTGCTGAGGCGAGAATTGCTTGGAATCCGCCGAAGATTCTTTCCTTCTCCGTGACCGGCCGCAACCTCCTTCAACCGCATCACGCACAATTTGGAATTGATCGCCGACGACGGTTCTCTCCAAGCGACGCATCGCTCGTCCCCGCCACTGAGTATTGGTCCAAACAAGAATATGCAGCGGAGTCTTCCATCTGAGAGTTCACGACCGGGATGCCGACGAGGCGTCCGCACCCGTGGTGCGCTCGTAGTCTCTCTGCTTCTCGCCGGACTTTCCATCCCGTCTGGTATCGCACAGTCGGCCAGGCCCACCGACTCCGACGTCAAGGCTGCCTATCTCCTCAACTTCGGCAAATTCGTCCGCCAATCCAGCGGGCAATCTCCCCGCTCATCCTTCGACATCTGTCTTCTTGGGCACGACCCTATGGGGCGAACCATCGACGATCTGGCCGCAAGCCAATCCATCGCCAAACTCCCCGTCCATGTCCGTCGGCTTTCCGATGCTACCCAGGCCAAAGGCTGCGCAATCGTTTACTTCAGTCCCGAAGAGAATGAACGTGTGCGCGAAGATCTCGCCATTTTGTCCTCACTCAATGCCCTCACCGTCAGTGATGCATCTGACTTTCTTGACCGAGGCGGCATGATCCAGTTCATCCTCGTTGAAAAAACCGTGCGCTTCTCCGTAAATCTCAACGCGGTTAACCGCGCACATCTGGTTCTTAGTTCGGAACTGCTGCGGGTCGCATCCTCCGTTACCGGCACGCCGTCAACGGCGGACCAGCCATGAAGATCTGGAGCAGCCAATCCATTGCAGACAAGTTCATGCGCATGACGCTGATGGTCAGTGGAACCGCGCTGCTGCTCGCGTATGTCTCGTTCCTCATTTACGACCTCTACAGTCTCCGCCGCGAGCTCATCAGTTACACGACCTCCGAAGCGAATATTGTGGGTGCCAATAGCGTCACTGCTCTGCTCTTCAACGACACCCAGGCTGCTGAAAATACCCTTTCTGCTCTGCGCAACTCGCCCCAGGTCCGAGCCGCCGTTATTCTTCGCAACAATGGTTCTGAGTTTGCACGCTATCAACGTGATTCGTCCGTTCCATTCGTGCTCGACAAGCACCTCGCACTCGGTGAGTCCCTGCGCTACTGGCCTCAGGGGCGCGACATCCTGATGGGGGCCCGAATCCAGTTTCAGGGCGGATGGGTGGGAACCGTCTACCTGCTCGCCGAAACCGGCGATGTTGCGCGTCGTGTCGAGCGCTTTGGCTTGATCTCGGCCGCCATGCTTCTCATCTGCTTCGCTGTCGCCCTGCTCGCAACTTCGACAGTCCGCCACCTGGTGACTGATCCGCTTACAGGACTCGCTAAAACCGCGCAGATTGTCACCCGTGAAAGGGACTACTCCGTCCGCGCCAAAATTCCCCGCAGCAGCGACGAACTATCTTTCCTCGTTCAATCCTTCAACGAGATGCTCGAACAAATTCAAGCGCGCGATCGGGCCCTCGAAGCATCGCGCAGCGACCTCGAACGGCGCGTTGAAGAACGTACAGTCGAGCTTTCCGCCACCAACAAGGAACTCGAGGCGTTTTCCTATTCCGTGGCGCACGATCTTCGCGGACCTCTGCAGCACATTAACAACATCGGATTCCTCCTCCAGAACTCCGCTGCTGAAGGCCTCAATGCGAATGGCCGCATGCTGGTTGACCGCCTGCTCGAAGGCAGCAAGCGGATGTCGGTCCTGATTGACGATCTGCTCAACCTCTCGCGCGCTTCCAGCTACCCACTACATCGCACGCCGATCGACCTCAGCCACATCGTCGAAACGATAGCCGCGCGCCTTGAGAAGGAGGGGGACGGCCGTAAGGTCCGCTTCATCATTGCCAGGGGCGCCCGAGTCTTCGCAGACGAAAACCTCATGCAGGTTGTGCTCGAAAACCTGCTCAATAATGCATGGAAATATACTTCGAAGCTGGAAGCAGCGGAGATTGAATTCGGATATATCGAAGAAGAGAGCGGAACCGTGCACTTCGTGCGTGACAATGGCGCAGGATTCAACCCGCGCTATGCCGATCGGCTCTTTCGTCCCTTCCAGCGTCTCCATTCGCAAAGCGAATTTGCCGGCACGGGCGTAGGTCTTGCCACTGCCTACCGGATTATTTCTCGCCACGACGGCAAGATCTGGGCGCGCGGCAACGTGGACCAGGGAGCAACATTCTTCTTCATGGTGCCCTATGTGGAATCTTGATTTCGCCGCATTACAGCGATTCCAGGGTTTCTATGTCCTGAAGCCGACACCCTCGAGTCGACGCGACCGTATGGGGTCCCCAACGACAGGTCCTTCGTCGTTGGGGTGAGACCATCTGGGAGTCGGCGACCTGGCACTGCTCTCGAAAGCACACACCTACTCGGGAATCGCTCTAGCGGCTCCAATACTGACGATTCAGTCCCAGGTGATACTTCAGGCGCGGCGCAATGCCGCGCTCCCGTCGTCCGATCTTGTATCCCACATATTTTGCGAAAGTGCGCGCAACCGCCGACGGCACCAGCAGTGGTTGGTTCGCAAGCAGGTGCTTCAGCTCAGAGACAACAAACCTTCGGCCTTCGCCCGAAGCGCTCCCAAAGTGATCGACGAGCCAGCTTTCCCGCGCGTGCAGCACCCCGATATCGAAGTAGCGCCTGAATTCTTCGGCGATGGAATACGCGTGCGAATGCCTCACCATCGCGTCGGCCGCGTACGCCGTTTTCCATCCGGCGCGATGCATCCGCGCCACTGCCAGGGTATCCTCACCGAAAATGACATCCGGTGAAAACCCTCCGACGCTCATCAAGACACTGCGCCGGTAAGCTCCAAACGCATTTGAGAAGAAAATCGATCTGAAGCCAGTCACTTGTCGGCTCTCCCACGAGCGCACGCTCGATTTTGCCGGATAGCTGAAGTGCCGCGAATGCGCTTCTATCGCGCTCGCCTTCTCCCGCGGAAGCTGCCTCCCGTACGCCGCCCCGATCTCCGTATCTTCGAACGTATGTACAAGGTTTGCGAACGCGTCTTCTCCAAACGGCACGGCATCCTGTGTCAGATAGATCAGGATCTCTGCACTATCTGCGTATTCCGCGCCCATCTGCCGTGTTCCGCCGTGGTTGAAATCCTTTGGCGAGATCACAACGACTTCAAACCCTTCGCTTCGTGCCAACTCCGCCGTCCCATCCGAAGAGGACGAGTCGATCACGATCACTTGGTCGGGCACCAGGCTCTGCGCGCGGATTCCAGCTGACAACGCGGCCCAGTGCCGCGCCGCATTAAACGTCGGAATTATGACCGCGACTCGGCCACCCGCCGTTGGAATTGCCCCGCTTCTGTCGGCCGACCCATCTGCCCCCATCATGCAAGAAACGCTCCCGCGCTGCTCTGAAGAGCGCAATGATTCAAGCTTGATTTCACGTCGATCATGTGTTTCGACAGCATGCCGTCATCGTTCCTGCTGCCTGCTCAGCAGCCCCTCAGGCGGCCGGGCTGGTGAGCTAAAGGCATAGAGCACGTGTGCCAGCAGCAATTCCACGCGCGTGCGTATCTGCCGCAGAAGCGGTTTGGTGCGGCTTGCGTTGTTGCCGTGTCGTCTGTAAAAGAGGAGGTCCTCTTCGAGGTACGCGACCTTCCCGCCCAGCAGATCGTTCCGCGTTCCGATCCATGCGTCGTGCAAAAACGTCTTGCGCACCGGAAATGGCAACACCCGCCCCAACAACGATGCTCGCATCGCCATTGCCGATCCCTGGTAGTGATTCTTGAAGAGATTCCGCCAGAATCCGGGCAGAAATCTCCCATTGCGGTTAATCCGCGAATCGGGCATCGGCCGATCGTTCTCATCAATCATCCGCACCCGGCTGAGCGCGATACCTACGTCCGGCCTGCTCTCAAATACATCCAGGAACCGCTGCGCCTTCGTCGGAGCCCATATATCGTCGTCATCGCACAAGAACAGAATGTCGCCTGTTGCCGAGCGTAACGCATCTTCGAAGGTCGCCACCACGCCCGCATTCTTTTCGTGTTTCCGAAGACGAATCCGCGCATCGCCAATCCCTGCGATTCGCGCAAGTGTGTCGTCAGTCGACCCATCATCGATGATGACCAGTTCATCCTGTGGCTTCAACTGCGACAAGATCGAATGCAGTTGCCCTTCCACAAATTGCCCGCCGTTATAGGCCGCCATGCATGCTGAGATCCTCGGCTCACCTGGGGTCTGCATCCACTCTGCGGCCCCGGTAGCGCGATCGTCGGTCGCTCGCACCCATTCCGCAATACGTTGCCGCCGCGAGGTGAACAGCCGCCGCTTCAAAGCCTGCCATGTAATGCGGCGCAATTCGGCTGAATCCTTCCGCAGCCACTGCTTCACCATGCGCAGCGCCAGCCGGGCCGTCCTTTCCCAGCCCGCCGCCCAGTTCATCCTCAGATCCCAGAAGGCCGTCTCCGCGAACAGCGCATTCCTGTACCGCGCCGGACTCATCCTGTTCTGCATGTCCTTCATCGAGAACTCGTGCTCGACCTGAATGTCGCCGGCAATGTAAACGCGCTTGCCGTGTTCATGCATCTTGCTGAAAATCAGTGCATCGCTATCGTCCAGCCAGAATCGTGGATCATAACCGCCCACCTGCCTCAGCGCCGCCACTTTCAGCATCGCGCCAGAGTTGAAGGCAAACACCGGTTCCTTCGGTACGCCTACATACCCCGTCCGATACCAGCGCGGCGACGCGCCAAATTCAAAGTAATTCGGAGAAAGCTGTCTGCCTGCGGTCGCAATCTGCGGCACAATTGCGCCGATCCCCGCATAACGCGTGCTGGCCCGCGCGGCCGCTGCCATTCTTACGAAGAAGTCCTCGGGAACCGCCGTATCCTGGTCCAGCGTCAGCAGCCACTCCGATCCATTCTGCGACGCCCATGCAAGCGCCCTGTTATACGCCGTCGCCAGGCCAGAGTTACTCTCGTCCGCGAAGTAATCCACTCCCCGGGGAAGATCGCGCACTGAAGCAGCTTGCGGACTGTTATCCCACAGCAGGACGCGCACCTCGCCCGCATCCGCACTCAACTTCTTGCGCGCAGAAATCATGCTCTGGAACGCCGGCGATTGCACCGGCTCCATGCGATACAGCACGATCACAGCTGTAACCTTCAAGACGCTCTCAGCTTCAGCAAAGACTGGCCTAACATCGCTCATTCGGGCACCATGCTTCCCACCGGCGGCCCGCCCCATTGGAAACACATCCGCTGCACCGCGACCTGAATCGCAAACTGCAGAATGGTCGAAAGTGGCGTAAACATGTCACTGAAAAAGATGAACGTAAGACACGTAAGGAAAAGTCCCGCCACCAGAATGTGCCTCGGCAGTGAGCGCTCCATCAGCCATCCGCAGCCGATCCCCAGCAACAGGTTCGCGAGATACACACCCAGGTATGAGAAATCCAGCGCGTACGCCGACAGGTATGTGCTCGCCCCGTCGATGATGCTCAAATCATCGTGAATCGACGCATGTGGATCTGGAGGAGTTAGAAATGACGGCAGCAGCGGATAAAGAAACGACAGCGTGGGCCCATGAAAAGCGCCCTTTGCGAACAGCCAGCACAAGTTTGAAAACGGAATCGAAATATACGACGTCAGCCAGAGATACGCCATCGGCCAGTCGGAATATTTGTGCCGGATCTGCAGGTACTCCAGGAAGACTCCCTGCGCCGTTCGTGCATTTCCGATCAAGGTGATCGCCACGACCGCTAAGCCGAGACAGCAAAAGGCAATGGTATACAGCTTTTTCATGCTCATTCGCGTCTTCAACGAGAACACGAACAGCATCTGCAGCAGCGCCACCATCAGCAACCCGCGGGTGATATACAGCGCCATTCCCGCAATGCCTACCATCGCAAACACTGTCTTGCGCCACCGCGATGAGTCCAGCATCGAGTTCACCGTCACCACCACCAGCAACGGAAAGAGCACCTGCTTGAATCGACCGTATGTCAGATACGTCGAGGGATCTCCGACCGCCGGCGGCGGACCCGACAGCGCCCAGTTGAACAAGATAATCAAAATGGCTGCGCCGCAAAACATCAAGTTTGTCTGCCACAGCCGCGTCACATCCAGTGTGTAGGCCAGCGGTTGAGAGGGCGTGGGCCAGCGATGCAGCACCGTGCGCGCCACCAGGTATCCGAAGAGAAACGATCCCAGCGAAAGCACAAACAGCAGCACCGGTATTCCCATGTTCGGATACGTCACATAGGTGATCTGGAAACTGAGGGTCACCATCATCAACACCCAGTTCATGGCAAAAATGAACAGGGGATTGCAGAACAGCGGAAGATCCTGCCGCTTCTTCAGCACACCATGGATAAGCTTGTGATTTTCCACCTTCTCCTTCAGCTGGGGCCACATCGCTGCTGGCGCCATCGACACAGCGGCACGTTGGCTGGAGCTGAAGTTCGTTCTGCGGAGCGGATCGTTCATTGCGTCTCCCGGCCCAGTAGGAAATCTGTGCGGATTGCCCCCAGTCCCCGCGCGTAATGCACATAACGCGGCAACTGGCCAATCATCTGCAGAGTGCGTACCCCAAGGCTCGGTGACAAAGTTGATTGCATCTTCAGGAACGCGATCTTCTCGCGAATCTTCCCGGCCAGTGCGTCGTGCTCATTCCAGCCTTGCGCCAACACGCGCTGCAGCAGGTCTTCAAACTGGCGCGCGACCCGCTTGTAAAACTGCCTCCGCGTCTCGCCCCTTCCGCCCGCAGCCTGCGCATTACTTACGCCCAGTTGTTGCCCCACATGAATCCGGTAATCGATCAGCGGTTCGGGAAACAGGCTCAATCGCGAGTGCAGCGCAATCATCCACGCTAGCCATCCATCGTGCACCCACGACGCAGGAATCGGCGAACTATAGCGCCGGATGGACGCGCGAAACATCAATGTCGCTCCCGTTACAACATCATGTTTCAGCAGCGTATCGGTCGGGCAGCTCACAAAGTTACGCTGTTTGGCTGGCGTGAATTTGTGTTTTGCAAACAGCCGCAAGCCCGTCTGCCGACCGTCGCCGTCGATCAGGTTCGCATCCGAGAATACCCCGCCAAGAAATGGATCATCGTGCAGCGTTTCAGATAGCCGCTCCAGCTTCTTTGGCCCCCATCGGTCATCTTGATCGCACAACGCAATCAATTCTCCGCGCGCCAGTCCCATCGCCTGGTCAAAATTTCGCGTAGACCCCAGCCTCTGGCTGTTTCGGACCACCTTTACCGGAAAGGTCGCCTCGGCTTGAAACCGTTTCAGAATGGCGAGCGTGTCGTCTGTCGATTGGTCGTCGCAAACGATGAGTTCATACGGCAACCTCGACTGCAATGCAATGCTCTCAAGTTGCTCTTCAAGATAGTGGCCGCCATTGTAAGTGCACATTGCCACCGAGATCCGCTGCGAAGATTCTTCACTGCCATTCAAATGCATGAATCAAATCTCCGCTTGAGCCCACTGGCTTCGCTTCGTTCTGAAAATCGCTGTCGCAGAGATGACTCCCGCCACTCCGAGCACTACGAAGTAAGCCATTGAAACGCCCAACGCTCCCGCAGTCTTCGCAAAGACAACCACGCTTGCCCCCGTGCAAAGCGCAATCACGATCGACTGCACCAGAAACGGCTCGCATTTGTGTGCCCGCAGGTAGATCGCCTCGCTCTGCACCACATGGCTGCTCAGCGCCGTTAACAACAGCAGCAGAAAGATCGGCCAGCCCTCGATGCGCAAGCTGATCTTCGGAAGAATGTGCGGCGCTGCCAGCACTCCTATCAGCACCAGCGCGGCCGCTCCTCCAAATAGTGAGATCGACTGTCGCAGCGACCTGAAAAACATCCTGTCCAGTTCCGGTGTATCCTTCTTCGCAATCAAGCTTCCGAACGGCGCGGCCTTCGTCGTCATCCACGCTAGCATCATGGCGCTCAACTGCATCACCACGCTCATCGAGAGGCCCATCTTTCCCGCCTCCTCCGGCCCTCGAAACGCAAACAATACCGGGGTGAATAGCTGAAAGATGAAGTAATCGCACAGCCAACTCACGGCAATCTTCCACTGGAACGGCCACACCTCCCGCCGCCAGCTGATTCCCATCTTTGCCACGCGCATCCGCAAAAGAGGAATCAACAACTTTCTCCGCGACAACAGCAGAAAGCTCGCTACAAATCCCTGGCCCAGCAGCACCATCGCCGGCGAAAACAATCCGTGGTGGCTCAGCATTGCGGTCCATGAAAGCCCCACACTCACCGTCGACTGGAAGAACCGCATCCGTGCAACCTGCGCAACTTGCCCGCATCCTTCGAGAAAAGAGAGCACTGGCCCGATCGAGAACGTGATTGCGCATGCCAGAACCGTAACGCGCAGCGGAACGATCCAGATATTGGGCGCCTGCGGCTGTTGATGCAGCGAGAAGAAACGCATCCCGCCCACCAGCAGTGCGATCCCCATCAGAACCGCGGCAATCGAGTACCAGCGCACCGCGCGCTGCAGCAACGACGCAAGCCTGAAGTGGGCCGTCTCATTGCCGGTGATGCTTCCATCTTGGTGAAACTCGAGGTGCGCTCTTTCATGCGCCGCAACTTGCAGGATCACGAACGAGAATCCCAGTTCGAACACGCTCTGCAGCGCCACCAGGCTCCACAGCGCATAGTAATAACCCTGCTCCGCCGCCGATAGAAAATGCACAATCAGCAGCACGCTTCCCACGCTTCCCAGCCCCTGCACCACCCTGCCCAGCACCGTGAATGCAATAGCCCTGTCGAGGCCGATGAAATGGGGAAGCTTATACCGCAGAAAGTCGCGAATCGCTAGCCAGAGACTACCTGACGGCCTTGGGGATGTCGTTGTCTCGGTTAGCATGAGTCCTGAATTTCGGCCGCGGGGCAGTGCGGAGTGTGGAGAATGCCGCTCTATTTTACGAATGCAGTTTTCATCAACCGGTTGCCTCGGGCCGTACCTGCTGGCGTAGCGCGCTTACTGGTTCTGTAATCGGCTTCGGCTTCGCCGCGCTGCCTTCCCAGAGCGAACGCTTCAGAAGATCCAGCTTGTCCTTGGTAACAGGATTGTGCTGCATCCTCACCAGGCCGCCTTGCAACAGCGCCATCATGATCCCAAATGTAAAACCTGCTGCGACACCCGCGATCGTGATGAGCCAACGCTTCGGAAATGACTTCCGTTCCGGCGGCACCGCCGGATCGACAATCTGAATGAAAGCACCCTCTCTTGCTTCGTCCAGCCTTGCAAGCTCCAGCTGCTTCGCCAATACATCGAAGATCGCTTCGTAATACTTCACGTCGCGAAGTCTGCGGACGTATTCCAAGCCAGCCTCCGGAACTTGACCCTTGGGAAGAAATACATCGTCTGTGGAACCGCCATGCGATCCCACCATTTTGCTGAACTGCGAACGCAGCCCATCCAGTTCGGTCTCTGCTTGTGTCAGCGCTGGGTTCTCATCGCCGGCATACGAGCGCATTGCTTGAATCTGCACTTCCTTGGCCACAATCTGCGCCCGCAATCGCGCCGCAGAGTCGATCATCGCGCGGGCCTGCCCATCCACCTGCACCATGCCCGTTGAAAGCTGCGTACGCTTCAACGCCTCGTCCGCATTCTCCAGGTCGATCTTCGTCTTTTCCAGTTGATTCTCGAAAACTACCCGCCGCTGCGATGCCTCGGTAATGGCCAGATGCTGCGACAGATTCCTGAACTGATCCACATATCCGTTCGCGATTTCCGCTGCACGGTTGGGATTGCGGTCATTAAAATTCAACCGGATCAATCCGTCCTTGGTCGTTCCGTCTATCTTCGCGTGCTTCTCCAGAGCCTTCCGTGTGTCTGCAAGATATGCCTTCTTGTATTCCGACTGCAGCCCATAACGTTGGATTACCGCGTCCTCAACCGACCGGCTCTTCAACATCGAGACATACATGTCGTTAATGTTCTTCATGCCCAGCACGCTTCCAGCCACGCCGCCCATCGCGCTATTGATGCCAGACAACTGGCTGGCAAGCATCGAACTCATCGACGTATTCCCCTGCGGCGGAAGAATAATAACCGTCGCCGTGTATTCAGGCGGCAGTGCAAAGGCAAGGATCAACGCAATCCCCGCACACACAGCTGTCACCATCACCACCAGTTTCTTGCGCTGCGCAACAATGAGCAGAAAATCCAGAAACGTAAGGTCGTCTTGCACTCTTGGTTGAATCGACGGGAAGACAAGGTCTTCCGGCAGTTCTCTTGTCGTGCCGTCGCTTCGCATGTTCACCATAATCCTATTCACTCCGATTGGTGCTTTCGCAACACTTGAATTTCCTCGCGCTTCGATCGCCTGCCGGCAGCGCGCATTTTCGTTCCCTGGCAATTATTGGAGAAGGTTGACTGCTGCCACTCCAAGAGCAAATTGAGATATTACAGTCGACCAATCAGTTAAGCCGCGCAGAAAGGTTGTCTTGTTCAGCTGCGTAGGAACGACAATCGTGTCTCCCGGATACATTACCTGCTGATTGAACTTGTCATCCGTCCAGATGGTGTGGCTCAGATACTGCCGGCTCACCACAGATCCATCCGCGCGAATGATGAAGATCTGCCGCCGATCGGCGTTCCGGTTCGGCCCCCCGGCTGTGCGCAGATAATCGCCCGCATGCTTGTGCACGATATACACAAACGAGTTCGGATCGTATACCGCGCCCACAATTCCCACGGTTGAGGGCATCGGCGGCACAATAAAGCGATCCCCATCCTCCAGCGGAATGTCGGGAAGAGAATCCACGCCCGATTTAAACGGCTCGATGTGCAACACGATGCGCCCGGTCGCGCGAATCTCACGCAGCCGACTCACCAACTCCCGTTGGCTCGCTACCGATGCGTTTGTCGTCGCCGCCTGCTGTGGGCTTACCACCGAAGTAGCCAGGTTCGAAGCGGAAATCTCGATCTGATACGACAACGCTGAAACGTACTCATCCAACCGCTGCTGCTGCTCCCGCCTCGTGCTCTCGCGGCTCAATTGAGACGCATACAGATAAGCTCCCGAAGTCAGCCCTCCCGCCCGGATCACCAGTTGCCGCAGTGTCTCGCCCGGCAACACGCTGTAAACCCCGGAGTGCACGAACTCCCCTTCCAGCCGAACGTACTTCGTCTGCTCCGCGCGCGGCACACGAATATCCGCATCGGAGAAAATTGTGATCACATCGCCCGGTTCCAGGGCGATGTTGGCATGATCATCGTTTTGCAACACCACCGCGCCAAGGTCAAAAGGAAGTAGGCGTGTGGTCAGCGTCTTCGGGTCAACGCGCTCCACGACCGCGTAGCTCCAGTCGATGTCCGGCGACATTCTGACCACCTGCGTCTCAATGGGGAAGTGCGGTGCCGTCACAAGGCGCGGCCCCGAACCCAGCGTTTCTGGCGCCGACTCTGAGCCCTGTGCCGTCCTCCCAGTTTGCTCTCCCCTCGTTCCGGTGCCCGTTGCGGTGCCCTGATCGCTTGAGGCCGCCAACGATTGGTACTGCGATGAATTTCCCCCCGGACGGGCCGCTGTATCGTCCGGCACTCCCGCCGTCAGTTGCGGAAACAGTCCGCTGTTGATCGTCTGCGCATCTCGCGGCGCGGCGGGTTGATAGATCGTTTGACCGTGCTGGCTCGGCAGTGTCTCAAGCTTAGCCGGCGGCATCATCGGTTGAAAGTCCGCAATCGGCAACCCAAGTTGCTCGCGTCGCAGCCAATAGTCGGGTGTCAGCAGCGACTCCTTGTTTGGAATCAGATCGCGAACACGCATCCCCTCGTGCCACGCAAATCGCCCCGGCGTCGCGACGTTTCCGCGCAGCGTAACCGTCTTGTCAAAGCGCGGTGCTTCCGCGCGTACCCGCACGATGTCGGCGTTTCGCAAGGGAGCCGCCAGCGACGTGCTGTTCATCGTAACGTCTACTGCCACCCGCGCGCTGCTTCCGTCGGACTGCGTTTCGGTGCGCTCGATTTCCAGCGAAGATGTAGCGGCAGCCGAAGAAACACCACCTGCAAGCGCAAGTGCATCCGCGACACTGTCCCGGTCGCGCAGTTCGTAGATGGCCGGCACATGTACGCTTCCTACTACGGCGACCTGCGGTCCGATGGGCGAGAAGAACAGGACGTCGCCTGTCGCCAGATTCACGTCCTTTGACTTGTCACCCTTTAGCACCAGGTCATACAAATCAAAGTCGGCAATCGTCGCGCCATTGCGCTTCACCAGGATATGGCGAAGCGACCCCTGCGGCCCGGGCCCTCCGCAATCAAACACCGCATTCACCAGCGTACTCAGCGAACTGATCGTATAGCTGCCCGGCCGACGCGCCTCGCCCGTAACGAATAGCTGAATCGACCGCAACTGCCCCAGGTTCACATTCAGTTCATAGTTGCGATACACACGATCGAATCGCGCTTTGAAAAAATCCTGCAGTTGTCTGAACTGCAACCCTGCCACACGAAACTCACCGACTTGCGGAATGTAGACCGACCCCGAACGGTCTACGGTGAGATGCAGGTTCTGCGTCACCTGGCCCCAGGTGCGGATTAACAACTCATCTCCGGGGCCAATCACATAATCAGGCATTACCGGCAGCCGCTGAACAGGAGCAAACGTATCGGGTACATTCGCAAACAGCTCCGCACCATACACCGGAACAATTCTCCCGATTGAACCGGCCACAAGCATCTGAAATTCAGTCAAGGATTGCGGTTTGCCTGGTTGAGCAACATGCTGGTGCATTCCCGCATTGCGATCCATTCCGCCTGCGTCATCGCGATAAACCGACGTGGGCGCATTTGGTGAGCCGGGGTTCGTGTTGGGAAACGGCAACGATGACGTGCCAGTCCCACCTTCCCCTGGCAGACTGGATGATGTCGAAGGAGTCAGGGACTGGCATGCTGACACATCTCCGTTCTCACAATTTGAGGTCGTCGTGTCCAGTTGTTGCGAGCCACTCGGCGTCAGAGGCGACGTTTGCGCCTGCGGTCTCGCGGCGGTTAGAGAAAGGGCAACTGAAACGGCGATCAAAATTCGCAAGCACTTGCTCATGCTTGTTCTCATGTTTTTTGTCTTCCGGTCGTAACATTCCAATGCCGCACATCCCTTATCGCGAGCGAAGAAGTGCGGCGGGTCTTTCCAAACAGTTAGTTCCGTTCTAATCCGAGCCCGATGTGTGCCTCCGTATGTCGCCAAACGCGCGAGAGACCCCACCGCAAAGTGGAGCCCTCGCAATGTTGAATCTCAAAAACCCGAGTGACGACACATCTCGATCTTAGTAAGCGCCGCGCGTCGTTACGACGGCAGGAATGGTAAGCGTCAGAATCTTGAAGTCGAGCAAACAACTCCATTCACTCGCATATTCGCGATCAAACAACACCCGCCGATCAAAACCCACATCGCTGCGACCCGAAACCTGCCACTTCCCGGTAATGCCCGGGCGGAACAGGTCGTAGTAGGCAAAGTTCTGGCCATAGAGCGGTATTTCAGCCTTTACAATTGGACGCGGTCCCACCAGCGACATATCTCCGAGCAGCACGTTGAAAAGCTGCGGAAGCTCGTCCAGGCTGAGCTTCCGGATGATCCGCCCCACGGGCGTAATCCGCGGATCCGGCGTGTCCTTGTTCAGCGGATACGCTGCTTCATTCCTGCGATCCGCTTCGCTCCGCCGGTGATGGCCGTTGATCTCCAGTACGTTGTCCTTGTGCTTCTTCGTGAACATGGAGCGGAACTTGACGATGCGGAACGGAGTTCCGAAACGCCCCAGTCTCTCCTGGTAAAAAAAGATCGGCCCCGGCGACGTCAACGCCACCGCGATCGCCACTACCAGCATCACCGGGAAAAACAGGACGATAAGGATGCTGGATAGCAGAACATCGATCATGCGCTTTGCCACTGCATAGCGCCACGAGAACGCCCGTTGCACTGCAGCGGAAAGGTGAGAGCTTGGGATCCTCCAAGCGGTCGCCGGAATTGTTGCCCGATAGACGCCGACGGCAGCAATCGCTCCAGCTCCTGATTCATTCGTTTCAAATATTTTTAAGGCGGAATTTCTTGCTTGCATTCGCGATAACCTCGTTTTTGTTTTTAAGTGTTTCCATGTCTTCGCGAATTCTTCACAAGTCAGAATTCGCCACGGCGTGCGCATGAACGTGAAATCTTCCGTCCGATTTGCCTCTCGGCGCCGTGCAGAGTCGCGGCCGAGAAACGCATCCGGAACAATTCGGGGTGGGATCAAGGCACGAAATTAAAACTGATAGATTGGTGACCGCCGTAGCTGTTCTAATTCTTTTTCTTTATCTCTATCTTCCAGCGCCAGCGGAAATGATGTGTCCAACGACTCCACATCATCACCGTCAACTTCTATCGCGATGCTTTGCATCAGCAGGCTTAGAGTTAGTACAACTCGAATCCCGCTCTTTCTTCTAACTACTATTCCTTCAAGGCCGGCGAGCGCTCCAGTCTTTATGCGCACACGCTGCCCCACTGTTAGAAATTGATGCGGCTCAACTCGCATTGGATCCATACTTAGCCTAATTTTTTCAACTTCGAAGTCAGGAAGCGGAGCAGGTCGCGACGCCGCCCCAATCATTGAAATCACTCCTGGCACTTCGAGCACGCCAACCCGTTCTCGTAAATCGATGTGGACTAAAACATAACCGGGAAAGAGCGGAAGGTCCAACATGACACGCGACCCGTCTTTCCATTTGTGCTCCGTCCGATATATTGGCAGAAAGTGCTCGATCTGCCTCTCCTCCATGTGCCGCGCCACTCGCTTTTCGTGGCGGCATGTCGTGTATACCGCAAACCACCGTCTCTCCATGTTCGATGTCAGATCGCTGGTGTTCTTGCGCATGGCTTCGCCGTCCTCACTTGGTGGGGTCTTTTCCACAGCCGCCACTGGAGAGCCAAAAACCCTCTGCTTTTGCGTTTACCACGTCCTTCAGACACGAGTACCTGTGCGGGCGCTTCCACGCTCAAGGGGCGAATCAGCTTGGTTTTGGTGCGGGCAACAAGTGTTGCAGATGCTTGCAATTCAGAAATCTCGTCGGGCTAGGTGCTTTGTTTTCTACTATTCGGTTATGGGTCAGCGCTAAAGCATCTTTATGAAAGCCGCGTTTTCCTCCCCGTGAATCTTCCACCCGGGGAGTGAAACAATCCGGCTGTACCAGTACAGACGCAAAAATCCGCCCAAGAGTTATCCGGACCGGGTCCAAAGACGCGAACTTCTTCAACTTTTCATTCGCTCCAGATTGCCTCGGCGATTCCTTATCTAAGTCTTTTGGATTTGCAGTCCAACGAGGGATACGTTTGCATTGTGCTGAAACCCCAGCGTCAATTTCGGCGTTTCGCGTGCTCCCTCGGCGTTTCTCGAGCTTCCTCGTTTTCTTCTCCGCAGCTCTTTCGGTCCCCGCACAAACCCGCGCTACCGTCCTGCAACTGCAGGGGTTCCTTGTCTTCAGACGCGCCGCAAAGATGTCAGAGCCGCCACCAAGGTTCACAATCTGCTGATGGTGTCCGTCGATCAAGTCGGTCCGGAGAAACACATCAACGTGGTGCTTTTCCTCAACTACCGCAAGTTCGGATCCGCAGCGCGCATCCTCCCGCAGTGATAATGAAGAAACGATGGTCTTTGAATGGACAAGCGGAGATCTCGCAGACGGCCTTCGCCGCTATCGCAATCGGGAATTCTTCGAAGCTCATGAGCATTGGGAAAGCGAATGGCTGAAATGCAATGAGCCGGACAAGACATTCCTTCAGGCTCTGATCCAGATCACTGCGGCCTTCCATCATCTGCAGCATCGCAACCTTGCCGGCACTGCATCCTTGCTTCGCGCTGCATTGCGACGATTGGAAAGTTTTCCTGCGGAGTTCCAAGGGGTCGCAGTAGGCCAGCTTCGCACATCCATTCGCATCTGGCTGGAGTCACTCAAGCTGCGCAACGAACCGCCTCAACTCGACTTCCCGCACATCCGTTGATCCCGCAACTTCGGTTCGCGCTTGAGATCCTGGTTGGTTGTTCGCATCTGCCGCAATACAAAACTACACTTCGCGTTTTGCCCGGCCCCCTTCCCCAGGGCTTGGCGTGAACAGGATTCATTGACATTTCATATCGAGGTAATTCCGAGGCAAAGCCTGAAGGAGTAGAAGTGCCTCGGAGGTCTGACATGAAAGTAGATAAGCTTTTCGTCGTCGCATCTTTTGCTGCGATGACTCTGGCTTTGTCAACGCAGGGAATCGCGGGTCAAACCGGCAGGGTTGGCACGGAAAAAACCAGGCACGTTCTGCTCATAAGCATCGACGGGATGCACGCTGTGGATTTCTATAACTGTACCCATGGGATAGCGGGTGCAAATGGCGGAGAACCATATTGCCCGAACATGGCGGCCTTGAGCAAGACAGCCATCAACTATGTGAATACCACCTCTTCAAAACCGTCCGATTCATTCCCCGGATTGGCGGCACTCGTTACCGGCGGCTCGCCCAAGACCACCGGTCTTTATTACGACGTAGCCTATGATCGGTCGCTCGATGCACCGACGATCACGACCGGCACGGGTCTGGCAGGTGGGTCGTGCACGCCCTACGGTGTGCCGACCGGAACAACGACCGACAATGACCAGGGCGTCGAATTCGACGATACCAAGCTAAACGGCGGAGCGCCGGGCGCGGCATTTACCGAAGGCGGCGTCGCTTCGCTTGATCCAAGGAAGTTGGTGCGCGATCCAGCGGCAGGCTGTGCACCTGTATATCCGTGGAATTTCGTGCGCACCAACACGATCTTCAGCGTGATCCATGCGGCCGGCGGTTACACAGCCTGGATCGACAAGCACGCTTCGTATTCATTTGTCGCGGGGCCCGGCGGCAAGGGCCTGGATGACTACTATTCACCAGAAGTAGACTCGAATGTGGTGGCCCTGCCGGGCATCACAACATCCGAAGGCGCCTCTTGCGCCGCAATCCGCGACACCGCTGAAGTGTCCACGTGGGCGGGCAGCTTCGCAAACATCCAGTGCTACGACGCCCTGAGATTGAAGGGCCTGCTGAACGAGATCGAGGGCAGGACGCACAAGGGTGCGCCTGCGGTCACGCCTGCGGTCTTTGGCATGAACTTCCAGGCGGTATATACGGGAGAATCCGTGAGCGAGGCTGGCGTCGCTGTAGGCGGATATCAGAATGCGGCTGCCTTGCCCAGTGCCGAACTGTTGAAAGAGATCGAGTTTGTCGATGCATCGATCGGCGACATCGTCAACGCCCTCAAGAACAGGGGCATCTACGAAAACACCCTGATCATCATCACTGCGAAGCATGGAGAGTCGCCGATTGATCCGGCTTTGTACGTCGCTGATGGGGCCAACACGCCCGCAACTCTGCTCGGAACTTCCATCCCCTTCTCAGAGTCGCCGCTGAATCCAACAGGAATCGGCGCAACCGAAGATGACGTCTCCGTGTTGTGGCTGAATAAGGGAGCCAGCGTTTCCACGGCGGTTGATCTGCTCGAATCAAATGCGAAAGCAATTGGTCTCGGGCAGATCTACTACGGGCCTACTCTTGCTTTGAATTACAACATCGGTGGTCTCGATCCGGGCCAGGATCCGCGTTCGCCCGACATTATCGTGACCCCCAATGTCGGCGTGACGTACTCAGGCAGCACCACAATGATCGGCGATCACGGTGGTTTCGCGCACGACGATACCAATGTCATGTTGATGGTCTCTCATCCAGGCTTCGCCGCGCAGACTGTCTCCGCAGGGACCTCAACCGCCCAGGTAGCGCCGACCATTGTGAAGGCGCTTGGACTGAATCCATGGGAGCTCGACGCGGTAAGAAAGGAAGGCACCGCGGTGTTGCCCGAGGTTGAAGCACAGCTCTCGAAGTAGCTTTCCGGCTCAGAGTTCCAGTAATTGCGAGCGGTACCGGTTCATGCACCGATACCGCTCGCAATGTCTCTTTCTGAATTCTTCAATCTCCGCTTTCGATTTCATCTATTTTTCATGATTGCGAAACCCCGATCAACAGATGCCATTGCTAGTATCCGGTGCCATGGAGGAACGCATGAAGAGGACTTCCCTCGTACTCGCATCCTTGGCCGTCTTTGCAGCAGCCAGTGTCGTCGCACAGAATGATCCAGACGATTGGCAGCACAGCAAGATTCGCCATGTCTTGTTAATCAGCGTCGATGGTTTGCACGCTGTTGATTTCCTCAACTGCTCTAAAGGAATCGCCGGGGTCAATAACGGCTCGCCGTACTGTCCCAATCTCGCCGCTCTCGGCACCACTGGAATCAACTACACGGCCGCCAGCACGTCAAAGCCGTCCGACTCCTTTCCCGGCCTGATGAACCTTATGACTGGCGCAACTCCGCGCACCATGGGCGTCTACTACGATGTCGCCTATGACCGTACTCTTTCGCCGCCCATCAAAACCACGGGCAACGGCAACGCCGGCGGAACCTGCACTCCCGGCGTGATTACCGGTTACACAACCGAGTTCGATGAAGGCATCGACATCGATCAGACCAAGCTCAACGGTGGCGCTCCCGGCGCCGGTCTCACGGACGGCGGCATAGCTTCCATCGATGCCACTAAGCTCGACCGCGATCCATCCAAGGGCTGCGCTCCCGTCTATCCCTGGAACTTCGTCCGCACCAACACCATCTTTGGCGTCATTCACAAGGCCGGTGGCTACACAGCATGGTCTGACAAGCATCCCTCCTACTCGTCCGTTGCCGGTCCCGGCGGCGGCACGCTCGACGACTACTACGCGCCCGAGATCAACTCAAGCGTAATTGCCCTGCCTGGCGTGACCACTGCCTCCGGCATCAGCTGTTCCACGATTCCCGACCCCACTTCCGATCTCACTGCCTGGACCAATAGCTTCCAGAACATCCAGTGCTACGATCAGCTCAAGGTCAATGCCATCCTCAACGAGATTGAAGGCAAAAATCACGATGGTAAATCGGCCAAGACTCCCAACATTTTCGGCATGAACTACCAGGCCGTCAGCGTCGGCCAGAAGCTCATCGAAAAGAGTGACTCGACCACCGGTGGCTATATGGACGCGGCCGGCACTCCGACCCCGGCGCTGCTGAGTGAAATTGAGTTCGTCGACGACACCATCGGGCAGATGGTCGACAAGATCAAGGACCGCGGCCTTTACGAGTCGACGTTGATCATCATCACCGCCAAGCACGGACAGTCGCCCATCGATCCCAACCGTTACAGCGCTGTTCCGGGAAAGAACAGCAACGGCGAATCCCCGGCAACCCTGCTGGCTGGCGCCGGCTACATCCCGCTTTCCGAGTCGCCCCTCAATACCAACGGCATTGGCTCTACTGAGGATGATGTTTCCCTGCTCTGGCTCAACAACGCGTCCAACACCTTGCCCGCGGTTCAATTGATCGAGTCAAACGCTTCGACGGTCGGGCTTGGCCAGATCTACTACGGCGCATCCCTCGCACTCAACTACAACTGGCCCGGACTGCCGCCCAGCGGCGATCCCCGCACGCCCGACATCATTGTCACTCCCAACGTCGGCGTTACGTATACCGGTAGCGCCGCCAAGCTCGCCGAGCACGGTGGCTTCGCGCACGACGACACCAACGTCATCCTGCTCGTTTCCAACCCCGCCTTCGTGCCTCGAACGGTCTTCGCCGGCGTCGCTACCAATCAAATAGCCCCCACCATCCTGAGCGCTCTCGGTCTCAACCCGCAAAGCCTCGACGCTGTGAGGCTGGAAGGCACACCTGTCCTTCCCGACGTACCGCTAACCGACAACCACTAAACCCATGCCAGTTGGTGTGGACGTCCTGAGTTGGATGTCCACACCAACTGCGATCGTTCCGCGCCCGGACAAGCCGCAATTTACAACGAAAAACACAAGAACAACACGACAAATCCCACTCCCAAAAACCACTGAGGCGGCGTTTTCTCGCGACTCCAAAGCGCCTTGTCGGTGGGAATCATATACTTCCGCTTTTGAATGGTGCTTTAGAATCTTTCCATGTCAGACGATTCCATCGTGTCCCTGGCTCCACCAGACGTGCTCACGCGTGCTCGTAAGATCAAACTTTTCCTGATGGACGTGGATGGGACTCTGACGGACGGTGGGGTCTGCCTCATCTCCGCGACTGGCTCCGAGGGTGCTGGTGAACCGGTGGTTTCCGAAATGAAGGTATTCAGCGCGCACGATGGGCAAGGACTGTCGCTCGCCCACACGATGGGTATTCAGACAGGCTTCATCACTGGACGATCTTCGCCAGCCGTAGCCAGGCGTGCCAAAGAACTCAAGGTCACGTTCGTTTATCTTGGACAGGCGAAGAAGAATGAGGCTTTCGAAGAGTGCATGCGAAAGGCTGGCGTGACCGAGAACGAAGTTGCCTATTTGGGCGACGATCTTCCCGACATTCCTCTGGCACGCCGAGCCGGATTGGCGGTGTGTGTAGCCGACGGCGCACCCGAGTTGGCCGCGATTTGCCATTTCACAACACGCCAGTCGGGAGGACATGGTGCTGCGCGTGAGGTTGTAGAACTCATATTGAAGGCGCAAGGGCGCTGGGAAGAGGCTGTGCCGCAGGCGCTTGCCTGAGGTTCGACCATGGGAGGTTTCGTGTTGACTCTCTGGACTTCGTTTCTGATTGCCTTCAGCGTGCTTCTGCCTCTGATTAATCCGCTCGGGTCTGCATTGGTTTTTCTCGGACTGGTGGGTGAAGCGCCAACCGCGGTTTTTCGCTGCCTCGCTCGCAGAATCGCCATCAGCAATATCATTTTTCTCGCGATTATCGAGTTGTTGGGCGCGACAATCCTTAATTTCTTCGGCATTTCTCTACCCATCGTTCAACTCTCGGGCGGAATTGTCGTCGCAGTCATGGGATGGGGACTACTGAACGAGAGAAGCGCGGGGGCAAATTCCAGAAACAAAGCCGAGGAGACCGGGCCACAAAGACAACCAGATACCAATCCCCTTGAGGAGGGGATTTTCTATCCGTTTACGTTCCCGATTACCTCAGGACCCGGCACGCTGGTCGGATTACTGACGCTCACCGCGCATATCTCAAATCCAGTTCTTATCCGAAATGTCCTTGGCCACGTCGGAGTGTTTCTCGCCGTTGTTGTCATCAGCGTGCTTTGCTACTTTTGCTACGCATATGCTCCGAGGATAACCAAGGCTATCCCGCCCTCAACGGCCCATGGCATCCTGCGAGTGATCGCATTTATTCTGCTCTGCATTGGAACCCAGATTGCGTGGAACGGCCTGTCCGCCCTGCTCGCCACGATCGTCAAGCCTTAGGATTAGACAACCACGGAACGCAATGATTGAATTCGGGGCTACTTCCCGTCAGGCAGTGATCCACAAGCGCGTTTTTCAGGACCTAGTTAGTTCTGATTGTCTAAGCCCGCTCACTGAGTGCGTTTGCGGAACGACTGGTCTTTGGCACGCAGCAGATCTTCGTTTCGCAAGTGCCGGCAGCTTCGCCCATAACGGGAGCGTGGCTCAGCGGGCGAGTTCGACGAGAAGCCAAGCCCTGGCCATCTTCCAGTCGCGCATCACGCTTTGGGGAGAAATCATCACTGAAATTATGCTGCCACCCGTTCTGAGGTTATGTGGCACTAACACAGGAATTGGATTCACAAGCAACATCCACGCCGAAGGCGTGCGGGGATGTTGATTAATTAAGAATTGACGAGTTGGCGGTCACTCGCCCGGAATCGACAAAGCTGATGAGCGCCGGGGCGTTCGTTAATGTCGGCTCCGCCCCCTTTTCTCAGTTTTCTGGAGGCTCGGCTCACTCTGCTCTCGAAAAACGGGCCGATTGGACCGACCCATCGTAGCGCTTCGCCGAATTGGCGTCAGGCGTTTGCACTCAGAAACCCTCAAAGGATGCTATGGTGATTGATCAATCGCGAGGGATAGTCATCAGGTCAAGATATTCCCCAAAGCGCCCCTAAAGCCGAAGGAAGGACCAAAATATGATCGTCCAACACTTGCTGGTCTTTGCTCTGATTTCCACATTATGCGGTTCGGCGCAAGACACGCCGAAATCCAGTAACGCGGAAGAAGAAATTCGCACTCTCGAAACAATCCGCCTGAAGTCCCCCACCAAAACGGAAGTGTGGTCCGACAATGTAGCCAAAGACGCACTCTTCCATCTGGGAAACGGTGCTGTGGCGAGCAAACAGGACTTGCTTGCACACATGCGTCAGCAAGTGATGGAGGATTCGTTCAAGATGTCGGACACAATGTTTAGCCAGATTGGCAACGCGGCTATTTTTTCCTATGTCTTCATGCGCACTTCGCATGACGATGCCGGTGCAGTTACTCACCAGCACATTCGACGAACAGTGGTTTATCAGCGCACCGGATCCGGCTGGCAAATGATCGCCTCTGCTGTTGCTGTCATTCCTTTCGCCGATTTTGAATCGAGACCGATTGATCCGAAGATTCTCGGCACCTACTTGGGCGTCTGGACTGCTACGGCTGCCTCCCCGACGATCACGCTTACTCAGGAAGGCGGCAAACTTATGGCGCAGGATTCGGATGAAACGGAGAAGACTGAACTCCTGGCGGTGTCCGACAGTACGTTCGTGATTCGGGGAGATACTGCTCTAATCACGTTTGAGAAAGGACCCGATGGCAAGGTAACCCGCATGCTCTTTCGCGATATCGGTGGATCTGTTGAGGTGTTTGGCAGATCGATAACTGACGGAAAACATCGCTGAGGAAGTGCTGATTGCGGAACTACTTGGAAGGAGTTGTTGTACGAGTCAAAAAACTCATTGCGCCAGTGCTCCACAGGTTCCTCCTTTGTTCCAGATGTATTGTTGGAACCCGTCAGTTGCTTCTCAATAAACAGGATAGCCACTGACCGAGCCCCACAGTGCCGGTTGGCAGGTTAGAGTGTTCCCGGGACAGGTCCAAGTGGCAGCATAAAGCCGCAATGGGTGGCAGCATTCCTACCTTGCCAGCACTGGACGAGCTAACCCTGGTGCTGGTGCTCGCCCGTCTCGTTGAGCATAGCTCGGGATCTCGCGATAACATTAGCCCTGATCGCGGGGAGCTCTCAAACCACGCCGCGCTGGAGAAGTCCGGCGCAGCGTGAGGCGCTGTTGGCGAATTCTGATCCCGAGGTCAGACGCGGCGTTGAAGCTTTGCTGGCGCAAGGAACCTCGGGTGAAAGGGTGCTCGATCATCCCGCATGGGAGAAATGTCGGCATCGCGACCGGAATCCGGCGACCCGCGCTCGGGAATCGTAATAGTCTCTTCTTCGTCAGGTGAGCGTCGGCGAGGGAGTGCCTTTTGCCGAGGCCGCGGATCCAGGCGGTTCACGGAACGGTTCCACAGAAATGCGCTCGTAACACACTTCCAGCACCGTCAGGTATTCTGTCCCGCCCGGCGCTTGGAGAACTACGCTGTCACCCGCTGCCGACTTCATCAACGCGCGCCCCAGAGGTGACACCCAACTAATGTGGTTGCGGTTGAGATCGACCTCGTCGGTGCCTACGATGCTCACCACTCGCTCCGCTCCCGCGGCATTGGCATAGCGCACCGTCGCCCCGAAGAATGCCTTCGTCTCCGCCTGCCTCGATCTCGGAGCTTCCGGGTCCACCACTTCCGCGGCTTCGATTCGCTTTGTGAGAAAGCGAATCCGCCCATCGATCTGCCGCAGCCGCCGCTTGCCGTACTGATAGTCGGCGTTTTCGCTGCGATCGCCGTTGCCGGCAGCCCACGCCACCACCTCCGCCACGGCCGGGCGGTCCCTGGTGAGCAGAAACCGGTGCTCATCTTTGAGGCGCTGCAACCCGCTCGGCGTTATGTAGTTCTTGACTTGCGTCGCGGGCTCGTCCGCTTGTGGTCTTCTCGTAAACCCTTTCCGCATCTCCTAATCCTTCCAGTCCAGGTCCTTCCAGTCCTAGTCCTCCCAGCACGAATCCTGTCGGTACCCCCAGCGGGTGAACGCCGATGGAAAGCACCGTAGGTCATCCACGTTCACAGGAGTTCATCTGCGGCCCTCACTGATTTTTTCACGTCTTCCGGCCCCTTAGCGATCCTATTCATCATCTCGGACAAGCGCCGGCCAAGGCATGCTTGGGAGATCAGTATTGGTAATTCGGTTTACGGGAAGGCGGGCGGTGACTCGGCAAGAACCCGAAAACCTTCTGGGGTCCCCTCACTTCTCTTTATGAAATAAGTCAAAAGGGAGTGGCCCGTGCCAACGGATCTCTGCATCTACATAGATATAAGGCGCTTTACCCAGTTTTTTCCGGCCCCGAGCGCGCCATGGTTTTGTGCTTGCATGTGTGTGCTTGACTCTATGCGGTTCAACTTGGGTTGGCCGTTGTTCCAACACCCACGTCAAATCAGGAGATATCAAATGGTCTCAAAGCTCCTTGTCGGATTGGCCGTCAGTCTTGTTTCGCTTTCGTGCGCTGCCCAGGTAGTATCCCCGACCACCACTCATCCTCCGCTAGCCACTTCTGTTGGCGGAGGGATGAACTATTGGTCGGGAGATTGGGGAGCGGGGGACATCAACAGGTGGGGGCCTTCAGCCTGGGCCACCGTGACGATCTGGCATGACCTCAGCGTCGTCGCAGAAGGTCACTCCATGATCGTGGGTGGAAACCAGATGGCGTCCAATTACAAATACTTCACGGGCGGAGGCGGCCTGATCTACACCTCGGATTACTGGGGCAGGTTTCAGCCCTACTTCGAAGGCGAGGCTGGTTTTGCAAGCCTGTCCCACCCCTCGGATTTCTCCGGACATTTGCACGATACACGCAATATCTGGACAGTCGGAGGCGGCGCGGAATACCACACAAAGGGGCACCTGTGGACGCGTGTGGGATATTCCTATGATTTCTTCCCGAATTTTCACAGCAGCGTGACCAACCAGTACCACTCGCTGAATCCGCGAGGCTTCACCTTTGGAGAGACGTATCGTTTCGGCCCGTCGGGCACCCGTTTCTAATCTAACCAGCGCAACCTGAAAACTTGAGTACAAGGCTGCGCAGTATGTCGCCGCCCTTCCAAAAGTGGCGCCCCGCCTGCGGCCGGTCATTGCATTGAGTGATCGGCGACGCGGGTCGTGTGGTCTGTTGTGTGCGCCTGCAATAGGCCCCAATTCGGTTGTTGGCGACCTCTGAGTTGACCGGTGATTGGTACCGCCTGGAAACCCCGGCTAGACCGAATACCGAGCGAATCAACGCAGGTTCCGATATGCTGCGTTTGCTCGTTTAAGGATAGGGCAGTCGGGGTCGGCATTCTTCCAGAAAGCGAAGAACTCCTCGTATTGGGCTCGCGCCCTCGCAGAATCACCCGACAGGGAGTAAGCGCGCGCCAAACCAACGTGCGCCAGAACAAAAACCGGATCGCCGATCATGATCCCCCGATGGCTGAGGATCTTTTGAAACTCGTCGGCCGCCTCAGCGCCTTTGTGGGCCGCCAAGAGCGCCTCTCCCCGAAAGAAGATGGGGTAGAGAGAGCCGAAGAATGCGGTTTGGCTGCTGCGCGGGGAACCCATTTGGTAGGGCACGCTGGCCTGCAGCGCGTCGATCGCCTTTAAGGGTTGGCCATGCTGCACGGCCACAGCAGCGCTGATCACTGGCAGGTAGCTGAACCTGACTGAGGTGTCTTCCGGATAGCGCTTCTCCATATCATTCGCGAGTTTCCCGGCCTGAGTCGAGTCGCCGGAAAGAGCCAGGGCAAGAGCCGCGCCATAATTCACCTCGCGGTTCCCGGCCAGGGCCAGGGCGGCTGCGGCCGTTCGCTTTGCCTCGATGGGACTCTCGAAGAATGCCTCCCACAGGGCTGCCCTCGTTTCGAAGACAGCCGCCCGCTCGCGTTTTCCCGCTTGTTCCGCCAGTGCGACGGCATGCTGTAACAGCCCGATTGCGTTCTTTAGCCGACCTGCCGATGCCTCTGCAAAGGCCTGGCGATCCAATATCCAATCCTGCGTATCGGGGTGTGCCTGGGCCAATTCCACTTCGTGCCGCATTCCTGCCGCATCCCCTTTCATGTATGCAATGTCGAAGCGGAGCGTCGCCAGGCGCACCTGGTCGGCTTTGTGCTCGGCCGCCATGTGGACCGTATTCTCAGCACCTTGAACGTCATTCAGATATATCAAGTTGTAGCCGAGCAGATAATACCCGAGACTGGCGTCGGGGTTGAGCTCGATGACCTTTTGCGCCTCTTCGACGGCCCCTTTGTAATTGGCGAGGACAAGGTCGACAAACCCGCCGCGAAAAGAATGAGGAAGAAACTCGCGCGGGTACGTCCTTGCCCACTCGTCGCAGACCTGCTGCGCCTTTTCCTGGTTTCCCGTGGCTCGTCCAAAGTAGTAGCCGGTAATGAAAAACCGCTCCTTGTCGCTAGTCCGGTCGCGTAGCTCATATGCCCTTGTGACATTCTCCGTGGCCAGTTGCGAAGATCCTGTCGAGCCATACATCAATGCCAGTGAGGCGTAAGCGATTGCGAAGCTCGGGTCGATTTCCACGGCACGCTGAAAAAACGGTATGGCAGGTTCACCTCCCTGCGACGCCGCGACTTTCCAGCCCAGGCTGTAGGCCTTCAAAGCCTCAAGGGATGGCGTGGTTGCCTCGGCCAGCGGGGTGTCGTGCTTTACAAGTGCGGCCGCCGATTCGCCTGCTCGGGCGCGAAGGCCGCGCGCCATTCTGGTGACCGCGTCCAGTGCGTCTTCCTTGCGCGCAATCTGGGCCTGTTCTTCATCGATGTTCTCTCCGTTGCGGCAATTGACTGACCGAACGTCCAGTACGTACTCGCTGCCGAGAGACTTGATGGAGCCTTCGAGAACAGCGGAGCCGCCGATGCGTTCGCACACCTCCCGAGCGATCTGCCCCGTGACGGGGGCATCGGGCGATTGCCCCATAAGGCCTAGTGCCCGCCGGATGCTTTCTTCCGAGACCACGCTCAGCGAAGGCGACTGCTCCAACTGCACCTCCATGCCCTGGCGCAGTGTGTCATCGAATACAGGATCTCCGGTCGTGTTGACGAAGTCGGCCACCAGGATGGAATCCTTCTCGCCTGGATTTGCAGGCCGGCGATTTCGAATGAGAAGGAATGCGCCAAGCGCCAGCAGCACGGCCACCACCGACACGGAGAGCAGGAATTTCCGACCCGTTCCCTGCTTTTGCGGAATCGGAAGTATCTTCAACGCCTGGCCCGTCACCACTTCGTTCTCTTCAATCACAATTTGAGTGCGGGTCCGTGCCTGGGCCACCAGGGCTTCGCTTTGCTCCGTCACAGTGCGTACCGGCGCAGCAAATCGATAGCCTCGTCCCGGCTGCGTCACGATATATTGGCGGTTCTCCCCCGTGTCTCCCAGCGCCTTGCGCAGCAGGAAAATGTTCTGGCTCAGGTTCGATTCTTCGACGAACGAGTTCGGCCAGACCTCCTTGAGGAGTTCTTCCTTGGAGACCACGTCGCGGCTGCGGCGCACCAGAACGAGCAGCGTCTCGAACGCTTTCGGTGTGACCGCAACGGGGTCGTTTCCCCGCAGAAGGATCTGCTTGTCGGGGTCCATGTGGAACGGCCCGAATTCATAAACAATCCTGGGGTCCGCAGCCATAGGTTGAAGAGCCGGCAGCTCTGAAGAGACGAGAATGCACCCGTCACCGGGGGCGATAAATCGTAAGCGCAATCTACCACAGTCTCTATCAGCCCTTGAATCTTCTCCGGCAATTCCCTTTCAATCCGCCGCAACTCCTTGCATCTGTTGCCTCGAAGCGTTTCTTGAAACTCATTGAGAAATATTGAACCGCGAATTGAAGACTTTTTCGGCCTGGTCCCTGCAGGATGCGCTCATTACGAAGCCCGCAGTAGCGATGGGCTGACCGGAGAGTCGCATGGTGGTGAAAACGACAAGGATCACGATTGAAACCGAAAGCCTGCTGGTTGTGCGCAGGGGAAAAACCATCGTGACCTGGTGCCCGGCTTGTTGCGCCGACGCGGAAGCGATGTCGCTGGAGGGTACCTGCCTTGGCGAAGACATCCCATCCACCCTCTTAAGTGACTGGCTGGCAGCCGGCAAGCTCCATTTCTGGAGCCCCGACAGCGGTCCGGCTCTGATCTGCCTTAGATCTCTGCTGCAGTGCTTTGAATCCGAAGACGCTTGCAGGCTTCCCACCCCGAAACCTACGGTCCCGAAAACAGGAGAATGAAAAATGACATCCCTTCAATTCGCAACGAAGCGGTCGCGCCTGGCGCGGCTGAGTCTGGCCCTGGCCACACTGGCAGCGCCGGTTTGCGCACTCGCGCAATCCACGAACTCCCCGCAGTACTCCATTGTGGACCTGGGGCCGGTGGGCCCGTCGTGGTCGCAGGCCCAGCCATTTGTGATTGCTGGCAATGGGCTGGTCAGTGGGGAGAAGGTTCTGGCCAACCCCAACAATCCCGCCGAATGGGTATCGCACGCGGTGCTGTGGGACCGAACAGGCACGAGGGTCATCACCGTCCCCGGACTCGGAGGACCAAACAGCATCGACTACGGCGTGAACAGCTGGGGGCAGGCAGTTGGGCAAGCCGACACGCAAACCCCGGATCCGAATGGCGAAGACTTCTGCGGATCCACGGCGCTTGGTCTTACCCACAGCGGCAACACCTGCGTGCCCTTTCTGTGGCAGAACGGCTCCATGGTCACTCTCCCCAGACTGCGCAACAGCGAGGGCACAGAAGGCAGCAACGGCACAGCACTACAGATCAACAACTTTGGCATGGTAGCGGGAACGGCGGAAAACGGCGAAGTGGACTCGACTTGTCCGGGCGCGTCCGTTTCACCGCAGATGATCGAGTTCAAGCCGGTCGTCTGGATGAAACCCTTCCCCTGGTCGCATGTGCGGCTTAAGGAACTCGGGACCATTGATGGCGATCCGGACGGCATTGCATTCGCGATCAACGATCTCGGTCAGGCTGTGGGCGCCACCGGAAATTGCGGACCGTTCAATGCAATTGAGCAGAACAATCTCACCCCGTTTCATGCTGTTCTGTGGCAAAACGGCAACGCCATCAACCTCGGCAACCTTGGCGGAGACGGCAAATTTGCCGGCATCTACGCTTCCGGCCTGAACAAACACGGACAGGTTGTGGGAACCTCGGACACCACCGGCGACGCAAGCTTTCATGCTTTTCTTTGGAAGCAGGGCCACATCACCGATCTCGGAACCCTGCCCGGTGACTCCTACAGCTCTGCCACCGCAATCGCCAGGGATGGCATGGTCCTGGGAGTTTCAATTAGCGCGAGCTTTAGCCCCCGGGCCGTGCTGTGGCGCAACGGAACCGCAACGGACATGAACACTCTTGTTTCTCAGGACACCGCTTTGTACCTGGAGTCCGCATGCTCCATCAACGAAAAAGGCGAGATCATCGGATTTGCAGTTTTGAAGAGCAACCCCGCTGTCACTCACGCCTACCTGGCAAAGCCGGTCGAAAGTGCCAAAGACTGAAGTGAGCTGGAATCGAATGCAAATCGGAAGACATTGGGCCACCCGGCATGAGTTTCGCCAAATCAGGCAGACGCCAGCCGGTTGGCCCTCAATTTGGCGGATAGCCCACGCCTTAGAGAACTCCACCGGCACAACGCGAGGACGCCCAGGGACCGCCCGACATTCAAATTCACTCGCTCCATCAGGCATTAGTTATAGAGTGATCAATTAATCCCGGAAGGTCGGCCGGTCGATCTGCCTCTGCACGACTAAGCACCAAATGTCGCCCTTAGGTCCAACATCATCCACCATCCGTCGCGCAGCCTTGGTGGATATACATGGAGTGCACCCCCAAAGTGAGACAGTTAGAATTTTGACAGTTTGCAGGGAAGGGAGAACTGCAAATGGGTCAGAAGTATGTGAAGTACACGAAGGA
>Ga0209004_1000029_pt1 | contig 37968 bp, 30 predicted proteins | sample TexAe_RefH0_M1_FD_187948 | JGI IMG/M metagenome (GOLD analysis project Ga0209004, IMG submission 187948) | Forest soil microbial communities from Davy Crockett National Forest, Groveton, Texas, USA - Texas A ecozone_RefH0_M1 (SPAdes) (version 2) | ecosystem: Environmental > Terrestrial > Soil >... | reverse complement strand
ATCTCAGATCGGGCTGGATGCAAATCGCCACATCCATCTCCTCTTGGAGAGGACGGAGGGAAATTCTTTCCTTGACATCCCCTCTCATAGGACTCATCAGGATTCGACGGCTTCTGCGAAAAGGACCTGATCGAGTCCGATAGTTTGCGCCATCGCGTCCATCATGCGTTGAAACCGTATTTGCAACTCTTCTACTTTGGTGCAATACATTACTCGGATCACGTCGTCGTACTCGTCGGAGATCACAGGTTCTATCCCGGGAACAGTACTCAAACCGAGGCGAGCCAGTGTCAGGCACTGCTTGTCCCGACTTCCAGCGGAGAAGATTGCGATTCCGTTTGCACCCAGCGATTGGTTTGCGAGCGCGAGAGCCAAAGCTCCCGAAGCCGCGGCGAGCTGTACGCCGATCCCCGGGGCAAGGCCGTCCTGCCCTCCGGGTACGAGGTCAACCACCCACCTTCCAATTTCAAAAGTATTCCTTCGATCCTTGCCCAAGCTGAGCAGCATTTCGGTGAATTGTTCCCCTCCAAGTAGCACTTCCGTGAGGCACTTAGGGCGCCCCTCGCCCAACGGGTAGACTCGAACACAGCCGATGAGCTTGTACCCGGTATAGGCCAGCACATGCCAGGAATAGAGATCGATTGGGTCGGGGTCGGCATAGCTCCCATCGACGGTCTTGAATTGCGGCCGTCTTCCGTTGCTATAGAGAGTCATTCCTCGAAGCGATCTAACATCGTCTATCCACTTCGGCAATTCGGTCGCGTCACTACATGAGTCCAAAATCGGGGGATGTAATTGCCAGGACAAATACTGAGAAGGCGCCCCTGAGAGGAAAGGGGAGGAACGGCAATGATCCTCAGCAAGAGTCACACAATCACTCAGGAATTGCGCATATGCATCCAGTGCGGCGCTACCTGCGGCAACCAGGGACGGGAGACTTTCCGGAACGCGGTCAATGAGCTCTGACAACTGTAGTGCGTTGAACTTTGTGTGCCCGATATCCAGGTCGATGTGCTCAGTCACAAAGCTCAGGCTGGGAAGAATCTCCGGTCCGAAGATCTCAAGACACCGAGCCACGAAGAGTCCGCCATAGCGCAGAGGCAATTGCTCAATTTCATATTCAATGGCAATTTGTGCGTAAGGTGTATCACCAACAATGTTTTCCTCATGGACCATGCAATACCTACATGCTCCATCCCCGGGTGGTATCCGCAGTAGCTCTTTAGCGTCCACGGGAGGCGTATGGCGCGAGTTCCAGTGAGCCGCCAGCGAGTGAAGGTCGGCAATCATCATCAGGTGATGACCGGCCTCCGCCCGAGCATGTCGGGTCAACCCTTCGCCAAGCTCAGTGAGCCCAAGGTCTGTGCAGCGATGGGCAGCGCGCCGAATCCAACTCTCTACAGGTTCCGTCATTTGTGAGCCAATCGCGCAGAAATAGAGGAGAAATGCCTCCAACAAGCGCGGGTTGTTGCTCGACCGAATGGCATTGAGGCCAAAGCTCTCCTCAAACCTCAGCCTAACCGGTGCAAGTAGTTGGTTATACCTTTCCAAAGATGGAATCGCATTCATGTTTTATGCCCTCTTTTCCCGTGTTGCTTTTGAGCTCTGCTGCCGCTGTTCGAAACAGACACGACTGTGCTTGCATTCGGCGAAATTGCGAACCGTAGAACAGAATTGAGACTCAAATCTGAACGACTGAAGCGTCTGCACCTGAAGTGTCTCGTGTGATTTGGCGCATTCTTTGAGCGCCTACAGGGATGTGAACTTGGAACCGAACACTTTATTCCAAAGCAAAATCAGATTTCAGCCATCGCGATAGAGTGTTGCAAGAATCTGCTCCACGAATATTGCCACTCGCGGGTTTTGTTTTGCCTCGGGATAAGATTGAGGCGGTCGCGCCAGGTACGTCGACGCTTGCGTCAATCAGTGGGTGTCAACTAATCCTATTTCTTGAAGACCTGAGTCAAGAGCTGCGCTTGAACCTTGCCTAACTGCTCAAGAGTGGTCTGCAAAGTCATGCGGTCTTCATTCGGTGCTCCGTGCAGTATCCCCTCCAAGCGAAATATAGAGTGTTGCACGAGCAATTCGGCGTCCTTCAATCTCCGGCCATCATCGGTAACGTCCAGGTGGATTTCGTCCGCATACTGTCTCACTAGAACTACGGTCGCCGAAGCATCTTCGTAGTTCCTGGCGTTAAACTGATTGCTGGCCAATTCCGTTAGCTGGCTGATGAGTTTGGCATAGAGAAAACACTTGTCACGCGGCTGAGCGAGATCTGCCTTGGTCCGTAGTGCATCGATAGCATTCGAGTGGTCATCGACGCCGGCTAAGGGATCTTCAGCGGCCATTGGCGACAGGGCGATTATCATCACAGCGGCGCTTACAATCCGTCTCGCGTACCTCATCACGTTAAACCTCTCTGCATCTAAACCAATATCTCCGGGACCTAAATTGGGCCTCAGTCGATTGCCACTTTGGAGTAAGCCCGAGGTATGCCGGCCAGTGGCAGTGGTCATGCCGACGGGCCGGGGTTTAACCAATGGCTAGAAGTGAGCTTTGAGTGCGAATTGAAATTCGCGCGGATTGTAGTTCGGGTCCGTTTGCGACACCGTCCCGAAAGCCGGGTTTCCAAAGCTTGCCGCACTGCTGCCATTTCCGATGTAAAAGTTTGGAGTGTTTGAAATATTGAAGCTCTCCGCGCGGAACTGCAGCTTTACACGTTCCGAGACAGGAAAGTCCTTGAAGATGGAAAGGTCAACGTGGCGGAAGTCGGGTCCGAACAACGAATTGCGTTTGGCTGTTCCAATCGTTCCGAGTGCTTGAGGTGCAAAGGCTGTTACGTCAAAGAACTCCGTCAAGCTCTTGTGACTTAGCCGGGCATCCCGGATCTGATCCGGGCGATCCTGCCCGCCGCTGTTGAGTGGGGTTGCGCGATTGTTGTAACCGTGCTGAAGGCCATCGCTCTCCACAGGGTTATCAGCACCGCTCCCTGTTTCAGTGATCGTAAAAGGCTTTCCGCTCTGCCAGGCGGTGATTGAATTTACCTGCCAGCCGGCAAGAGCCAGCTTCTTCATGCCATTGAAATTCTTTCCATACTGCAGTGCGTAGTCGAGCGAGAGGGCGAAGCGGTTTTGGATGTCATTTTCCGCTACGCCGTACTCAATCTGACGAATGTGGATCGGATCGGCATCGCTCCAACCTTGGTTTCCGCCTTGTTGGGAAAAGCCGGTGATGTCGCTCAGCCCTTTGCCCCAGGTGTAGTTCGCATCGAATGCCAGGCCCTTGCTAAAGCGGCGCTGAAAGGAGGTCTGCAGGCCGTTGTAGTTCGAGACTCCCTCACTTTGGATGAAGCTGACGCCTGCCAGGTTGGGAAGTTGGTTATTTAACGGACGTGCTGACCCGCCAGGATTCGTGATGGGGTTAAACGGAGCTGGTTGGTTGATGTTGTTGATTGACTCTGGGAGATGCTGACCGATGTTACCGACATAGCCAATCGTGAACACGTTGGCCCCCAACTGCTGCTCGAGCTGCAGATTGAACTGCTGAATGAGAGCTGACTTGAAATTCGGTGCTTCAGCGACGAACGACAAAGCGGGGATGTTGGCCAGGTTGAAGATATTGGGTGCCGACGGAGCAGGCAATCCCTGATCAAAAGCCGTTGGCGCACCCGCTACAGTCGCGCAGTCAGGGTTTTGCGAAGCAGGGTTCACATCTTGTTGTTGTTCAATTTGAATTGCGAGGCTTGATTGGCAATTGGGGCTGAACACCGAGGTGAATGGAGCATTCTTCAGATCGGCGTTGGAAGTATAGTTGCCGGGGAAGAAGCTTAGTCCGTACCCTCCCCGCAGCACAATTGCCGGCGTCAGGGACAGAGAAAGCCCCACCCGCGGAGCGAAGTTGGAGTAGTCGGTTGGAATGCCTGCGTGCCCGTCGACTCCGTTCACGTTTGCGACCTCAAGTGCATTGGTAACATTCGCGGCAGTGGATACAAGCGCCTGGGGAAAGTTGAAGTTTGAGATCCGGTTGTGCGCTTCTGTGAACGGGGTAAAGACGTCATACCGAAAACCGCCGATTATCGTTAGCTTCGGGTTCAACTTCCAGTTGTCCTGGATGAAGCCGCTCGGCTCGTAGCTGCGGTAGTCGGGTGGATTCAGGTTGAAGTTGCGTGTGTCGTTTTGAAATGCGCCCACCAGAGTTGATGCAAGCTGGTTGTCCTGCTGTGTCGTCAGATTCGCATTGCTGTCGGTTACGAGGCCGAACCCATATGCTCCTGCTGCAGAGGCACTTTGAACGTTCCTGGCCTGCCTGCGAAGAAAGCTGCCGCCTGCCTTTATGTTGTGATTTCCCTTTGTCCAACTGATCGTAGCCGTATATTGATAAGTGTTGTCGATGTCCTGCAGAGGAACAAACGCGCCATCGCCAAGGTCGCCAAACGGTCCCACTGATACCGGTGTAAGGGAGTTGGCAAATGGGCTGAAGGAAGTATTGGCCGCAGGGAAACCAACAGTCGTATCTGCATTCAAACCGAAGTTGAGCGGGAGAGAAAGATTATTGATACGTGTGAATGCCGCCCTGAGGTCGAGCAGGAGGCTTGGGGAAAAGATGTGCGTGTAGCCCAACGCGTATTGCTGGGCCTTATCCGAAGCCGGACCATCGAAATCAAACCGGCCTCCGCTGATCTGCAGATCATTCACGGTTCCCAGCCCCGGTGGCGTGAATGTGCTGACGTTGTTGTAGGCGAAGCGTCCAAACAGCAAATTCCGGTCGTTGAGTTTATGGTCAACTCTCGCGTCGTAGATGCTGCTGAACTGTGTCTTATTCGGGCTGATCGTAAAGTTGTTCGACAACTGTCCTACCGAACCGGTATTCGGCGCCGGGAAGAGCTTCAGGTAGTTCAGTGCGACCGGATCGATGGGGAGGCCCGAAGTGCCGTTGCCCGCCGACAGAAGCGCCTGGGGGCTGCCCCCATTGATGCTGTTGATGTTGTTGTACTCTTCCAGGGTGGGCACGGTCTTTACATAGGTGACCCCGGAAACCACGCGTAATCCCTCGTAGTCAAAATAGAAAAACGTCTTGTCCTTGAATATGGGCCCACCGATGCTGCCACCAAACTGGTTCTGGCGAAGCTCTGGCTTGGCTCCAGTTGTCTGGAAGACGTTGCGAGCGTCGAAGATGTCATTGCGGAAGAACTCGTAGGCGCTACCGTGGAATTCATTCGTTCCGGAGCGTGTGACAATGTTGATCACACCGCCGGCCGTGCGACCAGCCTCTGGCGCATAGCTGTTGGTTTGAACCGTGATCTCCTGAATTCCTTCAACGTTTGGCTTAACTCCGATTGACCCGATAATGCGTTCGTTGTCGTCAACTCCGTCAACTACCCAATTATTGAGTGTGTCATCTTGTCCATTTACCGAAATGCCGGCGGCGTTTGTCCGCCGGTCATCAGGTCGGCCACCACTGCTCAATCCGTTGCCGGGCCCCTCGTTGGCGCCAGGAACAAGTTGAACGAGCTGTACAAAGTTGCGACCATTGAGCGGGAGATCCTGTACGGCCATCGCCGTCACGTTCGAACTCACCGTCGCGCTGTCGGCTTGCAAAAGAGGCGTGTTTGCAGTCACCTCGACAACCGTGGACTCGGCACCGGGTTGGAGGCGAGCGTCGGCACGCGCTCGATCTCCTGCTTCCACGGCAAGGTCCTTGGTAATCGATGCTTGGAAACCAGGGGCTTTGACGGTGACAGAATAGTGTCCTACCGGCAAAAGCGTGAAGCTATAGTCACCAGAACCATTCGACTGAGCGATGCGCTCCTCGTTTGTCCCGAGATTGACGAGCGTGATATTAGCGTTCGGAATCACTGCACCTGTGGGATCGGTGACTGTTCCCAGGATATCGGCGGTGGTCAACTGCGCAAACGCAGCTGACGTGAATGAAAGGATAATCGTCAAAAGGAAAACTGGTGCCATGAGTCGGAGGTTCAGAGTTCGCCCGCACTGGCCTATTCGGTTTGTCGCTGCCCTTTTCTTATTTTTCACTATTTCCATCCTTGTGAAGCGCTTGGTTGAATGTCCCTGTCGGTAAGGTTCCTTTTTGATTGCTTTCAACGGTCGTTGTAGCTGGTTTTAGTCCAGGAATCGTCTCTAATTCGCCTCCGGTGTCTAACGATCTGCGCCGAAGCTCGATCGGGCCTGGAAATCTCTGCGCAGTCTTGGTTGATAACCGAGATATGTTGGCTTTATTCCGAATATCCGCACAACCTGCTACTCGTTCACCGCGGCGATATCCGGGAATAAAGTCTTCCGATTCTGGTTGTCTTAAATGCGGGAGAGCGCGGATGAAATCGAGCCTTCAGGAGGAGACGGAATGTTTGACGCGGAAAGTTCGAGGAACAACATGCCGGATCGTGGATTCTTCTCCACGAGTGGAAGGCTTGAAACAAGCGTAGCCGCTGCTGGCGCCATGCTCACCAGGGCACGCAATACTTCCTTTGGACAGAAGTTGGATTACACAAATGACAGTCTTACCAAGGGGGAGATTGCCATTCTGAGATTTCTCACAGCCATAGAATTGATAGAAAGTGATCTTTGGCAGCAATACAATGAGCTTGGCGGCACGACGACAGTCGAGCAGAACAATTACCAACTGGCTCTACAGTTTCTCAACCGACATGGTTCAACATACATTAGTGCTAATGCCGTCAATGAGATTGAACACTCGACGTATCTAAGAACTTATCTCGAATCGGAAGGCATCGAGCCCGCGAATCTCGACGAATTCCGTAGCTTGCGCGGCAGCACCGCAACGGGCTCACAAAACGTTGGTCGCCTTACAAATCTGATGCACCTTAACATTGACGCGATCTGCCATCTCCGGTGTCGCAGCGACAACAAACCGGGCTTCGGGGCAGATTCTTCTCAGGGTTTTCGTATTGCTAACAGGCCGGCAATTCCCTACGCTGATTCAGAATTGAGCGATACATCGCACGTTCAGGCAATAGCGAATACCGCAGCTTTGCACTTCAGGTTCATCGAACAGGGCGTTTCCAGTCTCTACACGAGCCTTAGCCAGAACGTAAAGCGCATTAAGGTGCTGAAGATCACGCTGGGGATTGGGGGCCAGGAAATCGCGCACTTTCTGGAATGGACCAACTTCGCAGCCAATGTGGTTCAAGATCCGCCATTTCGATTCGATCATTCTGACACATCGATTACGAATCAAGGCACATCATTTTCCAGCGAAGTCAAGTTTCGTAGATTCCTCTTCCAGACCGATTCCTGGCTTTCAAGTCGCGGCAAATCCATTCGCAAGGATCTCCCGCTCAACTCAGTCATCCGGCCCGAGAATGGTCGGTTTGGCTCTGCAGTAGCCACGATCGAAAGCTTCACTGAGAATGGCCTTTTCTTCGGCCAATCTACAAACTTTCTACGCACGCTGATGGCGCTTGCAGAAGAAGCTGATACTGCCGTTAGCAGCTGAGCGCTTTTGCCTGCGTTCTTCCCGTTCAATCGGACACAGGGATCAGATGATCGTCGCTGTGTCCTTATCAGCGGATAACGGTTCTCCACCTCGCCAATTCTTCGACACTCGATGAGTCACTTGACTCAAATGCGGACCGGTTATTCCTGAGCATGCGAGATTATGCCAACCAGATCGGACAGCCGTGCGGGATCCACGTCGCTTACTGCGATCCCATCGATATCACGTGTCCTGAAACCGACTAAATGAAAACCGGAATGATCAGATGAAAGCCCGTTCGCTATCTTGTCATCTGACCTTTGTTGCAGATAGACAGACGCACGGTGCTTTCCAACGCTATAGAGTAGTTGAGCAGTTGGCCGTCCATGAACGTAAGTCAGGTTAGCCGCATCAAGGGTTGTCCCGCTGGGGAGATTCTCCGGCAGATTAAAGCTGAATGGCAACTTGCCCTGAAACCACGGCTTCACCGTGTGCCGATCGGAAGAAATCACCTCCGGCGGTGAATTCGCGGCGAGAGTCGCGATGTGCTGGTCGCATGCCTCTGTGGCTAGTGCGGCGTACTGTGCCGAAGCCGTCGCAGACCGGCTCCAGTTGTATTGAACCAGAGTAACGCCTACCGATATCAACAACAGGGCCACCGCGGCCGCCCAGCCGTAGAAGTTCGAGCTTCGCACGACTGGGTGAGCATTATCGCCGTGCTGGGAATTCTGGAACGAGAGTTCTTCCCGGATCCGAAGCGCCAAGCGTGCCTGCATGTTTGGTGTTGGCGCGTAACGCTGCCCTGCTTTTGCGGTGGCCGACTTGAGAAGGCTTTGATACAGAGCGTCAGAAGTGCAAGACGGACATTGCGATAGATGGTGATTCGCCGTCGCGAGTTGTTCCGCAGAGAGTTCACCATCCGCCAGCGCGTTCAGAATAGGAACTGATAGGTGATCGGTCACCGGCTGACCTCCCTTGAGGATTCATATATTGTCATTAACGATCGCCGAACAGTTGCACGGGCCCGCGCAACGCGCGACATAACCGTGCCTATCGGGATCTCCAGGACCGTGGCAATTTCTTTATACTTCATCTCTTCGACGTCGCAAAGCAATAGGACCTCCAGCAATGGCGCTGGGAGCTGTTCCATTGCTTTTTGGAGCGTGGCCCGATTTCCCATCTGAATCAAGTTCAGTTCCGGAGTCTGACGGTCGATTGCTCCCTCAGGATATTGGGCAGGACCCCATTCACATTTCTCGTTCAGCTCATCCTCCAATGCAACCGTGCGCCTTGCCGCCAACCCGCTTAAAGATGTCAGATACGTGTTTCTCAGGATCCGGAATATCCATGCCTTGAAATTAGTACCTGACTCAAACATGCTGAATCCGCGAAGCGCTTTCAGAAGGGTCTCCTGCACAAGATCCTCTGCGTTCGTAGAGCTACGAGAAAGCCAAAAGGCGACATTGTAAAGAGATGGAAGCAGAGGCAGGGCCAGTTCTTCAAACGGTGAGGTCTGAGAGCCACTCTCGCGTTCCATGCGCTTCCATGCCAGCAGCGTCATCGAGACAAATCTCTATCTTGCTCTCTCCAATGTAGAGAACTGACGATGTGCAGAATTATTCCCTCCCTGAGGGAATAATCAGCACGGCCCTCGGTTTTCGTAGGTGGAGGATTTGAATGAAAGATGCGAATAGCCCCATCCCTGCGGATCCGCAGGTACTGTCAGCCGACCCCGCAGAATCAACCCAATCCAGCCGGGCTGCAGGTGATGGAATCGACCGTCGAAACTTTCTCAGTTGTATGGCGTGGGCTGGCACCGGGCTGCTCTGGACTATGGCGGGCGGAGTACCCACGTCTAAGCTTTTTGCCGCCACTGGAGGAGGAACGGACCATTCCAAATCCGGCTCCGCCTCAGGCTTCAGCTTCGTCCAGATCAGTGACAGCCATATCGGGTTCAATAAAGCAGCCAACCAGGATGTGACTGGAACGCTGAAGATTGCTCTCGACAAAATCAACGCACTGCCGGCAACTCCCGACCTTCTGCTCCATACCGGTGATATCTCGCACTCATCCAAACCAGCTGAGTTCGACACCGCGCAGCAGCTCATCAAGGACGTCAAGGTCGGCGAATCATTTTATGTTCCTGGCGAACACGATATCGCGACTGATGACGGCGCAATGTATCACGAGCGCTTCGGCGCGGGTTCACAGGGCAGGGGCTGGTACAGCTTCACGCACAAAGGCGTGCACTTTGTAGGCCTCAACAACTGTCAGCAAATCGACGCCATGGGCAAAATGGGCGATGATCAGCTCGGCTGGCTGAAGGCCGACCTGGCGTCCCATTCGCCTTCAACTCCGATCGTGATCTTTGCCCATATTCCACTTTGGATGGTGTATCCGGACTGGGGTTGGGGAACACCGGATGCAGCGGAGGCACTCACATACCTGAAGCGCTTCGGCTCAGTCACTGTACTAAACGGGCACATTCACCAGGTCGTCCAGAAGGTTGAAGGCAACGTCGCGTTCCACACCGCAACTTCGACGGCATTCCCTCAACCTGCACCGGGTTCTGCTCCTCACGCTGGACCCATGGTGGTTTCTGCCGGCAAGTTGAAGAGTGTACTCGGTATTACCAACGTCCAGTACATCGCCAAGCACAGCCATTTGGCAATCGTCGATTCATCGCTTGAGGAGAAGGCGTGACTTTGGGCAAAATCGCCACTATCTCTCGCGCACTGACTCACACTGCATCCTTTGCACTGGTCCGAATACGCCCCTTTGGCGATGCAGCCTATGCAAGGCCACGGGAGGGGCAAACCCCATCATGAATGTTAGACAGGTCCCGCTGAGGTGCGTGCGATTCTCGCTTCCAACCTTCTTTACTCAGATCAACCTATGGAGTGCAACATGGAAGATTCAACGAAGAATTCCAACAAGTCACTCGATCGCCGCTCATTCATGAGAAGCGGTCTTCTGGCAGGTGGCGCAGCTACAATTGGCGCCGGTATGTTAGCAAATGGGACCTTGGCCCGTGCGCAAGATCAGGATAGAGACGATCGCCTCGGCGCAGGGGACGTCGCCATCCTCCGGTTTCTCGCGGCGGCTGAACTGATTGAAGCCGATCTTTGGACGCAGTATGCAGAGCTTGGTGGCATTGGTAATAACCAACCCATCGAGATTAATCCCAACCCCAACCCACCGCTGAACGCCTACCAGAATGCCCTCTCCAACCTCGACTCAGATGGGCCCCAGTACATAACCAGCAACACGCTGGATGAAGTGAGCCACGCTGCCTTCCTCAATGCGTATCTCGAGTCCAAGGGAGCCGAGCCTGTTAATTTTGACCAGTTCCGCACCTTGCAGGGAAGCACTGCGACGGGAGCGGAAAACATCGGCCGTCTTACCAACCTCATGCATCTCAATGTCGACACAAGTTGGTTTACCCGCTACCGCAGTGCGCAAAACCCAGATTTCGGCACTACATTTCCTCAAGCAGTCACGATTACCAACCGCTCCGCTATTCCCGTCACTGACGCTGATTTCATGAACGCAAATCTCATCCAGGTGATCGCGAACATCGCCGCTTTTCACTTCGGATACATTGAGCAGGGTGGCTCGAGCCTTTACGCAGCAATGAACCAAAAGGCCTCTCATCCGGATGTGGTGAAGATTACTCTAGGCATCGGCGGCGATGAGGTTGCTCATTTCCTGGAATGGGTCGACTTTGCAGGCAATGGGGTTCAGGCTCCTATTGCTCCGATATCAGATGGCAATGTGAGCTTCCCGGACTTCTTCAACAACCCTCCGTTGCAGCCCGCGACCCTGGTGCAGCCTAGCTTGATCTTTCCCGTTCCTTGTGAATTCATCAGCCCCAAGCTTCCCCACGTTTCTATCATTCGCCCATTGTCTGATCAGTTTGGTGGCGCCGTGGCGACGATCGCAAGCTTCACCGCCGACGGACTCTTCTTCGGTCAGAGCAAGCAATTCCTCCGCGAACTGAACACCCTGGCCGTAGCGGCCGACAACGCCCGCCGCTCTTGAACCGTGATATGTGCTGCATGCCAATCGGGGTCCTGGTGATTCAGGGCCCCCGCGGCACAAGCCTCGAACAATTCAAATCAACCGAAGGCATTTGCCTATCTCTGCCTTATTTCATCAGGAGAATTTGATGCGATCAGATCTAGTCTTCAGCGCAATAAAACATGTTCCCAATCGTTTTCTGCTTTCCCAGCTTGCTTCTAAGGCGGCCCGCAAACTTCATCGATCGGGAACACGCATGCAGGATACCGCAAATTCTGTGCTTGAACATTTGAGTCTTAGCAACCCACGCAGAGAGCAACATATCGAGTCCCACATTTCTGTTGTGCAAATACCTGAAGCGAGATCGCACGCTGGCGCGCTCCGTAGCAACGATGAAGAACAGAACGCCGCCTGATTGAAATTCTCTACAGGAATGTCCATTCCGCTGCGAGACAGGCCGGCGAGAGCGCGGAATGTAGTCGTGATCTAAATGGCAAGCGAAAGCCCCTGGATGCGATAGATAGTGTAAATAACCATCTCAGCCGGCGATCGGCTGGATCGGCCCTTCACTGCGACGATAAGTTCTTCGAGTGCCACCTTTGCATCACGACGCAGCGACGGACTCAAGGACCTCGTAGCCCTTCCAGGCATTGACCAGCGCCATGATGGCGTTGGTGTAGTCGGTAAAGTAGCCCCAACTCTCCCTATGCTCAAAATCCCGTTGTGCCTGTTCGCGCGATCGCGGAAAATGGGACGCTACTGCACGATCGCTGCTGGACTAGAGGGTGCGATGATCCAGTCCTAAATGTGGTTCGTCGTCTGTACTGTAGCCGTTTGCATCGTCGCCGGAGTAATGAATCGGCATCACTGCTCCCCAGCCCTCAGCGGTTCTACGCACGAGCACTGCAGCGCTTTCTCACCCTCATAATCGCATCGCACTTTGCCTGTGAGCGCTGCCCAATTACCAACTGGATCGAGCGATCGCATCTGTCGCCTCATTCATAGCGCAGAGCGATCATGGGATCCACCTGCATCGCTTTGCGGGCAGGTACATAGCAGGCGAGCAAAGCGATCGCAACGAGCAGAATTGAAACCGCGATAAACGTAATCGGGTCGGTGGGCTGAACGCCGTAGAGGAAGCGGGTCATCAGCCGGGTTGTGGCGAGGTCTGCGACCAGGCCGATGGCGATCCCAACGCCGACGAGACGATCGCCCTGCCCCATGACCATGGCGAAAATCCGCCCCCGTGATGCGCCGAGCGCAATGCGAATACCTATCTCCGGAGTGCGTTGCAGCACCGAATTCGAAATCACGCCATAGATTCCGATCGCGGCCAGCATCAGCGCCAGCACACCAAAGCCTGCCAGAAGGAGCATGGCGAAGCGATCGGCTGACATTGAGGTATTCACGAGCGATGTAAGCGTGGCGTAATTGGCGATAGGCAAGTCGGGGTCAACTTCATGCACCGCCTGCCGCACACTGCCCGCGATGCTGTCTGGATCGCCCTGGGCACGAATCGCATATTGCATGGCCTGTATGTTTGGCCAACCCTTGATCTCGCTTTGCGTATAGGGCACGTACATGGCCGGGTCTGGAACTTCACGGAGCGACACTTGCTTTATGTCTGCAACTACTCCCACGATCGTCCTCACCGGATACCTGGTTGCCTCAACACCCACTTGCTTGCCAATGGGATCCTCACCCGGCCAGAATTTCTTCGCCATTGCGCTGTTGATAATGGTCACTCGCATTCCATCAAGGGTGTCGGAATTCGTAACATCGCGCCCGCGCAAGGGCGTGCCAAGGGTGCCGAAATAACTTGGCGAAACAAATTGATAGTTGACGAAGGGTGCAGACTCGCCGGGCTGAGCCACGCGGCCGGGAATGCGGATTGCTGTGCTGTCTGTGGGACCTCCCATGGCAACGATGGAAGAGAAGCCGGCGGACTGCACCCCCGCGATCAATTGGAGTCGCATCTGGACCTGTTGATAGGTCTGCGCCATGCGGCCAGCATCACTGTATTTGGAACTGGGCAACGGCAATGTGAACGTCACAACATGCATTGCGTCGAAGCCGGAGTTGGAGCGCAGCATTTGATAGAAGGTGCGTACCAATAATCCAGCCGCGGTCACCAACACCAGAGCCAAGGCCACCTGCGAGATCAAAAGCCCATTGCGTATCCTCGGCGCGGACACACTGCCGCCCGATCGTTGCCCGCCTTCCTTGAGTGCTTCCACCATGTTCGTGCGCGTGGCACCAAATGCCGGAGCCAGTCCAAACAGGATTCCGGCGATCAGGGTAATCCCGAAGGCAAAAGCAAGTGCGCGCGGGTCGAGACCAGCGTCTTGAAGTTGGGGAATATTCCCGGGGCCAAACAGTTTTGCAAGAAACAGGCTCATCCTGCCAAGTACGATGCCTAGACTCCCGCCCGCCACCGCCAGCAGCAAGCTCTCGGTCATTAACTGCCGAATCAATCGGTGGCGCTGCGCGCCAAGGGCTCCGCGCAAGGTGAACTCCTTGCGGCGTCCGAGCGAGCGGTTGAGCATGAGCCCGGCAACGTTGGCGCACGCAATCAGCAGAACCACGCACACCGCGCCTAGCAGCAGCAACAGTGGCCGTCGAGAGTCGGTGACCGCTTGTTGTGTCAGCGGGACGACTGTGGAGTACCAGCCCTTGGCGGTCGGATACTTCTCCCCAAAGCGCTGATCGAAGGCGCCGAAATCCTGGCGCGCCCAATTCAGACTGATGTTGGGCTTCAGTTCTCCAATTACTTCAAGATCGCTTGGCCCAGGAACCGGAGCCAGAGGTAGAGCCAACGGCACCCAGAGCTGAGTTAGTTTGGGTACGTCGATACTTGCCGGCATACCCTCCGGCGTGGGAAAGCTGAAGCCTTTGGGCATCACGCCAATGACCGTGTAGGGAAAGCCATTGAGATGGATCACGCTTCCGAGGACTCCAGAATCCCGCCGAAGCGCGACTGCCAAAGTGCGAAGCTCAAGACAACTTCTAGCTCGTGGCCGGGCTTGTCCTCATCTGCCGTAAATGTGCGTCCACCACAGGGGACACGCCCAGCGCGGGGAAAAAGCCAGCAGATGCGCGGACACCTTCCAGGAGTTCAGGGCTGCCCATGCCAGTGAAGTTGAATTCGTCTTTCTTGAATGCTCCCGACTGCTCAAACACCCTTTGCGTTTGTGTCAGCAGCGCATATTCCGCCGCTCCCCATGGCAGTTCATCTGATCCATATACTGAGCCGATAGGCCCGTGGCGCCACGGGATCATCACCCGGCTGCCATTCGGGTAGGGCAACGGTTTCAGCAGAATCGCGTTGACCAGGCTGAAGACCGCGGTGCTGGCCCCAATGCCTAGGGCCAATGTGATCGCCGCAATCAGAAAGAAGCCAGGACTCTTGCGATGGACGCGGAGGCTGAAGCGGATATCCTGCAGCGGGGTTTCCAGGAAACTGGTGCCGCGGGCCTCGCGGCAATCTTCCTTTACCTGCTCGTGACCGCCAAAGGTGACACGAGCATGCCGTCTTGCTTCCTCGGCGGACATACCTGAAAGGATGTATTTCTCTGCCTCGCGTTCCAAATGGAAACGAAGCTCCTCATCCAGGTCCGTCTCCATAACATTGCGACGGAACAGGGCGCGGAAACGAAAGCGTAAATCGCTAAGCATGGTGCGACCTCATGCACTCGCTAGAATCTGAGCAACGGCTGCGGTCAACTTACGCCAGCTGTCCGTCTCCACTTCAAGCTGCTTCTTGCCGACCTTGGTGAGTTCGTAAAACTTAGCGCGGCGATTATTTTCCGACGCGCCCCATTTGGCTTTGATCCAGCCGCGCCGTTCCAGCCGGTGCAGGGCCGGATACAACGAGCCCTGCTGGATCTGCAGCACATCGCTTGAAACCTGCTGAACGCGCTCTGAAATGGCCCACCCATGCTGCGGTCCTAAGGCCAGAGTGCGCAAGATCAGCAGATCCAGAGTGCCCTGCGGAAGATCGATACGTTCGTTGATCACTTTCTCCCCATTTACTTCTACAGAAAGAATACAGCCTTCTCCTGTAGAAGTACAAGGGAACGCGGGATAGCGCAATAAGGTTTCAACCAACCAAGGCGAATAAGCCTTCTGAGAGCCAGGACGGAGGGTCGATCGTTCGGGCAACGAGATTGACGCAACGCAAAAAGACAAAAAACAACCCCTCCAAACGATTGGAGGGGTTCGCAGTCGGGGCGCTTGGTTTAGCGCCCTTCTTTTCGTAAGTATTCAGCTTCCAAAGAAACTCCGTAGTACCCCCGGAAATCTGAACCGAGCGCCCAGGTCGTGCATCGCAGGGCTTCCGGTGCTCTCTTCAGGAAGGCCTTCGCAGAAACAATCTGCCTTTCAGTAACCGACGTAATGAGGAAAGGCTGGATGGTCATCTCGAATTGCACAAAACATCCAGCCTTGCTCGCCCCCAACAACCTCTAGAAGACTACCTTCAGAGCTCCTTGGATCTGCCGGGCTCCGGTTGTGCCGTCGTTCTGACCAACCTGGGAAAGCGATACTCCAAAGACAGGAGAGGCAATACCTAGACCTGCAGGTGAATTGAGATTGGCATGGTTTAGGACGTTGTAGCTCTCAGCACGGAATACCAGCTTGACCTGTTCGTGCAGGGTCTGGGTCTTCTGGAAGACGGCGTCTGTATTCACAAAGCCAGGGCCGTAGAATGCATTGCGATGGATGGACACGCTTTGGCCAAAGGGAGCGTTGGCGAATGCCTTGACCGACGGACCGGTGATCTTGCCTCCGAAAGAGCTGGTTCCGCGCCCCGAAGGGTATGGAGCCCCGACCAGTTCCGGACGATCGAGCAAGCTCGTATGCAAGTTGTCCACAGTTCCACGGAGGTCGAAAGGCAGACCGGTCTGCACCTGCTGAATCCCCGAAATCTGGATCCCTTCGAAAACGTGCCCAAGCAATCCCGATTTGAGGTAGGTTCCCTTGAGTCCGATAGGCAGATCGTAGGTGGCTGCCATCGTGCCGCGATGTTTTACGTCAAAGTCAGAATTCCCATATTCAGGGCCCAGATCAAAGCTGTTGCGGGGAAGACCGGAACCGCCTGCTCCTGGAACCAACGGATCGGAACCATTGTCGAGAGAGTGTGCGTAGGTGTAGCTCCCAGTAAGCGTGAGTCTGTGAAGCTGCCCCTGCACCTTCGCCTGAAATGCGTTGTAGTTGCTGCTGACAATCGATGTCTGAAACAACTGGTGGAAGAAAGCGGTGTTATTGACGGCTGGATTGAAGCTGCTCCCAATTCCATCAGTGCCGCCCAGGTAGAGAGAATTCAATGTCAGTGCCGAGGGTTGCACACCCGCGGCAATATCATCCTGCACAAGATTCGGTTGCGGCGGAGCGCCATCGATCTCGCGGAGGCCGTGGCTGCTGTGACTGCCAACGTAGGTCAGCTCAATTGTCGTGCCCGTGGTGAGCTGGTGCTGAATGCCTAGGTTGTAACTCTGGCTGGTCGGGATTTTGAGGTTTGGGTCAATCACAACTGGTTCAAGAAAAGTGCCGTTTGTGATGTTGGGCGACGGCGTTAGGTTACCGGGAACAGCATACGTGGACGCCGTTGGGCTGCCTGCGGGATTGTTGGGGTTAAAGGGGAAATCGTTAAAGTGTGCTTCGAAGGGCGGATTGGAACGAGCGTTGCCGAACAGGTTGTCGAAAACACGATCGTGGAAGATGCCGTAGCCACCACGAATCGCGGTCTTGCCATCTCCGCGCAGATCGTAGGCAAAACCAAATCGAGGCTCGATTAGTTTCCAACTGTCCGCATAAAGTTGGCGTCCAGTTCCAGGACCTACTGGCGTGAAGCTGACGAAGCCAGATGCGGGAAGCGCTGCCGAAGCGTTTCCGAAGAAATTGGAGAAATTGCCGTTCTCCTCAAAAGGCACCCCATTGAAGGCGTAACGTATACCCGCGATTGCGGTGAGGTGGGAGTTAACCTTCCAGGTGTCTTGCGCGAAGATGGCCCACTCATGCTGACGGAAGCGGGTGAGATCGTTGGCACGACGGGTCCCATTGGCGGTAAAGAACTGGTTCTCAGACGAGTTGGCAACGGCGCCCTGTGCGCCCCAGATCAGGTCCTCGAAGGGAAGAATGCTGGGAGAATTGGGATTGCCGGCAAAGTTATAGGATTGAGCGCCGCAGGTGGTGAAGTCATTGAGCGATAGGAGATCGCGAGAGGAGAAGTCATCAAAACTCGTGTCTTTGACGCTGTGGTATTCTCCCCCGAACTTCATGGTGTGGCCGCGCTTGACAATCGTATAGGTATCTCCAAAGAGAAGCGTTGAGCTGAGTCGAGCCTGGCCATTGCTGTCTCCAAGGTCGAAACAACCGAAGGCGTTTCCATTGAAGAAGTAGGGGATGTTGACGTCGCGTCCGTTGCCGAAGTTATCTACGCCTAGAAGGTTGTCGAAGGCAGCATGGTTGCAGAAAAAACCAGCTTCATTCTGATTGTAGCCCGCGCGGAAAAGGTTGGTCTGGGTTGCCGACAGCGCGGAAGCTATGGAGATGGCTCCGTTGTGGTTTGTCGCAGGAACCGAGGTATTCCCCAACCCCGGCAAACTTTCGTCGTGGAACGGGTCGGTCTCGTTCGAGTGAGCATAGATATACCGAACCGTCAGTTGATGTTTGGCTGTCAACTTCTGATCGAAACGGCCAGTAAGTGTGTAGGAATTGAGAGCGTCCGGAGAAGCGAAGAAATAGGTGGTGCTTACGCCGTCTCCATTGTCTGCCTGCCCGACCGGAGCGAGCGCAAGCATCTTCGCGACTGTTGGATCCTGAGGAAGACCGGAAAGGTTGTTCGGATTTGCGGGGTTGATCAGGTCAACTGGCGTCAGGCTGCCGTCAATGGGATCAATAAATGTGAACTGACCCGTCTTGAAAGCAGCGGTGGGTGTCACCGTACTGGCTGTGCGGGTAGTGCGGAAGCGCTGAGCTTCACCGTTAAGGAAGAAGTACGTGTGATCCTTCCAGGCAGGTCCACCGAGGGATGCCCCAAAATCATTTCTGACGTACGGGTCCTGTGGTCCGTTCGCCTTCGTATTGAAGAAGTCGCGTGCGCCCAGGGCATTGTAACGCCCGAATTCATAGGCGTCTCCGTGGAAGTCTTTGGTGCCCCCGCGGGTTACCACATCGACAATCGCGCCCGTGTTGCGACCGAATTCTGCATCGAAGTTGTTGGTGATTACTCGAAATTCCTAGGTGGAGTCAGGGTTGGCGGAGGATATACCACCCAACCCACCAGGAACGGAGGTATCGTTATTATCCGCGCCATCGAGGAGGAAGTTGTTGTTGCGATCACGCTGCCCATTGACCGAGACACCTCCATCGTTGTTCGTGGCGCTGACGACGCCCGGCGAAAGCAGAACCAGTTGATAGGGATCCCGTAGGATCAGCGGCAACTGATTCATCTCTTCCTCATTGATGACGGTCGAGAGCGCGTAACTATCGGATTCGACAGCAGCGGTTGTGGCATCTTGAACATCGACAGTGGTCGTCGCGGTTGCAATCGCCAGTTCAAAGTTCATTGGCAGCGTTGCAGCTACGCTTGATTTCATGACGACGTTGGCTCGGTCGAGCGGGTAGATTTTCGGTTGTGTGTAAGGACCGTGCCCGGAGGAAGGAGCCAACGTCATGGTGATTATAGGATGCGATTTCCATCCGGGGTTTCAACAGATCGCGATGGTGGAGACAGACACAGGCGAGGTGAGGGAGCTGCAACTGTCGCACAAGCAGGAAGCAGAACAGTTTTATGGCTCGCTGCGTGGCCGGGAGGTGCTGGTAGGGATCGAGGCCTGTGGCTACACGCAGTGGTTCGAGCAGCTACTGGACCAGATGGGGCACCGTTTTCAGATCGGGGATGCATCGGCCATCCGCGCCAGTTATGTGCGCAAGCAGAAGACTGACCGGCGCGATGCCGGCCACATTCTTAGGCTGCTGGTAGAGGGGAGATTTCCAGCGCTGTGGGTGCCGACGGCGGCGGATCGGGATGTCCGTCAGCTGATTGTTCATCGGCATAAACGGGTAGAGTTGCGGACGCGGGTGAAAAACCAGTTGCACGCCCTGGCGCTGAACCAGGGGCTGCGGCTGCGCTGGAAGTTGTGGACGCGTGCCGGCCTTGAACAGCTGAAGGCTCTGGAACTGCTGCCGTATGGGTCAGCGCGGCGTGCGGATCTGCTGCGGCAGCTGGAGGAGATGGATGCCGAGATTGCGCGGTTGGACGAAAGGGTAGGCAAGGAAGCCGCGGCGCGTCCGGCAGCGGTGCGGTTGATGAGCCATCCTGGGGTGGGTCCGGTAACGGCTCTGGCTTTTGTTCTGACCATCGGCGATGTGGAACGATTCAGCAGGTCGCGCCAGGTGGCCAGCTATCTGGGGCTGATTCCGTCCGAGCGCAGTTCCGGAGGTAAGCAGCGGCTGGGGCACATCTCCAAGCAGGGTAATCCACTGTTGCGTTTTCTTCTGGTCGAAGCCGGGCACATCGCGGTGCGCGGCGATGCCGAACTGCGGCGTGTTTACACACGCGTGCAGCACCGGCACTCGACCGGTGTGGCCAAGGTTGCCGTGGCGCGCAAGCTGGCGGTGCGGCTGTACTGGATGCTGCGCAAGCAGATCGATTATGCGCAGCTCCGGGTTGGTCCGTATGCAGGCAAGCCCGTGTCATTCTGTGGTCGAAAGTAAGACCGTCCGCTTGAATGGGCAACCTGCCTCTCTGTAAGGGTAGAGAGATCGAAGTAGGAATCATGACCGTCAGTGATGGCGGCCGGATACATGGTTGGTGGAACCAGTTCCGCCGATTGATTCAGAGAACGGGCATGGCATACACACGGTTTTCAGATATGGAACGAAGCTCAGAAAACAACTCTGACCTTCGTTCCCAACCCAAGTGTCAAGGTGTGAGTGGCCGCGTCAAGGGTCAAGATGAACGCCACACAACGGCGCCCTCGACCCCGCCACTCACACCCACGCCTTTCTATGCCTTGACAACAGACAACGTCGTCATACACAGAATGACATTCTTCTTGGTCTGGACCTGAAATCCGGTTGCGGTTACAGTGAGATCATAAACAGCCGGGGGCAATGCCGCGAAAGTGTAGACACCCGCAGATGTTGTGTTAACAGCACGTGTAACGCCAATCGAACTCGCCGTCGCCGTGACATCGGCATTTGCGACAGCAGCGCCCGCCGGATCTAAGACCTGACCAGTGATGCCGCCGGTTTGCGCAAGGGCGGAAACAGTTGCCATCGCGATAATAAGCATGGCAACAGCACAATTGTGGATGCGGATGCGCTGGAATCGATTCTCGAGTTTGCACATTAATATCTCAGCTCGTTGGGCAGCACTGAGCATATGACGATGCGGATTAATAGAAGAACCTACTTCACACCTGAAAAACGCCACTGTTTCCTCCGAAGGTTTTGTGAAACAAATATTCGAACTAACAGGTATCTCCTTTTGACATTAATCAGACTCTGGATGATCAGTTGTCTTGTTCTTGTCATTCTTCTGTCATCATGACTTGTCAGCGCACTTCTGCAAGGAGCCCCATCAAACTGCGACTTCGATACTTTTCCTAAAGTCTCTTGACCAGAGGCCTTGCTCTAGGATGCAACTCTCCTTTCACTGTGATCGGCGATGGAGTGCTCGCGGGATTCATGGCAAACAGCGTGACTAAAATGATCGGCATCTTCGCGCCTACAGCCGCAAAGATGATAATCAGATTGTGAAGTTTTTATTCCCTGCGACGTTCAGACCGACCCTGAAGGTGGACTTAGCCAAAGACTCCTGTGAATAAGGATAGCGATCTTTGTTATCAGCCCAGAGTTCCCGCAGCAAGTGTACTCAAGCGTCGCACAGGAAGTGCGATCGATCCGGATTCATGGAAAAGCCGGAGCGGTGAGGAAATCCTCCCGAGTAAATCACCTGCCAGCGCCCACAAAGAGCGAAGCGACGAAAATGTTCCCTCACGGACGGCGAAATGGAATGCTAATTCTAAAGAGAGCACCAGCTTTGCAACGTCCATCCAAATAGATCTCACCGCCATGGCATTCGACTATCTCCTTAGCGATGGCGAGCCCGAGTCCACTTCCATTCGGCTTGCCAAAACTGACAAACGGTTGAAAGATGGACCCATGTATCGCAGCTGGAATCCCAGGGCCGTTATCCCAGACGTCTATTTGCAAGCTGGATCGGCTAGACCTCGTGGTTACAAGGACCTGACCCGATTGAGGCGAAACCGCCTCGCAAGCATTCAGAACCAAGTTAGCGACTGCTCGTTCGAGCCGGCTGGAGTCAAACCAGCCAATCGCGATCCCTTCATGTCGATGGTTGATCGCGATCCCTCGGAACTCGCGTCTCACCCTGGTGATACGGATCGCTCGCTCCACCGTCTCAACGATATCTCGTTCCATTGACCACACCGTTTCGATTTCAGTCGAGCCCACCAATAGAGACGAGATCATCTCACTCATGAAGTCAATGGCCGCGCGGATTTCACAGTAAAATTCATCTCTTTCACTCTCAGTCAGTTTCGGTTTTGTAAGAAACTCCGCGTTTGCCAACACGGCAGTCAGCGGCAGGCGGAGATCGTGGCAAATTCGGACAACGTTCTTGCGAAAGGCAGAAAGCGGCTCGCGGGGAGGCAAATCCATTCGTCCGTTCCGGATAGATCCGGTTACCATCGACAAACCTTGCTCCGGCATTGAGACTCCTTTTCTGTTGCATTCGATTGCCAGGAACTCAGACAAGGAAAAGGCCAGTTTGGTGTCTTGGATCATCCGTTTGCGATCATCCTATCCGCAACAGGGGTGCATCCATTTCTGTTGTCTGGTACACGGCGTATACAGAAATCCTGAGTTGGACTGAGCGCACGACGGACCGCGCTTCGCGCTCTTGCGAGCCTTGACATGACGGTTCCGATTGGGACCCCGAGTATCTCGGCGATCTCTCTATAGGCAAAGTCTTCTACATCGCTCAAAAGAATCACCTCCCGGCTCGATCGTGGCAGGTGCTCAATGGCGTCCCGAATGGCAGCAGCGGCAGATTTCTCAATCAAGAGCGACTCTGGGTCGTCGGGATCAGTTGTCACGTGCAAAGGCTCGTCGCAGTTCAATTCAACCGTCATTCGACTATCGAGCTTTGAACGTGAGTTAAGGAATGTATTTCTTAGAATTCGAAAGATCCATGCTCGAAAATTGGTGCCGGACTGAAAGGAGCTGAAATTGCTCAATGCCTTCAAATATGTCTCCTGCACGAGGTCCTCGGCGTCGTGGTCGTTTCGCACCAGCCAACGCGCAAAGTTATAGGTAGAATTCAGCAGGGGGATCGCGAGCTTTTCAAATTCCGCCGCAGGATGATCATCGCGTGTGGCCGATGTCCGTCCTGCAATCATTCGGATAAGGCTGAATCCATTCCTCACTTGGTTCTCGATTCCAAAGTGGAGTCCAGTGTGATAACCAATCTGAGGTGTAAGGGTCCAGAGGTCAATTTACTGAGGCTTTTTTTCATCTATCCCCGTCATATTTAGGTACACTGCTCATATATATAGACTTATGTGAAGATGTATCCTGCAGCCCGTCTCGCGCACAGAGATGCTAAACTTCGCAAAGATTGAACCAAGGAATGGACGCGCTAAGACGCATCTCCGGAGCAAGGTTCGGGACCTTTCAGGTTTCCTTCGACGCGGGAGAGATCCGCAGAGAGGGTTTGAGAATTCGAGTTCAGCAGCAACCGTTGAAGCTGCTGCAAATCCTGTTGGAGCGTCCGGGAGAGGTCGTCAGCAGAGAGCATCTGCGAAACCAGCTATGGGCTAACGAGAGTTTTGGAGATTTTGATCAGGCTGTAAACATCGCAATCGGCAAACTCCGCAATGCCCTGGGAGATTCAGCAGAAAATCCGCGTTTTATCGAGACTTTGCCAAAACGTGGCTATCGATTCATCGCCGAGGTGTCTCTTCTGCGCTCCGACGATCAGACTGACGGTCTGGCATCGGTTTCAATGGGATCGCCGCCTGATGATTCTGCTTCCAGCGAATTACAGCCCGCGCCACCAATTGCACAGCCCGCAGCTGATTCCCCCGCAACCCCGCGGTGGACTGCGCGCCGCATCACGGTTCTGTGTCTGGCGATTGCTATATTTGCGACTTTGCTGCTCTTTGCCTGGGTTCGCCGGCCCACAGATATCCGGTCTCTGGCCGTACTTCCCTTGGAGAACTTCTCCGGCGATACCTCGCAAGACTATTTTGCCGACGGCATGACCGATGAGCTGATTACAGACCTGGCACAGATCAGGGCGCTTCGCGTCGTCTCTCGAACCTCAGTGATGACGTACAAAGGAACACGCAAGCCGCTGCCGGAGATTGCCCGGGAGTTGAACGTTGATGCGGTTGTGGAAGGCTCTGTCTCGCGCTCCGGAGATCAGGTCAGGATCACCGCGCAATTGATCCAGCTGCCGGCCGACAAGCATCTCTGGGCACAAAGTTACCAGGGAAATCTGAGCGACACCTTGGCCGTTCAAAACCAGGTGGCACGCGCAATCGCCGACGAAATCCGGGTCGAGATCACTCCACAAGAGCAGGCCGCGCTCAAAAGTGCCAAGAAAATCGACCCCGAAGCGTATGAAGCATATTTGAAAGGACGTTATTTCTGGAACAAACGGACAGCGGACGGTTTGGAGAGAGCAGTCGACTACTTCAATCAGGCCATTGCAAGAGATCCAAACTATGCCGCAGCCTATAGCGGCCTGGCCGACACGTATGCCCTTTTGGGAGACTGGGAATATGCCGCGATGTCCCCCAAAGAGGCGATGCCCAAGGCTCTCTCTGCGGCAAGGAGGGCCCTGCAACTGGACAATAGCCTCGGCGAAGCGCATGCTTCGCTGGCTTTTTGCTTGGAAGGATTCGATTGGGACTTCGCGGCTGCCGAAAAGGAATTTCAGCGGGCAATTGGCTTGAACCCTGGATATGCCACGGCTCACCACTGGTACGCCTGGCACTTGAGCCTGGTCGGCCGCAACAAGGAAGCGATTGTGGAGATGGAAAAAGCAGTGAGCCTGGATCCTGTCTCCACGGTGGTGAATGCGGACCTGGCGGAGCTTCTTCTCATCGCGCGGCTCCCTGATGAATCGATCTCGCAGAGCCGCAAAACAATAGAGCTGAACCCGGCCTTTGCTTTTGCTCACAATCAATTAGCTCAGGCCTACCTCCAAAAGCAGATGTTTGGAGCCGCAATTACTGAACTTCAGGAAGCGATAAGGTTGGGCGGAAATAGCCCAATCTTTGTCGCCAATCTGGCTCGCGCCTATGCCGGATCGAACCGGAAGGTGGAGGCGACAGCATTGCTCAACGATTTGAAGAAGCGGTCGGATCCCAAATCTCCGCTTGTCGTTGAAATCGCCATGATCTACGTGGCCCTGGGCGACAAAGATCAAGCGATGATCTGGCTGGAAAAAGGGGTTGAAGAGCGGTTTAATCCAGGCGTACTCGAAAGGCCTTGCTTCGATGAGCTGCGGGCCGATCCGCGCTTTCAGGACCTCGCGCGGCGCATCGGCCTACCACAGACTTTCAGATCCGCACACTCTTAAGAGTCGACAGAAATCCTTCACCTCGCAGCCGATAGATGGCTTTTTCGATCCGAGTCAAAGCGGAAGGGCTTATCAAACGGTTCCACCGGGTAGCCTTTTGCTCTCCAACCGTCCAAGCCGTCCTTGAGAAAACTAATCCGTGAGAACCCCATGGCCAGAGCTCGGTTCAAAACTGCGCGGCTGTTCTTATCGCCCGGGCAAGTACAATACAACACGAGGTTTTTCTTTCCGGGAATGAGGGATGGGTCATCAAGAACCGCTCGTGGTACGAACCACTTTGCTCCTGGAATGATCACAGAATTGCCCAACAAGTCGAGCGGCTGACGAACGTCGACGATGAGCACATCACGATTCCACGCCAACAATGCGTGCAGCCCTTCCGGCGTGATGGCGTGCCGCTCAAGCTCACGTCGATCTCCAACGCGTTTCACAAGGACCGCCGCAACCGCTACCGCAGCGCAAATTGTCATGAAATCTACAGCCACTATTTTTGCTCCCCTATTACCAGTGAGATTCACCTCAGGCGTAAAAGGACCCGTCGAGCCTCCAAGGAATCACGTATATCTTTGCGCGGACGAAAGGCATAGCCGCGCACGAAACATGCGAGCCTTGACAGCCGATACGGAGATGCCAAGGGACACAGCTGTTTCTGCTTCGGACCACCCCGCAATAATTCTCATTTCGGCGGCGGCTCTAGAATTCGCTGGCAAACGTCGAATTGAGCGAAGAATCAGACGATAACGCTGGTTCTGGTCCCTGAAATTCCTCAGGATTTGGCCTTGCGTCCTTCAACTCCAGCAAAGTGAATACATCGTCGGTTGGGGAGCCTAATTCAAATGAGGTTTCGCGTCGCGTACGCTTTCTACGCAGGAGCATGAGTGACGAACTGATGGCAATTCGCGTTAGCCACGTATGGAACTTGGATCTCCCGTCAAATTGCTTTAAATGTGCGAAGGCCCGGAGAAACCTATCCTGCATTGCGTCTTCCGCGTCCTGCATATTCCCTGTTATGGAGAGTGTCCGCCTAAGAATGTTCTTCGAATACAACGAGAATAATTCCGAGAAAGCTGCGGTTGAGCCCGTTTTGACCTCCGACACCAATCTCTCATCTCGTTGGTGCGTCTCCTCGGTTTCAAACGAAGCGGAAAGTACCCCGGATTCAAGAGGCGGCTCTATCCAAGGCAAATCTGTTTCGTGGTGAAGGTGCACCCTTCCGGCGCAAAGCTCATTCGATGACATTGGATGTTAGGTCCTTTGTGAAAGATTGCTGCACGATGTGCAGGTGCAGATGAGCAGAAGTCGACTCAAGCGGTATTCGCGAGAAGGCGGTTGTTTCTCCTGCTACTCGTCTACGCGCAAGCGAAAGAAGCCGATCTGATTGCACGTCCGAGATTCCGACCATCAGGGATACGTCTCTCCGCGAATAGTCCAGGACATCTCTCAGGAAAAAGACCACGCGTTCTTGCAGTGGAAGCGTTTTGAATGAGAATGCTGCATCATGGTCAGTCTCTGGAGAACGGTCGTTTTTGCTGGTCATAGAGCACGCTCGGAGATGGCGCAATGCTCCTTGGGCGACGATTCGCAGAGCAAATCCATACTGGAATCTTTCTGGCACATAACTGCCGCCAAGTTCTTCTAGAGCTTGCTTAACGATCTCTTCGGCGCAACAACCGCAGGAAAGCAACGAAACTGCCGTCAGAAGAAATTGCGCACGATGAGCGCAGACGAGCGGTGCCCAGTCTTTCGAATTTGTGTATTTCGCCTGCAGTATGTAAGTCATGGTCAATATCCAGCGTCGGTCTCGGACGTATTGAGGCAGATATTCGACACCGGTTATCAATCTGGAACAGGTTCTTTGTGAACCATCGGGCTAGACTGCCGTGGTGAATATCTTCCCATCGCGACGGAAGCCACTCCGAACGTCATAGATGTAAACCGCCAGACACTCGTTTTATTCCGAGCCGTATCCAGCGTTGCGGAATGGGTTTGACAGAACTCATTCGGGAGTTGTGAATGCCTGCGTAGCGCATTGTGCTGATTCAAGCATCCAAAGCACGGCAGTAAGGGCTGCAAGGAGTCGCGTTCAGGCGTGAGAACATTCCCACAGGTTAACTGGCCTCAATTGAAAGTAATCGACTTTGTCGCACTGGAACCCATCAACTCGTGGAATAAATATCTCTCAGCTCAGTTCGCATAAGTGACGATTTGAGAATGATTGTTGAAGTAAATGTTAGGCGCGACCTTCAGGAACGTGAAGCTCGAACGCCGCACAGTTCAGCAACGGTAACTTAAACGTTTAGAGGAGAATCTATGAAGATGTATGCAAGGATTTTAGTCGCGATCGTTTTCATCCTTGGGCTCAGTGGAGCTGCCAAGGCTGAGAGTCAAGACGGCGTTATTGTAACGCTGCCTTTCAGGTTTGTCGTCGGTGGAAAGACACTACCGGCGGGCACATACACGGTACGTAATACGTCGGATGATCCAGCCGGCCCTTTGATAATCACCAACCACGACAGCAGCAAGAGCGTGCTTGTACTCCCTTATGTGAACGAAGGCGCTTCTACAGAAAAGCCCGAACTAGAATTCCAGCAAGGCGGGGAGGAGCACTTCCTGAGCACGATTCACACTTCGTGGCGCATCTATCGCATCCCCGTATCCAAGTCAACCTTTACTGAGGCCGTCGCCGCATCACGCAACAACGCCCCTGTTTCGGGCGGAAGCGAATAGATCGCCGATCGCAACCATGGGCTCAACGCCACTTTTTGCAGCGACATTCTGCCACAGTGGTTTGGGCGCTTCAAGACTGATCTGAAGCTAACGGCCAGAATTAGTTCTGATTTATTGAAGACTCGCTGCATGACAGACGACTACGCCTCCCAAGCGAAGGAGGCGTAGACATTCGCTCAAGACACGAATTGAGAGGCAGGACGGGCGGCGCAACTTACGCAACACTTACGGCGTTGTTTTTTGCAGTTTTACGGAACCACTGAAGCCATGCCTGACACAATGCGCTGCACAGTACGGTTTTTCTGCACTCTGCCAGTCGCCGTCAGGCAATCGAGGAGTGAAAGCTTATGTCGGATATGTATGGGATTCTGGCCGGAATCGCCTTTGTGATACTGGCCGGCGGCAATGTCGTGTTGATGCTGGAGGCCTCACGGCCCGCGCGAAGCGTTACGACGGGAAGACGCCTACTTGCTGTTCATAGAGCAAGCGGTTATTTGTTTGTGATCCTGTTTTGCATCATGGTCTACAGCATGAGTCAGAGACTTATTGGCGTTGGGATAACAGGCGATCTACCGACATACCTGGTTGTTCATATTGTGCTTGTGCTCGTCCTCGTACCTCTGCTTCTGCTGAAAATATTTATTGCACGCCGCTACAAGCAGAGCCGCTCATTGCTGAAGGCCTTCGGAGTAACGATCTTCCTGGTTTCGTTTTTGCTCGTGGCTATCCCCGCGTTCTCAGAGCTTCTTCGTTTAGCAAAACCGGGAAGCCTTGGGTCAATGATCGCAACCGGCTTGGTTGTTGCAGTGTGCCTGCTCCAGTGCGCCTTGGCTTTTAAGAAGAGGAAGCAATCGCGTGTCACTGTGGAGAAATCGAATGTTGTTGCGGAGACTACTGCGCCGATAACCGCATTGACTGACGACGGAAACGAGAGGGGCCCAATCGCTCTTCTGTTGACACAAACAGAGCAGCAAACGCATGATACCAGAACGTTGCGCTTCCAAATCCTGAACGAAAAACGTCTTTGCCTTAAGCCAGGGCAGTTTCTAACGTTTCAATGGGCGGTTGATGGCCAACGTGTATCTCGGTCCTACACCATTTCCTCCTCACCAGCCCGCGAGAACTACGTGGAGATCACGTCCAAGCGCATGGAAAATGGCTGCGTATCTGCTTTTCTCAATGAGCAGGCAAAGCCGGGTCTCGCGGTGGAAGCAAGCGGACCGTACGGCCAGTTTTACTTTGACGAGGGGCTTCACAAAAGCATAGTTCTGATTGCGGCCGGAAGCGGAATCACACCCATGATTTCAATGTTGTCTTATATCAACGACCTTAAACTTCCTAACCCCGTCACGCTCCTATATTTTGTGCGTACACATGAGGACATCATTTTCCAAGACGAACTGACGCGACTTGGAAGATCTCTCCCAAGCTTCAAGTATGAGGTGTGCCTGTCGCGGCCAGACGCTGCCTGGAAGGGGCACAAAGGGCGCCTCACTGAGGAATTTGTCTTTCAGCAGGTGCCTGATCTGGACTCACCCACTTTCTTCCTCTGCGGTCCCAAGGGATTTATGGACAACGCGCACAAGATTCTGTCGACGCTCGGTATAAGCAAGGCCCGAATTCTTCAGGAGAGTTTTGGGGAAAGCAGACGGTCCGCGGAGTCTAATCCACGAGAATCGAGCCTGACCGAACCCCTAGTCTTCATTCACTCGAAGAAAGTATGTCATGCTTCCCCCGGGATCACTCTGCTGGAACTGGCAGAGAAAAACGGCGTGCAGATACCCTATGGTTGCCGCCGAGGCTTGTGCGGTACCTGTTCTACGCGAGTCCTGAGCGGCGTCGTTCAAATGGATGTCGAAGACGGGCTCACAGGTGAGCAGAAAAATGCCGGATATGTGCTGCCTTGTGTTAGCCGGATCAAGGGAACGGTTGTCGTGGCGGCATAATCTGGTTGAGAACGACCTTAGATCGGAATAGAACACGCAGCTTTCGGTTCACATCGTGCAGAACCCAAAATGATGTACACGTTTGGTCTGAGACAAATTTCCGGAATCGACCCCTGATCTTCACCAGTATAACGGCGTGATACCAGTGATGTACTTTGGCCAGGACTCAAGAATGGCAGTTCCGCTTTCAGCGCATGATGGATGCGATGGAAATCGCGATCGGAATCTGTTCAGGACCAGAAGGTCCGGGCAGTTATTAGCTCGAACCATCCTTTTATAGAGCCGAGGTATTTATGCAGATAGCTGTAGTTCTCGCTGTGGGTTTCGATTCGTCATTGATGACAACTCGAAGTCTTGTCCTGCAATCCGCAGGTTACATCGTAGAGTCAGCATCATCGCTCGAGGAGGCCGCGGCTCGCTTTCGGGCCGGCGATTTCAACCTTGTCCTGTTGTGCCACTCCATTCCAATGAAAGATAGGGATCATCTGACCTGCCTCATTCGAGCGACGGGCTCACTCACCCCTGTCGTTTCCATTGCACGGAAAGTCGGCGTATGCGATGCATTTGTAAATGCGACGCTTGAGGATGTCCCAAACAGGTTTCTCGCCGGCATTGGGGAGGAATTGCGCAAGGCAGCAAGGAGATCAGCAAATGAGACGGCTCATTGAAGAAGGGAGAGGAGAGTAAATGGGGACTGCACGTTGTGTCTATGAGGGCTCCTTGGTGCGTGAAGCCCAAGACGGCAACCAAGCCGCTTTTGCGCAATTGGTGCGCACGCACGATGAGGCCGTTTTACGGCTAGCTCTTCGAATCACTGGGTCGGAGAGCGACGCGCAGGACATTTATCAAGAGGTGTTTCTGAAAGTCTATAGGAAGCTGGATCGCTTTCGATTCGAGTGCTCATTCTCTACATGGATATCTCGAATCGCGACCAATACTTGCCTGGATCATCTGCGAAGGACTCGAAATCGCAGGGAGAGTGACACGATAAGAGTGGGCATCGAAGGCGAGGAATACGATCTCTCGAACCAAGTCACTGACGACAGACCCGCCAACAACCCGGAGAAAGAGTTCTTGCGCAGCGAACTTAGCGAAAGGATATTTCGCGCTCTGCAGCGACTGACACCGCATGAGCGTATGGTATTTGACCTGAGGCATTTTCACGGAATGAAACTAAGAGCCGTAAGCGAGATACTGAATATTTCCGTGGGATCGGTCAAGACCAGTCTGGTACGAGCCACGCGCAAGTTGCGTTTGCACTTGGCAAAGTATTAGACGCTGCTGAAATCATCCCCCGCAAAGCCGTACCACCGGTCGCCCATTGATCCGGGAAGTTGGAGCCGGTCGTGAATAGGGACAGTAGATCGCTTGGGAGAATCACCCGCCTCTAAATCCGTGCCAGGACCGGCTGACTATTCAAATAAGGCAACATAAGACGATGATTCAAGGATCTGCCATCGACCAAAGCCACCGACCGACTTGGAAAGCAAGATCAGCCCGTCACCGCACCGTCAACGGATAGAAATACGGGGCTGGGTCTCCATCATGGGTCGTGGCGAGGAAGTAGGTGCCTGGCGGTAGGCCCCGCAGGTATGGCGGTTTGCCTGTTATCACTAGATGACAGCGGAAAGCAATTCGTCGAGCATCCGACTACATTTCAAATTGCCAATTCCTATTTGATGTCTACGGATGCTTCGCGACTCTCGTTAGCTTGTACCAGCAGATCCAGGCGGGACTGCAGCTGCTTGCGGTAACGCCGGCTCAACCGAAGCCTGGTTCCATTGTGGAGCAGCACGCCGTATTCACCATTCTCGTTCAGCTTGAGACCGCGAACGCGATCGAGTTTGATGATAATCGAACGGTGAATTCTGCAAAAGACTGATTGATCCAACTCCTCATCGAGCTCCGCCATGCTGCGGCGCAAGAGGTGTGACTTTGCCCCGACATGCAAACAGGAGTAGTAATCTGCTGCCTCGATCCAGTCAATCTCGGATATTTTGAGAAACGTGAGCTCCCCAGTGCTTTTCACCGCGATATGCTCCGCTGTTCGCGTCGACCTTCTACCTTGCACGATTCTTTCCTTGGCGCGTTCTAGCGCTCGCTCGAATCGTCCATTGTCGAAGGGTTTCAACAGATAGTCGAGTGCTCCTGCCTCAAACGCCCGTAGCGCATATTTGTCGTAAGCTGTAACAAAGATAACTGCGGGAGGCAGATTGCCTCCCAGCATTTCAAGCACATCAAACCCGTCGACCTCCGGCATCTCAACGTCGAGAAAGAGGAGGTCTGGCTTTGAAGCACGAATCTCGGCGAGTGCTTCCATGCCTGATCCGCATTCACAAATGATTTCAATCTCCGGGTGAAGGCGCATTAATAATGCGACATTGCTGCGGGCGAGGGGCTCATCATCCACAATCATTGCGCGAATGCTCTTAGGATTTTCTTCCGCGCCCACGAATCAAGCCTTTCTGTCGGGTGGGAGAACCACGAAGGGAAGAGAAACCGACACCTCTACGCCGCCCGAACTCTGATTCCTCATACTGATGTCGCAGACGTTCCCATACAGGGTTTGCAGGCGGGTGCGCACATTGGAGATGCCGATTCCGGGGAGCGTTGTCTCCCAGTTGACGGGCAGACTGGGACCATCGTTGAAAACGCTCAGGGTGAGCATCCCGCTGGAACGCGATGCGGCGATTCGAATCGCTCCCCCCTGTGCGCGCTTGGCAATGCCATGTTTGATCGCATTTTCGACCATGGGCTGCAGAATCAGGCTAGGAACTTGGGCGAGATGAAGTTCGCCCGGAACGTCCACGTCAACCTGAAGGCGATCCATGAATCGTACCTTTTGAATGTCCAAATACTTTTGCGCATATGCCATCTCTTCCTGCAAAGCCACTTGTTGCCTTGTCGAGTCATCCAGCATCCGGCGCAGGAGATCGCTCAACTCGACGATCATGATGACTGCGGAGTGATTCCGCCCCTCACGCACGAGGCCGGCAACGGAGTTGAGCGTATTGAACAAAAAGTGAGGCTCGATCTGCTGTCGCAAGGCGTCGAGTTGGGCCTTCACTAGCTGCTCATTGAGTTGCGCAGCTTCAGTCTCACGAAAGGCGAGTCGCGCTCTCGAATCGAGGACATAGTTCAACATCAGGATGCCAGCATACAGAACTACATAGGAGAGCAGCCCGTTGGCTAACTTGTCGAACCAGAGTCGCAGATACGGTGATGGATCGGATTCGAGGTACGGGTTAAATAGAAAATACAAACTAGACGTCCATGCAGAAGAGACGATCCCCGTGGCGGCGCAGGCAGAGACATGCACGAGCCAGGTCAAGGCGGAGATTGGCTTCACAAGTGGAAACTTGCGGCTGAGGTGCAAGATCAGTGGGGTGGCCACAACCCAGGGCAGCCAGGAGAACATAACCGCGGCGAAGAGGATCAGCCAGGCGTGGTGCATGCCTTCGGAACGCATCACAAAAACCGTCTCCAGCGCATCGATCAGCCCGAAGCTGAACCAGATTGACGCTATCCCCATCCACCTGGGCGAGTCGGCGCGTATGTCTCCAGTACCCATAGAAGAATCGTAGTCCTTGTCGCTGGCTGAATCGGGAAAATGCAGCGAATTGCCGGAAGCATGCAGGGAACGGCCTATCGCAAAAAACATGTTGGAGGAAGACTAGATCGATGCTGCTCTCGATCGCAAGCCCTGGCCGCACCACGGTGCGTTGCTGGAACGCGAGCGAGGTCACTCCCCAACTTGATGAAGCAGCGAGAGGAAAAGATGAATAGAAGAAGTTTGCTCAAGAATTCAGCCGCACTCGGCTTTGCAGCGGCACTTCCAACCATGGCATCGGCAAAGCTGTTTGCCAGCGCCGGCGCAGGACAAATGCAGAGCGGAACTTCAAACCCGACGGCCAAGTCCAACCCGCTCACACCACCCCCGAATGGCAGCATTCCTATTGCCTTCCCGATCTCCGAAGGAACGCAACTGATCGACTTCGCCGGTCCCTGGGAGATATTTGATGGCGTCGTCAGGCCAGGGACCACCGGTGAAGCGGCTTTCGAAGTCTATACCGTGGCCGAGAGGCTGAAGCCAATTTCGGCCAGTGGTATGAAGATCGTTCCCGACTACACCTTTGAAACAGCTCCTAAACCCAAGTTGATTGTCATCCCAGCGCAGGGTGGCGCAACCACGTCTATGCTCGATTGGATACGCACGTCGAGCAAGAACACAGACCTAACCATGTCGGTTTGCACCGGTGCATTCGTGCTGGCGAGAACTGGCCTGTTGTCGGGTAAATCCGCTACCACTTTCCACCAGGCGTTCGACAACTTTGAAAAGCTGTTTCCAGACATTAAGTTGATACGCGGAGCCAGGTTTGTAGAAGACGGCAATGTGGCCTCATCGGGTGGCCTTACCTCAGGCATGGACTTGGCGTTCCGGGTCGTAGAACGTTACTTTGGCCGCGAATTGACCGAAAAGCTGGCCTTCCAGCTCGAATACCAGGGAAAGGGCTGGATGAGCGCGGACTCAAACGAAGTCTACGCCAAGTTCCAGAATCCAATGGCGGCGGCTAACGGCCCAGTTTGTCCCGTTTGCGGCATGGCGGCCCTCTCCTCAATCTCATCGACCTACAAGGGGAAGACTTACTACTTCTGCATGCAGGCTGACAAGGTGACATTCGATGACTCTCCCGAGGAATTCGTGAAACCTGCTTAGAGAGAAGACGACACCTGTGAATTCCCCTGGGTAGCGAATCTCTTCATCAGGGGCCGGCCAAATGAGATCAGTTCCTGGCAGCAAGATAGCCGGAACTGATCTGAGCACGAAACTTTACGATGCGGCACACGCTGTGCGAGGAGAAGTCAAATGCTGGCAGGAGTTCTTGATCAATCGAAAGTTGGCGCCGTCGCCGTCGCCAATGAACATTGAAGAGCTCACATCAAGGCTCATTTCGTGAGCCATCAATATCAAGAGCACTTGATCAGCGGGGGCTCTTAAACGTGCGCCCCCCAGCGCCTCTTGGGAGAGCCAAAGGAGGTGGGCAGGTGGACGATCGGACGACCAGTTCAGGACGAACACAAATGTTTCGTACACTCTCATCGTTCACGAACTTGCGGAGAAGTAGCTCCGCCGCTGCCGCACCCATCTCATGCAGTGGCTGGCGAATTGTCGTTAGTGGCGGGTATGCGATGCTTGCGAACTCGATATCGTCGAAACCCATGACCGAAATGTCTTCCGGGACTTTGTGGCCGGCTTCTCGCAACGCGGTCATGGCGCTGAGGGCTGAGATGTCATTGTAGGCAACGAGCGCGGTGAAGCGCTTGCCGGGACGGAGTAACTTCTGCGCAGCGATGCGACCCTCTTCGGCATGGCGCTCGAGTCGCTCCAGTTGAACCGTAAGACGAGGATCGACTCGAACGGCAAGTTTCTTACAAGTTCCAAGGACTGCGTTCCAGCGGTCTTCCGTGTCGCCATTCCCCTCAGGTCCTTTGATGAAGGCGATCTCTCTATGACCAAGGCCGACGAGGTGATTGATGGCTTCCCAAATGCCGAAGGCGTTGTCGATGGAAACCCGCGTGCTCCATTTGGGCGAGCGGTCGGTGCAGATCGTCACGGCGGGAATTCCCGGCGATTCGCTCGGCGTCGAATCGATCAGCAGAAGGCCCTCGGCGCCGCGGTCGCAGAGGGTTTCAACATGCCGTTGGAGAAGTGACGGGGACCAGAAGTGGTTGGAGACAAAGGCTGCGTAACCCGTGTTCAACAAGCGGCGCTCGAAGCCACTGAGCAGTGCCCCCTCGTAGCCGTTGCCGAAGTCGGGCGCGATGACTCCGATCAGATAGCTGCGCTTTCTGCCGAGCGAACGGGCGAAATAGTTGGGACGATACCCAAGTTTCTTTGCGGATTCTACGACACGTCGCCGAGTCTCCTCTGGGAAGCGTGTTGCTTCGGGGACATCATTCAGAATCGTCGAGATCGTCGTCCGTGACAGGCCGAGGTGCTCGGCCAACTTTCTCAACGTGATTCGGTTGCCTGAGTCGCCTTCCGACTCAGGTTTAGATGCGGTCAAACTCTTTCTTTTCAATTGCATTTCGAAGCCAGCGTATCACAATCGCGCTTTTTTATTGACAAATATCGTCAATATGCGTTTCAATTCGGCACTTGAGTGAACCGGTTCACTAAAGCAGTGGCACGGTTCACCTGTGCCGACGATAGGGCACGACCTCTGTAGCCAACGGCGAGCCAATTGTTCGTATTTCAGGAGGCAAATTCATGAAAAATGGGATGCGGTGGATTCTGCCCCGTCTTCTGGTCTGTGTGTTGCTGACAGGCGGAAGCGGAGCATGCGTTGCACAAAACACAAGCTCAGGTGACCTGCGCGGCACTGCGACGGATAAAACCGGCGCAGTTATTCAAGACGTAACGGTAAACGTGACGGACATAGACAGGGGCGTGACGCGCACGTACACAACGGATGGCGCGGGACTTTACGATACAGGCGTAATCCCCGAGGGCCACTATAAGCTGACATTCACGAAGGAAGGCTTCGAGACCTTCGTCCGCGGGCCCATCACATTGACCCTCGGAACCGAAACCATCAACGCGGCCCTGCAAGTTGGTCGGACTTCGGTGCAGGTGACGGTCACGACAGACCTTCCCATGCTCAACACAGAGAGTGGCGCGCTAGAACCGACCCTTCAGGCGGAGACGATGGACGAGTTGCCGCAGGTGGGCAGCGGGAACGGCGGCGGGGCCGACTGGGAGAACTTTATACAACTGATTCCTGGCGCGGTGGGAACGCCAGAAAATCAAAACGGGGTCGGCCCCGGCCAGGGCGGAACAGTGGGAACAACTGCCTCCATCAACGGCAATCTGCCCTATGCGTCCTACCTCCAGGACGGAGCGACCACCACCCTGCCGATGAGCCAGAACTCCGACGTGACGATTTTTGAGACCACGGCTGAAGTCAAGGTGAGCACGACCGCGTTTTCGGCGCAAAACGGCGTGGGTAACATCATCTACAACCAGATCACAAAAAGCGGAACCGACAAATTCCATGGCGCAGTATACGAATACAACCAGAATGATTTCTTCGATGCCGCGAGCTACGCCTTCGGCACGGGAAAGGTTCCTCGCCTCCGCTTCAACAACTTCGGCGGCTCAGTCGGCGGACCGGTTCTGCCGAACAAGGTCTTCCACAAGTCGTTCTTCTTCTTTGACTACGACCACACGATCAACAACGGCACCGGGAACACGCAGTTCTTAACATTGCCCAGCACCGCTGAGATGTCGGGCGATTTTAGCCAGACCGGCCTGCCCACCCTATACGATCCGACGACGCAAACCGTTGTGACCACGGGCAATTGCACTTACACCGGCCCGCAATATCCGGGGGGATCGCTGGTCACGCCTGCACCTTGCGTCCAGCGCCAGAGTTTTGCCTCGGAGTACGGAAACGGGAACAAGATTCCTACGAGCATGATCGACCCGGCCGCACTGGCAATCCAGAAATACGAGTTGACCACGGTGGGTTACCCGGCTAATGTAGCCAGCTACTCCAACAACAACTTCTCCCTTCTCGGCCCCGCAGGCACTAACCCCTTCATCAAGTGGTTTGGGCGTTGGGATACCGATTTGTCGGCCAACAACCGGCTCACCCTGACGGAAACGGAAAGCGACAACCCGGCATTCAATCCGGCCGTATTCGCCCCATTGAACAACCAGTTCGGCGACGTGAGCCGCGACAACGCCGCGATCGGCGATGTGTGGACCATCAACTCGCACGTCATCAACGAGGCGCGGATGGGCTTCACCGATCAGTTGAACTTCTTTGTGCCTGTCAGCGCAAACCACAATTATTCGTCATTGCTGGATTTGCCTAACCTCAAGGCAGACGTGTTCCCGGGCATCGGTATTAACGGTTATTACGGTCCCGGAAGCGCCTCACACTCCGTTTACAAGGAGATGGTCTTCGACCCGTCCGACGTGGTGACCATGATCAAGGGACGCCACGTCCTGCACTTCGGCGGCGAGTTTATGATCAACCGCGCCGACTCCACGGCGTGGGGAAACATCAATCCCGGCGGCTACGGGTTTACAGGCGTCTACACCGCGGCGGGTGGCGGCGTAACCAACTCTTACGACGGCCTCTCCTACGCGGACTTCCTGCTCGGCCAGTCGCACAACTGGGGCGCTGGCATCACGCC
>Ga0209004_1000028_pt1 | contig 38116 bp, 24 predicted proteins | sample TexAe_RefH0_M1_FD_187948 | JGI IMG/M metagenome (GOLD analysis project Ga0209004, IMG submission 187948) | Forest soil microbial communities from Davy Crockett National Forest, Groveton, Texas, USA - Texas A ecozone_RefH0_M1 (SPAdes) (version 2) | ecosystem: Environmental > Terrestrial > Soil >... | reverse complement strand
CGGAGACAAGAGTGGCGTCTTCAATGAAATAGTGCGGATTCGGTGGCGGCGCAATCAACGTTTCGAAATTCAGCTGACTTAGGACACCGTCATTGAGGATGACTACATTTGATCCTGGCTGAATGAGATTGCGGGCTGGCTCAATGAGGATGCGATACAAGGCAGTTCCGTCTGCATTGGAAGCCTCGATCGGGTCGCTCAGACCAAGCAGAGCCTTGCGATACCGGTCGACCATGGGAGTGATCTGGCTTCGGGGCGGCAAGGTATACATCGTGGTCTTTGCGGGAGTGATCGCCCAGAGATAGGACTCCCTTTCGCCGAGCCAGTAAAAGAGAAGCGTCGCGTTGGTCTTCCGTGCGATTTGTTCGGGATGCAAGGAGATATATGTAGCTGTGTGTGGGTTTGAGGTCAGGCCTAGCCCCTGCTCCAAAGTGCGAGCTCGGCTGTGATCGGCAAGTGTGAGCGCTTCGTCGGTTCTGCGCTGCATCACAAGAAAGTGGATGTAATCGTCGTAGATGCTGGTGGCATTGGCGAGGAAGGGTAGCTTTGAATCTTCGTTCTTGAGCTGATCGCGAGCGGACTCAAATGTGCTTAGCGAAGTCCGGTACATCCGATCGGCTTCGATGGGCTCGCCCTTTGACTCGTAGAGCCGCGCGAGTTCGTGTTCTGCGCCCAGACGCATGGAGGCCTGGCTAGCAGGGTCCTTCTCGACCACGCGGAAGAGTGCTTCTCCTTCCTTGTCATTGCGGCTGGCCGTCGCGATTCTGGCCTGCGCGAAGGTCACGTCCAGCGTGTCAAGGTGATTGCTGTTGGCGGTCAACAATGGACCGAGTTGCTGCAGGTAACTGTTGGCTTCCACCAGTTTGCCGGCGTCGATCGAAGCCTGAGCCAGATCTTCAAGGGCGTTGACGATGTCTTCTTTGCTGTTGATCTGCTTAGCGAGGCCCAAAGCACGACCGTAGGACTCGCTCGCTCGAACGAAATTGCCTGTATTCCAGTAAACATCGCCTGAAGTGGTCAGCCACTTCAGCTCTTCCCGTATGTTCCCGAGCTTTTCCGCGCGATTCTTTGCGTCAAGAAACAATCCTTGGGCTCTTTCAGTGTCTCCCAAATTCAGGTAGGCCCAGCCCAGGTTGCCCATTGCCCCTTGCACTCTGTTTTCATCGCCGAGATCCAAGCCAGCTCGGTATGCCGACGTCAGCCAGTCCAGTGCTTCGTCGTAATGCTCATTCTGAAGCTCAACCCACCCCAGATTCAGGAGAGCCGTTGTTTCAAGGGACAGGTCACGATGTTTGCGTGCGAAGGTGAGACTTGAAAGAAAGAATCTGCGCGCATCATTGATCTCTCCGTGTTCCATCGCCAGGATCCCGCGGGCCCTCAGAACCCCACCACACGTCAGATAAGCCCGTGCCGAACAGAAAATCTCTGCTTGAGAAAGCATTTGGGTTGCCAGGGGAAACTGCTGCAGATGAGTGTAAGCAACCCCCTCCAGAGTCAACACTTCAATCTGGTCCGTTATATCGCTGTCGGCTAAATGGGTAGACTCAAGAATCGGAAGCGCGCTTTCATACACCCCGCGCCATACCATCGACTTGGCCTGCAGTAGTTGAAATCGCGAGGCCCACGCGGGATTGGAAGCCGCTAACCGTTTGTAGCCATTTTCTGCTTCGTTCTGACTCTCTTCGAGATGGCCGTGAAGGAATAGCTCCGTTGCGTGGTCATATTTTGCTTGAGGGGTCAGAGTGGGTGCTTCCTGCAAAGGGATAAGCAGGATCAACAACGGCGCAAGCAGGAGAAATGATGGAAGGGGCCGAAGTTTGCGACCCAGGCTGGCAGTCGAATTCAAGCGGACTGCCCCTGGGTCGTCTTGTTACTCGAGCGGACAACGCAAAGAAAGGCTCGTACTATGGCTGGCTTGTTCCGTTCGTCTTGCCGCTGCCGCCCCCCAGCGTCCCGCCACCCACGCAGCCCATCACCATTTCGATCATCGTCAGGGTGATGGTCGTCTTGCGGGGAGCGCCGTTCGGAGTGTCGAAGTCCGATTGCTCGATGGTCAGATTGCCGAGGTAGATCTTGCCGAAGTTGGGCACGTCGATAGCATTGCCGTAGCTTCGTCCCGGATAACTTCCCTCCGTGTGATTGACCAACGAGCATGAAATCGACCCCTGTTTGTCTGAGATTGCCGGAAGTCGATTGTAACGCGCTGAGATATCGGAAGGAATGCTCTGATGGCCCTGGATGTGATCGCGCTGAGCGGCAACGCGTTCAATAAAGCCCCGATCGCTGGTGTACGGAGCATCGTTCTTCGGCTTCCCACCCAGCATGTTCAAATCCATGTCCAGCTTGACGGGGTACCCGGCGATGCGCAGGTTTTCAATGCGTGTACCCAGGAATGTAACGGTCGGAACGTATCCCACCAGGGGATGATCCGTAGAAATCTGCGCAACAATCCGGTCAGCTGTCACGATATCCAGCACATTCAAGCCTTCAATCACCGACGTAGTCAACGTATTCCAGCCGTGATCCGCTTTGGTGTCTGGATTGCCAGCCACCTGGGTATAAGCGGAGCGAAAGGAGACGACGCCGCCGAGCCTGTAGTTCTCCACGTGCTGTGAGAGATATCCACCGCGCTCGTTGAGCTTCACAAAAGTTGGAGGCTTGACTTCCTGGACGAGCGGCAAGGTGAGTTTTCCATGCAGGGCTTCAGCTTCTGCGCTATAGATGTGATATCTCGCGGGGGTATCCGCCATTGCTGTTCTCACTTTCTCGAGTCGGAACTGAAACGTTTAGTCGCCAAATTGTACGTCAAGTGCGTGCCTGTCAATTTCGGTCCGCACTCCCTGGGCATCGATGCCAGCAATGGCGAGGGTATATGAGCCTTGCACCAGCCCTGCGCCGGGAATCACAAGGGAGACGATTCCGTCGCCAGACGCTCCGACTTTGGAGGAAGTGACAGTTCGGGTCCAAAGCTGCTTACCCTGAGGATCGTACAAAGTGAAGGAGTAAGTCGCAAAGCTTGAATCCTGTGGAAGTTCAATCGAAAGTACTGCACCTTGTGTGTGATCGGCTTGAACCTGTGTGTGCGAAGTACCCCGTGTTCCCGCATGAAAGGCGGTTGATGGAAGCACGCTTGGTTCTGACGCGGCCTCGCGGAGAGACGGGATTGTGGCCAGATTCTGGTAGGAAACGACCGCCAGAAGGGCAGCAAAGGCGGGGATGGCAAATGCTGGTCGCAGCCATGATTGCCAGTTGATTTTCTTCTTGATCGGCGGGGCAATTACCGGCACTGAGGGTGCTGCGGAGGCCTCGGCGAGTTTGGGAAGCTCGACTTTGGCTGCGTCGATGAATGCAGACCCGGCACGCAGATCCAGCGAACACTCCGGGCAATCAAATGCGTGTTCCTCGAAGGCGTCGCGGAGTTCCGGCGTGAGTTCACCGAGAAGGTATCGTTCCGGCACCATTTGTTGTATCGCTTCGTTGTGTTCCATCGAATTAGTTCCTTAACTGACTATGCCAAAGTTCCAGAAGAACCGGACTTAAAAGATGGTGAACCCTATCGCCAAATCGTTTCAGCTTAATTTGTACGTATTCCCAGATTCATTCGTTTCAGATACTCGACCTTGAATTCCTGCTTCGCGCGATGCAGAAGCACGCGAAGATATTCCCGGTCGACGCCGAATTCGCGGCAAACTTCGTCCCGGTCCCGCTCATCGAGGAAAACGGCTTTTAACAAAGAGCGGTCGCGCGCCGGCAATTCGACCAATATCTCCCGTACTTTCGCGCTCAACTGGCTCGAAGCGATAACGCTCAAGACGTCTGCGCCGGTTGCCTGAGGTTCTGGGCTGCCCTCCTCGTCGAGCGACTGGCTGCGGCCAGAGGACCGGTAATGCTCCAGAAGGACGTTGTTGCAGACCGTATTGACAAAGGCCCCGAACCGGTCCGGCTGGCGCAGGGCATTCTCTCTTCGCAGGGTGGCAAACACCCGCACAAATGTCTCCTGGCGCACATCCTCGATCGCCTGGGGGGACTGGAGTCGCGAGCGAAGTTTCAGATGGAGCAACTCGGTGAAATAGCCGACGAAATGCTCCTGGGTCGCGACGTCCCCGGCACATAGATTTTCGATGTAACCTGCATCGAACGAACGAAATTGCAAAGCAGTCTCCGCCAACCCGAGAGGACGTAAGTATAGCATTGGCGTAACTTGCGCATTATGATGACCGCGTTGACGGAGCACGCGACGAGGACGATTTTGCGCCGGGACGGAGCCCCGTACCGGGATGTTTTGAATGGGCACTTAACTCACCCGCACGGAGTCTGCCGGAGGCATTTCGGTTGCCCTGGTGGAAAACCAGCCTCCGTCAATCCGCATTGTTGCCGACCAAAGCAGTCGGAATTGGTATAGATCGAAGCACGCACTTAAGTGGCCTTCTCCTCAAGGAAAAGCCACCCTTCACTACGCTTGAAAAGTCTTCGTGTATTCCAAGACTGCCTTGGAGTACATGTCGAATTAGAATCAGAGGGCAACATTTCGTGTCAGTGTCGCTTTCTGCTGATCGGAAAGTCCTTTCACCGGGCAAGCCATCGCGGTAATGGCCTGCCAGTGAAAGATCACGCCGATCCAGCCACTGCTGAGCCAGACCGACAGAGGTAGAGAGAACCAAAGGCTGAGATCGGAAAAACAAAACCTCAATCGGGTCAACATTTCGAATCTCGGCTTGAGATACGATTGTGCTGGCAGGTCTGAACGCGCATGCTCCGCCGCGGTGATTCGCCTTAACCCCCATCCTGCAGTTGCGAATTCTGGAACGTTCATGACTTTGATGCTTTCCATCATTTTGTTTCTACTCCATGTTTCGGGGCGCAAACGGAGCCCCCATTGCCGATGACCCCCGTCTGCTTCGGGGGAGGGACATTCAATGTTCGCTGCAGCCCATGCGCCTTATCAAATTGCCGCAAGGGCTGGGTCAGCGTAAACAGCAATCGCAAACGCCGACGAGACGCCGCTTGAAAATGGATCCCTTCCACCGAATCGAGGATCTGGGGAGCCAGACGGGCAAATGCCGGCCGCCTTTGCCAGTACATATGCCAGAAAGCGGTGATGCGGATCAGTTCTGGTTGAATGAAGCGCGTGCATCGAAAGATGGCCCTGCGTCCTTGACGAAGCGAATTCCATCGGCATTTGCAACGGCGCCCCATCCACAACAGATTCCGGCAGTTCTCCATTGGCGGCACGGTTCAATCCGCCGGTGACAATCACTTGCGAGTCTTCGATTTGAACATCGATCTCTGCGACGTGGCCCCAGACAGGCTTCCAGTTCGGCGCTCCTGTGGGAGGAGGCGCATTCCAGGAAAGGATCGCGCGAATCTTTGGCTGAATCTTCGCGGAGAAGAGCTCGTCTGCGGGAATGATTCGCAGAGTTACCTCATACGCGAGAGGTCTGGGCCAATGTGCATCAGACACGAAGACCGAGCGCATCCCCTGGTCAAGCCACGTTGAACCGCCGTCATAAGAGAGATAGAAGCGTACAAATTCTTCAGAACCTTGAGCGAGAACTTCGCTGGAGTAACCGGTTGGCTGCTTGAGGTCGATCGCCGCAAAGAGTTGCTCGAACCCAGGGTAAAAGCCCAGATGCGCGATGCTTTCATAAGCCGTGTCCTCCTGAATATTGAGGACCGCGTTAAACGACGTTGAAGGGACCCTTCCGAAGTAGTTTGGGTTTGCCAGGAGCAGCGACCTGAGTCTTTGTCGCGCAAGATCGGGCGAAAGCTGGGCGAGCGCAATCAACTCAAGAGCTGGCTGAGTTGAAGGAGCGAAGGGTTTGGCTGCGGGGGAGTTCATTTTCAATCCTCTCGATCCGTTGGATTACAGGAAAATTTGTGTCGCGCCTTGATATCTGCATGCAGGGCCGACCGAGGTCGTCGCTTGCGTGACAGTTCTTCACGAGAAGCGGAGATGAGACCGGGAACGGGCCTTGGCTTACGAGGGATAGTGCTTTCCCCGAGCGTGCCGTTTCACGCGATTGCAAAAATATGTCGATCGGAATGTAGAAGGTGGACTTCGGAGAGATTCGAATCGGAAAAGCCTCGAACGTGTTCGACCCGTCCGGACTCAACGTGGTAACGCGCCGGCGGGGTGCGGGTCTATTGGGGAAGTCGGAGGCAAGTATAAAGAAAGGCAAGACTTGCGCATCATGCGTGTTACCCAAACGTAACCACGTTACCCGAGAAGAGTCAGTTGATTAACGGGTGAGTTGTGCTAGCCTAACTTCACTTTTAGGGCAATTTTTTGCAAGACCACGTCCCAAGGCTAATGTTATTCATTCCGTGAGACGTTGAAATGACTGAGGGTCCAAGATGCTAAGGCGGGCCGACGGCCACGGTGCAGCACCAGAGAGCGCTCGTCCGCTGGCGCTGGTCTACGGACGCACAAAAGGTCTACGCAAAGCGGTTGTTTTTGTGCTGTTTTGCGCCGCGTTTGTCGCAATTCCTGCGATCGCTAACCCTGCCAGTCCAAGAGAACTGACGACAATTCAGCAGATTCGCCACCTGAAATCCTCCACACATGGCCAAATTAGCTTGCATGTGCGGGGCGTCGTGACATATTACGACACTGTCGCGCCCAACCTTTTCGTGCAGGATAAGACTGCGGGAATCTGGGTCGATCTGCGGAATTCCACCTCCAAGCCACCTTCTCCTGGCCAGTTGATCGATCTCCACGGTGTCGTCGGTTTCGGGTTTAGCCCTTACATTGCCAATCCGCGTTGGACTGTCGTGGGGAATGCGCCGGCTCCGAAACCACTGCACATTACATACGACGATGCTTCGAGCGGATCGTTTGACGGGCAGTGGGTGCAGATGGATGGTGTTGTGCGTTCCTTTGTTCAGCAGGCTGAAGGAAACGTACTGGTGATCGACGTCGCAACGCCGACCGGGACTTTCAAGGTAAGGGTCCCCGAATATCTCAATCCGTTCCCCATGGAATTGGCGGACGCGAAGGTCCGCTTTGAGGGAGTTTGCGGAGCGGCTTTCAACACCCGGAATCAACTCATCTCGATTCATCTCCTCATGCCTTCACTCAAGAACCTTGAGGTTATTCAGGCTCCGCCCCAGGATCCGTTTGCCGAGCCGGTAATACCCATCGCCGACGTGCGACGATTTTCAGCTGATCTTTCTGATGAACATCGTGACAAGGTTGTCGGAACTGTGACGGCACGATTTCCACTCCAGGGAATATACATGACGGATGGGTCTGGCGGGATCTACGCCGAGAGCAAGGACGGAACTCCGGTAAAGGAAGGCGATCAGGTTGAAGTGATCGGATTTCCGGAGGCGGGCAATTTCGGTCCAGCCCTGAAATCGGCGCGCATCCGGCCTACTGGACAGCACTTCGTTCCGACGATTTCTTCGGTGAGCGGACGAGCCGCGCTCAAAGGCACGTATGACGCTCAGCTCATCAGGATCACCGGAACGCTCACATCCATTCGTCAGCGACTCAATCGACGGGAATTCGTCGTCGAGTCGGACGACCACGTGACGTTTGAAGCGGCTTTCGCGAGTTCTGGCGTGCCGATGCTGAACATTGAGGAGGGTAGCCGAATCTCCTTGACCGGCATTTGTGCGGTTAAAGCTGACGAAAATGGCAATCCTTCTGAGTTTGCCGTCGTGCTCCGTTCGCCGGATGACATGCGAGTTCTTTCGTCTCCGCCATGGCTCAATGCTCCAAGAGCCGTTACCATTCTCTCCGGCCTGATGTTCTCGACCTTGGCAGTTGCAGGCTGGGTACTGATTCTCCGCAGGCGAGTGCGTAAGCAGACACGGATCATCACGGAAAAGCTCAAGAACGAGATGGCGCTCGAGGAGAAATACCGCAATATCTTCGAACGGAATCTCACTGGGCTTTACGTTGCAGCCGCGGACGGCAGGATTCTGGATTGCAATGATGCCTGCGCGCGGATTCTTGGATATGGCGGGCGTCACGAGTTGCTTGGAAACAGCGCACGCGCTGAAGGAATTATCCGGAAATTCCACACCGGCGTTTCCGACGCAAGCTTTACTGTCGGAACTGAACAATCGTTCGAGCGCCCTGATGGAACACTTGGTTGGGCACTATGCAGTCTCAAAGCGGTGAGCGAGAATAACGACGAGAGCCAGGTCTTTGAGGGTTCCCTGATCGATATTACCGAGCGAAAACTCGCTGAGGACCGGGTTCAGTTCCTCGCCTACTTTGACGCGCTCACCCAACTGCCCAATCGCACTCTTATCCATGACACCCTATCCAAAACCATCGCCATTGCGAAACGACAGCGCGAAAAGCTGGGAGTACTTCACCTCGATATAGACAATTTCAAGATCATTAATGATTGTCTCGGCCACTCGCGGGGAGATGAACTGCTGCAAAGCATTGCGAAGAGATTACAGTCTTGTCTTCGTGAAGAAGATACTGTGGCACGATTGGGCGGTGATGAATTTCTGATCGCTCTCGGACCCATCGGCTCGTTTGCTGACGCGGCGATTGTGGCGGAGAAAGTCGCCGGCGAACTTAAGCCGCCGTTCAACCTTAATGGGACTTCCTTGAGCGTCACTGGCAGCATTGGCATCAGTATCTTTCCGGATCACGGCAATGATGCGGAAACGCTCATCAAGAATGCCGACGTGGCGATGTACGCATCCAAGAGCAGTGGACGAAACACATCCAGCTTCTTTTCTGAAGCAATGACGGCGCAGGCTATCGAACGCTTGCAGCTTGACAACAGCATGCGGGGCGCCATTGAACGCGATGAGTTTTATCTTGTCTTCCAACCCGAGTTCAATCTGCGATCCGGTGCCGTGTCCTGCTGGGAGGCTCTACTGAGATGGAAGCATCCGGAACTGGGACTCGTTCCTCCGGATAAATTCATTCCAATTGCTGAAGCGAACGGCATGATTGTTCCGCTGGGTGAGTGGGTCCTGAGGACGGCTTGCCAACATGCGCGAGGCTGGCACGATATCGGAAACAAGGTTCCAGTCGCGGTGAACGTCTCCGCCGTCCAGTTTCGTCAGATCGGCTTCTGCGACCTGGTAAAGAAAGTCCTGAACGAAACAGGGCTGGATCACGAGTATCTGGAACTTGAGATTACCGAGAGCCTCCTTCTCGCCACTGAAGACATGCGGTTCGAGGTTCTCAGTCAACTAAAGACCCTGGGCGTCAAGCTCGCGATCGACGATTTTGGCACCGGATACTCAAGCCTCAGCTACCTCAAGCAACTTCCTGTCAGCAAACTCAAGATCGATCGTAGCTTTATTCACGACCTGCATCGGAATGGCAATGAAGAAGCAATCGCCGCCGCGATTATCCAGATGGCAAAATGCCTGCATCTCACGGTCACGGCCGAGGGCGTCGAAAATGAACGGCAGCTGCAGTTTTTGCGTGGACAGCATTGCGACGACGTGCAGGGCTTCCTCTTCAGCAAGCCGTTGAGGGCCGACCAGATGGATTTTCGCGATCGAAGATCGTCCGCTCTGTTTGAGATTCTTTCAACGGGCATCGCCAGTTGAAAGTCGCCTCGAACACCCATCGATAAGGATCACTTTGCCTGTTGGTTTGAGACCTTGTCTCTCCCTGCACAAAAGCCGGTCACAATTGCGCCGGTTTCGGCGTTCTCATCCTTTTGCGGGATGAACACCGCCGCGAGCTGATCCTGGTAGGCCAGCTGGAGGCAAGGCTGAAAGCGAAGCAACTGAACGAGCGGAGCGCTCGCCTGCGCAATAATCAGGTTCGCTTGCAGAAGATCAGGATCAGAATCCCAGCCTGGGTGGCTGCTCCATGTCGCATATGAGCGCACGATCCTTTCGCTGCCGTGGACATTGGTGCGACCATCCATACTCACAGGCATCCGAAGGGACCAAATCAGGAATCCACCCCAGTTGAGATCATTGTAGAGAGGTCCCTGCCAGCCCCGTTGCTTTATGGATTTGACGGCTTGAACGGGTAAAGAACGTTCGAGTCTCAACTGCAATCCGGCATTATTGGTGCCCGCCGCCAGAAACGCGAGCGATACAAACGAGACTGTGGCCACAGCCACGAGAGGAATAGCCGAACTGCGCAGAACGATTCTACCGCTGGGGAGTTCCTTCAAAACGGAAGCAAGGATTGCCACTCCGGCAATAGCCAGAACCCAGATGTCTCGCTGCGAACGAAACGAGACGACTATCGAGAGTGCCAAAAGCATTGTTTCGAAAAATGCGATCCGGCGCGCTCTCGACAGCACTACGGTGGCTGCGAGAAGAATACCTACAAGACACCAGTCATCGAGATTGCGAAATGAGATGGGAGAAAACTCCATGATCTGGGGCAGCAAAGCCACCTGCATGACAAGGTCGTAAGCCACTTTGTAGATTTTCCAACCGTGCGGATTCAACAACGTCGCCGCAAGACAAGCCAGGAATATGCTAACCATCCATCGCAGGCGGATCTTTGTCTCGATGACCGGCCATCGTTGCGCTGCCACCGATTCCGTCAGCCCAATTCCCAACACCAAAAGTCCATCTATGAATTGGATGTGAATATTTGTCCAGACTGCGAAGATCAGAGGCAACCAGAGTAATTCGCGTGTCTTGCCAGTCCGGCGCACTCCCATCAGGATATTGATCTCAAGGGCAAAGAAGAGGATGGTGAGTAGCCAGGGCCGCGGAGTGAAGATGCGCCCCATCGTGTACATAGCGAGAAACGTGAGCCCAACCCCAAGTGTGAAATCGGAGTTCAAGCGCCGCACGACTTGATGAACAGCTACCGTAATCGCGACGGCCATGGTCGAAGTGTAAACAACAATCCCGATCAGTCCGAGCTTCTGAAACAACCCAAAGACGATCAGTTCGAAAAGCCAGCTGTATGCTGCCCAGGGTTTGCCGGAAGCAAACGTCGAGAACAATTCGGTGTGTGGAATGGCCTTGTGTTCGACAATCCATTGCCCTATGCGCAAGTGCCACCACACATCTGTGTCGGTCACTTGATCCATGCGAAGTGCGAAGAAAACCGGAATCGCATAGAGAACGGATAGCGCGATCGCCTGCGTCCACTGAAGCTTCAAGGATTGTGCTTCGTGAAGGTCGGTACTTACCGCCAGATTCAATGTGCCTGATTTCCTTTCTTCACGAGCATTCCGTCCCTGAAAGCCGTCATATGCGTTGCCCCAGGCACTGATTGTCGTGAATCCACCGGTAGTGCTCCCTGGGAAAATATCAAACTCCCAGAAGCGGACGTTTCCAAATGCTCAACTCGCGGCTACCTGCAACGTATGTAGTTCATCTTAGAACCCCTCCTGCCGTTTTCCGCAAATGTTCACAGGTTCGGGCTGCACATCTGTGCATCGGCGGGAGTATGATTCGGGTTCCGCGCTCACTGAGCCATTTCGCGCGGTCCATCCCTGGAGGGTTTTAATGGCTACCATGATCGAACCGATTCCGGGCAAGCTCAGCGACAAGGTGAGCTTCCGCCCTCGCTATGGCAATTACATTGGCGGCAAGTGGGTTGAGCCCGCTTCCGGCCAGTATTTTGAGAACGTAACGCCGATTACCGGGAAGACATTCTGCGAGATTCCGCGCTCCAATGCGCTGGACGTTGAAAAGGCCCTCGACGCCGCGCATGCCGCTCGCGAGAGCTGGGGCCACACCAGTCCCACGCACCGCGCCATCCTCATGAACAAAATTGCGCAGCGCATGGAAGAAAACCTTGACATCCTGGCGCTGGCCGAAACATGGGACAACGGCAAGCCGATTCGCGAAACCACGGCTGCTGATCTGCCCCTGGCGATCGACCATTGGCGCTATTTCGCTGGCTGTATCCGTGCCCAGGAAGGCACCATCTCTGAGATCGACCATGACACCGTTGCCTACCACTTCCACGAGCCCCTCGGCGTGGTCGCCCAGATTATCCCCTGGAACTTCCCGATCCTGATGGCGACATGGAAACTCGCTCCCGCGATCGCCGCTGGCAACTGCGTGGTGCTGAAGCCCGCAGAGCAAACCCCCGCCAGCATCCTCGTCTGGGCTGAGCTCATTGGAGACATCCTGCCTCCCGGAGTGCTCAACATCGTCAACGGCTTCGGCCTCGAAACAGGCAAGCCGCTGGCCTCAAGCTCGCGCATCGCCAAGGTCGCCTTCACCGGCGAAACCACCACCGGCCGGCTCATCATGCAATACGCCAGCCAGAACCTCATTCCCGTAACTCTGGAACTCGGAGGCAAATCGCCGAACATCTTCTTTGCCGATGTCCTCAATGAAGACGATGACTTCTTCGACAAGGCCATCGAAGGCTTTGTGATGTTCGCGCTCAATCAAGGTGAAGTCTGCACCTGTCCGAGCCGCGCGCTCATCCAGGAGAGCATCTACGACAAGTTCATGGAGCGGGCGCTCAAGCGTGTGGCAGCCATCAAGCAGGCCAATCCGCTGGACAGCAACACCATGATCGGCGCGCAGGTTTCAAGCGAGCAGATGGAGAAGATCCTCAGCTACATTGATATCGGCAAGAAGGAAGGCGCGGAAGTGCTGGCTGGCGGCAAGCGTGCTCAACTCGGCGGCGAACTCGACGGCGGTTACTTTGTGGAGCCGACGGTCTTCAAGGGCAACAACAAGATGCGCATCTTCCAGGAAGAGATCTTCGGACCTGTCGTTTCCGTCACCACCTTCAAGACGGAAGCCGATGCGCTCGAAATCGCCAATGACACACTCTACGGACTCGGCGCCGGCCTCTGGACGCGCGACGTGAACCGTGTTCATCGCCTTGGTCGCGGGATCCAGGCCGGGCGCGTGTGGGTCAATTGCTATCACGCCTATCCGGCGCATGCGGCGTTTGGCGGATACAAACAATCCGGCATTGGCCGCGAAACCCACAGCATGATGCTCGATCACTACCAGCAGACCAAGAACGTGCTGGTCAGCTACAGCCCGAAGAAGCTCGGCTTCTTCTAGACCTATAACCGGGTGTCTTAGACTGATACCCTTGGGTGCCCATCCATGACGCAGCTTCATCGCGGCATGGGTGGGATAGCACGAATCTCCACATTTTTTTCAGGATGGGATTCAATAAAACTGCATCTTCATTTCGCAAGCCGAGACGCCACAGTCATGCCAGGTCCACCCAAACAAGTCGAGGCCACCGATCTGGCCATCCACCTCATTCGCGTCCTGCGCGAGAAGCACGGGCCGCTGATGTTTCACCAGTCGGGGGGCTGCTGCGACGGCAGCTCCCCGATGTGCTACCCGCGCGGCGAATTCATGGTCGGTGACTCCGACATCCAGCTTGGCGAGGTCGACGGCGAACCGTTTTACATGAGCCGCAGCCAGTTCGAGTACTGGAAGCACACCCATCTCACGCTGGACGTGGTGCCGGGTCGCGGCGGTATGTTTTCGCTCGACGGACCTGAAGGCCTGCGCTTCCTCATCCGCTCCAGGATCTTCGATGACAATGAGATTCGCGAACTTCGCGAAGCCGGGCGCATCTGAAGCGAAACCAGACAAGGCGGCCCGTGAGCCGACGGGCTTGAATCAACGCGACTATGAGTAAGCTGCGACCTTGAGCAGGTCAAGCACATCCAAGAATCTGTGGTTTCGCCGAAACGTTGGGCATCGTAAGATAGGTGCCGCCGCAATCTCGTTTATTTGGAGTCATTCATGTCAGAGGTCGTGATCGTTTCGGCCGTCCGTACCCCCATCGGCAAATTTCAGGGTTCGCTTCAGTCTTATCCCGCGCCAAAACTGGGAGCACTGGTTGTCAAAGAAGCAATCCAGCGCGCAGGTCTCGAACTCGCGCAGATTGACGACTGCATCATGGGCTGCGTCCTCCAGGCAGGGGTTGGACAGGCCCCGGCGCGTCAAGCTGCCATCTTTGCCGGTATACCTCCCGAGGCTGGCGCGCTTACCGTGAACCAGGTCTGCGGCTCGGGCCTCCGCGCTGTGGCGCTCGCCGCGCAGGCCATTCAGACCGGAGACTCCCGCATCGTTGTCGCCGGCGGCATGGAGTCGATGTCCAACGCGCCCTATCTGCTTCCCCAAGCGCGAACCGGATATCGCATGGGGAACGGCAACCTTGTCGATGCCATGATTCACGACGGCCTCTGGGACGTCTACAACCAGTTCCATATGGGCGCAGCCGCGGAGATGGTGGCGGAGAAATACCACATCAGCCGTGAAGATCAGGATGCCTTCGCCGCAGAGTCGCATCGCCGCGCCGCCGCAGCCACTGCCGAAGGTCGCTTCCGCGCACAGATTCTGCCGGTCGAAGTCCCGCCAGCGAAGAAAGGCGACCCACCACGAGTGTTCGACGCCGATGAAGCCTTTCGACCGGAAACCACCGTGGAAACGCTTGCGAAATTGAAGCCGGCTTTCAAGCAGGGTGGCACCGTAACAGCAGGGAATGCGCCGGGCGTGAGTGATGGTGCCGCAGCTCTGGTTGTAACCAGTCCTGATCGGGCAAGGGAACTGGGCGTGAAACCCATGGCAGTCATTCGCGCCCAAGCCAACGCTGGGCGCGCGCCCGAATGGTTTTCGCTGGCGCCTATTGATGCAGTGCGCAAGGTCGTCGCCAAAGCCGGTTGGACCCTCGACTCAGTCGATCTGTTCGAGTTGAACGAGGCCTTCAGCGTGCAGGCGCTCTCCGTGATCCGCGAACTCGGCCTCGACCAGGCCCGCGTCAACGTCAATGGCGGAGCAGTAGCGTTGGGCCATCCCATCGGCGCCAGCGGCGCGGCGGTTCTCGTAAAGCTCATCTACGCCATGACCGATCGCGGAGCGAAGAGGGGCGTTGCATCGCTGTGCCTCGGAGGCGGCGGCGCGGTGGCGTTGGCCGTGGAACGCCCTTAGACACAGAATCGGAAAACCCTGCCGTTTCAGCCTTACTGCCCTCCAAAAAGTGTCCGATATCGGACAATCGACCCCGCCAGCGGTCACTTCAACTCCCATCGCTTCAAAGTGTTAGGTACTCTAACCCGTTTCGTTCGAATACCTAGCCGCCGACCGCCTTTGGCACGGCAAGTGCTCCTACCTGGGAGTGATGGATATCGCACGCCCGGACATTAAGAAGCAAAAACGGCGCCGCCTCTTCGTTTGGGCCGGCATTGGGGTGGTGGTTCTTACGGTTGCAGTGGTTCTGGTTTCCCGGCTCAAACCGGCAGCTCCCACGGTCGATGCTTCAACTGTTTGGCCAGACACTGTGAAGCGCGGCAACATGATCCGCCAGGTTCGCGGTTCGACCGGAACCCTCGTTCCTCGTGAAGACTCAATTGAGCTGATCCCGGCGCTCACCGACGCGACGGTTGTTCGCATTCGCGTGCTGCCCGGCACCATCGTCAAGGCCGATACCGTCCTTATGGACCTGGCTGCGCCCGAGGTAGAGCAGAAGCTTCTCGATGCCAAGTTGGCAGTGAAAGCTGCTGAAGCCGACTACAAGAGCCTTCAGGCGACGCTGCAAAGCACCTTGATGGACAAGAAGACCGCCGCCGCCCAAATCAACGCCGACTACACACAGGATCAGCTGCAGGCGAAAACCGACAAGGCTCTCTGCGATTTAGGCGTGACTGCGGGAATTGCCTGCGCGAAATCGCAGGGCATGGCCGAGCAATTGGCGATTCAGCAAAAAATCAGCCAACAGCAACTCGACGTGAACGAAAAGGCGATCGAAGTCCAGCTCGCTTCTTCGCAGGCCAAAATCGACCAGGCCAAGACGCTTCTCTCTCTCTATGAGAAACAAACCGCCGCGCTCGAGGTGCGTGCCGGCATCGGGGGTGAGGTTGATCCCCTGCCGGTTCCTTTGGGGGTAGGCTCGCACGTGACAGCAGGCCAGTCTCTGGCGGAGGTGGTGCAACTGGGCAAGCTGAAAGCCGCCTTGCAGATCGCCGAGACCCAGGCTCGCGACATCCAGATCGGACTACCTGCTTCGATCGATACGCATAATGGCGTTGTTTCGGGACACGTGACCCGCATCGACCCCGCCGTATTGAACGGAACACGTACCGTTGACGTACAACTGGATGGGGATCTTCCTCCAGGCGCAGTCAAGGGACTGAGTGTCGACGGGACAATCGACCTGGAACGGCTTACCGATGTGCTCTATGTCGGCAGGCCCGCGCTAGGCAACGAGAACTCAACATTGAGTTTGTTCAAAGAGGATCCCGAACACAAGAGCGCCGTACGCGTTCAGGTTAAAGTGGGCCGCGCATCGGTCAACAGCATCCAGGTGCTCGACGGTCTGAAAGAAGGCGATACCGTAATTCTTTCCGACATGTCGCGCTATGACAACGTAGATCGCATTCGATTGGAATAGGAACTAAGGTCTGAGAACAGTGAATCAACTTTGACTCCGGGCCACTGTTCACTGACCACTGGCAACTGAGAACTGACAACTGAATTTCACGAGGGGGATTGGATGGCAAACGACAAGCTCATTGACATTGAAGACTTGACCAAGGTCTTCTACACCGACGAAGTGGAAACCCACGCGCTCTCTGGCATTCACCTCACCATCTCGCGTGGAGAATACGTGGCCATGTCCGGCCCATCGGGCTGCGGCAAATCCACGCTGCTGTCCATCCTGGGTCTGCTCGACACACCCACGGGCGGCAAATACCTGCTCAACAACAAGCCAGTAGAAAACTTGAGCTTTGGCGAGCGCTCGCGCATTCGCAACCAGGAAATCGGTTTCATCTTCCAGAGTTTTAACCTGATCGGCGATCTTACCGTGGAAGAGAACGTTGAGCTTCCGCTGACCTATCGCGCCGGCATGCCGTCGGCAGAGCGCAAGAAGCGCGTCAAGGAAGCCCTGGAGCGCGTGAACATGGCACACCGCATGCGGCACTATCCCGCCCAGCTCTCCGGCGGTCAACAGCAGCGCGTCGCCGTGGCCCGTGCACTGGCCGGATCTCCTTCGATCCTGCTGGCCGATGAGCCTACCGGAAACCTCGACTCGAAGAATGGCGAAGCTGTGATGCATCTGCTCGCCGACCTGCACCGCGAAGGCTCAACCATCTGCATGGTGACGCACGATCCGCGTTTTGCCAAGCATGCCGAGCGCGAAGTGCACCTCTTCGACGGAAAGGTTGTCTCGGAAGACGAGCTGAAGAAGCTCACCGAAGAAGTGGAGGCCTAAAGTGTTCGGCCAGGACTTGCGTTACGCCGTACGCCAGCTCCGCATGTCGCCTGGCTTCACGCTAACTGCGGTGCTCACGCTCGCGCTGGGTATCGGCGCGCTCACCACGGTAGCCACATGGACCAATGCCGTGCTGTTCAATCCCTGGCCGCAGGTGCGGGATGCGCGCTCGCTGCGCTTCGTCTCCGCCACCGTGCTCGGCGGCGATGGCTACTCCGTCAGCTATGAACAATTCCAATACTTGCGTCGCCAATCCCGCTCATTCAACGATGCGGCGGCATTCGACCTGGCGACGCTCAACCTCGCATTACCTGGCAGTCAACCGCAGGCGATCATCGCGGGTACCGTCTCGTCGAACTACTTCTCACTCCTCGGTGTTAAGCCTGAGTTAGGCAACTTCTTCCAGCCTGACGCAAACGATCACGCCTTCGGTTCGATGGACGCGATCGTATTGTCTGATGGTTTATGGCGCGACCGCTTCAACGCCGACCCCTCCGTTGTCGGTCGCACCATTTCCATCAATCGCCATGTTTTTACCGTAATGGGTGTTGCTCCTCGCGAATTCGTTGGCATCTTCGGCGGCGTCGCGGAAGCGGCATGGGTCCCGCTCTCTTCTTTGCGTGACCTTTCCGCGGATGCTCCTCCCGATCCGCTGCTTCATGCGGGACTGCAGGTGGTCGCTCGCATGTATCCCGGTGTGGCCTACTCAACCGCCAAGGCTGAACTACACACCTTGGCCCGAACCTTTGCGCTCGCGCAGAAGAACGATCAATTAAACAGTTGGGATCTGAACCTCTACGACTCGTCGAACATGCAGAAGGGATTCTTCGGCGTAATCGGCGAAGTCCTGCCCGTGCTGCTCGGCGCCTCGTGCTTGTTGATGTTGCTAGTCTGCATCAATATTGCCTCTCTGCTTGGTCAGCGCGCCGCGCGTCGACGCCGCGAAATCGCCATCCGGACCGCTCTCGGAGCCAAACCTGCACGCGTCGCGTCGCAGGTATTTATCGAGACAGGTTTGCTCGCGGTTGCAGGGGCACTTGCCGGCTGGGCTATGAGCATCGCGATCTCTCGCGCTGTCTACGTCCTGATGCCGGACTTCGGTGTCCCCCTGGCCTTTAATCTGCAAAGTGATTGGCGCATCACGGTCTTCGTGGCTGCAATTGCCGTGGTAGTCACCCTGATTTGCGGCATGTATCCGATACGCCAATCGCTGCGCGTTTCTCAGCGCGAAGCGTTGCACGAGGGAAGCACAGCCGTAGCCGGATCAACACGCAAGAGAATCGGCCAGCGAATTCTACTTGGCGTTCAGCTTGGTATTTGCTTCATCGTACTGGCTTGCTGCGGCCTGCTTACACGCACCTCACTCAACATCTTCAACCGCCCCGTCGGATTTGATCGCACCAACACCCTTACCACGACCATCGACCTTTCGAGAGCCGGCTACACCGACGATCGTGCTCGCCCCTTTCTGAGCGAAGTTCTCGACCGTCTGCGGAATGCGCCAGGCGTCGCTTCGGCAACACTCACTACGCACCTGCCGATGGGCGATACGGGGTCCGGAAACGCGCGCGACTTCAGCATCCCCGGTCATGTCCCTGCAAAAGGCGAAGACAAACAGGTAGTGACGGATTTCGATGGCCCTGACTTCTTCCACGCCATGGGCATTCCGATCATGCAAGGTCGTGACTTCGCAACCTCCGACAACGACACCTCTACAAAGGTTGCCGTAATCAACGAGTCGATGGCCAAACGTTATTGGCCCAAAAGAAATGCCCTCGGCGGCGCCATCGTCGTGGATAAAGACCAGCGCCAAATCGTCGGTGTGGTCCACGACTTCGCATACCACAGTCCCGATGACACCGAGCCCACACCCCTAGTATTCCTGCCACTTCTGCAAGGCAAGTCCGGATATGGATACGCGATGATTGCAATCCGTTCGCGCACTGGCGCGACGGCAGTTGTTTCGCAGTTGCGTAAAGCCGTAGCAGATCTCGATCCGTCTCTACCGCTTGAAAATGTTCGCACCCTCGAAGACGTTACCGGCGAGCAGTATAAAATGTCGCGCATCCCGGCGCAATTGCTTGGCGTCTACGCCCTTTGCAGCGTGATCGTGGCCATGATGGGGCTCTACGCGGTAATGGCCTACTCCGTGATCGAACGCAATCGCGAGTTCGCTCTGCGTATAGCTCTAGGCTCATCGCGCAGCGAAATCTTCCGCCTCGTGCTGCAGGGAAGCATCGGCGTCATTCTCGTTGGGCTAGTAGCAGGTGGACTTGGCTCCATTGCTGCCGTACGGTTGCTGCGCTCGATGCTGTTCAACGTCGCTCCTTTCGATCCCATCAGCTTCAGCGGCGCGGCTATTGCGTTGGTGCTCACGGTTCTCATTGCTGGCCTTATGCCTGCACGCCGCGCCGCCGGCATTGAACCCATGCAAGCGCTCAGGAACGAGTAGTTGGAAACGCCAATAAGGCAGTGGAGGTTCTGATGAATAATCTGTGGCTCGACGTCCGCTTTGCCCTCCGGCAACTGCGTAAATCGCCTGGCTTCACCCTGACGGCTGTGTTGACGCTGGCCTTCGGCATCGGTGCCGTCACTGCGATCTTCTCCATTGTTGAAGGCGTGCTGTTGCGCCCCTTGCCCTTTGCCGACCCGGATAGATTGGTTGTCCTCGGCGACCTCATTGAGGGAACCAACTTCGGCGGCCCATCCGTCACCGGGCCCGAGATGTCTACGTATTCTCGCGACACACACGCATTCTCGAGCGTTGGCGGATATCAGCAAAATGGCTACGAGCTTTCCGGCGTAGGTGAGGCCTCGCAGATCAGCGCAGCCCGTCTGACGGCGGGTGTCTTCCCCACGCTTGCCGTTTCGCCGATCAAGGGCCGCTACTTCACGCAACAGGAAGACGAAGGCCAACAACTCGTCACCGTCATCAGCTACCAGATGTGGCGCAGTCGTTTCCATGCCGATCCGAACGTGATCGGCGCCAAGATTCTCCTTGATCGCAAACCCTACCAGATCGTCGGAGTCATGCCGCGCGACTTCGAATTCCCCCTCGTTCCGGGACAACTGAATCGGAGCGAACTTTGGGTGCCTATGAGCCTCACCCCCGGCGAGCGTGTGCAGTCCGGAAGTTGGAACTTCAATATGGTTGGCCGCCTGAAGCCCGGCATTTCTGTTGTACAGGCGCAGCAGGATTCAGAAGGTGTCGCGCAGCAAGTGATGCGCACATTCCCCGGAGCCATGGCCAGCCTCCGCATTCATGCCGCCGTGCAGCGCCTCGACGAAAGCACCGTCGCCCAGGCCCGGCCTCTTGTACGCACTCTCTTTCTTGCCGTCGCCGTTGTGCTCTTTATCGCCTGCGCGAATCTCGCCGGCTTGCTTCTGGTTCGCGTCATTCGGCGCAAGCGCGAAATATCGATGCGCCTTGCCCTCGGCGCCAGCGGCGCTGCTGTTATTCGCCAGAGTCTGATCGAAACCCTGACGCTCAGCATTGCCGGAGGCATCTTGGGTCTGATCCTCGCAGCCATTGCTCTGCGCATCGGTGTCAGCTTTCTGCCGGAAACCCTTCCGCGTATCGATTCCATTGCGCTTGATTGGAATGTCGTTGGTTTCGCATCAATGTTGGCCGTCCTCACAGGGCTCATCTGCGGGTTGATTCCCGCCGCCGCCGCGGCGCGGACCAGCGTGCAAGAAGCGTTGAAGGAGGGAGGCCGTACAGGTTCGACAGGTAGTGGCCAGGCGCGTCTTCGCTCTGCCCTTGTTGTTGCCGAACTTGCTGTTGCTCTCGTGCTGCTTACCGGAGCCGGCTTGCTTCTGCGCAGCTTTGACAAGTTGCGCGCCGTCGATCTCGGCTTCCGGACGGATCACATGCTCACCGCCACCTACAGCCTTCCTCAACAGCAATACTCCACGCAAATTGCAGTGGACGGGTTCAATGGCGCGGTGCTTGCGAAACTACAGCAGCTGCCGGGAGTTCAGGCGGTCGGCATTACAAGCGCGCTGCCCGGCCAGGGCATCAACAGCAACACGGGCTTCGTTCCCGAGGGCTACACCCCGCCGAAGGGGGCTGCGCTGACGATGGGCTGGCCTTCGCAAGTGCTCGGTGATTATTTCGCCGCCGCCGGCATTCCCCTCCTGCGCGGCCGCGCTTTCACACCCGCCGATCGAGAAGGATCTCCCCTCGTCGTAATCGTCAATCGAACTCTAGCCGAACATTATTGGCCCGGCCAGGATCCCATCGGCAAGCGCATCCACATTGGCGTCACAGAAACGCCGTTGCCATGGATGACCGTCGTGGGAGAGATCGGCGATATAAAACAGGGCACCGCGGAAGATCAAACGCGCGATCAGTTCTATCAGCCCGCTGCGCAATTGAAGCAAACCCTGGGCCAGTTTGCGCGGCCCGAAATGCTGAACGCAAACGGCGGGTCTCTCGTGGTTCGCGGCCAGGTCCCACCTGATCAAATGGCAAACTCTCTGCGCGCTGTGGTGCATTCCATCGATCCGCAGCTTCCGCTGACGCAAGTTGAATCCATGGACCGTCTGGTTGCTGAAGGCGAAGCACCCCGCCGCTTCAATACAGCGCTCATTTCCAGCTTCGCCGTAGCTGCGGTTCTGCTGGCGCTGCTAGGCATCTATAGCGTCATCGCCTTCTCCGCGACCATGCGAACCCAGGAAATGGCCATCCGCCTTGCACTTGGCTCACAACGTTGGAGTGTTCTGCAGTTAGTCCTCGCGTCCGCCGCCAAGCTGGGTCTCGTCGGTTGTGGCCTCGGCGCGGTGGCTGCTGTCTTTGCAACCCGCCTGATGAGGACCCTGCTCTTCCAGGTTGACCCACTTGATCCCGTCGTCCTTGCGCTCGCGGCATTCTCCATTTTCCTGCTTGCTCTGGCGGCGTCCATAGCTCCTGCTATCCGTGCAGCCTCTATTGAACCCATGCAAGCGTTACGAAGCGAGTAGTACAAGACACGATCCGGGCCATACCCCTCGGAGCTGAATCGCGATGAAGCAAGCCCTGAACAACACGCTGCAGGATTTCCGCTATGCGCTTCGCCAGCTGCGCAAATCGCCCGGGTTTACCTTTACGACAATCATTACGCTGGCCCTCGGCATCGGCGCCAACACCGCGATTTTCACGCTGGTGCAAGGAATCCTACTTCGCCGCCTGCCGGTCAGCGATCCCCAGCAACTCTATCGCATCGGCGACAACGACAATTGTTGCGTGGAGGGCGGTTTCCCCGGCGATGCCAGCGATACAGGCGACTTCACCATCTTCTCCACCGACCTCTATCAGTATCTTCGCAACGCAACTCCGGAATTTGAGCAACTCGCCGCAATGCAGGCGGGTGGTGCCATCTGGAGCGTACGCCACGGCAATGCCGTGGCCAAGCCGTTGCGCGGCGAATTCGTCTCGGGCAACTACTTCTCCACGCTCGGCCTGAACGCCTATACGGGCCGCACTCTCACCGATCAGGATGACCAGCCCTCCTCGGCGCCTGCCACGGTGATCAGTTACAAAACGTGGCAGGGAGAGTATGCCGGCGATCCCACCATCGTCGGGTCCACTATCTTTGTCCAGACCAGGCCGTTCACCGTCATCGGCGTTGCGCCTCCTGGTTTCTTCGGCGATCGCGTAGCTGATAGCCCTCCCGACCTCTGGATGCCCATTCAAACCGAGCCATACATCCGCGGCGACAGCGCCATCCTTCATCATCAGGAGTCCCATTGGCTCTACCTCCTCGGACGCGTGCGCCCCGGAACCTCCATTGGCGCACTGCAATCGAAGATCACGGCGACGCTTCGCCAGTGGCTATACACGCGCCCCATCCTCACGGCCAACGGCGGCGCCACCATCATTCCCAAGATGCATGTGGTCCTTTCGCCCGGCGGTGGCGGCATCCAGAACCTGCAGCAGGAGGCAGGGAAGGGGATGGAGATGTTGATGATTCTGGCGTCGGTGGTGCTGCTGATCGCCTGCGCGAATATCGCCAACCTCATGCTCGCCCGAAGCACAACCCGCCGCGCTGATATTGCGCTTCGCATGGCCCTGGGATCTGGCCGTAGCCGTGTGATGCGGCAAGTTCTTACGGAGAGCATTCTGCTGAGCTGCATTGGCGGGCTTGCAGGTTTGTTCGTTGCTTATCTCGGCTCTCGCACCATCCTGGCGCTCGCCTTTCCCGACGCGCGCAATATGCCCGTCGAAGCGAGCCCGTCGCCGGTAGTTCTAGGTTTCGCATTTCTGATTTCGCTCATCACCGGTCTGCTATTTGGCACTGCACCTGCATGGCTTGCCTCGCATGCTCAACCGGCGGAGGCGCTGCGCGGCGTCAATCGCTCTAGTCGCGACCGCTCCTCGCTGCCGCAAAAGTCATTAGTTGTTTTTCAAGCTGCCTTGTCGCTTGTGTTGCTGGCAGGCGCAATTCTAATGACCAGGACGCTCGTCAATCTCGAGCACCAGAACTTTGGAATCGCCACCAGCAATCGCTACGTGCTTCACTTCGATCCCGCCGGAGCAGGCTATGCAATCGACAGGCTTCCCGGCCTCTATCGCCAGATCGAAGAGCGCTTCTCCGCGCTGCCGGGCGTGACCAACGTGGGCATGGCCCTCTACAGTCCGCTGGAGGGCGACAACTGGGGCGAATGCGTTATCCAGCAGGGCCATCCCGCACCGCGCCCGGGCGACAAGTGCGGATCGTCGTGGGATCGCGTCAGCACTCACTTTCTCGATTCCGTCGGCGTTCCCATTGTGCGTGGACGCGGATTTACGGGCCAGGATACATCGACTTCTCCGCAGGTGGTCGTCGTTAACCAGGCATTCGTGAAGCATTTCTTCCCCAACCAGGATCCTATCGGCCAGCATTTCGGTATCGATTTTCCGCAGTTCTCCGGAAGCTTCCAGATCGTCGGCGTCTTCGCTGACTTCAAGCTCAACAACCCGCGCGAAGATGTGCACCCCGTCTTTCTTCGCCCGATTATGCAACAGTTTGCTTATCACATGGAGTCAATGGATTCCGGCGAAACGCAGTCCATGTTTATCAATTCCATGATCCTGAGCTTCAACACGCCGCAGCAGGACGCCGAACAATTAATTCGCCGGACCCTGTCCGAAATCGACCCCAATCTGACCGTGATGGACCTCCGCTCAATCGATGCACAAGTTGCCGGCAACTTTAATGGAGATCGGCTGACTGCCGAACTCTCCAGCCTCTTCGGATTGCTTTCGCTCGTCCTCGCCTCCGTCGGACTCTACGGCGTCATGTCCTATTTTGTGGCGCGCCGCACCAGTGAAATCGGCATTCGCATGGCTCTCGGAGCGACACGCTCAAGCGTACTCAGCATGGTCATGCGCGGAGTGCTTTGGCAGGTGCTCATTGGCCTTTGTCTCGGAATTCCAGCTTCGCTTTACGCCGGTTACTTGATGAAGAGCCTCCTCTACGGCGTAGGCAGCTACGATCCGTGGGCCCTTGCCGGTGCGCCCTTCATGCTTATTCTTTGCGCCGTCGCCGCAGGGTTCATCCCTGCTCGCCGCGCCGCTTCCATTGAACCCATGCAGGCACTGCGCACTGAATAAGGAGAGGTCCGGATGAATTCGCTCGTGCACGATCTTCGTTACGCGTTTCGCCAGTTGCGCAAGTCCCCCGGCTTCACCATCACTGTGGTGCTGACGCTGGCGCTGGGTATCGGCGCCAACGCAGCCGTGTTCACTCTATTCGATCAGGTCCTTCTGCGCATGCTTCCCGTCCAGCGGCCACAGGATCTCGTTCGCTTCGAGTGGACCGGCGCATTCAACGGCACCATGAGCAGCTTCGGTGGTGAAACCAAGGACCGCCATAATTATTTCTCTTATCCGATGTATAAAGACCTGCGCGATCAGAACCAGGTCTTCAGCGGAATTCTCGCGGCAGACAAAGCCCAGGTCGGTCTCTCGTGGCACAACCAGGCTGAGAACGACGATGCCGAAGTTGTCTCCGGCAACTACTTCCAACTACTCGGACTGAAGCCTGCTATCGGACGCCTTTTTACACAACAGGATGACACAGAAAAGGATGCGAACCTGGTAACGGTGCTCAGCTACAACTACTGGCGTACCCACCTCGGCGCAGCGAAAGATGTCGTCGGACAGACCATCCTCATCAATGGCCACTCCTTCACCATCATTGGCGTTGCTCCGCCCAACTTCGATTCCGCAATCGGCGGCTATCGCCCCAACGTCTTCGTTCCCACCAGCATGGTCGATGTCGCAATCCCCTGGCGTGTGCCGCTTGACGATCTCAAGAATCATCAGACCGTCTGGCTCACCCTGGTTGCACGTCTCAAGCCCGGCATCACGCGCCAGCAGGCCGATGCAAGTATGCGCACTCTCTGGCATTCTCTGCGTGCCGAAGAATTTCCGCTCTTCAAATCAAAGAGCGAGCGGTTTCGGAAAAACTTTGTAGATCTCTCCACGTTCCGGGTGGTCGACGACTCCAAGGGCTTCAATCCCGACCGAATCGAGCTCCAGAAGCCGCTCGCGATCCTGATGAGCATGGCCTGCATGCTCGTGGTTCTGTGTGCCATCAATGTGGCAACGCTACTGCTGTTGCGGGCCGCCAATCGCGCCCGTGAAATGTCAATGCGCTACGCACTCGGCGCGCGTCGTAGCCGCATCTTCTCTCAACTCATGATCGAGGGCGCGGTTCTCGGCCTGACCGGTGCAGCCGCAGGAATCTTCCTTGCTCCGGTGGTCGCAAGCTTATTGGTGCGCATCCTCACCAACTCCGATCCGGGATCGGAACCCTACTCAGCTTCAGTCGATACGCGGGTGCTTCTCTTCACTCTGAGCCTTTCTGTCTTGGCAACACTCTTCTTCAGCATCGCACCGGTCTTTCATTTTCTCCGTCCTGATCTGGCGGGAACTCTGCGGCAAAATACGGGAACGCTCTCCAAGGATTCGCAACGCTTCAGGAAATTCGCAGTGGGCGCGCAGATTGCCCTTAGCGTTCTGTTGCTGGGCGGAGCTGGTCTGTTTCTACGCACATTCGATAATCTGCGTCACCAGTCGCTCGGATTTGAAACCTCGCGCGTCGCTGTCTTCGCACTCGACCCAGCGAACTCAGGGTATGGCGAAGATCGCACCGGCCAAATCGTTATTGATTCGATCGCCGCTCTGCGTCGAATCCCGGGGGTCGTCTCTGTCGCAGCCAATAACGATCCGGAGTTGGCAGGTGACAGCGAGGGATCGAATTACTCCGTGCAGGGATACAAGCCGTCAGAAGACGAGAACATGGACTTTGAGGTTCCGCGCATCACGCCGGGTTACTTCGCCACCATTCATCAACCGGTTCTCGCGGGCCGCGAATTTACGTCCGCCGACACCAAGGGGCAGCCGGACGTGGCCATCGTCAATCTTGCCTTCGCCAAGCGCTTCTTTGGGACACCGCAAAATGCCATCGGCCGCCAATTGATGGAAGGCGCAAGTAATAAGGAGAATTACAACATCACCATCGTCGGTGTCGTCGGCGACATCCGGCACACTGATTTACGCACGCCCCTTGGTCCCGCCGTCTACCAGCCCTACCTGCAGCAGAAACATCAGGGGGACGTCGTGATCTACGTACAAACGTCGCCTCCGCCCAGCACTCTCGAAGGCACGATTCGCCAGACGATTCATCAGCTTGATCCGACGCTTGTGGTCGATGGCCTGCGCACCATGGACGCGCAGGTCGAACGCAGTGCGTCCGATGAGCGTGCATTGGCGTTTCTCGCCATTGGCTTTGCCGGGCTCGCATTGATTCTCGCCGCGGTCGGTCTCTACGGCGTTCTCGCTTATTCCATGGAGCAGCGTACGCGCGAGATCGGCGTGCGGCTTGCGCTTGGCTCGCCGCGCTCCGTCATCGTTCTTCTCGTCGTACGCGAAATGGCTCTCATCGCCGCTATCGCAACGCTCGTCGCTCTGCCTTCGCTCGTCGCTCTTGGCCGTCTTTTCCGCAGCCAGCTCTTTGGAGTCAGCACATTCGATCCAGTCACACTTTGCGGAGCCGTGATTCTCACTGTACTCATGCTCTCGCTGGCCGCTGCACTGCCCGCTCGCCGTGCCGCGGCCGTGGAGCCTATGCAGGCATTACGCACCGAATAGCGCACCCAATTCTCGCTTTGAGATCGGAGTAAAAAAACATCATGATCGAAATGAAAAACATCGAACGCAGTTACAAAACCGGTCACGCCGAAACCTGGGTGCTGCGCCGCATCAATCTCACCATCCGCGAAGGCGAGTTCATCACCATCATGGGCCCGTCAGGGGCAGGGAAGTCGTCGCTCTTGAATGTGCTGGCGCTTCTCGATGACAGCTGGCTTGGCGAATATTGGTTCGCCTCAACGCCAGTTCACTCGCTCAATCGCAAGCAGCGCGCCGACCTCGCTCGGCAGCGCATCGGCATGGTGTTTCAGAGTTACCACCTGCTCGACGACCTCACCGTTGCCGAGAATATCGACCTCCCCTTGTCGTACAAGAACCTGCCCTCAAAGGATCGCGGCGGCATGGTCGCCGACATTCTCGATCGTTTCCAGATCGTGGCCAAGAAGGACTTGTTCCCGAACCAGCTCTCCGGCGGGCAGCAGCAGCTCGTCGGCATCGCGCGCGCCGTTGTGCACGCGCCGTCTCTCTTGCTGGCCGATGAGCCTACCGGCAATCTGCACTCCACACAGGCACGCGAAATCATGGACCTGTTTTGCGAACTCAATCGTGCCGGCACCACCATCGTGCAGGTTACGCACTCTGAAGAGAACGCACGCTACGGCAAGCGCATTATCGAACTGCGCGATGGTTGGATGACCCGCGATGAGAACCTGCAGACGGCTCCTTCGGAGGTCGGCGCACAGTGAAGAACCCACAGGTGAATGCATTGAAAAAAACCTCGGCCCCTACCATCGGTACTCGAATCGTTGCAGGTGCGGCGATCCTGCTTCTCCAGGCCAACATGGTGTTCGCGTTTCAATCGGAGACCACCAATGCTCCGGCGCAGACCGCTCCGCAGGCCACTACGACGGTGTCCACGCCGAAAAATCAGGTCCCGTTCAACGAAATGTTGCACACATCGCACAACCCGCTCGACGCTTATCGCGGTAAGATCGTTCCGGCGCCAAGCATGGCCAACTCGCCGCGACTCAATTCGCTGATTCGCGATGGAAAGTTGTATCTCTCCCTGCGCGACGCGATCGATCTCGCTCTCGAGAATAATCTCGACATTGTCATCGCGCGCTACAACCTACCCATTGCGCAGATGGACATCCTCCGCACTAGGGCCGGCGGCTTCGTGCGCGGCGTCAACACGGGTGTAGTCTCCGGGACGCCGGGCGGCAACGCGAGCGGCGCTGGCACTGGCAGCGGTGCCGGCGGCACCAGTTCCGGCGCCGGCGGTGCCGGTACAGGTGCTTCTGGCATTGTGCAATCTACCTACGGCGTAGGAACGAATGTCTCCAGCTACGATCCCCTCATTGAGGCCAAGGTCTACAACGACCACACTTCAGATCTGCTCACGAACCGTTCGATTTATGGGGTTCCGGTCTACAAACTCAATACGAACCTTGCAGACGTTAGCTATATTCAGACGTTCGCGACCGGCACTTACTTCGAAGCCGACTGGTTCAACACCCGCACTACATCGAACAGCCCTTCCAATACCCTGAATCCAGAGTTGAATTCAAACGTGGTAGTGACCTTCAGCCAGCAGTTGCTTGCCGGTTTGGGAACAGGCCCCAACCTCCGCTATCTACGAATAGCCAAGACCAATCAGAAGATCGGCGACATCGCATTCAAAGCGCAGCTCATCGCCACCGTCACGCAGATATGCGACATCTATTGGGATCTGGTGAATGCCTACGATACCGAACAGGTCGGCGAACGCTCCGTTGCATTCGCAACTGAGACCCTTGACACCAGCCGCAAGCAACTCGCACTCCAGGCCATCCCGGAGATGGACGTGCTGAAAGCTGAAAGCGAGCTTGCGACGCGCCAGCAGGACCTGACCGTTGCGCGAACCACACTCGAACTGCAGCAGCTCTATATGATGAATGCGATCACGCGTTCGTTCGACGATCCAATTCTGGAAGGGCTTCCGGTCGTGCCCACCGATCACCTCGCAACCCAGATTCAACCCGACAATGAGCCGATCCAGCAGACGATCGCATCGGCCCTCAAGAACCGCACTGAACTCCAGGAATCGGCTCTCGACCTGAGTAACCGCGAACTGAGCCGCAAAACTGCTCGAAATGCACTGCTTCCTCAGTTGAATGTTTATGGGTTCTATTCCGGAACTGGTGTGGCTGGTACTCCGAATCCCGCCTTCGTTGCCTTCGGAGGTCCAGTGAGCGCTCCCGCGGGGTATGGCGGAGCAATCGAAAACGCCCTGAACTATTCTTCGCCCGAGTACCAGGTCGGATTCGAACTCAACATGCCACTGCGCAATCGCGTCGCCAAGGCCGATCAGTACCGCACCGAGCTCGAGTACCGTCAATCGCAGGTGTACGCTGAAGAGTTGAAGAAAAACATCGTCATTCAAGTGCGCAACGCACGCTACGCCCTGGAACAAGGCGCCAGCAGGGTCGATGCCGCGAAGCAGGCGCGTGACCTCGCGCAGCGCACACTCGATATCATGCAACAGGAGCAGAAACTGGGCGCAGGTTCGAACCAGCAGACGCTCTCCGCAGAGCACGACCTGGCCGTGGCAGAATCGGCTCTCGTAACAGCCCAGACTTCGTACGAAAAAGCGCGCATCGAGTTGAAGCGCTCCACCGGCTCGGTGCTTGAAGAATACGGAATCTCGATCGCCGACGCAAAAACCGGCGTCGTAGAGGCGGACAATCACTAAAATGGCAGACCCTCGCAAGAATGAACGAATTCGGGTTTTAGTTGCCGACGATCAACCGCCCATCCTCGAGGCCGTGGAGTTGCTGCTCGAGCCGCAGGGCATCCATGTGGAATGTGTGCGCTCGCCGCAACTGATGCTTGAGGCCCTCGGCCAGAGTGACTACGACGTCCTTCTCATTGATCTGAACTACACGCGCGATACCACTTCAGGTAAGGAAGGCCTTGACCTGCTGGCGCGCCTTCAGGAGATCGATCCGCGAATGCCGGTTATCGTGATGACGGCGTGGGGCAACATCGATCTGGCCGTCGAAAGTATCAAGCGCGGCGCTCGCGATTTCATTCAGAAACCCTGGGAAAACGAGCGTCTCATCTCGCTCATCCGCGTCCACGCCGAGTTGCATAAGGCGCTGCGTCGGGCCCGCCAGCTTGAACTTGAAAACCGCTTGCTGCGCGCCGAAGGCATGCCCGATTTTGTCGCAGCCGCTCCCTCCATGCAGCCCGTGCTCGAACTCATCAGCCAGGTGGGGCCGTCTGACGCCAACGTGCTCATCACCGGCGAACACGGTACCGGCAAGGAGATCGTCTCCAAGCTCATGCATGCCGCGTCGCCGCGCTCGCGCATGCCCTTAGTTGCCGTTAACGCCGGAGGCCTTCCTGAAGGCACCTTCGAAAGCGAGATATTCGGTCATGTCAAAGGCGCATTCACCGACGCCCGTTCCGATCGCGTCGGACGTTTCGAGTTGGCCAATGGGGGTACGCTTTTTCTCGACGAGATCGCAAACGTCCCGCTCCGCCAGCAGGCCAAACTCCTTCGCGTTCTCGAAACCGGCGAACTTGAACGCGTCGGCTCCTCACAAACGCGCCGCGTTGATGTGCGCGTATTATCGGCAACCAACGCGAACCTCCCCGAAGAAGCTGCGGCCGGAAATTTTCGGGAAGATCTGCTGTTCCGCATCAACACGGTCGAGATCCATATCCCGGCTTTGCGTGAACGACGCGAAGATATTCCTCTGCTTGCTTTGCACTTCCTTAACAGGAATCGCTCGCGCTATCGCAAACAGGTCACCGGCTTTTCCACTGCGGCAATGCAGCAGATGATCCAATACCCGTGGCCCGGCAATGTGCGCGAACTCGAGCATACCGTCGAACGTGCCGTGCTTCTGTGCCGCGGTGAAGAGATCGAACCTTCCAATCTGGCCATTGCCGCCGCCAAATCTTCGGCGCCCAATTTTGAGAACATGAGTATTGACGAGGTCGAGGCCCTGCTCATCCGCAAGGTCCTGCGCCGCTGCGACGGTAATATATCGCAAGCAGCTGAAGCTCTAGGTCTCAGCCGGGCCGCGCTTTATCGCCGCATCGAAAAATATGGCTTATGAAAGGCATGTGAGAAGGCGCAAGCCCTCGGCCCTCCGCCGGGCGTGGTTGTTTTGTTTCCTGCTCTCGTTGCCTACGTTCCTCTTTGCCGGCATTCTTCTCTGGCAGCAGCACGTCACCACTGCCCCCGCTCTCCTGCTTCTGTTTTGTCTCTTCATCTATCTCGTGCTCATCGCGGCCTCTCTGATCGAAGGCCTCATGCGTCCGCTGCAGACGCTCTCCAATGTCGTCTCGTCTCTGCGCGAAGGGGACTACTCGTTCCGCGCCCGCGGAGCAGGCTCGGCCGATGCCCTCGGCGAACTGGCATCCGAGATCAACGCTCTTGCCGATCTGCTGCAAAAACAGCGAGTGCGCTCGCTTGAAGCTACGGCGCTGCTGGCGCGCATTCTCGAGGTTATGCACGCTCCGCTCTTCGCCTTCGATCGCGAAGACCTCCTGCAGCTTGTGAACAATGCCGGTGCGCAACTGCTTGGTCGTCCGCTGGCGCGATGTTTTGGACACACTGCACACGAGCTTGGGCTGGACAATCTGCGTGCCGCCGCCGACCAGACGATTCACTCGTTCGGCACAAGGCCGTCGCGCTGGCTCCTGCGCAAGGCGGTTTTCCGCCAGGACGGCGCACCGCACACGCTACTGTTGCTCGCCGATGTGAGCCAGCCTCTGCAGGAAGAGGAACAGATTGCCTGGAAGCGCCTGATTCGCGTTCTCGGCCACGAGCTTTCCAACTCGCTCGCACCTATCAAGTCCATCGCCGGAAGTCTGCTTGCACGCGCAGAAAGCATCAGCGGAGATGAGTCCACAGTTCGCGACTTCCGTCGCGGTCTCAGCGTCGTCGAAAGCCGCGCGGATTCATTGCATCGCTTCGTGCAGTCCTATAGGCTGCTCGCGCAGTTGCCGCCGCCCCACCTCAAGCCGGTTCCGGCCGGACCCCTGCTCGAACGGGTTGCTCTGCTCGAGCAGCGTGTGCCCGTCCGCCTTGATCCCGGTCCGCCGGTCCAACTGAATGCTGATCCCGATCAGCTCGAACAGATGTTTATCAACCTGCTCACCAACGCTGTCGACGCGTCTCTGGCGAACGGCGCCAAGCCGGTGCGCATTGGATGGCGCATCGCTGAGTCGAATCTCGTAGTCGGCATCGAAGACAGCGGCCTCGGCATCGCCAACACAGAAAATCTTTTTGTGCCGTTCTACACCACCAAGCCGAAAGGCAGCGGTGTCGGCCTTGCGCTTGCACAACAGATCGCTCGCGCTCATGGCGGCGAAATTAGGCTTGTCAATCGCGAGGATGGGCCCGGAGCGCGGGCCATCATTCATCTTCCAATGGCGTAGGGTCTTATCCGGCGGCGGAAATTGAAATCACGTTGGGCTTGATCTCTGTTGCCATCACGCAATTGCGACCGGCATTCTTGGCGCGATAGAGGGCTGCATCGGCAATCTGGATCATCTCTTCGTAATTTGTCGGGAATCCCGCAGCAACGCCGAAACTCGCAGTTACCGAGAAGATCTTGTCGCCCTCGCCAATGCTCTTAGCTTCTAGCGCAGCGCGCAGATGTTCCGCGCGATTTCGCGCTGCTTCAAAATCCGAACCAGGCAGAACGAGCAGAAATTCTTCGCCACCGTAGCGACCTACCCAGTCATAACTCCTGACCGCCCGCTGGAAGATACCGCCTGTCTCCCGCAATGTAAGGTCGCCAGCCACATGGCCCATTGCATCGTTGATGCGCTTGAAGTAATCCAGGTCGACCAGGATAATGCTGAGCGGTGTTCCGTCACGCTGCGAACGATCAACCTCGCCGCGCAACCGCTCCACGATGATGCGGTGATTCCATAGACCCGTCAGGCCATCGTGCTCCGCAAAATGGCGCATCTGCTCGCGCGTCCGTACCAGTTCGGTCTTCTCGCGTTCCAGATCCTGCGTCCGGCCTTTTACCGCCTCTTCAAGTTGCCGCTTCTGCCGCATCAGCTGTCCCACGCGCCGCCGCCACGTCCAGACCGCCATCAGCAGGGCCGCAAGGCCTAACTCCCACTTGATGTATTTGTCTTGCCACCACAGCGGAGTGATCGTGAATGTGAACGATGCTACGGGCGAAACCGTGCTGCCGGCCGCATTCACGGCGGCTACTTCGAAGCGATAATTGCCCGGTTCGAGATGGCGATAGTGAAGCGTCATCTCGCGCGTCTCTTCCCATCCCGAATCCTGCTCGCCGATCAGGCGATAACGAATGCCGATGTCCTGCGTGTCTTTGAAGGAAAGCAGCGCCATCGAGATCGTGAGCTGGTTCGAGCTCCACATCACTGAACCGCCGTCGGTAACTGGCACGGTGCCCAGCATTACCTGCGAAATTGCAGGAGGAGGCGGCGATCCTGCCAGGGCGTCCTGCGGCGCGATCAGGTGGCTCAGTCCACCCGATGTGCCGATCCACATGCTCCCGTCACGATCCTCGGTGAGCGCAAAGCTGTCCGTGTCGTTCCAGATCAGTCCGTCATCCTGCGTAAAGCTCCGCCAGCGATGTCCATCGTAGACGGTCACGCCCGCGTCTTCGCCGACCCAGAGCCAGCCTCTGTGATCCACTACCAGCGACACAATCTCTTCCGACATCAACGGCGGCCGCCCGATGTGTTCGGCTTGCGTTACCTTGTATCCGCTGACGCGCAGCCGCATGAGATCCTGAGACGGGCCCGCGGCCCAGATATCTCCGTTCCAATCGACGGCGATCAGGTCCGGTCGTGCTCCAGACTTGCCGGGATCAATTCCATGCCATCCGCTCGCATCGTGCTTGAAAAGCCCTGCATCCGAAGTCACCCAGAGATTGCCTTCGGGATCCAGGCTCATGTCCGTAAAGCGGATAGCCGCCTTAGTAAATACGGGATCGACCACCGGATGCGGCTCACGATCAGCTCCTGCTGGATCCAACTGGAACATCCCGCTCACAGTAGCGATCCACATGCGATGAGGTCCGTCGGCCAAAATCCGATATACCGCCGGCATCGTCTGTTGTGTCCCGATCAGTGTCTTGGGGTCAATCCGGGTCAGGCTGCCCGCCATGCTGCCCATCCAGATAGTTCCGTCCGCGGTAGCCTCCAGAGATCCGGCGCGCGCAACACGCACTCCTGGGGAATGCCAGACTTTTGGCGTGTTTCCGCCTGCAGGAATCCAATCCAGTCCTGACTCTGTACCAATCCACAATCTTCCCTGGTGGTCGCGCGTCGCAGCCCAAACCAGGTTGTCACTTAAACCATCAGCTTGGGTGTAACCCTCCCACCGGTCCTCGCCCACCCAGCGCAGCAGCCCGTGGCCCACCACACCCATCCAGATCGATCCTTCACGGTCGACAAATAATTCCTGGATTTCAAATGGTGAGAGACCATTGTGCTCAGTCACCAGCCGCCAGTGGTCCTTCTCCCAAAGCGCCAGCTCGGAACCCTGCGCAGTCAGTATGCGTCCCTGGTTGTCTTCGGCAAGCGTCGGATAGGCCTCCGATGTTGTCTCTCCAGGCAGATTGCGCACGTCTGCATGGCTGCCATCCGGCGTCATCTCCACAACATGCTGATTGCTGCGCAGCCAGATGTGTCCGTTGCGCGCAACCATCATCTTCAGCCACTGCTCTTCAGGCAACCCGAGTGAGGTTCGCATGGCCGATGTCTGTCCGACATTCAGCCGGCAAAGGTCTTTTTCGCAGCCGTACCACAACGAACCATCCGGTCCATAAAGCACACTCCAGACGAACCCGCCCTTCAGATCCAGCGGCTCGGCGACCCAATCGTCCGTTCCGCGTCGCTTCAGCAAAACGCCGTGGCTGCTCGATGCGGTGACGACTTCATCCGGCCTGATCGCGGTAAACGTGGTGCCCGTGGGGTGCGTGAACTCGTTCAGAGGGAAAGGAAGCCGCACTGCGGAAAATTTGCCGTCTTTACGCTCGAAGTAGACGCCCGCGCTGGTTCCTACCCAAAGTGTCCCATCGAGTCCAATAAAAACGTTGTCGATGATGCGGTCCGGAATGCCTTCTGCAGCGCCATAGCGCTGGAATTGACCGCCATCATAGCGATAGAGGCCATTCTGGGTACCCATCCAGAGGTATCCAATCCGGTCCTGCTGGATTGACGTGATATTGGGGTTGCCGAGTCCCTGGATATATTCGCGAAAGCTGTATCTCTGGGCCGACGAAGCCACGCAAATTCCGCAGAGCAGCGCGATCGCTACAGCCGTGCGCCACATTCTGCTGCTCGATTTGGGGTTCCAATTCGTCAAGGTCCCGTCTTTCTCGGCTCTTGGATTGGGAAGTCCGGGGACATTTATTCAGGGGGGAATGCATCAGCAATCAGCCCAGGGCCCAATTTGGATTATCACTTCAGAATTTCTCGTTTTTCAGTAACCCAAATATAGCCCGGAGGCCTCTTTGCGAATATGCCACTTTGGTCTAAGTTGTTGTGGGTCAAAGGTGCAAAGGTAATTCTAGATAGTTACCATTGTGCGGAAATGGGACGTCCATGCCTAACAGAATGATTCCACCAGTGATGTCTTTAATCGCACGCCAGCGCCGCCTCGGGGAACGCCGCCGCCTCACTCTCGAAGGTAATGTCCGCCGCAGGCTGGGAGGCAAAAAAAGCATTCACCTGCACCAGCACCTCTTCTCCGGTTTTAGCCTGGTAGATCGCCTTGCGCAGACGACCACCTCCCGTCACCCCATGGGTGAACCAGGTGGCAAACTGCTTCATCTTGCCGGCCGTTTCGCCCAGGCGGGCGTCGCGTGGCAGGTCCTTGGTGGCCTCAGCCTCAGCCAGCAGCATTTCAAAGTACGCCCGGATCATGTGGTGGCGATCCGCAAACGTCGGGTGGTCATAAGCTCCAGTGGCTGTGTATTGCGCGATCTGCCTGAAAATCCAGGGGTTCGCAGCCGCAGCCCGGCCGATCATCACCGCGTCACACCCCGTCTGTGCCACCATCGCGGCAGCATCTTCCGGCGTGCGAATGTCACCATTGCCAACCACCGGGATCCCGACCGCCTGCTTTACTGCGGCGATCCACTCCCACCGCGCCTGCCCGCTGTAGCCCTGTTCCCGTGTCCGCGCATGCAACGCCACGGCATTCAGCCCTTCACTCTCGGCCATCCGCGCCAATTCCACACACACAATCTGCGCATCATTCCAGCCCAGGCGGAACTTGACGGTGAAGGGAATCGTGACTGCTCGCCTGACCGTCCGGAAGATCTCGGCGATCTTCGGCAGGTCGCGCAGCAGTCCTGAACCGCCGTTGCAGCCCACCACGCGCTTGGCCGGGCAGCCGAGGTTCAGGTCAACCGTGTCGAATCCCGTATCCTCCACAATCCGCGCAGCTTCGGCCAGCGTCTCTGCATTCGATCCGAACAACTGGGCGCCAATCGGATGCTCGTCGTCGTAGAACGTCAGATACCGCCGGCGCTTCGACTCCCGCATCCGGGATAGACCATCCGCCGAAGTGAACTCCGTCATCAGCAGCCCGCACCCCGACTGCGCGTTCGTGACGGACTCTTCAACCGCCGCAAGCTCTGTTCCCTGATCCCTGATCCCGGTTCCCTGGTCCGTTGTAAATACGCTGGCATGCCGGATAAACCGCCGAAACACCGTGTCGGTAACACCAGCCATCGGCGCCAACACCGTCGCTGGCGCAACCACTACGGGCCCGATCCGCATCTCGGCCGGCACACGGACCCCCTCGGGCATCGCGTGCTCCCTGGGATTGTCCCAGTCCTTCTTAACAGTGAATCCCTTGCCGGCCATTTGGTTATTTTTCCTAAATCAACTCGGTAATTCAGCTACTTGGTAGAAAAACGGCTTGCCGCGAGAGTCCGGATCCCAGCCAGCCGCCATCGCTTCACGAATATGGCCCGCTACCTTTGCCGCTATGACTGTCGGTCGAGCCGGCTCGGTCCTGATCCAGCCGACCTTCCGCGCTACAACGGCCGGATACTCCAGAAAGAGCTCCCGCCGCGCCACGTCGACAACTCTTACATGAATTGAAATGCCCTTCCACCCGTCCGAGGCGAACTCCTGCTGTTCGCGGTGCAGTCGCCAAATCAGTGAGAATCCCTCGATCGTTACCGTCGCCTCAATTGACCGTTTGGCGCGTGGCATACCAGCTCACAATTCACTTTCAAGCCTGAAGGCAATAGTTGGGAACCGCAATAAAAGTTCTAACGCAACAGGGCCTCCGCCTTGGCGGAGGCCCGATCTCACAGCCGTCGCTCCATACCTACTTCGCCGGAGATGTCTCGGCAGCCTTGGCGTACTTACGGCGGAACCGCTCCACGCGCCCTGCCGTGTCAACCAGGCGCTGCTTGCCGGTGAAGAACGGGTGGCAGTTCGAGCAGATTTCCACGTGGATGTCGCCCTTGTGGGTCGACCGGGTCTCAAAGTTGTTTCCGCAGGCGCACATCACGCGCACCGCAGCATAGTTGGGATGAATCTTTTCCTTGGGCATCGCTAAAGACAGACCTTTCCTACAATCTTCCGTATCTATTGTATTGGGATTCACGAGCCAGAGCAAACGATTCAGGCCTTCGCCCGCGTTTCTTCCCATCCGCCCCTGCTTTCCATCCAGCTGCCCTTTCCGATACCGGCATATTGCATCCTCCTCCGCATTAACCAGTCACAAACGAAAGTGCCCCGTTTTTATCCTCAGGGCAGCCTTTCCCGCATAACGGTACATCTAAGCCCTCGTTGTTCCTTCCCTTGGGGGTATTACCTTGAAAAACTTGTGTTGTCCTGTCGTAGTGGCGGGTGCGGCGATGTTCGGCCTTTTC
>Ga0209004_1000027_pt1 | contig 38620 bp, 34 predicted proteins | sample TexAe_RefH0_M1_FD_187948 | JGI IMG/M metagenome (GOLD analysis project Ga0209004, IMG submission 187948) | Forest soil microbial communities from Davy Crockett National Forest, Groveton, Texas, USA - Texas A ecozone_RefH0_M1 (SPAdes) (version 2) | ecosystem: Environmental > Terrestrial > Soil >... | reverse complement strand
GTCTGGTCGATGTTCGTGAAATAGAAATTGCTGATCGCATGCAGTTCGTCGGCATTCCATTTATCGACGGGCGTGGCCGTGACTTCGGCGGCGTAGTCCTCAAAGGGCAGTCGCCGCACTTCGTCGGCCGCGAGGACGCGTCCATAAAGGCGAATGTCCTGGTAGCGCGTTTCGCGCAGGGGATTCGCATCGGGGGAGCGCCGACCAAGTTGCATGGGGGCTTGTGTGCGGATTGTGGAATGGGCAAGTGCGTCGGCCACCGTCTTCGTCTTCACCGGAGCCCCGTCAACGTAGATCGTTATGCCCGACGCTTTGCCTGATCCGTCATAGGTGAAGAAGATGTGCCGCCAGTGCCCGTCCACCGGAAGTGGATTGTCTGTGGAGACCTTGATTGCTACGAGCGTAGTGCTATCCTCCGGTTCTTTCGGAGGCTCGGGCTTTTTCTCTTTGGGCTTCTCTTCTTTTTTCTTGGGTTCCTTCTTCGCCTTCGGCTTGTTAGGCGCGAGATCCTCGGCCGTCAGATCGGCGGGGGTAGGGAACTGGAATACTTCTTTAGGGGGCTTTGCCGATGGCTTTTTCTCCTTGTCGTTATTGTGGAGCTTCAGGTCTTTGGGGCCCTGATTCACAAGCTCGACGCTGATGATCCCCTTCTCGGCTACCAGATCCCAACCCCGGTTGTGCTGCGTCGCATCCATCTTCGACAATAGCGAACCCGTTGCGTTACCGAGGTTGTAATTAGGAGCGGACCGCAGCATGAACCAGCCGCCCGAGGAGAATGCCTGATTCGATTCGTAATCGCCGGTTTGACCCAGGATGACGCGAGAGCTGATCTCCATGCGAAAATCGGGCCACAGCCAGGTGGTTTCGCCCCACTGCGGTTTCGACCCGCCGATGGGAAAGCTTACGGGCTGAGCGTGAGGCGCACTGTTCTTCAGCACGTCGCCGCCGCCTTCATTGAGGCGCAACCGCAGCACGAGTTTTTCCGTTGAGACCGGTTGCGGCAGGCTCTTGCGCGCAGAGAGCCAGCGCTCAATCAGCGTGTGCTCTTCGAGGTGGAGGCTGCGCAGTTTCTGGGCAAGCTCCGATCTTTCGGCCCACACGCGGTTGTATTCGCTTTCATTCTGCGTTTTGGGGATGCGCGCAACCGGCGCCCACACCGGCCTGTCGTCATTGAACGGCTTCTCGGCAAGGTTGTTGAAGAAGGCGCTCAGGCTGTAGAAGTCCTTCTGCGTAGTTGGATCGTACTTGTGATCGTGGCATACGGCGCAACCCACCGTCAGACCCATGAATGCGGCGCCGTAGGCTTCCGTCCGTTCGCGCGCAATGTTCACGCGCAGTTCCTCAGGTATCGTTCCTCCCTCGTTGCTGCTTACGCCCAGGCGCACGTACCCGCTGGCAATGAGCGGATCAAGATTCTTTGCCGGCAAAAGGTCGCCTGCAATCTGCTCCATTGCAAATTGATCGAAAGGCTTGTTAGCGTTGAATGAGCGGATGAGATAGTCGCGAAACGGCCAGATATCGCGGCTGTTGTCGTAATGCAGACCGTAGGTATCGGCGTAGCGCGCATAGTCGAGCCAATAGCGTGCTCGCTCTTCGCCAAAACCCGGCTTCGCCAGCAAGCGATCGACAAGATGTTCGTAAGCCTGTGGCGACGAGTCGTTTACGAAAGCACGTACTTCTGCGGGCGTCGGCAACAAACCCGTCAGGTCCAGCGTCACTCGCCGAATCAGCGTTTCCTTGTCGGCTTCGGGCGAAGGGTGCAAGCCTTCCTTCTTCAGGCGCGCGAGGATGAATGCATCGATCGGCGTCTTCACCTGTCCGTCGTTCGCGGCAAGCGTGGGTAGCGGGGGCCGGATCGGCTTGCTGAATGCCCAGTGCGGCCGATACTCCGCGCCTTGCTTTATCCAGGCCTTGAGCGTGGCAATGTCCGCGGCCTTCATTGGTTTTGCTTCGCCCTGCGGAGACTGCGGCATGAGGTAGTGCGCGTCTTTCGACTCGATGCGCTTGATCAGCTCGCTCTTTTCCGGATGGCCCGGCACAATGGCATCCGGATGGCCCGGCCGCTTTTTGAATGCCGATTCGCCAAGGTCCAGCCTCAGTCCTGCCTTGCGCATTTCGGGATCGGGCCCATGGCAACTGAAGCAATTGCTGGCCAGAATCGGCTGCACGTCCTGGTTGAAATCAATCTGCCGCGCGCTCTCCTGACCGCTCCCGCCCTCTTGCCGGCTGCGACAGCCGATGACGAACACTGCTCCTGCAAGGCACAGAGTGAGCGCCAAGGCAGCAGAAGCCGGTCTTAATCGAACTATCCTATTTGTATTGGCAGGGGATGGACAGATCGTCGCCAATTGGATCCACTCCTCGGATTCGCTTCAAAATGCCGAACCGCTCCTCCAAGGTCCATGATGTTACCACTCGCGCATGTCCTTTGGCATCAAGAACAAACTCAGCGAAGGCGCAGGCGTCGATATTACGCAGGATCCTTCTTTCCCGTCGTGGAGAAAGGATCAGGACAGCCATAACAGCGGCTGGCGCACAGGATGGTTGCGAATCACCTCAGGCACTTGGGGGTCGGGGTCGAGGCGCTTCCACAGATCGAGATATTGGCTGTTGCGATATGCCAGGCCGGCGAACAGCAGGCTGGGCTGTCGCACCGGAAGATCGTCAAAGTACTGAACGTCGCGACGATGCGGCCAGGATTGTTTGTTCGCGATGAACGGAGCCATGAAGCGAAAACACTTGGCGACGCCGCGTCCGTCGGGCAGCGCGTAATCCCAAAGAACGTCGGAGCCTTTCGACAGCACATGCGCGAGGACGCCAAGTGCATCGAGATTGAAGAGCGAGTATCCGTAGGGCTTGGTGCGCGCGAGTTCCAGCGGGAAGCTGCCGTCCGCTGCGACTTGCGTAGGGATGATGGTGTTCTTCAAGCGTTCGCGGAATTCTCCGATCGCGCTGCCATTGCCCGTCAGCAACGCGAACTCCGCTGCCTGCAAAAGCCAGCAGGAACCATGATTGTTCTTGGCATCTCGCTCTTTGCGCCCCGGATCGGACGTTTGCATCCAGTCGAGGTATTCTGCAAACCAATGTCTCGTGCCCTGCCAGTCGGACTCTGAAAGAACACCGCCATTGTGAAGAACGATCGCTGCCTGCGCCACTTCGACCAGGTGCAGCGTGTCGATGATGCCCCAACTGCGGCCAGTGCTGACGCCATGCACTGCCTGCGCGTATTGCAGGTTTGGATTCATGCGCGTCGCCGGCTCAATGAACCAGGCACGCAGATGAGCAACGGCATGATCGGCGAAGTCGTGGCGTTTCGTAAGCAGCCACGCTGCCGCAAGCGCCGGCACTTGAATACTCAACCGGATAAGCAGCAGGCGATGGGTGTTGAAGTTCGCCGGATCGGATTCACCATCGCGATTGACGTAGGGGCCATTGGGGTTTTTCGGATCGGGCCAGAAATAGTCCGCTTCAGAGAAGTAGTCGTGAAGACCGCCTGCGCTTTTTGGAGCAGGCGCTGACACAATGGTCTTCGCTGGTTCATGTAAATATCCTTCGGCAGCGCTGAGCACACGTGATCGCTCGAGAGTTTCTACGGTACTTAGAGGATGCTCGAGGATGTCCCTGGCAGCGCCAAAGCTCTTTCTGCGTGCGGCGAAGGCCATCGCGCTCAGTGAAAGAAATCCTCGGCGAGAGAGCTGGAGCATCGATGTTCCTCGTTTGCAGATCTTGAAAAGTTATTTGCCACTCATCAGAGAAAGTTCAGAACCTGCCAGCAGAAATGATCCGACCCCGTACACGTAACTGGACGAGGGATTGAATTTTCCAGGCTCTCCGCCGATGGGCTGAATGGAACCGAGCCTGCCATCTGCGTAGATATGGGAAAGCATTCCCCGCCAGGACTTCTTCACTACCGGCAGGTACTTCTTGCGATCGAGGAGTTTGTGGTGGATGCCCCATGCCAGGGCGTAGGTAAAGAATCCCGAGCCTGAGATCTCCGGGTTCGGATAGGAGCCTGGATCGAGCAGGCTGGCGCGCCACAAGCCGTCTGATGGCTGCAGGCTTGCAATCCGTTCCGCCATGTCCTTGAATTGTTTTTCGTACTTAGAGCGATCCGGATAATCCGCAGGCATGCGCTCCAGAACCAGGGCAAGCGCGGCAAGCACCCACCCGTTGCCGCGCGACCAGAAGACTTTCTGACCGTTGGCTTCGTGCGCGGTCAGAAAATGGTCGTCGCGAAAGTAGAGATGCTCGGACGGGTCGTAAAGCGCGCCGGAGGTGATCCACCACTCGCGATTCATGAAGTCCAGGTAACGACGATCTCCGGTGGCGACAGAGAGTTGCGCGAGAACCGGCGGCGCCATGTAGAGCGCGTCGCACCACCACCAGAGGTTCTTCTGCGGATCGTCGGGGCGGGCCAGCAGTTTGTTCATGCCGTCGCGCGTCGGAGCAATCTCGTCCGGCTTTCGATCATCGGCGTAGAGCGCGAGATAGGTAAGGCCGATTGCTTCGTCGTCGGCATGAGCGAAGCGCGGGCCGAATTCCCAGTGATTGTCGCGGGCCACCTGGAGAACGCGATCGTGATATCGTTTGTCGCCCGTGGTTTTCGACGCAGCGAGAAGGCCGTCGTAGAGCGCCGCAAATGTCCACTGGATGTTGTAGCGTCCTTCAGCGTGCTGCAACTGCCAATCGGCGACCTTCTTCATCGCTTTCAGAATGGCCGGCCGCTTCAGGTCCGGAGAAAGATCGTTGGCCAGCGGCCCCGGATTGTCGGGTTGGTCCCCGGCCGCTGCGCGTTCATCCATGACGGGGGGCGCGTTTTGAGCGAACGCCGAAAAATACGGCGAAATAACGATTGCCAGAAATGAGAAAGCAAAAAGCGATTTCTTCATGAGCCTCTCGTGATCTATCGCTAGCATGGTAGTGTAACGAGCCGGCCAACCACTCCGCATGGGACCGCTCGTCGCCTCCGTCCAGGTTCTTGTCTCGAAGGATTTGGCGGATTTGGAATCTGTGCCTGTGTCGGTCTTACATTACCAGCTAGCGAAAGAGTAACCTTCGGACGACGATTCCCGCTGTCTGCTGCATCTAATCCATCGTAGCTTTTCGCACCCCTGCCGATGAGGAGTTCCAAATGAGTTCCCGGGAATTGCCAGCTTCGCCCATCAATCGCCGCCAATTCACAGCCCTGTTAACCGCCATCGGACTTGCGTCACCGGCTTCGGTCTTCGGTCAGAGCAAGGTCGAAGAGCCTGAGACTCTTCAGCTTTCCCGCAATGCCTGGGTGCCAAACAACGATCGCCTACCGGTCCTGATTTACCACGGCGTTCTCAATATCTCCGGCCCCGATCCGGCCTCGAACTTCGAGCAGATTTTTGTGCACAATGGCTCGCCTCCGCAGTGGCGCAACGGAATCTACGACTTTCACCATTACCACTCGACTGCGCACGAAGTGCTGGGAATCGCAGGCGGCCAGGGGCGCGTGGTTCTTGGCGGACCCGGCGGCCATGAACTCACGGTAAGCGCGGGCGACATCCTTGTCCTGCCCACGGGGACAGGGCATTGCCGACTCCAAAACTCTTCGGACTTCCTGGTGGTCGGCGCGTATCCTCCTCGTCAATCGTGGGATATATGCCGCAGCGCGCCGTCGCAATCCGCAAGCGAGCGCATGCGCACCCTGCCGTTCCCCATCTCCGATCCGCTCACCGGGTCGACAGGGCCGCTGACCAAACTGTGGCAGCCTCCTGCGCCCGAACCTGCGGCATGACATCGGGTGTGCAAGCTAGTTAATCTGTACTTCATATGCCGGAGCGGAACCCTGGCAACGTCATTCATTGGTTGTTCGACTCCCGCGATGGCGCTCCGAGTCGTCTGGTGCCGCGCTGGATCTTTTTGCGTGCGCTGGCCCTCATCTACTTTTCTGCTTTCTACTCCCTACTGTTCCAGATCAAAGGGCTGATCGGTCCCCGGGGCATTCTCCCCGTGCACGACTATCTCGCCGCAGTGGCCCAGCAGTATCCATCCACCAGGCTCTGGATTGCGCCAACGTTGTTCTGGATCTCTTCGAGTTCGGGCGCGCTGATGCTTGTGACATGGATTGGGCTGGCGGCTTCGCTCGGCGCGCTTGTGAACCTGTGGCCGCGGCTCAGCTTCCTCATTTGCTTCGTTTGTTTTCTCTCGTTTGTGTCCGCTGCAAATGAGTTTTCAAATTACCAGTCCGATGGAATGCTGCTCGAAGCTGGATTCATCGCCCTCTTTTTCGTGCCGCGTGGTTTGATGCCCGGATTAGGCGCCGCATCTCCTCCGTCGCGTGCCAGCTTGTTTCTGTTGCAGTGGGAGTGGTTCCGCATCTATTTCGAATCGGGCATGGTCAAGCTGGTCAGCGGCGACCGCCAGTGGCGCACCCTCACGGCAATGGACGAATACTACCAGAACGGACCGCTGCCCACCTGGATCGGCTGGTACGTCGAGCATCTTCCCCATTGGTTCCACGCCGCCAGTGCAGCCGGCACGCTGCTGCTGGAACTTGCGCTGGTGTGGATGCTTTTTCTCCCCCGCCGCGTACGCATGGTTTGTTTCTTCATCGCGACACCGTGGCAGATCGTCGTGATTCTCACCGCCAACTATACGTTTCTGAATTACCTCGTACTCTCGCTGGGCTTCCTGCTGTTGGACGACAAATTTCTCCTGCCGCTGATACCGGCGCGATTCCGGACATTGGTGGCTGCAGCAGATGTAAGCATGAAGGCGAACGAACAACCGCAACAGCCAGAATCGGCCGATGACGAAATTGAGCCGGCCCCCGAGCGTCCAGTGCAGGGCCGAGTTTCGCGTTCCCTCAGCGGACATCTCAGCGCCATCCGTCTCGCCATCACCGCCGTCATGCTCACATGGATCTTCTACGACACCACGGTGGAGATGATCGGCATTCCTTTTCGTAACCAGCCGTTGCCCGCCATGCCAATCGCCGCTCTCGAACCGTTTCGCATCGCCAATCAATACGGATTGTTTGCGGTGATGACCAACGGCCGGTATGAAATCGAATTTCAGGGCTCGAACGACGGGCAGAACTGGACGCCATATCCCTTCCGCAACAAGCCACAGGCACTCAATGAGGCACCGCGCATCTACGCGCCATATCAGCCGCGCTTCGACTGGAACCTCTGGTTCGCATCCCTCGGAGACTGGCGCCAGGACGACCTCGTGCCGCTTACCGAGCAGCGTCTGCTCGAGAACGACAAGGATGTACTGGCTCTTTTCCGCAGTAGCCCGTTTCCTCAATCGCCTCCGCGTTACGTACGCGCTGTTCTCTGGCAGTATTGGTTCACCACCCGCGAAGAAAAGCGCGCTTCGGGAAACTGGTGGCGCCGCCAGTATCTTGGGATGTACGCGCCGGAACTGACCCGGACGCCTGACGGCAAGACCGCCGTCATTCAATGGCCCGACGAACTCCCCGTGCATGACTGATCTGGGACAATGAGAAGATGAAGCGCGCATACGTCATCGGCTCCGGTCCCAACGGACTCTCCGCGGCCATCGTACTGGCGCAGGCCGGTCTCGACGTAGACGTCTTCGAGGCAGAGTCCGTGCCGGGTGGTGGAGCGCGCACACTGCCGTTAACGCTGCCAGGATTTCTGCACGATTGGGGATCGGCGGTACATCCCCTGGCTGCGGGCTCGCCGTTCTTCGCGACCCTTCCGTTGGGCAAGTATTCGCTGGGCTGGATTCACGGCGATGCACCGCTGGCACATCCTCTTGACGACGGAACCGCGGTGATGCTCGAGCACGATCTCGCCGATCAGGGCCGGCAATTCGGCTCCGATGCAAAGGCATGGCGAAATCTTGTGACGCCGCTGATCGATCAATGGGACCAGTTTGCACTGGAGGCTTTTGGGCCGGTCGTTCACATCCCGCAGCATCCCTTCCTCATGGCGCGTTTCGGCTTTACAGCTTTTCAATCGGCCCGCCGCGTCGCCATGCATCACTTCACGCAGACGCGCACCCGCGCGTTGTTTGCCGGGCTTGCCGCGCACTCTCTTCTCAGCTTCGACGAGATGTTGAGCTCAGCCGCTGCCTTGGTGTTTGGGGCCGTGGCGCACAAGTTCGGATGGCCCATTCCCCACGGAGGCTCTCAAAGCATCACCAGCGCGCTTATTGGACATCTGCAAAGCGTAGGCGGCAAACTCCACACCTCGCGCCGCATCGATGCGCGGGCATTTCGCGAATGGAACGATTCGAAATCGCTAACGCTGTTTGATACTTCGCCGCGACAGCTTGCAGCCATCGCCGGCGATAGCCTTACACCTGGTTTCCGCAATCTGATGGAGCGCTTCAAACCCGGGCCGGGCGTCTTCAAAATTGACTACGCGCTGTCCCAGCCGGTGCCATGGCGGGCAGCGGAGTGCCGGCGCGCGATCACGGTTCATCTTGGCGGCACGTTTGAAGAGATTGCAGAATCGGAGCGTGCAGTGACGCAGGGGCAACATCCAGAGCAGCCCTTTGTGCTTACGGCACAGCCATCACTGTTTGACCCTACTCGCGCACCCCGGGGCCAGCACACATTCTGGGCTTATTGCCATGTGCCGAACGGTTCCACCGTCGACATGACGGATCGACTTGAAGCACAGATAGAGCGCTTCGCACCAGGCTTTCGCGACTGCATTCTGGCCCGGCATGTGTCGACTCCGGCCACCCTGGAACAGATGAATGCAAACCTGCTCGGTGGCGACATCAGCGGCGGAGCCATGACAATGCGCCAGTTCCTGCTGCGCCCAACTGCTCTGACCTATGAGACCAGCGCGCCAAATCTCTTCCTGTGTTCTTCCTCCACGCCACCGGGTGGCGGAGTTCACGGAATGTGCGGGTTTCGCGCTGCAAAGGTTGCCCTCCGTCGATCACGATTTAGCCAATGAACTCGCGATTGTCTGCGCCGTTACGTTGGATGCAGGCATGCACGTATAGAATGACCTTTCGGGTCACGCAGGCAAATTGATCGGGACGCAACGGATGAATGAGCCAACTAACAGCAAAAAGAGCAAACAGCCAAAGCAGCCGGTAAGCCTCAAACAGCTCGCAGCTCACCTTGGCTTGGATCCTGCGACGGTTTCCGTCGTTCTTAACGACGTGCCCGGCCGGTCGATTCCGCAGCGAACCCGCGATCGCATCAAGGCTGCTGCGCGCGAGTTGAATTATCATCCCAACCTGCTGGCCCGTTCTCTTCGCAGCCGCCAATCGAAGACAATCGGCATCCTCGTACCGGAACTGGGCGATGGATACCACACGCAGGTAATGAGCGGAATCGGCGACTATCTCATCCAGGCAGGATACTTCTACTTCACCGCGCACCATCGCCATAAGCCGGAACTGGTCGAGGAATACACCCGGATGTTCATCGGCCGCGGCGCCCAGGGCATCATCGCCGTTGATACGCTCTTCGATCATTCTGTTTCTATTCCCGTCGTCGCCGTTGCCGGTCATCGCCGCATCAAGGGCATCACCAACATTGCCCTCGATCACCACCGCGCCGCGGAATTGACGCTTATGCATCTGCACTCCCTGGGACACCGCAATATTGCCTTCATGCGCGGGCAGCCGTTCAGTTCCGATTCCGATGTGCGCTGGAAGGGGCTTCAATCGGTTGCGGAGAAGCTGGGAATTGCAATATGTCCTGAACTGACAATCACGCTCGATCGAGACATATCGTCGCCGGAACTCGGCTATCCGGTCGTGCAGCAACTTCTTGCGACTGCCAAGCCGTTTACGGCGCTCGTGGCCTTTAACGATATCTCCGCAATCGGCGCGATCCGCGCTTTGCAGGATGCCAATCTGCGCGTTCCCGCAGATGTGTCGGTCATCGGCTTCGATGACATCAAAGCCGCAGGATTTACGCTGCCAAGGCTCACCACCATACATCAGCCTCTCGAGGAATTCGGCAGAATCGCCGGTGAACATCTGCTCGGTCGGATTCAGGGCGCGCTCGAATCGCGGCAGGAAATCGCTGTGCAGCCGAAACTGATTGCCCGTGAATCGACGGGCCCGGCCCGCAACTAGACATCTTTCGCGCCCGGACACACTTTCCTGCGCAAACAAATGCGCCCAAAGATACGAGTTCCGGCTCTCTTTTCTGCGCAACGCCCTTGATCTCCACTTCGTCGATCTGGAATTCCCCGGCTTCTTAACCGTTCCTCGGCAGCCCCCGGTCGCATCTAAGCTGCCAGACCGCAAATCAAGAGCTGTCTGTAGAATGAATACATCGATTCAAGGAACCTCGTACGAGGGCAGAAAGCATCCATGCGCCGTGTCGCGCTAATCTACAACCCTGCTTCAGGACAGCACTCCGGCCGCCGCGCCTCCTACATTCAGAGCGCGCTTGCCGTTCTTCGCAAAGCCGGAATTGAAGCCGAAGCTCTCGAAACGCACGCACCCGGCAGCGCCAAGTCGCTGGCCCTCGCGGCGGTGCGCCAGGGTTACGACGCAGTACTGGCCTGTGGCGGCGACGGCACGGTGCACGAAGCGCTTCAGTCGCTCGTTGGCACCAAGGTTGCGCTGGGGGTGGTGCCGCTGGGCACAGCCAATGCCCTGGCGCAGAACCTTGGGCTGGGAACCAACCCGGTAAAGGCCGTGCGTGCTCTCCTCAACGCGAATCCGGTAGAGGTTCCGGTCGGCCGCATCTTCTTTCAGGAGAAAAACGGCGCACAGGGTTGGCGTTACTTCACCGTTGCAGCCGGCATCGGTGCGGACGCGCTCCTTATGTCGAGCATGGACCCCGCGCTTAAGCGGCGATTCGGATACGCGCTCTACATGATTGAAGCCTTCAAGATATGGGTTTCTCATGCGTTTCCGCTCTTCGACGCATCGTTTTCCATCAACGGCAATGGTGAGCCACGTGTCGAGCAGGTCTCGCAACTCCTCGCCATACGCATTCGTTCCTTCGGCGGAGCGCTGGGGGTGTTCGCTCCAGGCGCCACGCTGCATAAGAAGGACCTCAGCCTTGTTGCCTTCAAAACCCGCAGCCGGATGCAATATCTTCGCTTTCTCGTGGCCACGCTCATGGGTCGCCAGACCTTCTCGCGCTCAATCGAACTGCTGGATGCAGATGCAGTCGAATGCCGTGCCACCAACGGATCGCGTGCCAACGTGTTTGTTGAAGCAGACGGTGAGGTCCTGGGACTGCTCCCAGCCCGCATTGAGGTCGCACGCGAAACACTGATGCTGCTCGTTCCCCCGCACGCAGAGCCGTAGCCTTCGCCGTCGTTGAAGAAATGCCCCACCTCGCCGAATGTTTTCGTAACAAGGGTGGAGAGCACCGACATCGTATCCGTTTGCATCCCCGCTCCCCCTCCTGCAATCATCGCTGCGACACGTTTTTATTTGAGGCATCAACATGAAAATATCCGCACTCATTCTCTGCGCCACGATCGCGGCATCCGCCGTTTTGGCCGGCGCACAAAAAACTGCATGGCAGCCCGCGCCCGGCCACGTGACCCTGCCGCTATGGCCCAACGGAGCACCCGACGCAACCGCAAACCCACTGCCCGAAGTCGATACCACCAAGCCCACCGACAACCTCATCGCCGGTCGCCCGCTCGTTCGTCTCGGCAATGTTTCCATCCCGACGCTCACCGTCTACGCACCTAAGAGCACTGCAACGCGACCTGCGGTGGTTGTCTTTCCCGGTGGCGGATACCAGATTCTTGCCATCGATCTTGAAGGCACTGAGGTCTGCGACTGGCTCAACTCCATCAATGTGACCTGCGTGCTGGTCAAGTACCGCGTTCCCAATACCGGCCCGTATCCAAAGTCTCCGGCCGCCTTGCAGGATGCGCAACGCGCGCTCGGCATGGTTCGCCAACACGCGGCCGAGTGGCACATTGATCCAAGCCGCGTCGGCGTTCTCGGCTTCTCTGCAGGCGCCCATCTCGCCGCCGCACTCAGCACGCACTTTGATAAGCGCCTGTACGATCCCGTCGATGCCGCCGATCAGCTAAGTTGCCGTCCTGACTTTGCATTCATCATTTACCCCGGCTACCTCGCCAACGCCGCTCAAAACATGGCCCCGAATGCAGACGTCAACCCCACTGCACAAACGCCGCCGACCTTCATCGTGCAGGCTGAAGATGACCCCGTTCACGTTGAAAATGCAACCGTCTACTTTCTGCAGTTGAAGGCCGCCAAGGTCCCTGCCGAACTGCACATCTATGCCGAAGGCGGACACGGATATGGGCTTCGACGCACGGATCTGCCGGTGACTACCTGGCCGGATACGGCGAAGACCTGGCTCCAAACCATCAAGGTGCTCCCGAACGGACTCCCCGGCGGAAAATTCAGTTCACAGCCGGTAGGGAATTAGGATCAACGCCATGCTCTTCTGCGTTCTCACCGTTTCCGATCGTTGCTCGCAGGGCCTGATGACAGACACCGCAGGCCCGGCGGTTGTCGAGTTATTGCGCCAGCACTGGCCGGCCGCAAAGGTTCAAACCGCCCTCATTTCCGACGATGAAGAGAAGATCGCCTTGCAACTCAAGGAATGGTGCGCACAGGGCGCAGCGCTGATCCTGACTGCGGGCGGCACCGGCATGAGCCCGCGCGATCGAACTCCTGAGGCCACGCTTCGCGTCCTCGATCGTCTGGCTTCTGGATTGAGCGAAGCCATGCGCGCTCGCGGCGCCGAGAGCAATCCCTTTTCATGGCTTTCGCGTGGCGTTGCCGGGTTGCGGGGGCCGACGTTGATCGTCAACCTGCCCGGCAGCAAACGCGGCGCCGAAGAAAGCCTTGTCTCCATCCTTGTCCTCCTGCGCCACGCGCTACAAGTAGCGGGCGGTGGACAAAGCCATCCTTAGCACGGCTTGTTGAGTTTTGCCGTCCAATCTGGAAACGTTTGCCCGAATTTCATCGGAATCTCCGATCGGTGGCGCAAAAGCAGTTTTGCAGCATCCTCAATGTTTACATATATTCAATGACTTAGCGTTTAAACTGAGGCGCAATTCTTTTTCGGTAACACATTGGAAAATGCTTTAAAATCGGTTCATTCATGGGTGGCCCAAGAAAGAACCCGAACCGGCTTCGCGCGGCCAGCGCAAGTATTCGCGATGTGGCCCAGCGCGCCGGCGTCTCCATTGCCACAGTTTCCCGCACCGTAAACGGTATCTCTACCGTCGCTCCAGAACTGGCTGAGCGCGTGTGGGGCGCCGTCCGTGAAGTTGGCTACGTTCCTAACACGCAGGCTCGTGCGCTCGTCTCCGGCCGCAGCCATATGCTCGGCCTCGTGGTCTCGGAGATCACCAATCCGTTTTTCCCCGAACTGGTGCAGGAGTTTCAGAATCTCGCCGTCGAGCAGGGCTACGAGGTCTTCATCGGCTCCACAAATTACGAAACCGCACGCACCGAGGCGCTAATCCGCCGCATGCTGCAACGCACCGTCGACGGTGTGGCCGTCATGACATTCGGCATCGAAGAGGGGCTGATCCAGAAGCTCGTCGATCGCGCTTTCCCGCTGGTGTTCGTGGATGCCGGGCCCGACCTCCCGAATATTCGCATCCTCAAAGTGGACTACGGAGAGGGAATTCGCCAGGCCGTGCAGCATCTGGCCGCGCTTGGCCATCGCCAGATTGCCTTCATCAGCGGCCCTCTGCAAATACGCTCCGCCGTCGCGCGACGCGATGCCTTCTTGAAATCCATGGCTGAGCTGGGCCTCACCGTTCCAGCCGAGCACCTCGTCGAAGGCACACACACCATGGAAGGCGGCATCAAGGCCGCCGAAAACCTGCTTTCGCTTGCCGTGCTTCCGACCGCCATCATGTGCTCAAACGACATGACTGCGATTGGCGCGTTGCACGGCCTGCATCGCACTACGCACCCGGTACCAGTCGACGTCTCTGTCGTCGGATTCGATGATATTCATCTCGCGCAATTCATGTTGCCGCCGCTCACAACCATCCAGATGTCGTGCAAACAGCTTGCCACGGCCGCCGTGCAGGCTCTGCGCGCGGGCATCGAGTCAAATCATCCCCAGGCGCAGCAAATGGAGTGGAATATTCCCACACAACTCGTTGTGCGCCAGTCCACTTCGTTCCCACGTGGCAGCCTGCCCGCTCTCGCCAGAACGAAGCCATCGGCACGCCGCAGCGTCTTCAAGCCGTAACCTTCATTTTTTCCTTCCGATCGAGTCATTTCCGGCTTGTTGTAACTTGTTGCGACCAGAAGGAATCTAATAGGTGCTGTGGAGCGTTACCCCTTTGAGGTCAACCATGCTGATTCGTAAACCCTCCGACATCGCTTCGTCGGAGATCACGTCCCAGGAGAGTTACAAACAATTCTTCAGCCGGCGCCGTTTCCTGCGCAATGCCATCGCGGGCACAGCAGCGGCGGGTGCCGCCATCGCCGGCGCTGACCGTCTTGCCGACATCTTCTCGCCTCGCACCGGCGCCTTGGCCGATACCAAGTTGCAGACCGTGAAAAGCCCGCTGTCTACGACCGGCGAACAACTCACCAGCCTGCAGGACATCACGCACTACAACAACTACTACGAGTTCGGCGTTGACAAGGACCAGCCTGCCAAAAATGCCGGCGTGCTTCCTACGCGTCCCTGGACCGTGAAGGTCGACGGCAAGGTTAAAGAGCCGAAGACCTTCGACATCGAGGCTCTGCTTAAACTGCGTCCTCTCGAGGATCGCGTGTATCGTCATCGCTGCGTCGAAGCATGGAGCATGGTCATTCCGTGGATCGGCTACTCGCTCTCAGAGTTCATCAATCAGTGCGATCCGCTGCCCAGCGCGAAGTACGTGCAGTTCCTCTCTTACTACGACAAGCACGTGGAGAAGTGGGCGTCTGAGTCCACCATCTTCTGGCCTTATACCGAAGGCCTGCGCATGGATGAAGCCATGAACCCCCTCACGCTGCTTACTTTCGGCCTCTACGGCGATGTGCTGCCCAACCAGGATGGTGCGCCCATCCGCATTGTGGTGCCATGGAAGTACGGCTTCAAATCGGCGAAGTCCATCGTCACGGTTCGCTTTCTCGACAAGGTACCGCCGACCACGTGGAACGAGCAGGCGCCAAATGAATACGGCTTCTATTCCAACGTCAATCCAAACCACGATCACCCGCGCTGGAGTCAGAAAACCGAACGCCGCATCGGCCAGCCGTTCTACGCCCAGCGCCGCACCACCCTCATGTTCAATGGCTATGGCGAACAAGTGGCTTCTCTCTACAACGGTATGGACTTAAACAAATACTTCTAGCGGAAGGAGCCTCGCTACGCGCGTTAGCGGCGTTAGAAATATGCTTTTGCAAACATCGCTAAGTCTGCCAACTCTGCGATGCACCGCTAACTCGCTGACTTGCTAATTCCGCACAGCGGAAGCTGACTTGCTGAATTACAAATATGAATCACCCATGAATCGCAAAACCCTCATCACGCTCAAGACGCTGACGTGGATCGCCTGCCTCTCGCCGTTCGCCCTGTTGGTCTACGAATCCGTGACCAACACGCTCGGTCCCGATCCCACCTCGACCATTACGCTGACCACAGGCTATAACGCGCTGCTGATGCTGATTCTTTCGCTGGCGATTACGCCGCTGCGTCTGCTGTCACCACGTCTGTCGTGGCTCATCAAGTTCCGTCGCCTGCTCGGGCTATTCGCGTTTTTCTACGCGTCGCTGCATCTGGCAACATACATCGCGCTCTACATGAACTTCGACCTCAGCGTCTTCAAAACTGACATCACCAAGCGCCGCTTCATCATCGCCGGCTTCCTCACGTACGCGCTCCTCGTCCCCCTGGCTGCAACCTCCACGCTATGGGCCATTCGCAAACTCGGCGGCAAGCGCTGGAACCGCCTGCACAAGCTAGTCTACTTCGCTGCGATTTGCGGAATCATTCACTACTGGTGGCAGGTCAAGCCCGGCGTCCTGAGCCCATTGAATCTCACCATCACTCTGTTCGTGCTGCTGGCCGCGCGGCCGGTGCTGGCATGGGTGAAGTCCCGCAAGGCTCGTCCGGCAACGGTTCGCACTTTCTAGCTATTGAGGCGTCGCAGGTTGACCTGATGTCTGCGTCTCCGCATCGCCAGCCGGATGTTCATTGGCCGGTGGCGGGTCCGGAACCGAAATGCTGACTCCGTCGAGGTCCCCTTTCACAAGAAGCGGAATTTCGGCGCCTTGTTTCTCCTGCCCTGGCATCGAGATATTCACGGGCATATTAAAAGCGAAGCCCATATCTTCATTCTCGTCGGAATCCGCATCGAATTTTGGCAGCGAAGATGCGCTGGCTGCGGCGGCAAGAATGAAGTTGCCTTCCGGAACATAGCGAAACTCGAATTCTCCATCTCGCGCGAAAGTCGATCGGGCAAGTTCCCGCGTGTCTGCATAAAGAAGCTCCAGGACGGCGGTTGGCGGAGGCGCACCTGTACTCTTCAAAACCGCCTCACCTTTCACCGTGTGCAGCGTATTCAAAGGGATGGTGATGTCGGCGCTGTGCGATTTCTCGCCCGCCTCAATATGAATCACCCTGGCTTTGCTTCCGCGTAATGTGTCGCCGTAATACACCACCAAAGCGCCGACGGTCGATGCAACCAGCAGCGTGATTGGGTCTTCTGACTGCATGGTGGACACCGCTGGAAGGCTGACGGCGACTCGATAATCGCCCGGAGGAACTCCAAGAATGCGGAATCTTCCGTGATCGTCGGTCGCCTGGAGAGATTCGTGCGTGACACCCGGAAAGGGAAATGGCATATCACCGCTTGGGGTCGTCGCGTCGTACTTCGGCTGCAGCATCATCTTTAAGCCAATCGCGGGGCTCCCATCGTCATAGAGGACTGTACCGTCGATTTCGGGACCACGTTCCGCGCGCAAGGCCAGATCAGCGGTCTGATTCGCCACCACTTTAACGGTTGTCATGCGCGAAGTGATCTCTTTACGCATTTCTGCGCCCTTTGAGGTCATGCGATTTTGCATCAGTTCCGATCGCAAATCGACGTAGCCCGGCAACTGCACCGAGATGAAGTACACTCCCTCGGCCACATGTGGAAAGACGAATCGTCCGTCAAGATCGGTTGTGGCTTGCGCGGTGCTTGCGATGGCGTTATCTGACTCGCCCTGCGTGTACGCATCGAGAAAAACGGTGGCAAGCCGGGCCGGCAGATTGGTATCTGCGCAGTAGACAGTTCCCGCGACAGCACCGGTTGGCCCCTTCGGCTTCGGTCGCGCGCTCATGCTGTGTGAAATAGCCTGGGCCGTCGAGAATCCAGTCGCAACGATGCAAGCAAACATGACTCCGAAAAGCCATAGTCTGCGCATGATCAGTCGACTCCAATTTCAAGTCCCTGCGCGAAATTGAGCATCGTCTGCGCCACCGGGCTCCAGTTTTTCCGGTGCAGCGGCGTCGGCCCCAGTCGGTCAAGCGCTGCCATGTGCTCACGCGAGCAGTATCCCTTGTGCTTCGCCAGCCCGTATCCCGGATAGACCGCGTCCAACTCGACAAGCATCCGGTCGCGGTGCACCTTGGCCAGCACGCTCGCCGCCGCAATCGAGTAGCTGGTTCCATCGCCATGAATTACGGATTGCTGCGGACACGCCCAGTCGATGATGTCGCACCCATCGATCAGAAGGTAGTCAGGTGGAATCGCAAGCTGCTCGACGGCGGTGCGCATCGCCAGCAGAGAAGCCCTGCGGATATTGATGCGGTCGATCGTTTCCACATCAATCGCTGCGACGGCAAACGCCAGCGCTTTGGCGCGAATCACCACGTCGAGCTCGTTGCGTTTGTTCTCGCAGAGTTGCTTTGAATCATTCAGCCCCGTGAGCCGGCAACCAAGCGGGAGAATCACCGCTGCTGCTACCACCGGCCCGAACATCGGTCCGCGTCCCACCTCGTCGCATCCACCAATCTGCAGAAAGCCGCACTTCGCCGCAGCCTTCTCCAGCTTCCATCCGCACGCGGGTGAACTCGCCATCCCCTCAGTATAAGAACGATCCGCCCTGGTCAGCCGGTAGATGCCTGCGGAAAACCGGTCCCGTATTCGTTGCGTCAATCAATCGACGCATCTCAAAGAGTGCATCCAACCGATAGGAGGACCAATGAGCGAAAAGCTGAAGCGCACGCATACGCAGCCCGGCGGATTTGAAGAGAAGCACCCGCCACTCGACGATGGCGTAGTGAACGATTCGTTCGGAACGGTGGACATTGCCGATTCGACGGGATTGGACGAAGCCAAGGAGACCGGCGACGCCAAGCGCCTGAACAAAGATACGCACGAAGACTGATGGAAATCGTCTCAACTCGCCTTCACGCGCGGACACCCACTCTCCGGACAAACGAAAACCCCGACCGAAGCCGGGGTTTTTGGTTCTGGAAAGGGAAGCCTGTTAGGCCTTGGCGGTGGCGCGATCCACTTCCTTGAGACGGGCGGCTTTGCCGCGTAGTCCGCGAATGTAGAACAGCTTTGAGCGCCGCACCTTGTAGCTGCGAACCTTCTCCACCTTGTCGACAACCTTGGAATTGAACGGGAAGATGCGTTCCACGCCCTGTCCAAAGCTCATCTTGCGGACGGTAAAGGTGCCCTGCGGTCCCTTGTTGATGGCGATCACGAGGCCTTCAAAGGCCTGCAAACGTTCCTTATCGCCTTCTTTAATCTTGACTTGCACGCGAACCTGGTCGCCGGGCACAAAGGTAGGGAGATCGGTGCGCTTCAGCTTGTCGGCCAAGCGCTGCATTACTGGATGGATAGACATAGCTTCTTCCTGCTGATGGACTCAGAACCTTGATTTTAACAGACAAACGGCCCAAAAGCCTAATCAGTGCCGCAGCCGGGGCAAGGTGAACCGGAGCGTCAGGCGGATCGTCTCCATCGCCAGTCCGATGCAAGCGTAAATCGCGGCGTTGATCACCGTGGACCCGTACCACGTGATGGCGTGATGGCGCCCCAGCAACGCCACCGGGGCGGTAACCGGCAATAACGGCGTGTAGCCGAGGTAATGCAAGACGGCCCCTTGGCTCGGATATTGCCCATTACTCGGGCCGAGAATGTAGAAAACGGCGGCCCAGATCAACGCAACTGCGCACCCACATAGTGCCCAGATTCCAAGTCTCTGCAACAAGTGCACCTCCCGGCTGCCTGCCGTTCCAGCGCTGACTGAGTCTAGCACTGCTCTTGTTTTGCGATCACTTTTCCTAGCTTGCGCTATATTTGCGGCATGGACGACAAACGCGAACTTCTCCGCCACACCGTCGCCGCGCTCGGTTATCGCGCCACCCGGGCCATTGACGGCGCGCCCGACACCTTCGCCACCTTCGATGGCTGTGGCCGCCAGCCCATCCAGATCCTCGCCCACATGGGCGACCTCTTTGACTGGGCGCTCAGCACGGTGCAGGGAAGTGAGCGCTGGCACAACTCCACGCCCCTTGCGTGGTCCGGGGAAAAAGCCCGCTTCTTCGCAGCGCTCAAGGCATTTGACGACTATCTCGCGTCGGACCAACCGCTCCACGCCGCTCCAGAGCCGCTCTTTCAAGGTCCCATCGCAGACGCGCTCAGCCACGTCGGCCAGATCGCGATGATGCGCAGGTTAGCCGGCTCGCCAACATGTGGGGAAAACTTCTTCGTGGCTAAAATCGCTGTTGGCCAGACCGGCCCCGGGCAGCCGCCTGCAGTGCAGTTGTTCCGCTAGCCATCGAAGCATTCAAGTCAATCATCGAACGAACGGAAAATAGGCCGGAGTCGTCGCCTTGTACCGCGCGAATTCCTCTCCAAATCGCGCCGCCAGCAACTTCTCTTCCGCGCGTACGCGAATCTCGGTTCCAATGACAAAAAAAACCACGCCGGCAACCAGCAGGGGCCACCAGGTCTTCGCCAATCCCGTCGCCAGCAACATGCCCAGCATCGACGCATAGATCGGATTCCTTAACCAACGGTAGGGTCCTGTCGTGATCAACGTGTGATCCTCACTCAGGGCCGCTTCAAACCGCCATTGCTTGTCCAGGTGACGCGCCGCCATCCAGACCAGCACTACCGATGGCGGGCCCAGGACCATTGAAGCAATCAGCGACGCGGCAGACTTTTCATATCCCACCGGCCGCACAAATGCCCATATGCACGCGAAGCCCAGCATCACCATGAAAATTCCCCAACGCGATGCAGGAGCACGCCCTACCTTCTTCGCACCCGCTGCGCGTTTCTGCGGCTTTACAAACGCGAGCGACCACGCGATCCAGCAAACGCCAAGTTCGACCCCCGCAGCAATTTGCAGATTGTTCACGATGCTCACACTCCGTCTTCTCTGCGAATCGCTTCAAGCAGGCGCCTGTCGTCGTCGCTCAACGCCGCACCTTTCAGCAGGTCCGGCCGGTTTTTGAGCGTCTTGCGCAGCTGTTGCTCGCGCCGCCATTTCCGAATTTGCAGATGGTCGCCGTTCATCAACACCTGCGGTGCGGCCAATCCCCTGTAGACTGCGGGCCGGGTGAAATGCGGATAATCGAGCAACCCGCCTGCGCCATGCTGCGATCGAGGCACGCCCTCTTCGTCGCTGCTGATCTCCGCATCAGCCACGCCAAAACTTTCAAATTCTCCCGAAGCCTCATTGCCCAGCACGCCCGGCACCAACCTCATTACCGTGTCGACAACCACAGCCGCGGCCAGTTCACCGCCGCTCAATACGTAGTCGCCGATCGAAAGCTCCATATCGCAGAAGAGTTCGTTGATGCGCTCGTCTACACCCTCGTAGCGTCCGCAAATCAACACCACGCGTTCCAGCTTCGCCAACTCCCGCGCCACCGCCTGCGTAAACGGCCGTCCCTGCGCCGACAGCAAAATTACGCGCGTTTCAACACTCTCGAGCGTGTCATCCTGAGCGGAGCGAAGGACCTGCTTTTGACTTGGCTCGCTCTTCGTCCCGATCCCCAGCGACTCCAGCGCCTCCGCCAGCGGCTCAGGCTTCAGCACCATGCCCTCGCCGCCGCCAAATGGACGATCGTCCACGGTGCGATGCCGGTCATGCGTAAAGGCGCGCAGATCGTGCACGCCAATGCCGACAAGCCCCTCGGCCTGCGCCCGCCGCACAATCCCGTGTTCGAAGATGCCGGTGAAGAATCCCGGAAATATCGTGATGATCTCAAACCGCATAGGTGTCACTCCCGATGATAAGGGCAGCCCCTGCGCCAGTGGCTTGAACATTGCTAACTCCGCTAACAGTGCGCAGCGCCGCGAACAGCGTCGCGCCGCCATTTGTGCTCTAATGTTGCGCAACGATCATGTCCGACTACGAATCGTTCCTAAACCGCTGGCAATCAGCCGGCGCTCTCGATGCGGAGACCGCAGCCCGCATCCGCGCTTTCGAAGCAGCCAGCGCGGGCGCTTCAACTCTCCAGCAGGAAAAGCCAGCCGACCGTACGGAGATCGGGGTCGCTGGGGTTGCATGGCAAGGCCGCGTCGCCCTCATTCTCGGCGGCATCCTGCTGGCCAGCGGCATCGTCCTCTTCGTCTCAGCCCACTGGGACCAGCTTGCCCCCGGCATGCGCTACCTGCTGGTGATGGCGATGGTTACCATCTTTCACCTCGGCGGGGCCGTCGCCCGCGAGAAGTACAAGGTCACTTCCACGGTGCTGCATGCGGTCGGCACCATTGCCAACGGCGCCGCCATCGCTCTCGTCGGTCAGATCTTCAATATCCAGGAACACTGGCCGGCCGCAATCCTTATGTGGGCCATCGCCGCGATGCTTGGCTGGATCCTCTTGCGCGACCAGGCCCAGCAGACGCTCACGTTGCTGCTCTTCCCGTCGTGGCTCATCTGTGAGTGGAGCTATGCCGCCGAAAACCATGTCGGCGCAGAAATCTACGTCGGCCGATTCCTCTTCGTCTGGGCCATCCTCTATCTCACCCTCTTCATCGGGACCCAACGTCGCATTGTTCGCGGCATACTTTTCACGGTATCTGCCATTGCAGCCGTCACCAGCACTTTCTTGCTGCTCGACGGCTGGCGCTCCTGGTACGGTATGCAGCCTTACCCGCCGTTCCACACGCGCTTTTGGGGATGGGTTGATATCGCCGCCATACCGATCCTCTTCTCGCTTGGCCGCCTACGCAAAAGCACCGTCCCGGTACTTGCAAGCATCGGCTTCGTCATCGCACTGCCGTGGTGCACACGATTATTTGTCGAACGCTATGCCAGCAACTCATGGACGCGCACCGAACCGAACGTCGCTGCCCACGCGCTCGTCGCAGCCTTCTGCATCTTCCTTATCTGGTGGGGAGTGCGAGAGGCGAGTCGCGGACTCGTAAACCTGGGCATCGTCTTCTTCGGCGCCACGGTCGCATGGTTCTACTTCAGCGATCTCTTTGACAAGATGGACCGCTCGCTCGGTCTCATCGGGCTCGGCGTGCTCTTCCTCGCCGGCGGATGGGCGCTTGAGAAAACCCGCCGCGGCCTGCTCGCGCACATGGCCCAATCTCCCGCGACACTCGAGGAGGCGCGATGAAATTCGCAATGACTTCCATCGCTCTGCTCGTTTTGCAGTTGCTCATCGTCTCGACGGTTGCGGCAAAGTATCTCTACCAGCGCGCCACCTGTCCGCGTGTCTGGACGCGTACCGCCGCATACGATCCTGAAATGGTAATGCGTGGCCGCTACCTCAGCCTGCAACTCACCGTGGACGGATGCAGCAGCACACTACCCTCTGCCAAAGACGCTCAATTTCCGCGCAACATCAATGGCGTCCCCAACGGAAATAATTTCTCGATCCGTGCGGCCAACACCGTCTGGTTTCAGGCAAAGATCGCCGTCAAAGACAACAAGCTGATTGCGATTCGCATTCCCGAGTCCGACACAACCACGCCGACCCAGTCTGTTGCCGCATGGCCCGGCGCGGCGTGCGACCAGATGCGCATCACCACCCCTGTCGACTTCTATATCGCCGAACATGCGACTGATCCCACCCGACTCAAGGCCGGCCAGGAACTCTGGATCGAAGTGACCGTCCCGTCCAAAGGCCCGCCCCGCCCGCTGCAGCTAGCGCTCAAAGACAACGTCGTGTGGAAGCCACTGGCTTTTCAATAGAGATTGGCGAAAGGCGAGCAAAATCGCTAACGCTGCGAAGCGGCGCAAACTCCGCTAACCGCGCAACGCGCGGCTAACTCCGCTGCGGCGCATTGAGATCCACCAGCCCCTCAGGCAGCGCCATCTCCACCCGCTTCGCTTCCACATCCACGCGCCGCAGATAGTCCTTTGCAAATGGAATCAGAATTTCGTCGGTCGACTTTCCGTGCACCACGAGAATTGCTACCGGCCCCGCGCTTCGATCCACATCTTCAATCTCGCCTACGGTGACGGGATCAGCTCCGGCCACATCCACCAGGGCACACCCGATCAGATCGCCGATGTACAACTCGTCAGCAGATAACGGCGCGCGTTCTTCCATTGGAATCGCCACGATCAGACCTGCGAGTTCCTCGGCCGCAGAAATCGAATCCACGCCCGCAAAGTGCAGCACCACGCCGCCTTTGTGCAGCCAGTGTTGAATCAGTCCCATTTCGCGCGGCGGTGAATGCGCGCTCAATTCGTCACCAGGTGCAGGCTTTTTGGGTGCGGAAGATGCCTCACGCAGCAGCCAGAGTTTCCGCCGCTCCGTAAACTTTTCAGGAAAATCAGTGAGAACTTCGGCGAAGACCTCGCCCTTCCGTCCCTGTGTGCGCTTGATGCGCGCAAGCCACACCCATCCCGTCGGCGCCATTAACTGCGTCCGTGGCGATGCCTGGCCCGGTGGGGTTTGGTCATCCTACTCTTCGTCGTCCTCTTCCAGGATGTCAAGCGTGTAGCGATGATGCAGCTTCATGCTGACTGCTCCCAGAATCGTGCGTACTGAGCGGGCTGTGCGCCCCTGCTTCCCAATTACTTTCCCAACATCCCCGGGCGCCACGCGCAGCTTTAGAACGGTGTTTTCGTCCCGCTGTACGGACTGCACTTCTACTGCTTCCGGTTCGTCCACTAAAGCCCGCGCGATTTCGCGGACCAGCTCATCTACTGCCACCATGTCAACTTGGGTCATGAACTTGCCTCTGACCGTAAACATCCAACGAGAAGCGACTTGGATCGGTGCGCAGATAGTATCAGCACAACCCGTCTCAAGTCAGTATCAGTGTGCGGGATCGTCAAAAATCTCGCACACAACTCAAATGGTGTGAAGGGAATTAAGCGACCGCGGGTTCTGCTGCCTTGGCCGGGTTCTTCGCGACCAGTTTGGCCACGATCGGGGTGAATTGCGCTCCCACGCCGCGCCAGTAGGCGATGCGATCATGCTTCAGATCAACTGAAGCTGGGCTGGTGCGCGGATTGTAGGTGCCGACGACCTCGATTGAACGGCCATTGCGGGCGCGATCCTTCTCGATCACCACGACACGATAATAGGGCTGCTTGGGGGCGCCGACACGCGCCAAACGAATCATGACCACGGAGATACAATTCCTTTCAAATTCCGGTGCTCTGTTGCCGTCCTTTTCAGGCGTCCAGCCAGCTGCGCAATCACGCGCCGCCGACAATCGAACCGGCACTTCCCCCAGGCTGGCACCGTCTTTCTGAAGACAGGTCCCGCCCCTTTGGATGAATCCGCCGGTTCCCACGCGCAGTTCCAAGCCTCGTGGGGTGAAAGACACAACACCTAAGTATCGCCGATAGTTGCCCATTCAGGCAAGTTCCTCCTCGCAGCCTTATCCCGCGAAAGTTGCAGATGAAAATCTATAGGCCGCGCTGGGCAAAGTCATTCATTCAAGGCATACTTATTCCATCTTCGGCAGCCATCCTTGTATCAGGAGCAAGCCAAGGCATGTGGCCGTTTACAACTAAAGAGCCTCTCAGTCCTGAAAAACTGCCCCTTCCCGACACCTGGGCAGTGCTCAAGGGCCACAATCCCGAGGGCAAACCCATGTTTGTCCGCGCCCACACCGGCTACAGCAGGTTCAAGGGCGTCACCGGCTATGGACACAGTGTTGCCATCGCCGTGCCGCTCGTCGAAACAGACTTGCAGGGATTTCCGACCCCAGGCGAGACCGAAGAGCTGACCCGCATCGAAAACGATATCTGCGAGGTCTTCGAGCCCAATCGCGAGTCGCTCTTCGTCGCTACCACCACCATCCCGGGAATTCGCGAGTTCATCCTCTACACCAAAAATCCTGACTCTGTGCAGCAAAAATTCGACAACGACCTGCTGGCTCGCGTCTTCACCCACAAGGTCCATATCAAAATCCAGCCCGACAAAGACTGGCAAACTTACAGCAAGCTTCTGTAGCCAATCGCACACTAGGATCCATGGGGCTTAACCAGATTGACTAAACCAACCGTCGTTTCGCGTCTGAGCACTCCGCTCGTCGCCGGGCTGGGCTGCGCCGTCATCTTCCTGGTCTTGTTTGCGATGCTGGCAGAGGAGATGCTCGAAGGCGATACGCGTCAATTCGACGACACCGTTCGCCTGTTTGTGCACGCTCACTCCTCAGCCGGCCTCACTGCCATCATGCGATTCCTTTCCGCAGTCGGCTCACCGCTCGTCGTGTCCCTCATCGCATTCGTAGCTTGCGCCGCACTATGGATCGTCGGCCATCCCCGCCGGGCGCTCATGATTGCAGTCACGGCCGGGGGAGGAAGCCTTCTGATGTGGGTACTCAAAACCGGCTTCCACCGGCCTCGCCCTGAGCCCTTCTTCGATACCCGGCTTCCGGCGTCCTACAGCTTTCCCAGTGGACACGCCATGCTCTCGTTTTGCCTCTGTCTTTCTGCCGCGGCTCTATTCTCGGCGAATCAGAAGAGCCGACTGGTTCGCGCGGTCATCTGGATTTTCTGGGTGGGTCTTTCTGGGGCGATTGGCTATTCACGAATCTATTTGGGTGTTCACTATCCCAGCGATGTCCTCGCCGGTTATCTCGGTGCGCTCGTCTGGTCACTGGCGGTAGGAAGCGCATACCAGAAGTGGCGCAAGGCTCCACTTCCTGAGGCGTAACGCCCGGCTCGTACAGACTGGTCATCACCGGAATTTCAACCCGCCGGAAAAAGAAATCTGAGCATCGGCCTGACCCGCTCCGCCCAACTCGCCTCATCGTGCGCGCCGCCGTGCACCTTCTCGAAGTGCATCGTCTCTCCCGGACGCCACCCGTTCGCCTTCAGCCTACGCGCCAGATGCTCCACGTCGCGCAACGTGCGCTGCCCCTCGTGGTCGCCCACATCGAGCCACACCCGCGGCCGCTCCCACAGTTGTGGAGAGTGCTCGTTCACGTAGCCAAGAATGCTCTTGTGATTCCACCACACGCTCGGCGAAAGCAGCGCCAGCCGCCCAAAGTGCTGCGCATGGCGCAGACCCAGATACAGTGTGACCAGGCCGCCAAGCGACGATCCGCCCATCCCAGTGCTCTCACGATCCTGCCGCACGCGGTACTGGCCCGCGATCCACGGCATCAATTCCCGCGTCAGCAGGTCACCATACTTATCCGCCTCGCCGCCGCCCATCTGCCAGTTGTATTCGTGTGTGTATTCAGCCAGCCTGCGGTCGCCGGTGTTGTAGATGCCCACAATCACCAGCGGCTCAATTTCGCGCGCCTCGATCGCCTCATCGGCATGCTCGCGCACCATCCAGGTGCGCCCTTTCACAAACGAGGTACGGCCGTCGAAGAGGTTCTGCCCGTCGTGCAGGTAGAGCACTGGATAGGTCCGCCCCGGCTCCTCGTCATACCCCGGCGGCACGTAGACAATTACGTTGCGATCATTCTGTAAATAGTGGCTTTTAAAGGCTCTATGCAGTCGCACCCGCGGATGCGGTGTGGCCGCCTCCATCTCCGCCAGCAACCCGTCGCTCGCGTCCCCGTTTGTCTGTGACTCCAGATTCAATCCGCTATGTGTCCCCCGGTCTAATTGGATCGCTCGCCAAAGTTTTGATTCGAGCGTCCAGCCAAATGTCTCGCCAAAAAAGATGCACCTGTGGCTGTTACAGTATCAGCAAACCTGCGCTTCTCAAATCACCGGTCTCAGGAGCACAACCCTTCGATGAATCGTGAGTACCACAAGTGGTATTCCAGCCGGCTCGGCCGCGATATGGAAATGCTTGTCTTCGGCCACGCCGGCCTTCCCGTCCTCGTGTTCCCCACCTCCGGCGGCCGCTACTATGAGTTCGAAGATCGCGACATGATCGGCGCCGTTGCAGGACGCGTTGAGCGCGGTGACCTGCAATTCTTTTGTGTCGATTCGGTTGACATGGAGAGCTGGTACAACCGCAACGTTCCGCCCCGCTGGCGCATCGCCCGGCACGTCCAATTCGAGGACTACCTCATCCACGAAGTCGTTCCTCTCATCCGCAAAAAGAACGGCGACGCGCACTTGGTCTCGCTCGGCTGCAGCTTCGGCGGCTACCACGCCACCAACATCGCCCTGCGCCACCCCGACATCTTCACCGGCCTGCTCACCATGTCCGGCGCGTTTGACCTCAGCAACTTCCTCAACGGCTACTACGACCAGGATTGCTACTTCAACCTGCCCACACACTATTTGCCCAATCTTGCTGATTCCTGGTTCTTTGAGCACTACCAACACAATACCTACATCCTCGCCACCGGCTGGGACGACCAATGCCTCGGACAAAACCAGAATCTCGACCGCATTATGAGTTCCAAGGGAATCCCCCACAAGCTCTACACGTGGGATACCTTTAATTCTCATGATTGGCCCACTTGGCAACGCATGATTCAGGAGTATCTTTAAGATAGAAATCAGTCGAATTGGATACCGCGCGTAAACATAGAGCCAAACGTCAAAAGTCACACTGTTTCATTAAGCGTTCAACGCTCATTCGTTGCCCTGCCAAGACTTCCCCCGAATCCGACTCGTCAATTGCCATCTGGCTCCGACCAACGTAGAACTGAATTGGAAACTGACGATTGGCAACTGTAAATTGCGTTACAGGACTTTTCCTCAATGTGCGAACTCAATCCATACGCGAAGTTTCTCGACGGCCGTGCTCTTGAGACAATCCTTGCCGCCACCTCTCATGAGATAGCCAACAAGCTCCAGATGATCGGTCCCGAAAAGTCATCGGCGCCTCCCGCGCCAGGCAAGTGGTCGCCCGCCGAAATCGTCTGCCATCTGGCCGACTGCGAAATTGCTTTCGGTTTTCGTCTCCGCCAGACCCTCGCCGAAGACCACCACATCCTGCAGCCCTTTGACCAGGACAAGTGGGCCGCGCCCTACAGCGGCATCGCCGCCAAGGACGCTCTCGCAGCATTCACCGCCCTGCGCGTCTGGAACCTCAAGCTCATTACGACAGCGCTGCCCGGCTCTGCATCCAAACCGGTGACCCATCCCGAGCGCGGCTCCATGACCTTCCAGACCATCGTGGAAACCATGGCTGGCCACGACCTCAACCACCTCGCCCAGCTCAAGCGCATCGCCTCAAGCTAGCTATCGTTTGCGCGCAATGTCGCACAGCATATCGGAGTGGATGTTCAGGCCCAGGTTGGTCATGTTGTAAAAGTGCTCGCTGGCCACGAGCCACACGATCTCGCAGATAGCCCGCTCTGAGTAGTGCTTCCGAAGCCGTTCAAAATTCTCCGGTGCGACCGCCTTGTTCCTTGTCAGCTCGGTCACGTAATCCAGCGCCGCCCGTTCCGCGTCGTTGAAAAGCGGGCTCGTTCTGTAATCGGGGAGCGCGTCAAACTTGGCCTCGTTCATCCGCGCCTTGATCACGAACGCCCGGCCGATATCCATGCAGAATTCGCAGATGTTGATGTGCGCGACCTGTTCGCGGATCAGGAATGCGGTCTCCGCAGGCAATTCCAGTTTCTTGTCCAGCTCGGCTATCTTCCCGACAAACATTCCAAACGCGACGGGCATTCGCGTATAGACCACCTTCACCGGCGTTGGCACCTTGCCGAACTGTCGTCGAGCCATGGTGTAAGCCAACTTCATCAAAGTGCTTTTGGGTCTTTCAATTGGAGGAAGAAACGTATCCATCGGTTGACCTCGCGCGTATTTCATTTTGCGGGCGTGAGAAGGGGTTTGAAAACAATCGATCCCTGCCTCAATCCCCGCCTTACTTGACGCCGCAAACGTCGTTCGGATTCCTAAAGTCCACCCAGCCCGCTTTTACCATGCAAGAATCTTCCGCCCCATCGTTCCAAGAGAGATTGCGCTAGCAGCGGGAACCTTTTTCGACTTCCCGGGGTCCAACGCAATAGCTTTTCGAGGTGTTTGCTTTCAATTTGTGCTTGTTGTGCCGGCCTGCGTCATTGCGCAGCGGAGGAGGATCGATGCGTCTCTGGGTCACCGCACTATGCCTTGCCACTCTCCCTCTCACACTCCCCGCCCAATCCAACCCGGGCACAACCGCAAAACCAAAGCCTCCCGCGCCGCAGGCGCTCTCAGCGTCAGCGCAGGTGGCGCCGAAGGCGCGTCTGGCCCCACCGCAGGTGGTGGCGAAGGATCTGCCTGTGCGCAAGGTTGTTCTCTACAAGAACGGAGTCGGCTACTTCGAACATGCCGGCGCCGTCAGCGGGAACCAGCGCGTGTCCATCGACTTCACATCCCCGCAGCTCAACGATGTGCTGCAATCACTCACCGTGCTCGACGAGGGCGGCGGCCGCATTGCCGGCGTCAACTACAACTCCACGACGCCTCTCGCCGAGCAACTCAAGACGCTTTCCCTGGGAATGAACGAAGATCCCACATCGACCGATCTCTTCGGTGCACTCCGCGGCCAGCGTGTGGAAGTGACGGGCGCACCTGGCGGTCCCATTTCCGGCCGCCTGATGTCCATCGAGGGGCGCACGGAAAAGGTCGGCTCCGACGAAAATATGAAGACCATCGACACGTTCTACCTCACGGTCATCGCCGGTTCGGGAGCTGTCCGTGTTATCCAGCTGACGCCTGCGCTCAGTGTGCGCCCTGTCGACTCCAGCCTTCAGGGTGAACTCGATCGCTATCTGGAACTGCTCTCCACAACCCACTCCACCGGCCTGCGCCACCTTACGCTCGACGCTCTCGGCACAGGCCAGCGCCAGCTTCGCGTCAGCTACATCAGCGAAGTCCCCGTATGGAAAGCCACCTACCGCATGGTCTTCCCGCGCGAGGCGAACGGCAACGCCGTCGTCCAGGGTTGGGCGGTGGTCGACAACACCGTCGGAGCCGACTGGGACAACGTGCAGCTCTCCCTCGTTGCCGGAGCCCCGCAGAGCTTCATCCAGCCAATCTCGCAGCCGCTCTACAGCCGTCGCCCAGAGATCCCCATCTCCACTGAAGCGCAAACCACGCCGCAAACACACGAAGCCGCCTTAGAGAATAAGGATATCGATAAGGCCGAAGTCGCTGCCAAGCTTTACGCAGCGCCTCAAGCATTCGCAAACCAGAAAGCAGTTCGTCAACAAATGCAAGGGAGTTACCACGGCAACTCTGTCGGACAAGTAAATCAGACAGTCGCAGTCAACGCCGAAAACATGGCGATTGGCGGCCCCGTCGCTGCGGGCACCGGAATAGGCTCAGGCTATGGCGGAGGCGTCTACCGTACCACCGACGCCATCGCGGAAGGCGACGTCTCCACCAACGCCTTCGACGACTTCTTCCAGTACTCCCTCACTCAGCCCGTCACCATCCACAAAAACGAATCGGCGATGGTGCCGATCCTCCAGCAGGAACTCCCCGCCGAACACGTCACTCTGTGGAGCCGCAACGATCCGCGCCCCCTCCGCGCCGTCTGGCTCGAAAACAAGTCCAAGCTCACCCTCGACGCCGGCAGCTTCACCATCTTCGAGAGCGGTGAATTCGCCGGCGAAGGTCTGCTCGATCCCATCCATCCGGGGGAGCGCCGCCTTCTCTCCTACGCCGCGGACCAGGCCACGCGCGTCAAGGTTGCCGACGTCGGGGGCCTACGCACGCTCCATCATCTGCAGATCCGCAAAGGCCTCGTGGTCGAGCGCTACATGGACGTGACATCCACGACCTACTCCGCCACCAACTCCGCCGACGAGGATCGCGTCGTCCTGCTCGAGCATCCGCGCCACACCAACGGCTGGTCCCTTGAGGATGGCGTAAAGGCCGCCGAATCCACGCCGGATCTCTATCGCTTCCGCCTCGCCGTCAAGGCGCATACTACTGAGAAACTTGAAATCCGCGAGCATGGCCCGGAATACACGCAGGTCTCGATTGATCCCAACCAGAACACCAACTCCTACCTCCTCGACCTGGTAAAGCGCGTTCCCGACGCCGAGGCGGAACTCAAGCCGATTCTTGATGCGCAGTCCAAGCTCGCTGACCTCGACCAGGCCCTCGCAGATTCAAAGAAGCAGGAAGAAACCGCTGCAGCCGATGAAGCCCGCGATCGCGAAAACCTTACCGCGCTCAAAGGTAACGACGCGGCTCACCGCTTTGTGGATGAGTTGAATCGCGCCGAAGACCTGCTCCAGTCCACCCGCAAGCACTCCGCCGACCTGGAGCAGCAAAAGGCCGCAGCCGTAGAAAACCTCCGCGCCCAGATCAACGCCCTTAACTACGACTGGGACGCGACCATCAAGAACTAATTTGGCTGGGTGCCCCAGGTCTCGCTTCTGAGACCTGGGATTTTTTCCTCGTGGCAATCTTTCTGATATGTCCTGCTCCCGTGTTCTGAGATCCGGGCGCGATTGTTTCGTTGGCCCCACCTGCTCCCAACGCAGATCAGCCCCGAAGGCATCGACCTCCGGGGCTGTTCGCGACCAATATAGATAAGGAGAAGTAAACGCTGCTTGTCGGCGTCACGTTCAGCCTGCGATCCGATACGTCGTCCGGATCCTCGCGCAGTCTCACCGATGCAACATCGATGGAGTCAGCTCGATTCGTTTCCCGCCCGATCAAACGTTCGGGAAGTTGGTGAGCAAAGTATATCCAACCCCGCGAAAAAGCGAACCTTACAAAAGTCACCGCAATCCATTGGTACGTTCAGCTGACTGACCGGTTCCTCTTCGAAGCACGAAGAAACACCGGGCGCTCTCCAAAGTCCGGTAAACGACACACCTTCGGGCAGTGTAAGGGCGTCCCCGCCGAGGGAAAAAATTGTCAGGTGCTAAAATCAACCTATGAAGAATGAATGGTGCAAGTTCAACCCCAAAGACCCGAATACTCATCCCAGAGACAATTCGCGAGTGGAAATCAAGCATGCGGACGGATCGCAGTCCTCTGGAGGTTACTTGCAAGGCCATTTTCGTGAAGGCGGCGTTATCTCAGCAAGCGGCGTCGGCCAGCCCTTACGCTGGCGCTATATGCAATAGGTCCAGTTCTGCCTGGTTCCAGTCTCCGACTAGCCTGACGCCCCGAAGTCAGTTTTCGCCTTCATAAGCATCGGCGAAACGCCAACCCCTACAGCCGTTCCACGATTGCTATATCCCGAAACCACGAAGCCAAGTGTCTTTTTCATCAGGAAAAAGCCACCTCGATGGATGCCGGAAATGGCTTCATGAATTTGGAACAGCTCTATACGCAACCAGCCGCCTTCGCCATAGCAAACTCAATCACCCGCGCCGTCTGCTCCTCATCTTCGCCCGAGGAGATCAGCAGGTCATATAGGTGCGGATTGATCCATTCCTTCCCGAAACGCAGCTTCAAATAGTGCGCCCGCTCCTCATCCACATCCCGAATCCGCTGTTCGACGTTCGCGCCCGGCTCCAGCCGCGCCCGCAGGCGATGTATTCGCACCCGCAGCGGCGCATACACAAACGCATGAAACACGTCCGCCCTCGACTGCAGAATGCACTGTGCGCCACGCCCCACAATCACGCAGTTGCCCGTCTCGTACGCATGCTCGATGATCTGCCGCGTCAAGTCCGTCATGATGTCCGCGTCGAAGCACTTCTCCTGTTCCAGCACAACTCCGGCCGCCATTGCCGCGCCGCGCATCGCCTGGCGATTCATGCGCCGCAGCCAGCCCTCCACGTGCTCATCAAAGCGGCTCACCACGCCCGCATCCACGTGTGCCGCACACGCAATCTCGTCAATCAGCGCCCCATCCAGCAGCTTCCATCCCAGCCGCTTCGCAATCGACTGCGCAATTCTTCCGCCGCCGCTCCCAAACTCCCGCGAAACCGTCAACACCCGATAATCCATTCGGCGCCTCCACGTCCCGCTGCAACGGTTCCACAGTTGCTGTGTACCGAAGCCTGGATGCTGAGTGGCTTTTTCCATCAAGAAAAAGCCACCTTGAAGGGCGGCCAGAAACGGCTACATGTACTGTGAAACCGCTTTGATGCCCCTAAATTACGCCGCCTTGTCACCTCCAGCAGTGACGCTCCTCACCGACGCCCATCCTGAATCCAATGTGATCGATAGCCTCTAAAGCCGGCATCCCGCGGTTATTCTTAGATCGGCAAATGCAACACAGGAAAAGAAGCCAAGGAGCCGCAGCGTGGAGCAGCCTGGATCGAACCCCGCAGCACCTTCATCCGACCGACGCATCATTGAGCGCCGTGAAGTCCTCGCCGGCCTCGGCGCAGCAGCAATCTCCGCCTCATTTCCGAGCCGCGTCCTGGCCGCAACATCCAACCCTGCCACGCAGCGCACAATCACCCGCGATCAGATCGAGCAAATCCTCAGACCTCTCTTTCAAACCGACGACGCAGCCATGTTCCGCTTCGCCGTCGATGTTTATCAGCACTGCATCTTCGGCCGCATGCAGCCCGCCGAGCCGCCGCTCAAGCATCCATGGCTCATTCCCGGCGGCGTCTACGTCGGCCAGTGGATCTGGGATACCACTTTCCTCACCGACCTGCTCGCCATCGTTCCCCATCAGCAGGAATTCATTCGCGGCATCTACCAGAATTACTGGGACTCGCAGCAACGCTGGTCCGCCGCCAAGCCCGATTACGCCCACGGCATGATCGCCAATTTCATCGCGCCCGATAGCGGCCCCAAGGGCTTCACAGGGCGCGACTGGCTAACCTTCCCCGCCTATTCGCAAGCGCCCCTCATCGCCTGGGGAGTAGAACGCGTCTTCCTCCGCACCCGTGACATGGAACTCGTGCGCACCGCATTGCCGTATCTCGAAGCTTTCCACGAGTGGTACTGGCGCGAGCGCGATCTCGACAACGTCGGACTCGTCACTGTCGGCTCCTATGACGGCGTCGTGCAGGACGCGCGCTACGAAACCTACGACAACCAGGTCGACCTCGACACTCTCAAGCTCATCCCTCATCCCGCCCGCCCCGCCGGCACCAATAACGGAAACTGGTATGGCGACATCTACATCCCCGCCAACACCGCCTACTTGCTGCTCTCCGAGAGGTCCCTGATCAATCTCGCCGAAGCAGCCGATGAGCTCGAACTCTCCGCGCGTCGTTTCCTGCGCGTGCAAAAGGGAATTGCAGCCATGCGCGAGCACATGTGGGACGAAACGCAAGGCTGTTTTCTCGCCGTCCACCGCAATGGTCTGCGCAAGCTCACGCCTGCCACGATCGGCGGAATGATTCCGCTGCAAGGCGACATTCCCACTACCGCGCAGGCTGCGCGCATGGCCCAGGCTCTTGCCACGCCCCACTGGAACACGCCCGTCCCGCTTCCTTCCGTCGACCGCACCGCATCCGAGTACCGCAGCGACGGCTTCTGGCGCGGCGATGTGTGGCCCTCCACTGTCTTTCAAACGCTCGAAGGCCTCTCCCACTTCGGCCATCGCGAACTTGTCGCCGATCTCGCCCGCCGCCTGCTCGACAATGCGCTCAAGGTCGGCATCAGCGAACACTACGACTCGCAAACCGGCGCGCCCCTAGGCGTTCCCAACCTCGGCATGTCCGCCGTCATGCTCACCATGGCGCTCGAGGGTCTCAGCCCGCGTCACGCCATTCGCATCGCGCATCCACTGTCCCCGGCCTCAGATAAAGAGGATAAGAAATAAAAAGGGCCACGCCGATAATCCAGCGTGGCCCCGATTTCCTTGTTCAGCGCGATCAGTAAATGACCTTCAGCGCGAACTGGAAGATGCGCGGCTCAAACGTGCTGGTGATCTGGCCGCCGCCGGTAGGATTCCCGGAAATGGTTGACACCGGCACCAGGCCACCCACTCCCGCAGTCGCAGTAGTCGTACCCTGCGATCCGCTGATCGTCCCCGGCAGATAAAGGTTCGTGTGGTTGAACAGGTTGTAGATCTCCGTGCGGAACTCCATCTTCAGGCGGTCGCCCGGCAGGTTGAATCTCTTATTCAAATCGAGATCCGATTCATAGAACGCCGGAGTGCGCCCGGGATTGCGCGGCGCATTGCCAAACGGACTCAGAACGTTTCCTGAAGCGTCCTTGAGCGGCGGTAGCTCGAATGCGGAGAAATTGATGTAATTCACGTATCCCGTATTCGCCGCGCGCGATGAGCGCCCTTGCGTCACCTTCTTGCCCGGCACAAGGTCCGGCCGGTATTCGTTGGCTCCGCGGTACGTCGCCGAAATCTGCAATGAAACCTGCTGCGCCGCATTCGGCGAGTAGGTAATGTTGAACGGAGTGCCCGCCTGCATGGTGTTGATGCCGCTGATCTGCCAGCCGCCCAGAATGCTGTCGACCAAACCATTCGCATTCGCAAGGAAGTGGCGTCCATGCCCGAACGGCACGTCATACACCAGGCTCGTCACGTTCGCGATCGGCAGGTTGTAGTCAGACTGCCCGTAGTCGGCACGCAGATTGTTGCCGTCCTGTGGCGAAGGCGTATTGCCCTCGAGCGATGCCGATGCGTTGTCGAGCGAGTGCTCCCACGTAAACGAATTCAGCAGCGTAAGCCCCGCCACGAATCGCTGCTCATAGCGAACCTGCAGCGCGTTGTAGTTTGAGAAGAACTCATTCAGCCCTTCTGTGATGTCGCTGGGCCACGCGGTGAACGGCCGCGCAAATCCAAGCGATGGATTCTTCTGGTTGCCATTGAGGAAGCCTTGCAGCTTCAGTCCATGGTTGCCGACATACGCAATGTCGAGCAGCGTATTCTTCGCCATCTGCTGCTGCACGTCGAAGAAGTAGTTCTCCACGTAGCTGTCGCGCGTGTTCTTCGGAACCCACGTGATGTTGTCCGTCGCCGGATTGAACGACGTCACCAGCCCCGATGGGAATCCCTGGTCAGCCGTCACGAAGCAACTTGGTGTCGTCGACCCCGTAGCGATGATCTGCGCGGGAAGCGGCGTGCTGCAGTGATTCGCTGTTGTGGGCTTGATCTGCGTTACCGCCGCAAACTGCGCCTGTGGTGCGTTGATACCCAGAATGTCACCAGAACCCGCCCGTGTGTAGTGCACATAGCCCGTACCAAAGCCGCCGCGAATTGCAGTTCTCGGCGTTACTGCGTATGCAAATCCAACCCGCGGCGACCAGTCGGCAAGGTCAGGATTGACGAGCGTCTTTCCGTATACTCCCCCCGGATTCACCGGCGTGATTCCATTGCCCGCAACCGCCCCCGGCGTAATGGTCAGCACCGATTGAGAAACCGGATCGAAATTGGAAATATTGTTTTTCCACTCCGAGTAAGGCGAGCCATACTCCCAGCGCACGCCCAGGTTTAGCGTCAGATTAGGTGTGACCTTCCAGTCATCCTGCGCGTAGGCGTTGTCCATCGTCTGCCGCAGATGAACCACGAAGTAGTTGGCCAACTGGTAGCTCGTCGTTGTGCCGAACAGGAAATCCGCCCAGTATGTATCCGTCACCGGCGATGTGGGAGCCGCGCCGCCACTTGCGGTTGTCGCACAACTCGCCGAGATCGCCGCATCGCAAAGACTGTACCCGCTGCCGTAGGTGAACGAACCATACAGGGGATTGTTGTCGTTCACCGCCATCCAGATACGCTCGTACTCATACCCAAATTTGAGTGAGTGCTTTCCTTTTACCCAGGTAAAGTTGACCTTCGGATCCAGCAGCGCCGGATTCTGCCACTGCGGATTCGTGCTCTGCCGTCCAAAGCCCGTAAAGCCGCTGATCCCCACCGACGGCAGGCCGCCGGCAACAATCGCGTTCGCAGGCAATCCCGGAATCGTAAAATCGTTCTGCCCGATCGAAAGCGTGTACTTGCCGGCCTTCGTCCGCGAAAGACCCAGCCGCGCATCCACAATCTTGTTACCGCCAAACAAATGTGTATATCCCAGCGCTGCCTGCTGATCCAGCACGCGGATTGTCCCGTTCGTCTGCCCATCCAGCGGCAGCGGAATCGTCGGATAATTCACGCCTGTTTCCTTGCGATCGCTGACGCGCAGAAACCAGGAACTGCTCGCGTTCTGCTGATAATCAAAGCGAAGGTCGCCCTTGTCCGAGTTGTCGGTGAAGGGAATTTGCGCCGAATAATCATTCGAATCGAGCCCCGTCGAGCTCACGCCCGCTTGCGGCAACTGGGCTGAAAACTTCTTGAAGTACCCGAGAATCTGCGCCGACAGCGGATTGATGTCACTCGACGGAATTTGCGTACCCGCCGGATAAACCGTGCCCGTAACAGGATTCCTCACCGGCACCACGAGATCCCCGTTCAATTCATTCTGCGTGGGCAGTGTCAGCACATACAGCGGCCGCAGCGTCTGCCGGAACCCTTCGTAATCGAGAAAGAAAAACAGCTTGTTGCCTACGATCGGCCCACCGAAGTTCATGCCAAACTGGTTGCGATTGAAAGTCGGCTTCTCGAACGGGACCGTTGTTCCCGTGTTGCTCACCACGTTTGGCTTGAAAAACCCCGCCGCATTCAGGTCGGTGTTGCGAATGAACTCGTAGAGCGTCGCGTGAAAATTGTTCGTGCCGCCCGCCGATGCCACGTTGACCGTCGCGCCCGACGACCGCCCGTACTCCGCGCTCTCGTTGTTCGTCACCACGTTAAATTGCGCAACCGAATCCGGCGCAATCGCGATGATCTGGTTGTCGAATCCCTGGTTGCTCTCGCCGTATGCGTTGTTGTCCATCCCGTCGAGCAGGTAGTTGTTGAACATGCTGCGCTGGCCGTTCACGTTGTACGCACCCTCGCGTACCAGGCTGCTGATCGAACTTGTAGTCGCCGCCGTCGGCGCCTGCCGCGAACCGGTCACCAGAGCCAGCAGGTCGGAAAAGTTGCGGCTCACCAGCGGCAGCGCCTCCGTCTGGTATCCAGAAATCGTCTGTCCGCGCTCGCTCGTCTCCGTCTCCACTTGCAGCGCAATGTCGCTGACCTCGACGGTGGTTGCATTTGCCTGTCCCACCTTCAATGTCAAATCAATGTGCGCGCGTCCGCCCACCGCGATTGAAATGTTTGTCGCTTCCGCCGGCGCAAATCCCTCCGCTTCCGCCTTGATGCTGTAGGTGCCCACACGCAGAGACGGCACTTCGTAGTCGCCCGAGCTGTTTGTTGTTACCTTGGTCGCGATTCCTGTGTTGACGTTGGTTACAGTGACGGTCGCATTGCCCACCACCGCGCCGGTTGCGTCGTCTTTGCCATTGTCTGCCGGGTTCATCGGCAACTCAGCTAGTGTTTCCCGAGTACGGGAATGGCTCCGCTATTTCACTTTCGGATTCAGGAGCTCCTGAGACCGAGGAGTATTCATATTCTCCTTGGTGATCAGGTTTGCGCCCGTATCGACATTGGCATCCACTTTCTCTCCTTTGGATGCCGCAAGCGCCGTCTTAACGCCGTCGTACCCCATGCGGTAAGGATCTTGCACCACCAATGCCACGATCGTGC
>Ga0209004_1000026_pt1 | contig 38938 bp, 47 predicted proteins | sample TexAe_RefH0_M1_FD_187948 | JGI IMG/M metagenome (GOLD analysis project Ga0209004, IMG submission 187948) | Forest soil microbial communities from Davy Crockett National Forest, Groveton, Texas, USA - Texas A ecozone_RefH0_M1 (SPAdes) (version 2) | ecosystem: Environmental > Terrestrial > Soil >... | reverse complement strand
CTCGCCCTGGGCGATCTCTGTGGCAAGCGCTTCCTCGATTTCGGCATACAAGGTTGATGCTGACATGATGACAATATAACGTGACCGACCATTGAGTCGGCGAGTTGAGCACTCGGGATCGAAAGACCCTGTCGATCCGCCTGACCGGCCACGCACTCCCAAACCGTATACCGGAAAGTGCGAACTGGCTCTTGGCGCGACAGAAGGAGCAATCGCTGACCGGGTTCGGAGATCCGTACTCCATGGATCACGCGATGGTAAGCCAGACGCGCCGAGCACGACAACCCACGAACTCGCCGAAGAACTGGCATCCCTTTCGCAAAATCGGGTTTTGGTGCACAGCCAGGCCCATGCAATGGGAAATGGGGTTGGCTTCTGCCGAACCAAAGAAATACGGCGTGTTGTTTTAGACTGGCATCATGACGATCAAAGTTTGTGTAGCGGGCGCTACAGGCTGGGTTGGACAGATTCTAGTCAGAAAGATTGTCAAATCAGGTGAGTTTACGCTTACCGGGGCAATCGCCCGCGGCTCTGCGGGAGTGGACATCGGAACTGTTCTGGGCCTTGAGCCGGTCGGAGTCATCGTGTCGGAAACCCTCAACGGGGCTCTGTCAAGGCAGACAGATGTGGTAGTGGACTATACCTCTCCCGGCTCGGTCAAGGAACGAACGCTGGAGGCGCTCAGTCGGGGCGTCCGCGTTGTGATCGGCACATCGGGACTCACGGCGTCCGATTATCAGGAGATTGATGAGATGGCCAGAAGAAGCGGTCTTGGAGTGATCGCTGCAGGAAACTTCTCCGTTACAGCCGCACTTGCCAAGCATTTCGCTCTGATGGCCGCAAAGCACTTGCATTCCTGGGAAATCATTGACTACGCGCACGCGGATAAGCCGGACGCGCCGAGCGGAACAACCCGCGAACTCGCAGAAGAACTGGCCTCCATTGCGCAAAATCGGATTGAGGTTCCGATTGCACAAACGTACGGCAATCCGCAAGCGCGTGGCGCGACCATCGGCGGCACGCAGGTCCATTCTGTGCGCCTGCCGAGTTATGTGATAGGTTTTGAAGCCATCTTCGGTTTACCAGACGAGAGGTTGACGATTCGACACGACGCGGGCTCCAGTGCAATGCCTTACGTCGGCGGAACGTTGATGGCTGTGCAAAAAGTAATGACGACGCGTGGGCTTGTTCGCGGGTTAGATCGATTGCTGTTCAGTGACCAAGCCTGAGAAATCACGACATGCGCAATGGCCGGAAGAAGGCGCGAATATCCTCGGCGAGCAGTTCTGGCTGTTCCAATGCAGCGAAGTGTCCGCCTCGCGGCATAACCGTCCAACGCCGCACATTAAAGACTCGCTCAACCCATGAACGCGGCGGCATCGGAAGCTCGCGCGGAAATAAGGCGACGCCGAGCGGAGGCGCAACGCGCTCGCCCGGGTTGAATGTGAGCGGTGCGAGTCTGTTCTCCTTGTACAGGCGCAAAGACCCGTTGATATCATCGCCGAACCAATAGAGTGAGATATCAGTCAGAAGTGTGTCGAATCCAAAAGCCCGCTCGACGTCACCGTTGCAATCACTCCAATTGCGAAACTTCTCAACGAACCACGCGGCGAGCCCAACAGGCGAATCGGTCAGCGCATAGGACAGCGTTTGCGGCCTGGTGGCATGCAGGTGCGCATATCCGCCTTCAGTCGCAGTCCAGTCGGCAACCTTATCCAGGTATGCCTGCTCTTCCTGCGAAACAGGTGGAAGCTCGTTTCTGAACGGCGGCCTGTAGCTGCCAGGAATGAAATTCAGATGTACGCCGGCCACCTGTTCTGGAAAAAGTCTCGCCGTCCACACGGATACGCCGGCGCCAATGTCTCCGCCTTGCAGTGCGAAGCGAGAATAGCCAAGCTTCGCCATCAAGCCTTGCCAGAGATCTGCGATGCGCCGTGAACTGACACCTGGCACCGCGGGCGCGGGTGAGAAACCGTATCCGGGCAGCGAGGGCACCACCACGTCAAAAGCATCGACCGGGTTGCCGCCATGGGCTTGCGGATCCGCCAGGAGAGGAATCACATGCTCCATTTCCGCAAAAGAGCCCGGCCAGCCATGAGTCAGGACCAGAGGTAATGGGTCAGGCCCGTGTCCTCGCATGTGGACAAAGTGAATTTCCTGATTGTCGATTATCGCCATGAACTGCGGTAAGCGATTGAGGCGCTTCTCCTGCGCTCGCCAATCAAATGTGTTCAGCCAATAGTCCGTCAATCGTCGCAGAAACTCGAGGTCGGCGCCGTCACTCCACTCCGCGCCGCTCACAGGCTTGGGCCATCGCACCGCGCCCAATCGCGTTCGCAGGTCCTCAAGCCGCTCCTCGGGGATGTCTATTACAAAGGGTCGAATGGACAAGGGCCACTCCTATCCAGAGCGAGGCACGCTCATATCGAGGAAGAAGAACTCAAGAGGACCGCGATGATGGCCCTTCGACACTTGGGTTTCTGAGGCGAAGTCTGGCTGCCCCGGCTCTGTCACCAAACTCATGATTGATTGCCGCATAGCGAATCGCCTCTGCCTCCCTTGCTGTCCCGATCGGCTCGTACTTTGTCTGAAAGCTCTGCAGCACCTCATGCGGCGCGCTCTCTGGGGTACCGCTGCTAAAAACCGGGTTCGGCGCATACTCGATCGCAAGTTGAATCTCCTGAGCAGCCGCATCCCCTCTCAGCAGAGAGACCAGCACCAGGGCCGCATCCAGGCCAGCCGTCACACCAGCAGCGCTGATGAAGTTGCCGTCCACCACCACCCTTGCGTCCGCCAAAACTGCGCCGTAATGCGGCATCAGATGCCGAACACTCCAATGAGTCGTCGCTTGTCTTCCCGCGAGCACACCTGCTGCGCCACACAGCAGGGCTCCGGTGCAGACCGAAAACAGGAGCTTTTCGTTGTGAACGTGCCTGAAGATGAGCTCAAGCACTTCTTCATCGTGCATCAATGCCTGCTGGCCATGACCACCGGGCACGAGCAGAACATCAAAGAGTCCTGCTTCCGCTATGCTCACATCCGGGCAAAGTCGAAGCCCCTGCACATCGCGGACAGGCGCAACTTCTTTCCCAATGATCTGGATGATTGTATCGGGCATGCGTGAAAGAACTTCAAACGGTCCCGTAAAGTCAATCTGATCCATCCGCTCGAAGATCAGGCAGCCCACAGAAAGTGGTTGCGTCGTGACCTTCGGCTTCGATCTATCGCTCATAAACAGAGGAACGCTCATAACGTGCTCTCCTCAACATCGGTCGGAAACATACACTCCACGCGCAGTTCCTGAGCAGTGATGCACTGCGGTGTACCGACGGTTGTGATCAGAGAAAAATAAGAGAAGTGCTGGTTCCCTCTTCGAAACACCATGGGTAGCACTGGACTCTGTGGGGTGAGCGATGGCTTTAGCTCTCCAACACCGGGATACTCCCGCAACCGCTTCAGTAACTCCTGGAGTTTCGCATCCAGTACCTGTCCCACCGCTTCCCGCCGGACCCTTTGCAGCAGACCGGCCGCAACCTTCTCCCACTCCTCAACAAAGGGCCGCATTCCCGCCGGATCGAACATCAGGTCGAGAAGGTTGCGCGGCCTTGGTCTTTTCTCCAGATCCACAAATGATCCAAAGAATCGCGGCGCGGCTTCATTGGTCCGAATCACATTCCAATACCGGTCCAGCACAAGCGCGGGGTGCGGCTCATGTTGATGAAGCATCCGGTCGATGGCCTGCGTCACGACCGCCATCTGCTCGGCATCTATACTTTGTTCGCTGTACTTAGGAGCGAATCCTGACACAAGCAGCAGAACGTTCCTTTCGCGGAGCGGGATGTTCAAGGCATCGGAAACGATGGAAAGAAAATCCCGGCTGGGAGCGCTCCGCCCATTTTCCACAAAGCTCAAATGGCGCTGTGAGATCCCTGTATCGAGCGAGAGATCTAGCTGGCTTTTGCCGCGCTCCTGTCTCCAGTAGCGCAACAAATCCCCGAGCTGAGGAACCGTGGAGGCAGACTGCGTAGCCATTTCGATCTCCCTCTCATCGGAACTGGACGCTGCTGACAGAGTCAAGCCGCGGCCGTAGTCTCCGTTCTCTGCTGAAATCCGCGCCATGCGTGCTGCCGGAAAGGATCTTCCAGCGGCGGATCGGCGATGCTTCCAGCGTAGTTGGTGATCGTCGAGGCCGCCACTATGGCTATAACTTCGAGGACCTGTTCCTTCGTGAAGCCGGCAGTGATGAACGAATCGAGTTCCTGGTCGCTCAAATGACCGCGTTTCTCAATGAGCGTCTTCGCCAAGGTGGAAAGTGCAGCAAATCGCTTGTTCGTGGGTACGCGCCCTTCGCGAATTGCAGCTGTTTCTTCAGAATTGATTCCCTGCTGAAGAGCCAGCGCTGTGTGGAACGCCACCGCATACATGCTGGAGTTCGCGACTGCGTCAGTCAGCAGAACAATTTGATTTTCCGCCTCGCTGAATCCCGGGCTATGCACCTGCCCAAACAGGCCTACGAGGGAGTTGATGAGTTTCGGTGAATTTGCAATGACTGCGGGAAGGTTCGGTAGAACACCAAAGGCCTTCTGCAATTGTTCAAGCGCTGGTTTCGACTTTTCCGGCGCCGAGGCGATCGTATGAATGGGATAGTTCGGCATGTAATTCTCCTTTGAGAACTGTGACCTCGCAGGCAATCCTGGTCGGCTACAGGTCTACTATCGAACGGATCGAGAATCGCAGCAATTACCTCCCAGGTAATTGTTTGATGCGAAGACGTACTAACAGAAGTTGCCTTGGCGAGAGGTGAAAGCTAAACCGGCAGCTCCGCGCTCATCATGGCGATGTTTCATGAGAGGCTTGACCGGCCTTCAGAGTTCCCGGTGACGGTAACGGCGGAAGAAGCGCTTCGCGCAAAGATGCGAAGGCTCATTAAGATTGTCAACGGATTCTTTGGAAAAGTAGTGCGCGACCTTATCGCAGAAGGTCAAAACGACCCGGAGATCCTGAGGGAATTCTACGAACAGCACGTCAGTCTGCGGAGAGCGGCCGTCGTCGAGGATATTGAGCGAGGCAAAGCAACGGGTGAGTTCGCAGCCAATACAAACGCCGAGCTACTGGTCGATGCCATTGTCGCGCCCGTGTATTACCGGCTCCTGCTTCGCTTCGCGCCCTTGACGGAGAAGTATGGCAATGACCTGATTGATCAGGCCCTGCTCGGAGTGCGCAAGAAACAAAAGCCCTCTACTCCCAAGGGGCGTAAGGGGGTTGCGTAGGAAATCTCAATGAACCGAGAGACTCGAACGGCTTGGCCTAGTGGACTGTGCGAGAGCCGGCGACGAGGATGTCTACCAATCTCCTCGCGCTCTGCTGCCAGTCGCCGCCGGAGCCCACATAGGAGACGCCAATCACCGCCCGAAGCAGATCGGAGGCGTCAACGTCCTTGCGCACTTCGCCGCTCTTTTTCGCGCTTTTCACCAGTTCATCGATTGCTCCCTGGACCAGGCTGCGAGAACCCTCATAGAGCCTGGACGGGCCTCCGGCCACGCTGTTGAGCGCGGGGGCAATGATGTGCTTTGCCGCGACGTAATCGACGAACAGCAGCAACCAGGCGCGCAGGGCCTCGACCGGGGACATAGAGGCGGCGAACCCGTGCGCCGCCGCGGCCAGTTTTTCCACCTCGCTGCGATAGACCGCTTCGATCAATGCATCCCGTGTAGGGAAATGGCGATACAGGGTACCGGCTCCTACACCCGCCTGCTTCGCAATTTCGTCCAGACTGGCATCGGCACCCTCGCGGGTAAAGGCTCTCTTCGCGACCTCAAGAATGCGCTCGCGGTTGCGCAGCGCGTCTGTACGCAGTTTCCGGGCGGGCGTTGAACGCTTCTTCGTCATCTCAAAATTCTTGCAACCGGAGGTATTCTCCGATTATCTATTCAATCGGAGGTTATCTCCGTTTTAGTAGAGACAGCAGCCTTTCGTCAATGCTGTTTGTAAAGAAAACAGGGAGGCACATATGCGCGTATTCGTTACCGGTGCTACCGGATTCATCGGTTCCGCCGTCGTGAAAGAACTCATCGGTGCGGGACATCAAGTCCTTGGGATGGCGCGGTCGGATGCGGGCGCAAAGTTGCTTGAAGCCGCCGGCGCCCAGACGCTTCGAGGTGATCTGGAGGACCTGGAAAGTCTGCGCGGCGGAACAGCGGCGACGGATGCCGTCGTCCACACCGCCTTCCGGCATGACTGGTCGAAGTTTGCGGAGGCCTGCGAGCTGGACAAGCGCGCCATCGAGACCATCGGCGCCGCGCTCCGGGGTTCAAGCCGTCCGTTCATCGTCAGTTCCGGAGTCGGAGTGGCTCAGGGCCGCGCCGCGACCGAGGACGACCCGCCGCTGCCTTCTTCCCCATCCCTTCCTCGGGTATCAGAGGTGACTGCCGTCGCGCTCATGGAGCGTGGAGTTCACGCCTCGGTGATGCGCCTGCCGCAGGTCCACGACACGGTAAAACAGGGTCTCGTCACTCCCCTGATCGCTGTAGCCCGCGCAAAGGGAGTCTCGGCGTACGTCGGCGAGGGTCAAAACCGATGGCCTGCCGCGCATGTAACGGATGTCGCCCGGCTCTACCTGCTTGCTCTGGAGAAGGGTACAGCGGGAGCCCGTTACCACGCCGTCGCAGAAGAGGGAGTGGCGCTCAAAGACATCGCCACCGCTATTGGCCGCGGCCTGAATGTGCCCGTCATTTCTATCCCACAGGAACATGCCGGGGAGCATTTCGGCTTCCTCGGGTACTTCGCGGGGAGGGACCCTCTGACATCCAGTGCGCAGACCCGTGCAAAGCTCGGATGGAACCCCACCGGCCCCTCCCTTCTCACCGATCTTGGGAACATGCGCTATTCCCAGGTCATATGACCGCACTGGGGCGCGCCGGTGTGCCGGACCATATCGATCCGATGATCGTTGCGTACTGACCAGAAACGCTGGATCAACGGTTAGCGGGTTGAGGCGTGGGTGGGAATGGCGCTTTAAACAATCTGGAATGCGAGGAGGAGTTTCATCAAATGACAACCACAAAGAAGATTGCACTGGTGACCGGAGGAAACAAAGGCATCGGCCTGGAGATGGTTCGCAATCTGGCCGGCGCTGGCTGCATTGTGCAGTTGGGCGCGCGCAACACGGGGCGAGGACAGGAGGCAGTGCGGCAACTGAAGCTCGCTGGGGTCAACGATGTTCACTTTCTTGAGATCGACGTAGCGAGGCAGGAAACCATTACGGCCGCCGCGAAGCAAATCGAGAGAGAATACGGACACCTCGATATCTTGATAAACAATGCAGGCATCAATCTGCGCGACGATGGACTGCCTGGTGCCGCGGATGTATGTGCGGTGCAAAAGGTCTTTGATACGAATTTTTTCGGCGCGCTTCGTGTCGCGCAGACAATGTTGCCGCTGCTGCGCAGGTCGGCGGCAGGGCGCATCGTGAATATATCAAGTGGTCTGGGGTCGCTCACCTTCAACAGCGATCCTGCGTGGACGGGTTACGATTGGAAACTGATTGGCTATAACGCATCAAAGGCTGCGTTGAATATGCTGACGGTCCATCTTGCATACGAAGTGCGGGACACGAGCATCAAGGTGAACTCGGCCAATCCCGGATTTACAAAGACGGACCTGAACGATAACACGGGAACACAGCCCGTAGAGGTTGGAGCCGTCGCAGCCCTGCGCCTGGCGCTGCTCGATAACGATGGCCCAACTGGACGTTCATTCTCAAAGGATGGTCCCGCTCCATGGTAGGCCGTAATGGTGTTTTGGGCTCGGGTTGTTCTGATCCGACTTTGCAATAGCCTTCCACTAAATGGAGCTGAAACCGTGCGGCAGATACACGTAAACATGGAGTATGCAGAGCGGAAGCGGAACATGGAAGGGTACAAGATCGACGCGAAGACTTCAGGTACTTTACTGAGTTTAGAGTCGCAATGTCGCAAGAAGCAGATGCCGACAACCGCACGGGTGGCAGTGCGCTGACAATTATGATTGTCATAATGACTAGATAGGTTACCGATGTACGGGGACGTCACTTGCGACTACGGATGCGCTCGGACTTAGAGGACTCCTGTATCGAAGCCTTTCGTTGATCGCATTCTAAAAGCAGCTGTCAGGCGAGCGATTCATTGCCCCACTTATCGCGGAAACGGGTCGAAGCGTCATGAGTGATAGGACTACCATGGCCGAACCCGGCAGCATCGAATGAAAGACTCGCAAGTTTGCGCTGGCTCGCACGACCTTCCTCAAGATCCTCGAAGCCGAGCGGATCACCGAGACCCATGATGTTCGCGGCTACATCACCCGCGAACAACATCCGTCCGCTTTGCCACACCAGGGCGACCTGTCCCGCGCAATGCCCGGGAAGATGAATTACTTTGAAGCCGCCAGCAACGTCCAGTATTTCCCCATCGTTCAAATGCTGGTCGATGGCAACCGGCTCCAGTCGCTCGTCAGGATGGAAGAACATCTTGCATAGAACCCGATGCAACAGACCAGGGGCCGGGGTGAGAGGGCGAAATGGACCTCCAGTCTCGGCCATGGGGATATCGAGCGGGTGCATGTAGGTTCTCGCACCGGTTTCCCGCACGATCGCAGCGGCACTGCCAATATGATCAGGGTGACCGTGCGTGAAAATCAGGTGCTTGAGTTCGCGCGGCGAACGGCTCAACCCTCGGATCGTCTCGAAGACGGCTGCCTCCTTACGCGCAAAACCGGTGTCGATCAGCGCTAACCCGTCGTCGCCCTCAACGAGAAAGGCGTTTGCCATCCCCATGGGGATTATGTGTACGCCTTTGATTACACTCTTCATAGCCATAGGGTAGAACCCTATTAAGGGCAACAAGATGACGAAATAGTTGTTTTGGTTGGCTATGTGTTTTGCCCGCTAATTGAGGGACACAACATCACCGAGAATTCAATCCAGCGCTGTTCTCCTGAGGATTCGCATTGGTCAGTTGGCGGCGGAAGCTAAGGGTCTTACGACGGGTGCTGGTCCCTCGTCGACGTGTCGTCACAGCTCTGCCTGCGAACTGCGAGAGATTCGTCGCGGGTCAGAGCGGGAGTATGGCCGGCGTCTAGTGCCGGGAGAACGCCGAAGATGGCGATTGCTGCGAATTGGCCTCGCTTTCTCCTAGTGTTTGGCGAGATCGCCGTGCGAGCGCCAGGTGGGCTTTGGCCGTACGACCGACCGCGGCATCCTCCTTGATCCATCGCTGGACTTCCTCCGCAAGCAGCAGGCGCAGCTCGCCTCGCTGGTATTCGTCGAGGGAAGCGTAGGTTGGCAAGCGGCGGTAGAAAGGATCCAGCGTGTCCATGAAACTCTCTGGCGCCGGCAGCGGGCTGGGCGCATCAAGAAGTTCGACCTCGACGACCTCGCACTCTCGGGCTTCGAGTGCAGCCCTGAATTCATCGGCGGACCGGAGCACGGTAATCTCGGGCGCGTTCAGCGAACCTGCGGGCAGCGGAAGCTTTTTGAGAGCGCGCAAAAGGATGGTGGAGGTATCCGGGCCGTACCGGCTTGCCCAATGCACAATACCTATCCATCCGCCTGGCCGCACAACTCGCACAGCCTCATCCAATCCCGCGGCCCAATTGGGAAACAAGGTGGTCGAGAAGACGGAAAAGACAGCGTCGAATGTGCGGTCGTCGAAGGTGAGAGCCTGGCCGTCCATCACCAGCGCCTTGCATTCGGGATAGTTAGCCAGGCGTTGGGCTAATCGATCGATCATATTGGGTGCAAGATCGATGGCGATAACCCTCGCCCCGAGAGCGGCGGCCTGAAGCGTCAAAGCGCCCGTTCCCGCGCCGATATCGAGCACGCAGTCGCCACTGCTCACCGTGGTCCTACCGAGAGCCACCTTTGCAAGACGAGCCGAGAGAGGTTCGGCCCAGGTTTCATAGGTGGAGACCATGGCGTCGAAAGACTCAGCCGTGAAAGTAATCGCATTTTCCTTCATCATCGCTCCTTTGCGGAATAACCTTTCCAGTCCCCCGAATCACTATGGCATTTCTTCATTCCCGGCCCCCTTATGTTTTGGCACCCGGGTACTGTGTACGAAGCGGATCTTCCAGATGCCCGCTTGTTTCTCCAGGAATGCCGATTCAAGCCACTCTTGGTTCACCCGCCCTGAAGCGTCGGTGATGCCGCCGCGTTCACGTACGCAATCCAGGCGGTGTTGCCGCTGATGTGGATGTCCGGCTGGGTCACGCTCCACTCAAAACGCATGCCCGAATCCTGCAGGGCCTTGATTCGGGCCACGATGGCTTCGCCATTGAACCGATGACCTCCGTCAAACATGTAAAAGTCCGGCGCAAGAATGAAGTTCAATTTGGCAGTGTCTTCCGTTTGTAGCGCAGTGAACATTGAGTTCACTCGCTCCACGATTTGACTCTGATCGTTTGTGAGGACCCTCTGTTGGGCTCTGGCGGCATTTACATATAGAGAAGGCATAAACACCAGTCCGATTGTGGCCAGCGTGATGCAAAGTTGTAATGGCGCTGAAAGCGAATTTGCTGGACGCACGATCAATTCTCCCTTCATAGGAAAAAACACCAAGCGTCTATGCTTATTCCCGATGTCGCCGAAGAGGCAACAGCTTCGGTAAGCCCTTGTTCATTTGTCCACTTCGCAACACTCGTCGGAGTTCAATTCATATCAACAGGCCGCCGCCGTCGACATGCAGGATTTGGCCGGTCGCGTAATCGTTGAGCATGAGATAGATATAGGCCTTGGCGGCCTCTGTCGGTGTCGCGCCGCGGGGTATCGGCAAGGCAGCCACCATTGCCTGCATCCTTGCCTCCGGCATCTGCTTCACGATGTCGGTGAGGATCAGGCCCAAAGACACGGCGTTGACGCGCACCGGTGCGAGGTCCATTGCAAGGCCGCGGGCGAGGTGTTCGATCGCACCACCGATAGCGGCTGCGACAGGTGTGCCTTTTCTCGGACGATGGGCAATGATGCCGCTCGTCAGCGTGATCGAGCCGTTCTGAGCGACGATTCGCGAGCCGTGCTTGACCGCCGCTAGAGCGCCCCAGAAACGCACATTCAAGAGATCGCGCGCCTGTGTCAGGTCAAGGTCGCGGGCAGAAACAAACATCGGGCCTCCCCAGTCACCTGCGGTTATCGCCAGATGGTCGAACGCACCAAGTCCTTCGAAGAAGACGGCAACGCTGGCTTCGTCGCGCAGATCGACGGTATGCCCCGTTGCATTTGGAAGGCGCTCAACGGCCGCGGTGACCTTTGCTTCGTTAGTTGAACCAATGACAATCGTGGCGCCGAGCTCGCTGGCGAGTTCGGCAATGCCGAAGCCGACTCCCGTCGCTCCGCCGATGACGACCACCCGTTTGTCGTCGAGCGACATCGCTTTACTGGTCAAGTTATTTCCCCTTTGATATCAGGCATGGCCCGGTCGGATTCCGATTCAGTTCCTGTTGCGCCACCATGGAGGAGTTCGGCCGAGATAATCGCCGTATTCCAGACCGGCATTGCTTGCTTTCTGAGCAAAAACGTTAACCAGGTTCCGGACATTATTCTCAATTCTCAAGTGCGCATCCGGTCCTTCCATCTCCGTACAGACCCATCCGAAGCATTAGAGTTACAACTACATCACCACGGAAGTGTTCCGAGTTTTGCGTGCGTGAACGTGCCGGTCGGGCCGTCCTTGCCGAGCAGCGCAACGCGCACCGCCTCGCGAGCGCCCTCCTCGACGGTCTCGATGCCCGCATATTCATTGAGGTTCGTCTTGGTGAAACCAGGAGACACGGCGTTGACCTTGATCCCCTCCGGCTCGAGCTCGATCGCCATCGCGAGCGTCAAAGCGTTGAGAGCCGTCTTGGACGCAGGGTAGACCGGACCGAAGTTCGGGCGCCAGCGGCAGGCCGGATCTGAGTTCATCGTGAGCGAGCCAACGCCGCTCGACACGTTGACGATGCGCGCTGCCGGGGCCTGGCGCAGGAGCGGCAGCATCGCCTGATAGACGGCGAGGACGCCGAACACGTTGGTATCCCACACCGCGCGCATTTCTTCTAGGGACACGTTGCTCGGTCGGACAGTCTTCGCGTATTCGGGGATGGACTGACGGGGCAGCTTAGTCGTATTCGAGATCGCCGCGTTTTGAATGAGCACGTCGAGGTGGCCAAACTCGTTGCGGACGCGCTCCGCCGCGGCGGTGATTGAAGCCTGATCCGTCACGTCGAGCTGGAGGGCGTGGGCGTCCGGGCCAACCTCCTTGGCCGCAGCTTCGCCGCGCTCGAAGTTCCGCGACCCGACCAGCACAGTGAATCCGTGTGACACGAGATCTTTCGCGATCTGAAGACCGATTCCTTGATTAGCCCCAGTGACCAGGGCGACGGGTTTGTTCTGCATAGTAATCTCCTCCTGGGCCATTGATTCGTGGTGAAGGACGAGCGAGTGCGCCAAGTGCGGAGACTAGCCGCGTCCGCCGGGCCGCTTAAAATAAATCAGAGACAGTCTCCGAATGAATAGATAACTGGAGGCTGCCTCCGGTTGCAAACATTCTTGCGCTATTGGGAAGGAGGTCTACGGCCCACCCGAAAACGGCGCTTTATTGGGGAGCGATATCTCAATCAGGCCAGGCGCCGAAAAGTCATCGGGAATTGAGTTTCGCAAGCGTTTCCGATGCAAGCCGTTGGGTAATTTCTTTCGCAGGGAGTTCACAAGCCATATGACCCGATTGGCCAGACCACATAGGCGTGAAGTCGGTTGCCCCCTTCGTCTCAGATTTAGCGCGGAGCGGAGCAGCGAAGCCACCTGCGAGTGGAAAATCAGGTACCAACTCCGATATTGGGCCTATCTCCCGGACCATGCGGGTAGCGATCGCGCGTCCGGGGCGCCCCGTGAATATATTCGTTAGCGCAGTTTGGTTCCCGTTGCTTCTTAGCGCTTGGCGGTACAGGAGACTGATCCTGGCTTCCGGGGAGAGCAAATAGGCAGTACCTATTTGCACCGCCGCAGCTCCAAGTGCAAACGCAGCAGTGATTCCCCGCGCATCCGCGATGCCCCCAGCCGCAATTACGGGCACTTTCACTGAGTCCACCATCTGAGGCACGAGCGAGAGGATTCCAATCTGGGTGGAAGTGTCGCCAGTCAAAAACATGCCACGATGGCCACCAGCTTCGAAACCCTGAGCAACAATGGCATCGCATCCCTCACTTTCCAGCCATTGTGCCTCCTGGACAGTAGTTGCGGTGGAAATGATCTTGGCGCCGGTTGCTCTGACGCGTGCAACGAGTGTTTTTTCGGACAGCCCGAAGTGAAAACTAACGACGTTGGGCCTGAGCTCAGCAACAAGGTCGCACATTGCGGAGTCGAAGGCCGCGCGCCCGGGAACCAAAGAAACCGCTTTGGGATCCAAGCCCGGTTCGATAAAGTAAGGCTCCAGCATGCGACTCCAGGCAGCTTCCCGTTCGGCGTCAGCCTTGGGTGGGTGATGACAAAAGAAGTTAAGGTTGATTGGCCGCGACGTTCGTCGCCGGATGGTTTTAAGTTCTTCAATAATCTGATCAGTCGTTAATAGCGCGCAGGCGAGCGATCCTAATCCGCCAGCCTCCGATACGCCAATCGCCATTTCGGAGAACGCCACGCCGGCCATCGGCGCCTGGATAATGGGCAACTCAATCCCGAAAAGATTCTGTATCCGATAGTCCGGCCACATTGCTCTATTACTCCTTCATGTCTCGCTTCCATGCTTATGGAAGTATTCATTGATTCGTCATCACCACTTACCGGCATGCGCTCCTCCATCAAGATGAATTACTTCGCCGTTCATGAAGGGAGCGGATTCTAAGAAAAGTACCAGGTCCACAACTTCCGCAATCTCGGCCAATCGATTGAGCGGACTCAGTTGTTTCAAGAACTCATGCGCCTCTACTTGATGCATTGATGTGTCCACAACACCAGGAGAAATGGAATTGAAACGAACTCCATCACGCGCAAACTCGATCGCCAATGCGCCCGTGACAGACTCCAAACCACCTTTCGTCAGATTCACCAGACTGCCCGTGAGCCCTGCGATGGGCTGGTCCACTATTGACGATGTGATGTTGACGATATGCCCGGACTTCTGAAGGCGCATCTGTGATGCTGCAAGTTGCGAAACATAAAAGAATCCCCAGAGGTTTGTCTCCGTGGCTTTGCGAAAGTCTTCGGTCGTGTATTCGGTAAAGGGCTTGGGTATAAACACCCCAGCATTGTTTACCAGCAGGTCGATTCTTCCGAAATTGCCGATGGCAGAATCCACCACCTGCTTCGCTATGTTGTGACTTGCGATATCGCCGTCAACCAGGTTCAAACGATGTCCAGGCTGCAGCGTTTCGGCCGATGTGATATTTCTCGAGTTTGCAACCACGCAGTACCCCGTCTCAAGAAGCCGTTCTGCGATTCCGCGGCCAATGCCTCTTGATGCGCCAGTGACGATTGCGACTTTTGTTCTAACTGGTGAATCGAGCCCCGACGATGTTGCGCGCCCTTCCATTTGTTGCCCTAAAGGCATATCGCTCTCCTTCTGACCGCGCACCCGTAACGTTGTGCAACGTTGTGCACATTGAGTCCGATGGTCTTTGACCATCATCGAGAGCATAGCGAAGGGCTAAAGAAGTTACTCACGTAAAGGAGCTATTCTTACAAAATCAAACCATAATTGCGGCGGTATTCGCGCGGGGCTACCCCGACGATTCTGCGGAAGGTGTTCGAAAAATGTCCGTGGCTCGAAAAACCACAGTCTAGCGCGACATCGGTCAGAGAATTGGAAGCTTTCTGCAGGAGGGTCTTTGCTTCTTCTATCCGGAGGTGCGTTAGCCACTGGTGCGGGGAGTATCCCGTGGATGCCCGAAAAATGCGCAAAAAATGAGTTCGGCTGTATCCACTTTCTGCAGCGATGGTACGCAGATTGAGGTTGGTCGCGAGGTCAGCCCTCATCCTGTCGAGAACGCGCTGCAGAATTCGAGCCGGCATTTTCCCGGATTGTGACGGTTTGTGACCTCGTGCTCCGCCAGCAAGCTGCCGAAATCGAAGAGCGAGAGCGTGAGCTAGGTGATCCGCATATAGCTTTCCCGATGCTCCCTGGGAATTTGCTTCCGCCGCCAAGAGCTTGACTATCCCTTGCAGAGAATCATCACGAAGATTCGCGATAGGTCGAAACTCCACAGTTGAAGGCGCGCCGAGATCCTCTCCGACTTCTGCCACGAACCTGGGGTCGAGGGCGCACGAGATCATTGTCGTGTCGGTAAATGGCCTGCATGCGCCGATCCGGCCTGCAGAATAGAGTTTGATGTCTCCAGGAGAGAAGGAGTAGGGAACGAAGCGCGCATGCTCTGCCGAGGTTTCACCTCGCGATACATGGCTGGTAAAGAGCACAACTAAATGGTGAGGAGAATCGGAATCGTTTCGCTCAACTGGAAAGGCCCTATGATGTTCCAGGCAAACTCCGTCCCATCCTAGCTTGTTGCTGGAGCATAGCCGAGCAGAAGATCCACGCACAAAAGCGTTGATCGCAGCGAGCGCTGGAGCGCTTCGCGTTTCCAACCTCTCTACCATCGGTACTTTCCTCGGTTCGACTAAATTCTTCCGTTAAGCGCAGTCGCATCTTGATGATTTGGCCAGTCCGCTTCAGCCAGTTTGTTTTGGATGATTGAGCATCACTGGAGGTGCAGAAACTTACCGTGAAGATTTCAATAGCTGCTTCGACGCTGTCGAAACAAATCCGGATCCCTGGGGGCATTGATCAAGCATGGGAAGTCGTTGCAGCGCAGATGAAGACGCTATTAGCCATACCTTTACGATCCCCTAATTATTCGTGCCCCTCAAATGTCTCTCTGGCTCATAAATATCGCGGCTGACTACGGTTTTGTCGACACACACCCACACGTCGTGGATTCTTCGTCGGAACCTTGGTGTGAACCCTAGCGAATATCGACGAAATCTTTAGCGCTTTTCTGCAAGTCAAGGCCTTTTAGGTAAGCGGCTGCCCGTTCTGGCTGGATAAAAGAAATGCAGGCGCCAATTCGCGCCAGGATGACAAGATGCTGTACGGCTCAGCTCAGCGCCGTCTCTTTGGTTTGTTCGCTGAGTTCTTGCCACGGGAGAGTCCAATCTCTGGATCAGGTTGCCCCACGGGTATTCAGTCAACCAGATGACCGACTTAGTGATGTTGGAGTGTGAAGCCATTCGGACCCGTGCGGATGCAGATTGTCGAGCGAAAAACTCAATCGTCTGAGGCTCTCGAATGAGCGAAGTATTGCCAATTCATCCGGTGCAAGAACTCGACAAAACTGGTCCGATCATCGGGAATAAATCACCTCTCTCTGTGTCTTATCCAAGTGCGCTGCCATTCGCTCTGATCGAAGGGGCAGCGATGACCGGGAGCAGGCGCCGTGAATCGAAGACGGTCATCGAGTTTCAACAATAGCTACAGCTTCCGACGCGCAGCGTTCAAACGAACAAACGATGGAGGGCATCATGCAGGTTATACATGATCATCAAGAAAAGGTCGTTATTACGCGTACGTACAGAGTCGAGACTTCGCACGGATCTCTGGCAGTTGAGGAGAGCGGCCAGGGAGAGGTTCCGCTCCTTATGATTCATGGCAATTCCTATAGCCGGGGAGTTTTCCGCCACCAGTTGCGCAGTTCGTTGACAGCGAATCACCGCTTGATTGCGTTCGATCTCCCGGGGTGCGGCGAATCGAGCGACGCGCCTGATCCCGAGCGGACCTACACGCTCCAGGGATCCGCGGATGCAGCCATTGAGCTTCTGGGAAAACTCGGAGTCTCCCACGCGATTGTTCTCGGCTGGTCGCTGGGCGGCCATATAGGTATCGAGATGATTCCGCGCTTTGCGGGGTTGCGAGGGCTGATGATCACTGGAACACCGCCAGTGGGCCCGGACGAGATCCCACAGGCGATCAAATCCACGCAGTTGCTGGGCCTGGCCTTCAAGGAGGAATTATCGCCTGCCGAGGTGGACGCCTATGTTCAAGGGACGGTCGGAGAGTCGGCCGAAACGTTCATGCGCGAAGCCGTGTCGCGCGCCGATGGGCGTTTTCGCAAGACGCTTTTCTCTTCGCTCGGCGCAAACCCGGGCCCCACTCAGCGCCAGATCGTCGAGAGCATTGTGACGCCGATTTCAGTCGTCAACGGCGGCGCTGAGCCGATCGTCAACATTGATTACGTCGAAACGATCCGATACGCCAATCTTTGGCAGAGGCATTGTTATCGTCTGGCGGGGCTCGGGCACGCGCCCTTCTGGGAAGGTCCGGGGGAGTTTAACCATCTGCTTGAGCGTTTTCTCGCGGATGTCGAAAGTGGCCGTGCTTCGCACAGTCAGGCACTCTGAACGTTCCCATTTCCGCGGCTTGGAACGCAACCTCAGAGTGCCAAATCGTGAATCCGATCCTTTTCGCCTACATCTGTCACGACTAATGCGGAATGACTCGGCCGACCATCAGCCAAGAAAGGAGAAATCATTTGGGCGACTTCCAAAAAGTTCTTAATGGGCGAACGTCAGTGGAGCACTTTGACTCCGCAACACCGATTTCAGTTGAAGAGATCAAGGAGTTGATTTCAGAAGCATGTCTTGCTCCTTCGGCCTTCAACATCCAGCACTGGCGCTTCATTGCGGTGACAGATAAACGAATAAGAGAAAGGCTGAAGGGAACCACGATTGCGCCTAATCAGGAGAGGGTCGCCAACGCCCCACTTGTCTTCTTAATCCTTGGCGACCTGAACGGATACAAGAGGCTGGAGAACATTCTAGATGAAACAGTCCATGCGAACCTTCTTTCCCGCGAAGTTGCAGATATATGGTTGACAATGGCAAACGGCATGTATGGTTCCGATCCTCGCCTTGCCCGAGACGAAGCAATCCGATCTGGTTCGCTGGCGGCGATGACGCTCATGCTTGCCGCGCGGAGCCGGGGCTACGTCTCTTGTCCTATAGGTTTCAATCCCGCTCAGGTGGTGGAGATCCTCGGAATCAGCGACCACTATGTACCGGTCATGATGGTCGCGGTTGGTCGCCCCGTCTCCGGGACTATCGCGCGCAGACCGCGGCTTCCCATCGACCAGGTTCTCGCGTTCAACACCGCACTGGAGTGATGGTGGGTTTCGCTTCTAAGGATTCCCTCTCTGGCCAAGTTCCCGGGGGTGATTGCGTGCAACAGTTCAATGAGGACAAATCTCGAAGTGGAGAAACTTGTGATCAAAGTGAGCGTATTCCTGACCCGCAGACCTGACCTTAGCCACGAACAGTTTTCCACGTACTGGCGGGAAAAGCATGCCCCGCTCGCGCTGTCTTTAGCCCCCTTCAAGACACATGTCCGTCGCTACATCCAGCAGCGTCCCGCTGAAGGTGTCCCCGATCAACTTCCGCTAGCACCGTACGACGGTATCGCGGAGGTATGGTTTGACAATTTGAGTGATGTACTCAAGTTGATCGGCAACGAGCTCTTCAATTCAGTGGTAGCAAAGGACGAGGAAAACTTCCTCGATAAGTCCCGAACAGCGATCTTTATCAGCGAGGAGACGGCGATGGTCTAGCGTGACGCTAGGGCTTCGCGTCTTGACGAAGCAGGTTACAAAACGTACCCGCCAGAATCGAGAGCGGGCGGGGTCGCCGACAGGTCAAAGCTTGAGTCAGTTCGCAGGCAAAACGGAAATTGCGGATTTTGGGTTGGCTAATCCCTAGACTTGAGAAATCTCCACGGTGCCGCCACACGTATTCCTGCCGAAAAGATCGCTTTCGGCCTACGCCAGGAGCATTTCATGGTAGAGATCATCGCTGGTTGGAAGCCTGACGGTAGCAGCGCCGCTGCGCACTGGCAATGGGCGCAGGACCTTTGGGCAGTCCTCGCTCCTTTTGCACTTCCAGTCGGCTATGCCAACTTCCTGACGCCGCAAAGCCGTGAACAGATAAAGGATGCCTACGGCGGCAACGGTACCCGGTTGGCAGCGTTGAAGCTCGTTTCGATCCGGACGGTGTCTTCGCCTCTGCCATCCCGTTGCCCGATCAGCATTGACGGCCCAGGCGCGCCCGCAAGGTGACGAACCGACAACGATCTGTATAGACACCTTGAAACTCTGCAACCGGAGATAGTCTCCGATTATCTAATCATATGGAGAAGAGCGCCGGTCGATTGATTGGTGAGCTGCGACCGGCTGCTTCGTCTTGTTCCCCATAAATCGTCAAGACCTATTCATTCCCCCGAAAAGGAGCAAACATGGCAATCGCAGTTGTCACAGGAACCAGCACCGGAATTGGACTGGCCACCGCAGTTACATTGGCGCGAGCAGGCCACACCGTCTACGCAACCATGCGCAATCCGAAAACAGGCGGCGAAGAGCTGCGCACGATCGCGGAGCGCGAACATCTGCCGCTTCGCATCTCGGCGCTCGACGTCGACTCCGAAGAGTCGGCCCGCACTGCGTTCGCCAACATCCTCGCTGAAGCCGGCCGCATTGACGTGCTCGTGAATAACGCGGGAATCGGCGGGGGCGGTGCGACGGAGGAAACTCCGATGGCCCTCTTTCGTGCCGCCATGGAGACCAACTACTTTGGAGCGTTGCGCTGCATTCAAGCCGTATTGCCCGGCATGCGAGAGAGACGGTCCGGTTGCATCGTCAACGTCACGTCGGTGGCTGGCAGGCTTTCTATGGCTCCGCAGTCGGCCTATTCATCCTCAAAATTCGCGCTTGAGGCGGCAAGCGAATCCCTGGCCCAGGAAATGAAAGCTTTCGGAGTTCGCGTGGCCATCGTCGAACCAGGCGTTATCGCAACGGCGATATTCGGCAAGTTGCAGCCGCCGCCGGCCGACTCAAAGTATCCGCATATCCGGCGTATCTACGAGCTTTTCAGGGCTGCACTTGAGAATCCTGTTTCTCCCTATGTCGTTGGGGAAAAAATCCTCGATATTGTCGAGAGCGACACCTGGAAACTGAGGCATCCGGCCGGCCCCGATGCCGACGGGTTCTTGGCGTGGCGCGCGTCTATGAGCGACGAACAGTGGGTCGAATGGGGAGCCCTTTCCGATCAACAATGGGTTGAATATGTCAGACAAAACTTCCATCTGAATGTCAGCCTGTGACGCGGCTGTCGAGTTATCGGGTAGGTAGGAGAGGCGAATCCCGAACTGCCTCACGATCGCTGTTCAGCTCTCTGCGGATGTCGCGATCCTGTTCACCGCGGCCCGGATGTCAAATAAATCGGAAAGCGCAGCAATTACTTCACAAGTAATTGCTGCGTTGGCAGCCCTTTGATAAGTTTGCGAAGACGCTCTCGAACTGGAGAGAGTCAAGGTCGAGCCTTTGGCTCGGATCGAGGGAAATGCAAAGGAACTCTTCGCTACTGGTGCGAAAACCGCAAATGATCCGCCATGTTCTGGTGGCATACGAGGCAGGACTCCCGCGCGGAGTCGGGCAGTGAGGAGACCAGCGCATATGTAAGCCCATGGTTACTCCATGTAATCACTTTGAAAGTGCCAACGGTGTGATCATGAAACGTCAGGCGACCAGAGCGAACCTCTTCTCCGCCCTCGGCCCGCGCAGACTCGTCGGATACGACGAGGAGACTGATCTTCTGGTCCTTGATCTCGTAGGTAGTCAAAGCTGCGTATGTTCCCCTGAAGTTGACCAGCCGCGATCCCACCAGCCGATAGATCTGCTGGCCGCCGGCCGTTTGTTGCGATTCGGGAAGTCGAAAATGAAACGGCACTTTTCCAGCAAACCATCTCGTCACTTCATCGGGAGAGGAGGTATGCATCTCCATGGGAAGATTGCCCTCGAGATAGCTGTGGTGAGTCGCCGCGGCCGTCTCGACAAAGGCATTTGCGCGAACACGTTGGATGCCCAGCGGAATGAAGAGTAATACCAGGATGGTTACCACTCCGGCCGCAATCAACCGCTTCCAGTGCAGAGCCGGTTCAGCGAAACCTCTGAACGGAGAGGCCAGGATTCGCAGAACGCGCCTGCGTAGCCGATCCGGAGCGTTGACTCCCGAGCGAGCCTCAGGCGAGAGGATTCCGGATACACGCGCGCGAAGAACCTCGGGAGCATAATAGAGCGGTCGGCTCCGATGCAGAAGTTGCGATAAGGCCTGCTCCTGCGCCAGGACTTGCTTGCATTGGGCGCACTCTGCAATGTGCTCTTCGAAGTCCTGGAGTTCATGACCTCTCAACTCGTCGTCAAGGAAGAGCGGAACCATGGCACGATAGTCATTGCAAACGCTCATTCCGCTGCCACCGCTCTTTCCGGGCACGGATACATTTGGGGCAAAAGCGAACAAAGCAAATCACACAGCTTCGAACGCGCTCTCGCCAGGCGTGACATTACAGTCCCCACCGGACAGTCGAGTACTGTCGCAATATCCTGGTAGGAAAGCCCCTCCCATTCCCGAAGCAGGATGACTTCGCGAGCCTCTTCGGGAAGTTGCTGAATCGCTGTGTGCACGTGGTGCCGTTCCAAATTTGCCACATACAGGTCGTGGGGACTGTCTGCGTTTTCATCGACGAGAACTGATGTCCTCTCATCCGTTTCGACATCGACCGTTTCAGGTGCTTTACGTCTTTGCCTCAATTCGTTCAGCCAGATGTTACGAAGGATCGTGAACAGCCAGCCCTTAATGTTGCCGTCATCGCGCAATCGCCCCATCGCGCGAATTGCGCGAAGGTACGTCTCCTGCACCAGATCCTCGGCATCGGTGCGGTTCTGGGCGAGCACAAGCGCATAACCATACAATCCGTCGATATGTTCAATGCCTGAGTTGCAGTCTTCTTTTGCCTGTGAATCAGGGAACATCCAGACACCACTCTGAACAACACAGATGCGCGAAGTCTATTCCCGGTCGCTAATGTTCGAATGAAGCCCTCACAATCACGAGAATTGATTGTGCCTCGCCTGCTCCGAGGGAATAGGAAGGAACGGTGTGTGTTTCTCCATCGGACGGATTGATCAGCGTATCGATCAGGGTTCGATGACCGAAATCAACCTAATCTTGCGCGAACACAAGTCACAGGGAGAAACAAGATGATGCAACTTGCGAATATCGTCAATGACGACGAAGGTGCGGTCCTAAATCTGCTGCATGGGACTAGATTAGAGATTCTCATCCCTTCGAACGAAGACGCTTATTGGGTGATGAAAGGAACGATCCCCCCAGGCGTGAGCGTGCCGCTGCACAGCCATTCAGACGCCGAGAGTTTCTACGGGCTCGTTGGAGAAAGCGAAGTCCTGGGGCAGACCTCGGTGGGACTGGAGTGGAAGAAGCTCCGGCCAGGAGACTTCATCCATGTTCCTGGCGGAACGAAGCATGCCTGGCGCAATCGTTCGAGTGAGCCGATTTCGATTCTCGTTACATGTACTGCGAGACTCGGCCGCGCACTGCGGGAGATGGCACAAGTGCCGGCTTCTCCGGACGCCATCCAACGCCTCGCAGAAATATCACAGCGTTATGGATACTGGCTCGGTAGCCCCGAGGAAAATGCATCCGTTGGAATTGTGTTGCGTTGATGCTCGTCTCCCCTTTCCCGAAAACAAACCCATCACGCTCATTGTCGTTGACGCGATCGCTCGGGAATAGTTGAAAGATCCAGGTGTTTCTCTATCAATAGCAATGACAAGTAACGACGATCGATGTCGTGCAAGCAATCTTAAAAGGATAAATAGGTTGGGAAAATGACAACTGCGACATTAGGCGTCTCAATCGCATCGCTAAAGACAGAACAACAACCTTCGCGAGATCAGGAACAATTGGACCAATTCGCAGATTGGTTCACACGGTGCCGTAAGACCCTTCACTACATGGCGGACCTGATACTGAACAACTCCGAGCTGGCGGCACACGCGGTCGAGAACTGCAGGCAGAAGGCATCGCGCGATCTGCCCGACTTTGAAAGCGAAGGCGAGTTCCGCGGTTGGATTTTCAGGGTTCTCATCAATGAGGCGCTGAGGATTTCTACCGAACGCTATTGACCTTCTTCACTGTTAAAAAGCTCCGAGCTCCCGTAAGAGGCGCGACCCTACCAAGAACAGGGGAACAAGACAATGACACAACCCCAGAATGCTCTGCCTATTCGCTCGAACGGTAGTGAGGCTAAAAGCACTAAGACCGCGATTAAACGTGAAGAACAACCGTTGGCAACATCCTTCGCGCGAGCGGCTACCATTGACTCCACCTTCAGCTACATGGGCAGCTTGATGACGTTCTTGGCAAAGAGTTCGGAGACAGGCGGCCGCTTTGCCCTGATGCATTACGATACAAGCCTGGAAATGAGCCTCCGCCTCACGTTCATGAGCGGGAACACGAGTTGTACTTCGTGCTGGAAGGCTCGATGCGCTTCTACTGCGAAGACAAAATACTGCGAATCAAAGCTGGTGAGGTCGTCTTTCTGCCTCAGGGGAAGGCTCACGCGTTCAATTGCACCTCACCTGTCGTTCGCACGCTAATCCTGGTGCAAGCAACAGGCGCGGACCCTGTCGGCTTGGATAAGTATTTCCTCGCGATGGGCGAACCGGCTCGAGACATGTCGCTGCCGCGAGACGCCATAACCTATGCCGCGGACGATCCAGAGCGAGCAACACGAATCGCAGCTCTCCATGGCATACGAATTCTCTCGCCTCGGGAGACCGAACTGGAATTGCCGCAATACCCCGGCTTTGGCATTCCGGTTCGCTGATGCAGTGAGGCGTTGAGTATTTCTCCCGGAAGCTACTAATCCTTCTGGCTGACAAGAGCCCCTAATTCCCGGAAGCACGGCCACACCAGGAACCGGAGAACACGATGACGACACAAACCAAGAATGCTCTGCCTACTCACTTAAACGGTCGTAAGGGGGCGTCAGCCAAGGAAGTCGCTACGAAGAAGCACTTTGCCCGACACGACGCTGCTATCGGCCACGTCGGTTTACACGCTGCGAACCCGGCCGCGTCGGCGAGATTTCACCAGGACGTCTTTGGTATGGAGATCACCGGCGGAAGCGCTTCGGACCATCCGCTCGGAGCGACTGCCTTCCTGACCAGTCGCCCCGGCGAGCAACCACACGAAATCGTCTTGGTAGCCAACCCCGAAGTCGCTCACATCGCCTTTAAAGTCTCTTCACTTGCAGAGCTCAGATCTTTCCACGCGCGAATTGTGGAGATGAAGATCCCGATCAAGTTCGTATTCAACCATCACGAGTCCTTCGCCTTCTATTTCGACGACCCTGACGGCAACATGATCGAAGTCTACTGGCCCACCGGAGATCTGAGCAGGAGGCAACCTTACCTGGAACCCCTCGATCTGTCGCAGCCGGACGAGGTGCTTCTTGAGAAGGTAACGGCCAACCCTGACCACCTGGGCTAGTTCAAAAAGTGGCGTCCCCGAATCTCGCGAGACGAAACCCAAAACCGACAACAGGAGAATCATGATGACAACTCGCACCCCCACCCTTGCAGCTTTTACGCTCACCTCAAGCGAGGGCCGTACACCGCAACCCCTGAATATTCACGGCGCAGAACTATTAGTAAAGTTGGCCGACGCCGATACGCACGGAGCCATCGCGATCTTCCACGAGATTGCGCCACGACTGAGCGGACCTCCGCTGCACCGCCACACATACGAAGACGAGTGGTTCTATGTATTGAACGGCGAGATAACTATCGAAGTAGATGGCGTGCGAAGTGTCCTTTCCAAGGGAGGCTCCGCATTTGCGCCGCGCGGCACCGTTCATACCTTTCAGAACTTCAGCGATTCACCGGCGGAGATGCTGGCCATGGTGACGCCCGGCCGCTTCAATCTCTTCCTTGAAGAGGTCGCCTCCCTGGATGCAGGGCAGTCTACTCCGGATGTGGCTGCTACTGAGCGCCTCATGAACGACTACGGGCTCGAACTTCTTGGACCGCCGCTCTCGTAAGCGGGCGATCCATCCACCGACAAGTTTTTGGTTCACACCGTCACCGATTTGGAGATGTCATGACAAGAAATCAACTCGCCGCGTCGAGCCTTGCTCTCGGCGCACTTGCTGCCTTTCTGTGCTTCACAACCTTTTCTCCTTCCTCGCATGTAAAGGCGCAAGACAATCCGGAGTCAAGAATCGAGCGGGGCTTTGAAATCGCACCGGTGCCGCTCAACATGGAAGGCAAAGACCGGGGTCTTGTCGGCTTGGGCAGTTATCTGGTTAATGCCAGCGGCGGCTGCAATGACTGCCACTCGGCCGGTCCCCAGGCCGAATATCTTCCCGGCGGAAACCCGTATTTTGGCCAACCAACAAAGATCAATCCGGCGACTTACCTGGGAGGCGGAAGAGACTTTGGTCCGTTGCTGCCAACCCCCGATTCGCCGCATATTGTCTCGCGCAACCTGACTCCCGACAAAACCGGCCTCCCCGAAGGTGGGCACACTTTCGATCAATTCCGCGAGATCCTTAGAACCGGAGTGGACTTCGATCACCTGCATCCTCCGTGCTCGGCAGGCCAGACGACGAATTGTCTTCCGCCTCCATTCGACGGCAACAAGCTGCAAATCATGCCCTGGCCCGAATATCAGAGTTTGACCGAGCACGACATTCGAGCGATCTACGAATACCTCAGCGCAGTGCCTTGCATCGAGGGGCCACCAGCGCCAAGCGTACTGCATAACGACTGTCAGTGAGGGCACCAGGAATTATGGCTCACCACCAGAATGGCGCACTTATGCTGATGATGCAATTTGCGTGGTGGTGCATGCTTGGCGCGAAGTGGTTCCTGCTGACGCGGCACCGACAAAGGCCAGCGCGGGAAGAGGAAGCGTTGGAGAAACCGCGACACACGCCAGATTCCCATCAGACGAAGCAAAGAATTTCGTGTCTGGCGAAACACTAACGAAATGGGATCAGGAGGGAACCTTTCTCTGATCAGCCGTTACGGCTTTTTGCAGAAGGATCGAACGTGAGGGTCCGACATGCTGCTCTGGCCACTTTCAGCGGCCCGCGGCGGTAGGGCGAGGTCGGAAGACACCTCAATCGAAGGTGCTTGAAGAAGACGCCCAATGAGACGCACAGAACTCATTTGGCACTAGTCTGCGCCACGGCTTGAAGTCTTTCAAAGCAAGATCGGCAGCTGGAGGTTACAATTTCACATGATTGAGACCCTTTACAAATCGGATTGTCCGGAAAGGGGGAAGTCTGAATGCTACGTTCTGGTGGTCACTCCAAGGCCCACGAGCGGTGACCGCTGCTACTCCTTCATGGAAGAGCATGGGAGATGGGATGAGACCCTGGGGCATTTTCTCTACGAGGTCAATCAAATCGTCACCGAAGAAGAGCTGACATACGAGAATGCTTTGACAATGTACAACACAGCGAAGCAGGATATCTTAGATAAAGGATTCGTACATTCATTTGTCCAAGGCTCTCTCCGGAAAGAACCAAGGACATACGGGCTCTTCGACTTCGAGTTGGCAACCACGTAGAGGAACTAAGAGTCTCGTTGTCTGGTCTGACCGATGGGATACTCTTGCAAGAAGGCATCGACTTCATAGCAAATTCGCAGCTAGTGACCTGTCGCGGAGAGGCCGTAGTCCGCAAGCGCAAAGTGCCACCCGATTCCACCTGCAAACCCGCTTTCGAGACGGAGACGGATCACCTCAACGAGATGGCGGGTTATTGAAGCTCACCATCGAGCATTGCTGGTCGCATCGAAGTAATTCATGCTCCCGGGCATTGCGCCGGCCAGGTCGCGCTGTTCTGGCGACCGGGACGAATGCTGTTCGCGGGTGATGTCTGCGCGAAAATTATGGGCCTCGGTGATCCGCTTGGGTTCGAGAATATCGACGAAGGTCGGGCGAGCCAGGGTAAACTGGCTGGTCCTTCATTCGATGCTGCCGGGTTCGGCCATCGCAAACCGATTTCGCGCGATACGTCGACACGTTTCCGCAATGAGTGGGGCTAGAACTCGCCTTGCCTGATGACTAGGCACCTCAGTACCAACTGATGCGGATGCTGCATTCGCCCTCCTCATCTGGCACTCAGCGCGACGGGCCTAAATTCCGTCATAACGTGAGTACCCACGCTCTGCCCAATAGTCCGCTGGCTCGTCCTTCGTATAGCTAATCCGCGTAATCGCCTTGATGTTCTTCAGGCCTAGTTTCACGGGTGCAACCAGACGAAGCGGAGCTCCATGCTCCACTGTGAGAGGCTTTCCGTTCAGGTGAGTTGCGAGCAGGGTCTGCGGATGACGAGCCGTCGCGAGATCGAGCGACACGAAGTATGGGTCTGGATTGCCCCAGGGACCGAGATTGACCGACGATTCTATCCGGGCCCATTTCGCCTGGGACATGGGCGGGTGAGCGCGCAGCAAATCATCAAACCTAAGCCCGGCCCACCACGTAATAGCGCTCCAACCTTCGACGCATACCAGCCGGGTAATTTGCTCATGCACCTGGAAGGATGCGAGCAGGTTCCGGATGTTCAAAGAGACACTTAGACCCGACGCGAGCCCGTCGAGAGTCAAGCGCCATTCAGGGATATAGCTGGGATCGGGTGTGGCTCCGTTGTAATTGTTCCTGAGCGGCGTAATCTGCGATTTGGTGTAGGTTGGCACCAGGCGATTCTCTGAATAAAAAGTCTCAGCAACATCGTCATCGAAGCGCAGGGCCCGATTCAAAAGCCATTCCTTTCGGGGCCAGCTCTTGTTTCCGTGAATGATGCCCATGCGTCTCAGCGTCGTCTGAGGCAGAAGGGCGCCACCGCTTGCAACCGCGGCTATCGCGCCCATCCCGAAGAGCACGAGATCCCGGCGAGTCCAACGACGCAAAACATCGGGAGCCACTTCCATCAAATGTGGTGGCCGTTCCTGGAAGAAGCTTGAATGATTTGGCATGCCACCTCCTACACGTGGGGGAAAACTTGAGTACGGGCTTGCGACGTTCAAGCCGCATCGCCAAGCGATAGGGATACCCTTAAAAGTGCGTCGAACTTTGGCAGATGCGGACAGGCGAGTCACTATCCCGACATCGCTGTCCGCAAAGAAGCGGCTATTTCGGATCCGCAGCACCCGAAGCCGCTTGCTCGATGAGAGACGCAACCGCATCTGGGTGTGACAGGAACACCGCATGGCTGGCCTTAATCTCGACCACCTTCGAGCCGGCCCGCTTCGCCATAAAACGTTCTGCGTCGGGCGGAACCATGTGGTCCTCTGTGGTAAGGAGATACCAACTCGGCTTTGTCTTCCACGCGGCATCGGTAACCACGCCATTCAAAGCGGCCACACCCCAAGGCACCTGAGAATTCGCCATAAACTCAGCTAGGGCGGACTTCACATCAGCGGCAAACGCCGTGGGAAACTTCACTGGGTCAAGAAGCAGGAAACCATCTTGCTGCGGTAAGATCGGAGGCGCCGCCGCGCCCGGGGCTGAGTTTTTGATCATAGAGCCAACGGATTCTCCATTATCCAAAGCGAAAGCAGCGATATAGACAAGGCCAACCACTTTGGGATCGGAACCCGCCTGGCTTATGACGGCGCCGCCATAGGAATGGCCAACGAGAATGACTGGACCATCCTGTGCATCAATGGCTCTCTTTGTTCTGGCCACATCATCATCGGAGAGATGGTCGGATCCTGTACGATCGTGACCGAATACCCCTGCCTGGTGAGGATTCTGTACACGCTCTGCCATCCTGAGCCATCGGCGAAGGCCCCGTGTACGATCACAACATCTTTCACGTTTTGGGTAGTCTTCGCCTGGGCGTGGATGAAGACGCCAGCGGCAAGTATGACCGCGATCACGGACAGTGCCCGCCAACGTACCGTTGAATACTAACTTTCAATTTCATAGGATTCGACATGGTTCAACCTCCTGTTGTCATGGGTGAAGATGAGGTGCCGCGCCGCAACCGGCTTTGACCGAATTGCGATCACGAAGTGATTTTGTCGGAACCGGTTGTTTCCGGAAGACCGAGAATCGCTGACTGGAGGGATTCGCTTCTAACTCGCATGGACTGCTCAGATCGAGTCCGGAAGTCGTAGCCTTGTGGTGCTGTCGCGACCGGCCCGTGATCATGCTTCGAAGCGTGTCCCACCCATCCGCGAGAATTAGAATCACGTGGGGAACGACAAAGAGAACAAAAAACCACATCAGCCAGAAGTGCCAGATGCGCGCTTTATCATACCCACCGAAGATTGCAGCCAGCCAATGGAACTGCGTGGGTTTGTGAATTGCCCAGCCGGTGAGGATCGCCAGTAGCCCGGCAATCGGAACGGAAAAATAGGCGACGCGTTGAAGTGCGTTGTATTTTGTGCTGAAGCGCGGATGCGGCCAACTGCGACGCGTTAGTCTGGCCACAGGAATGCCTATGTAGTACCAAAACATCCTGGCTGCATCGCGCAGGTCGGTCGTGCGCGGCAACAGAGAGCGCCAGCCACCGCCTATGGCCGACCCTATCAGGTAGACAAGGCCGTTCAGCATGAAGAGGTAAGCACAGAGCCAATGAAGGCGCAGAGCCTCGGCGAGCGTGGCGGGCCCCAGGCTTACGTGGTTGTAGACCCAGTCAGGCGGACTGCTGTATTGATGCAGCCCGGGTACATGCGCGCATAGCCATATGCCAACATCCGCAAGGGGATCGACATTCCCGGTCAGTGGATCTGGTTTGTGCTGATAGACCGGAGAAGCCCAATAAATGGACATGCCACTCAGGATGAGGCCCAGGAGGATTGGCACGTTCAACCAGTGGCTGCACCGCACCAGCAGGTGGTGCCTGCTAACTACAGGCACGCCGGAGTGACGCTCCGGCGCGCTTGTAGCAATTCGTTCCTTACAGAGCTGCGTGGAATGTGACACAAGTATTCTCCACGCTACTGGTGAGCGGTCATGCCATCATGAGCGGTCATGCCATTCGGCGGAGCGGGGGCAAAATGCGAACGCCCATCCTCGATCAGCCAGTGATCGCCGTGACGGACGGCCACGAAGAAAAAGTTGACCGGAATCGTGGGAATGACCTGCCCATCCGGACCGTTGACATTGTGCAGGGTGAGGAGCGCATCGGCGACCGCGACATCGGGTTTGATGAAGCGGATCCGGTAGTTGGAGACCGCCGCTTGCGTGCTGGCGTTGACAGCCTGCGCCTCGGTACCGAAGTCCTTCACCATTGCGGCGCGCCCTTGCAGCAAGTCACCCTGCGGCGTCACGAAGGTTCCATCTTCAGCGAATTGGGATGCTCTGAGGTCGGCATTCTTCTGAACGAAAGCCTTAGCGAAGCCATCTCCGAGCGCTCTAACCGCTGTTTCGTCTTGAGCATTGGCGGCCCTTGCAGAGCCGGTCGCAGCCAAGACGAGCGTGCACATTAGAAGGGTTGAGCCGAGACGTTGCAGCATGTCTCGGAGCGCTGATTTGCGCACCGAATCCGCGGAATCAGCTCGGTATGTTTGTGAGATTTGCATTTCTTTCTCCTTCATGATCATTTCTTCTCCTGATTTATCGGTTTCGTGTAACGAACACTTTCCGGGTGGCTAGAACCTCGCACTCAGCCTTAGGGTGTGCTTGCAAGGACTTCCACTTTTTCAATCTGCGGGGGAACCGCCAGCAACTCGCTGGCTCGTGCTCCCAATGCCTTTGCGATGTCGCCATTCAAATGCGCATTGCGGCCCGCTTCGTTTTGAAAGGTGTCGAAGATCGCGAACCTTCCGGGCCCAAGTTTGATCGCATACCATTTCAACGTTCCCTGTTCATCCTGGGCGAGTGGCTGAACTGACTTTAGAAATGCCTCGGCATCAGCCTCCTTTCCGGGGTGTGCTTCGAGCGTGACTAACAGCCCGATTGCTTCCATTGAGTTACTCTCCTGTGTTGAATTCATTCCGAGCGATTGAACCTGACCTTGATCAGCTTCCTGAATGGTCCCCAGCGACAAGTCCTCGTCGCTGGGGCTTAAGGAAAAGCCACATTCAAGAACGCTAAAAATGTCAACGTGTACTGTGTAATCGCTCTAGTAGGCAGCGATGCCATTGAGACCGGCGGCCGCCGGCAGACCATCCACTTGATCGAGGTCGACAACTTCGCCGTCACGTTGCACGGAGAACACACCGATGGAGCCGGTGGCAGCGTTGAGCGTGTATAGGAATCGCCCGTCAGAGCTTACTGCGATGTCGAGGTTTCCGCTGTTATCCGGGTTGGAGCTGACGATCGTGTTCCCTAATGGCGCAAGAGAACCGTTGGCCCCGATAGCGAAGCCAGACTGGTTAGAAGTACCCGCGTTGTCGGTGTAGACAAAGCGGCCGTTGGGCAGAATCACATTCCAGCAGCTGGCAAGCCCCTCGGTCGGAAGAGCGCCGGTGATGGTTTTGAGAGACTGATTCTGCTCGATCTGGTAGGAGTAAATCGTATTGGAGGTGCCGTCAACGATAAGCGCGCCGCTCGGGGTGAAGGCGACGTCAAAAGGCGTGGCGCTTGCACTTGGGTTGGCAACAACATCAGAGAGCGTGCCGTTGGGATAGACGCGGAAGACGTCGATCATGTTGGTTGCACTTTCAGCGACGGCGAGAAACTGACGGTTGGGGCTGAGAGCGACATCGGTGGGTGTGGAGGCAGTTCTGCTGAGGGTGCGTGTTGAATCCTTGATGGGCCGAAGATGCCCGTTGCCGATGACCTGGAAGCCGCTGACGCTGCCGTTGCCGCCGGAATTGAGGACGTAAACGAGGTCTCCTACCTGGGTGATGGACACGGGAGAACTGCCGCCTGTCGCTTCCGTGTCAAGCAGGGTAAGACTCGCACCATCGACAGCAAAGGATGAAATGGTGCCGCTGCCTGCGTTCACCGCGAACAGCAGGCGATGGTCGGCGCTGAGCGTGAGTGATCCCTGTGAGTGCAGCGGATCAACGGTGCCACCGCTGCCGTTGCCGCCGGTGGCGAAGGAGCCGGAAGACTCCAGAGAGCCATCCGCGCGGCGGATATATGCGTTGATCTGGTTATTTGACGCGGCATTCGTCATTACGAAGACTGCGCCTTGACCGTCCTGTGCAGCCGCACGACTTAGCGGCATTGCGAGAACGGCGCCAGCGAGCAGACCCGCGGTGAAGAAGAACCTGAGGTTGATCATGTTCCTGAAAACTCCTATTGGGGGGATTCGACCCAGGATGCGCCCGTACATGCAACGCACCAAGGGTGCTTTTTATGAGTAAAATGCACATCGGATTTCCGGTTGTGCGGGTTTCTGCTCGAATGGTCGGATTCTTGCTGGATTCAACGCTCAACAAATCAAAACTAAGTTTGCGGGCTTAGATTGACTGGGATGTTGAAGGGAGTTCGAATGAGATGCGGTTGGCCCAGTCAGAATTGTTGACGGGGTTCACAGCCACTTCAGCGCCAATAAACTCCCAGCGATATTCTGTTGGGCTGGTTCCACAGACTTCACGAAAGACCTGTGCAAAGTGCTGCTGGGTTTTGAAGCCGCAGGCCACGGCGACGTCCAACACGCGCGTAGCGCGGTCGCGCAACATCGCCTTGGCACGTTCAATCTTTTGGCGCAGGACGAATTGATGCGGGGTCTCGCCCGTCGACTTCCGAAACATCCGTGCGAAATGAGCTGTACTCAACTCTACGGATTGCGCCATCTCGTCGAGGCTCAAGTCGTCGTCCATGCTCGCATCGACCAACTCCTTAATCTTTCGTAAGCGCGCGGAACCTAGTCCGCCACGATGTATCTGCACAGGCCGGTGCCCAACTGCATGACCATTGATCAGTGCAACAGCTATGGCCTGTTCGATAGAGTCCAGAAACAGCTGTCCGTTTGGAAACCCTGCCACCATCTCCGCATGAACGGCCGTAACTAACCCGCGCAGGCGGGGATCCGCAAACTTGCGATACATGCGCAATTCCACCTCTCTGTTTGAGGCGGCCATCAGCGCCGCATCGGAAATACTGAGCTGCAGAAACGTTGCGTTCATGAGCCCAACCCACTTCCCCTCATGACGGTGGGGCAAGATCAGCTCGCCTGCGACGTAACGAAACTCTGTCAGCTCGGTTCGACGCACGCCCATCTCAATCGAGCCGGGCCGCAGCACCATTCCGAGAACCTGCTCAGGCCGCACCCAGAGACGCGGCTCTGTGACGGATTGGGGTGGAACTAGTTGAACCTTCATTGATTTACTCCAGGCCTTTACTCTGTGCCGTCAGCAGCGAAGAATGGCGGCGTCGATGGGAGCACCCGTCGCCGTCGCACTCCAAAGTCGCGCAACCAGAACTGCCGACCCAATGAACAAGAAGCCGCGCGGCCAGATCAAGTCTTATGCCGTTGCATTTTCAAACCGCAAGAGCTGGACTCGGATTCTCGGCACCGACCAGCGACAAGAGTGAGGTCCGGTCGAAGCCTTTCAGCTCCGAAGTCCTTCCGTCGCGAATCTTATTTGCCCATTCCGGGTCGGTGAGCAGCGCGCGTCCGACCGCGACGATGTCGAACTCGCCCCTTGCCATCCGCTCCTCCAGTTGATCAAGCTCGTCGACCTGGGGTCTGGAAACATCGCCCTTCAACATGTCGCCCACGTCGGCGCCTTTAAGACCGACCGAGCCCACGGTGATCACTGGAAGGCCGGTAAGCTTTTTGCCCCAACCAGCCAGGTTGAGCGGAGAACCTTCGAACTCCGGCTCCCAGAAGCGCCGCGTAGACGCGTGAAGAATGTCTACACCGGCATCGACATAGGGAGCGAGGAGCACCTCCAACTCGTCCGGGGTTTCGGCGAGGCGTGCCGCGTAATCCTTCAACTTGAACTGGGAAAAGCGCATGATGATTGGGAAATCAGCGCCTACCCGCGCGCGGACACCACGGATGATGTCTGCCCCGAATCTCGCGCGATCTTTGATGTCCCCGCCGTAACGGTCTGTCCTCCGATTGGTTTGCGCCCAGAGGTATTGATCGATCAGATATCCGTGAGCGCCGTGCAGCTCGACCGCATCGAAGCCAATCACTTTGGCGGCGCCCGCAGCGGCGACAAAAGCCTCGATGGTGTCCGCAATGTCGTTGTCGTTCATGGCTCGCGCCGCGCCTTCGATGGCAGACGGCCCTTCTGAGGGTTCGTCCGGATTCGGGCCGGTTCCCGGCTGCCGTGAAGCTCCCTGGTGCCATAGCTGCGACGCGATCTTGCCACCGGCCTCGTGCACTTCATATACGACGCGGCTCCAACCCGCGATCGCCTCCGGGGAGTGGAAGTTGGGGATATTGGCGTTGTTCGAAGCCGCGAGTCGATTGATGGTCGTCCCTTCAGTGATGATCAGGCCCGTGCCGCCTTCGGCGCGCGCGCGGTAATACGCGGCGACATCAAGGCCCGGGATGCCGTTTGGGCTCATTCCGCGCGTCATCGGGGCCATGGCGATCCGATTTGTCAGTTCAAGTGATTTGAGCGTAAAAGACTCGAAAAGAGCTGTGGTCATCTGCGGACCTCAAGAAACTCTTTCATTGCAGCGGCGATTTCCACGACGTGCGTCTCGATTGCAAAATGACCCGTATCCAAGAGCTGGACCTGCGCGTGCGGGAGATCCTTTCGAAATGCCTCTGCTCCGGCGGGAATGAAGAATGGATCATTCTTGCCCCAGATCGCCAGCAACGGCGGCTTCGCGTTTCGAAAATACTCCTGAAATCTCGGATAGAGCTTCACGTTGGATGCGTAGTCCAGAAACAAATCAAGCTGAATCTCTGCGTTTCCCGGTCGTTCCATCAGAGCCGCATCCAATGTGTAGGACTCAGGCGCAACCGCATCTGGATTTGCTGTGCCGTGGGTGTACTGCCAGCGCGTGGCTTCCAGCGTCAGGATGTTCTGCCGGAGCGCCTCTCTGTTTTCTGCCGTGGGAGCGGACCAATATTTCCTGATCGGTCCCCATGCATCGCCAAGCCCCTCTTCGTAGGCATTGCCGTTCTGCGAAACGATGGCTGTCACTCGTTCCGGATGGTGCATCGCCAGGCGGAAACCGGTCGGTGCGCCGTAGTCAAAGACATAGATCGCATAGCGTTTGAGGCCGAGCGCATCTGTAAAGGCCCCCAGCGTGCGCGCTAATGCCTCGAACGAATACAGATATTTCCGCTCTTCAGGTACTTCCGTGAATCCGAATCCAGGCAGATCCGGAGCAATCACCCGGTATTGATCGGCTAGACGCGGAATGAGCTCACGGAACATAAACGACGATGCCGGGAATCCGTGAAGCAAAAGCAACACCGGCGCACTCGGGTTGCCGGCTGCACGATAGAAAACTTCGACTCCGTCTGCTTCGACCTTATGAACGGATGTCACAGGTACAACGAACTGGGAAAGAATAGGGCTCATGAAACTCCTCCTCACGCCATGCGGTCTGTATCGTTGTTGGCCGTAATTCATCGGCTTACCTTCCGGCAGCTCTTCGCCGGCCTGGAGCACTCTCCAGCATCAGCCACGGAGAATGGGAGCTCCGAAGGGAGGTCCACCATCAACTCGACCGCGTTGATGTATGACGAATTGTCCGAGGCACGGAAAGTGCAGCTCCAGGGGATCTTCTCGTGCTTAACATGGGGTCGCAGTGATAGGACGACATTGTCTTATTCCCCAAATTCCGGGCGATGCTTTTCGACAAACTGTTCAACCGTCATCGGAGGACGACCGCCAATCTCCTGGACATCGTTATTCATCCCACTGAAAATCCCATTTTGGTGGTCGATAGCGATCTCTTTTAAATGTTGGAGAACGAAATCCGAGCCTGCGCCTCCCGCCTTATCTGCTTCGGCGTACGCTGTAGCGGCGGTATTTCGAGCCGGGCCACGCGGTCGGCTACTTATAATCTCACCATACTTCTCAATTGAAACCTGCTCGAAGTGGATTTTCCTTCCAAGCACGCTTCCAATGATCTGAGAAAGTTCTTTATGGTTATATTCCACCGGTCCAACAAGAGAATACGTTTTTCCCGCGTGTGCTTTCGGGTTTTCCAGGATTCCAACAACCACTCTGGCTTGATCCTCTCCCGCGATGGGAGCGTGGCGGCCAGTGCCGAATGGTACAAGCCAGGCGCCCTGACGGATCATGGCTGCCCCGTAGAGCATCCACTCCGAAAAGAGTGTCGGTCTGATGTGGCTGACGGGCACCCCGGACCAGTTAAACACGCGCTCCGATAGCCAGTGTGCCAGTGCTGCATGGCTTTGAGAGTCTCCGCGTGCCGACTTTTGTGACATGTTGACGATGATTTTGACGCCGGCCTCCTTTGCAGCCTGAGCAAATCGAACACTTGCATCCACGATCCCCGGACGAATGGGATAAACGAAATACGCTCCGTAGATTCCACGAAGGGCGGAACGTACCGATTCCATGTCGAGAAGGTCGCCAAAGACAACCTCTGCGCCCAATTTGCTGAGTCGTTCAGATCTTTCATCCTCGCGGTGAGCAAGCGCTCGAACGGTGAGTCCCTTTTTGAGTAGCTGTTCAACCGTTTCACCACCGGTTGCGCCGGTCGGTCCCGTTACGAGAAATTTCTTTTCAGATTTCATTTGACTCCCCTTTTTCAGTCTTTTGTTGCGATTGATGCACGGGACAATTCATCAGCCGTTTTTTTCGAGATGGCTGCGGCCCAGAGACCGGTCAGCCGCGAAGAACCGGAGCTCCGAAGGGAGCGCCCGTCATTCCGCCGTCAACCATCAGCTCGACTGCGTTGATGTACGACGAATCATCGGAAGCAAGAAAAAGCACAGCCTTGGCCAGATCTTCCGGCTCGCCCCAACGGCCAAGCGGAACCGTGGAAGAAACGAAGCTGGAAAGTCTATCGGATTCCTCCTGCGTGGCATTGGCGCGCGGCCCGCGCTTCCAGATGGGAGTCTTCGTCGCCCCGGGGGCCACCACGTTTACGCGAATCTTGCGCGGCGCAAGGTCGGCGGCAATGGCACGTGCCATCGAGACGAGTCCGCCTTTCGTGGCAGCGTAGGCAGCCAGGCCCGGCTGGCCGAGATAATTGTGCACTGATCCGTTGAAGATGATGCTGCCGTTGTCGTTCAACAGAGGAGCGGCAGAATTGACGGTAAAGAAAGCACCGTTGAGGTTGGTATGGACCACGTTCTCGAAGATGGCTTCGTCGGTGGCGCCGGTCGGCGTCCTGCCAGAGATGCCTGCATTGGCGAAGACGATGTCAAGTTTGCCAAAGTCTTTGGAGAGTTCAGAGAAAAGCTTCTTGCGGTCCTCCGCAACCGTAACGTCGGCGCGATAGCCGTGCGCTTTCGATCCCAGTTCGGCGACCGCTTCGTCGAGTGTCTGTTGATCGCGGCCCGTAATTGCGACTTCAGCGCCTTCAGAGACAAAAAGACGCGCCGTGGCCAGACCGATGCCGCTGTTGCCTCCTGTAATGAGAGCTTTTTTTCCTGCGAGTTTCATTGGTTCCTCCTGCTGCCGGGCCATCAACTCTGATGACCGTCATACATGTGATATGATGGCCATCATAGATCGAGGATTCGAAAAAATGCGCTATCCGGCAAAAGAAACCGCAGCCAGGCACGAACGGATCGTGAAGGAGGCATCCCGCCTCTTCCGGCAACGAGGATTTGAGGACGTCACCGTGGGTGAAGTGATGAAAGCGGCCGGCCTTACACATGGCGCGTTTTATGCCCACTTCGGCTCAAAGCAAGAACTCGAAGAGGCTGCGATCGCCTATGGACAAAGGGTTTCTGCGGATCGCGCCCGAAGTTACGGAGCGACGAAAAGAGGCAGGCGAACATTCGCTGATCGTTATCTGAGTCTCAAGCATCGGGATAACCCAGGCGATGGCTGTACGATGGCCGCACTTGCGCAGGAGGTGGCTCGGTCGACGCCCGAACTCAAAGCTGCATTCGAGAAGGGATTTGAGGAAATTCTCTCTGCTCAGGGTGGTGAACGGAGGGAATCCATCTTTCAGACAGCCGCTTTGCTCGGTGGTGTTGTGCTGGCTCGCGCCGTGCAAAACGCCAGGATCTCAGAGGAGGTTCTCGAGAGTGTTCGCCAGAGAGTGAGTTGACGATCATCAATTGGCGCCAGCTGGGCAAAGTTCGGGTCGCATTTCCACATTTCTGGTAGTTCACATCCGTCTCAATTTGGAAGACCTAAGGCAGAAGTATGGCGAGATCAGGGCAGAGGTCGGAGGTCCGATAAGGGTCCAAATAACGGTTGCCATGGGTATCCCAGAGCGCCAAAAGAAGCCATCCGTGACGCGTAGTTTCAATAGGTTACTGCCCGCCTCTGTGCTGTCACGGAAGAAGTCTACATTCCGAGTGTCTGTATAGTCGCCAACATGGACACTTGCCGGTTTTACGGCCACGTGGAATTCACAGCGCAGCTCTGCCCTATCACGGAATGCCGATCCAGTAGCTGACGCCGGCCATGAGCAGCGCAGTGAGCACATTACCGGCTGCTGCGAACGATTGGTTGCGTCCAAGTTGTCGGTCAAATCCTTGCGCGCCCGCCACGCCCATTGTGATGGCGTTAAGAGCAGGACCCAAGAACAGTCCTGCAATGGCCAATACAGCTTGCGCCGAGACGACGTAAGCTGTGCTGGTGCGCCACGACAGCACCAGCGCTCCGGCAGCTCCGTAGAACTTCCCGGCGGTTTCTCTCGACGCTCTTCGTGGATCGGAAGGCGCTTACCATTGGGTGTTGGGTTGGACGTCCAGAGCGACCGCATCTGCTTCTTCCTGACGCCAAACGACTCGTTGGATCGCAGCAAACCTTGATCAGAAATGGTCAGTGTCGCGTGTTTCAGGTTGGCACTTGGCACGGAGAAACAGAGAAAGCTTCAGCAGAGGACTCAAGCTAACAACGCATAGTGCCAACTTCAAGAGACGCTGCATCGCTGCACGCATACGAGCGTCATCATCAATAACGAACACGGTGCCCTGATTTGCGGCGGTCATGCGTGCGCAGCCCTCTTCTGGGGCAGCGTGAAGTGAAACGTGGTCCCTCGCCCGGAGTTTGCCGTGGCCCA
>Ga0209004_1000025_pt1 | contig 39483 bp, 29 predicted proteins | sample TexAe_RefH0_M1_FD_187948 | JGI IMG/M metagenome (GOLD analysis project Ga0209004, IMG submission 187948) | Forest soil microbial communities from Davy Crockett National Forest, Groveton, Texas, USA - Texas A ecozone_RefH0_M1 (SPAdes) (version 2) | ecosystem: Environmental > Terrestrial > Soil >... | reverse complement strand
TGCTGTAGAAGACACCTTTGTATCCACCCTTGTCGTCCTTGGTAGTTTTGACGATGATGCGCAGGTCCTGTCCGGCGTGCAGTGTGCCTTGCCAGGTGTCGGCGATATCGTGCGGCGAAGCTGGCGTTACTTGGGCGGCGGTAGCAGGAGCTGTCTGGGCATAAACTGCGTTCAAATGGCCGGCGCAGGTGATCAGGGCAAGAATCACGGACGCGAACGAACAAGAGGCAAACAGAACCATCTGACGGAGTCGAAACGAAGCAGGAATCATCATGATCGGGATTTCCTTTTTCGTGCTGGAGCGCAATACCAAGCGCGATCCAGCAGATTGTGCGGACGTGCTGAGGATACACGCGGCAGAAGCGATTGAGCGCGAATAAATGGCGACTGTTCGTTTTCGCACAGTGAAGGAAACGATTGCGATTTGCGATTTCGGATTCTGTGCGCGCAACAAGTCAGCGAATAACGACAGCGATGACGAAGCCGTCGTAACCCTTGCCGGCGACGGTCTGCAGCGCGGTCGCGCTCAGACGGGATTCAGCAGTGATCATTTCAGTAAAACGGCGAACGCCCTGAATATTCGGATCGGGGTTCTCGGGATCGATCACCTTGCCCTCGCGCACCACGTTGTCGGCCACGATGAGCGTGCCGGGTCGCGAAAGCTTCAGCGACCATTGCAGGTATTCGGGATAACCGGCTTTGTCGGCGTCGATGAAAATGAAGTCGAAGGGTGCGGCATGTTCATTCACAAGCGCGGCAAGTGTGTCTGCGGCAGCGCCAATGCGTAGCTCTGTGCGGTGCACAAGTCGCGCAGCTTTGAGATTGTCTCTTGCGATTTCTGCGTGGCGCGGCTCCAGTTCCAGGGAGACGACGACACCATCATCTGGAAGCGCGCGGGCAAGCCATAGCGTGCTGTACCCGCCGAGTGTACCTAATTCAAGCACGCGACGTGCGCCGGTGGCGCGGACAAGTATCTCAAGGAATTTGCCTTGCAGGGGAGTGACATCAATTGCCGGGAGATCGGCTTTGCGATTGGCATCGAGCGCAGCGTCGAATCCATCGCCGGGAGCGATCAATGCACCGGCGAAGTATTGGTCGACCTGCTTCCAGATATCCTTGGCTTTTTTCGGCAAGACCCAGCCTCCGGAGAATAAGTGGCTCAAGATAAAGTACGGCGAAGACGCCGAGCCCTACTTGTCTCGCGCGACTACGAAGTCGGGAACCCAGAGCAGAGCGCGTTTGAAGTCAGAATCGGGCTGGGAAGCGAGCGCCTGGCGCGATTGCTCGGCGTAGCGATCAGCAGCGGCCATTGCGTATTCGACGGATCCATTGCGGCGCAGAATTTCGCGAATCTGCTCGCGGCTTACGTATTCAAAACTGCGATCGTCGAGCACGCGCTGGATTGTCTGCCTTTCGCGCGCAGTGCCGTGATCGAATGCGTGAATAACGGCGAGCGTTGTCTTGCCTTCACGCAGATCGCTGGCCACGGGCTTGCCCAGGACTTCTTCTGTCGCCGTCAGATCGAGAACGTCGTCGACAATCTGGAACGAAAGACCAACGGCGCGTCCGTAGGCTGCGAGCTTTTCTTCCTGTGCCTCGGTTGCGCCGGCCAGCACTGCGCCCAAACGCATCGAGGTCGAGAACAGGCAGGCTGTCTTGCGGAAGATGAGGTCGTAGTATTCGGCCTCGGAAACCGCTTTGCCCAGTTTCTGGATCTGCAGCAATTCGCCTTCGACCATCTGTTGCGTGAGCCCGATGAGCAACTCGAGGACGCGCAGGTTTTTCTCTTCCAGCGCAACCTTGAAGGCCTGCATGTAAAGCCAGTCACCGGCGAGGACACATTTCTCGTTGCCCCAGGTGGTGTTGGGTGAGGGGCGGCCGCGGCGGGTTGACGCTCCATCAATGATGTCGTCGTGAACGAGAGTCGCGGTGTGCACCATTTCTACAACCGCGCCGAGTCGGATCGCGCTGGGGCCGGTGTAGTCAAGCAGATGGGCTGCGAGCAAAAGCAGGGAAGGGCGGATTCGCTTGCCGCCGCCTTCGCGGAGGTATTCGGCGATTTCGGTGATGGTGCTGACACTGGAGGCGGCATCGCGCCCCAGCTCCTGCTCGATGGCCACGAGGTCTTCTCGCAGCAGTTCGAAAACCTCTTTCGCCGTTGCTATTGCCAGGGTGCTCAATGGTCTCCGAGTCTCGCGTGTCAATTCGTGCGATAGTTCGTGAAGGTGAGTTCTACGCCGAGGTCTTTGCCCCGCAGTGCAGCAATAATGGCCTGGAGATCGTCGCGGTCCTTGCCCGATATTCTCACAGTATCCCCTTGAATGCTGGCCTGTACCTTCTTTTTTGAATCCTTGACAATGCGCACAATTTCTTTGGCTTTTTCAGTGGGTATTCCCTGCTGAAGGGTGATCTTCTGGCGCACGCTCTGCCCCATCGCAGGTTCCACCTTGCCATGAGTGAGATTCTTGAGCGACACGCCGCGCTTCACGAGTTTTTGCCCAAGGATTTCCTTGATCGCCTCGAGTTTGTACTCGTTCGAGGACGCCATCTGGATGGTGTCGCTGCCTTCGAGATTGATTTCGGAGTGGCTGTCTTTCAGATCGAAGCGCTGGCGAATTTCTTTCATCGCCTGGTCGATGGCGTTTCGCACTTCCTGGATGTCGACTTTGCTGACGATGTCGAATGAATTTTCCTGGGCCATGATTCCATTCCTCAAATGCCTGGGTTGCTGTTCGTTCGCTCTTGGCGGTGCAACTCTATCAGTTTCCCACGTCAGACCCTGAGGTTGAACAGCTTGGCAAAGTTTTTGGTGGTTGCCGAGGCTAATTCGTCGGCTGAGACGTGGTGGAGTTCCGCAAGCGTTTGCGCGGTCTGGGTCACGAAGGCCGGTTCATTTCGCTTGCCGCGTAAGGTGGTAGGGGCGAGCCAGGGCGCGTCAGTTTCAACCAGAACCCGATCGATCGGGACACGGGTGGCGACATCGCGCAGGGGCTGCGCCTTGGGATAGGTGAGATTGCCGGCGAAGGAGATGAGGAAACCGAGATCGAGGGAACGCTGCGCCTGCTCCCAACCCCCGCCGAAACAGTGCATTACGCCGCCCAGGCCGGTGGAAGCCCAGTGCTCGTCGAGCACTTCGAAAAGGTCGTCCCATGCATCTGTCACGCCGTCTTTTTGCCGGCAATGGATGAGGATGGGGCGCTTGCGGGCGGCGGCGATCTTCAACTGGCAGATAAGCCCTTCGCGCTGAACGGGATGGGGTGCGCCTTCATGGTAGTAATCGAGGCCAATTTCTCCGCATGCGATCACTTCGGGTTGGGCAAGCAAGGCGTCGAGTTTGGTCATCGCCGCTTCATCAGCTTCAGCCGCATTGTGGGGATAGATGCCGGCGCTCGCGTAGAGGCGGGGCATGCCGGTCTTGCCGTTGAACTCGCGGCAGATTTCGAGGGCCTGGTGCATCTCAGCGGGCCCCTCGCCTATGCCGATGGCGAGCACTGCGCCTACACCTGACTCGGTCGCACGTTGGAGCATCTGCTCGCGGTCTTCGGCGTAGCGCGGGCTGTCGAGGTGCGCGTGGGAATCGATTAGCAAACAGAGCCCTCCACTGAGCCCGAGGCGGTTTGTTCAACGCGCCTCGACTCAAATTGTGTAGTTCAATTTTCTACTTTAGCCGCGCCCCGAGCGGCACATCTTCGAGGAAGCCTGCGAGCACAGGCGCGCCATCCGTCGGCAGCGAGGCGGCAAGCAGCATGCCGTTCGACTCCAGGCCGCGCATCTTGCGAGGCGCAAGGTTGGCGACGATCACGATCTTGCGGCCGATGAGCTTTTCCGGCTCGTAGTACTGCGCGATGCCGGCGAGGATCTGGCGCTTTTCGTAGCCCAGGTCGACTTCAAGGCGCAGAAGCTTGTCGGCCTTGGGGATTCTTTCCGCCACTAATATTTGCGCTACCCGCAGCTCCACCTTGGCGAAATCATCGATGCTGATCACCGTGGGGGTTATCTGCGCCGGCTGTGTCGGCGCTGGGGAAGGGTCCGATGTGCCTTCCTTTGGATGGAGCGGCTTGTTCGCAGGCGCCTGTGCCGGTGTGGAAGCGAGGCGACTGCTGGCGAGTTCGGCCGGTACGGAATGGACGTGTGCCGTATCAACCGCTTTTTCGGGGTTGCCGGGTGCAGTGGTGGCCGGCGTGGGCGCTGTATTGGATGGACCGTCCTCAGTGCTTGTCGGCGATTGAACAGAAGTGGCGGCCGGAGCTGAATTCCCCGAAGTGGCCGCCGTTTGCGGACCGGGATGGGGGTTGACTCCGAGAGCGGAGGTGGGAGCTTCAGGAGCCGCCTTGGGGGCATTTTCCTGATCACTCGCGGCCTCTATCGCATTTTTGTTGTTCTCGTCTTCCAGATTCTGCATACGGGTGACTGCGTCCTTTTCAGCGCGGGGAAAGAGCGGCGCGGGCTCGCCGAACCGCGTTCCGGGTTTCAAGCCGCCCCACGCGAGGTTAGCGAGAAACGACTGTTTTGCAGCGTCTGCGATTTCGCCCTGGCCAAGCTGCTGCCACACCTTGGATGCCGCGTCTGGCAGGATGGGATAGACGAGTGCTGTAATTACTCGGATGGCCTCGGCTGCGGTGGCCAGTACGCGGGCCTGCAGATCGGCGTGATCGGCTTCAGAGCGATCGGCTGGTCTCTTCCATGGGGCATTGGCGGTGAGGTAACCGTCGGTCTGAGCGACCATGAGCCAGAGACTTTCCAGCGCCTGCGAGAAGTTCAGTTCATCGAACCTCTCTCCAAATTGCTGGATAGTGAATTCAGCTCGGCTTCGCAGGCTATGCTCGTCAGGATATTCATCGACTGGGTACCCGCCCCCAAATACCGGTACTACTCCTCCGAAGTACTTGTGCACCATGTTGACCACGCGGCTGACGAGGTTGCCGTAGCCATTAGCCAGGTCGCCGTTGTAGCGCTGGACCAGGGCGTCGAAGCTGAAGTTGCCGTCCTGGCCGAAGGGAATCTCGCGCAGCAGGAAATAGCGCAGGGCATCGGCACCCAGGACTTCACGCACAGTATCGGCGCGGACGATGTTTCCGCGCGACTTCGACATTTTGCCCTGGTCAAAGAGCAGCCAGCCGTTGGCCTTTACCGAGCGCGGCACCGGAAGGCCTGCCGCCATCAGAAAGGCCGGCCAGTAGACGCAATGGAAGCGGCTGATCTCCTTCCCGATGAGGTGAATGTCGGCGGGCCAGGATTTCTGGAACTTCTGATCGTCATCTGAGCCGTAGCCGAGAGCTGTGATGTAGTTAACGAGCGCGTCGAGCCACACGTAGACCACTTGCTTATCATCGCCGGGAACGGGAACGCCCCAGGTAAAACTGCTGCGGCTGATGGAGAGATCTTTCAAGCCGCTACGCACGAACGAGATGACCTCGCGGCGCGTTGACTCGGGCTGCATGAAGCCGGGATTCTGTGCGTAGAACTCGAGAAGCTTGCGCTCGAAGGCAGAGAGCTTAAAGAAGTAGTTCTCCTCGCTCACAGTTTCGGTAATGCGGCCGCAGTCAGGGCAGGGCTCGCCGGGAAGCACATCGACCCACGACTCGTCTGAGACGCAATACTGGCCTGTGTAGGAGCCCTTATAGACAAATCCGCGGTCGCGCATGGTTGCGAAGAGTTTTTGGACTCCTCTAATGTGGCGGGGTTCGGTGGTGCGGATGAAATCGTCATACGTCAGCCCCAGGCGGTCCCACAGTGACCGAAACTCGGCGGAAATTTTGTCGGCGAAATCCTGTGGCGTCAGTCCGGCCAGCTTGGCGGAGCGCTCAATCTTCTCCCCGTGCTCGTCGGTGCCGGTGAGAAACCACGTATCGATCCCCATCGCCCGCTTGCGGCGAGCAATCGCGTCGCACACGATAGTCGAATACGCGTGGCCCAGGTGCGGACGCGCATTGACGTAATAGATGGGAGTGGTGAGATAAAACCGGGCTGGGCTGGAGTTCTGGTTTGTCATTGGCGGGCGTTTGCTCTCGCTGCGCGTCTCTGCTTCGGGCGCAATGATGTTCGTCTATGTACCTCTTTCATCTTAGGTTGCCGAATAGGGTGCGTCAAACGCGAACGCACTGCTGGCTCTGTTAGAATCGCCTTGAAAAATCAGGCATTTTTAAAGGCGCTGACCCGTGTACCTGGAACTTAAGAACCGGCTTGAGTCGCATCTGCGTGAAGCGCTCAAAGCCAAATACGACATTACGGTCGAGAACATTCCGCTGGAGACGCCACCGGACCTGAAGTTCGGCGAACTGGCCACACCTATCGCCTTTGAGCTTGCCCGCAAACTGCGCAAGGCGCCCAAGGTCATAGCGCAGGAGATTGTGGCGGAGCTGGGGACGCCGCGCGGCTTTGCCTCGTTCGAGATTGCCGGCGCGGGGTACATCAACGCGCATCTCGATCGCGTGGTCGCCGTGCGCATGATGACGAGCAGTGAAGACTCCACGCCGGAGAAAACCGAAATACACGCCCTAGTGGAGCACACCAGCATCAATCCCAACAAGGCCGCGCATATCGGCCATTTGCGCAATGCGATCCTGGGTGACACGTTTGTGAGGCTACTGCGCGCAGCCGGCCAGCAAGTCGCGGTTCAGAACTATATCGACAACACCGGGGTGCAGGTTGCGGACGTGGTGGTTGGCTTTCTGTATCTGGAGAAGAAATCGCTGGCCGACGTGCGCAAACTGGTTGAAGAGTTGGAACTGTACTTCAAGCGCGTCGATTTCTACTGCTGGGATCTGTACGCGCGTACTTCGCAGTGGTACACAAGCGGCACCAACGAAGAAAACGAAGCGCGGAAAAAGCTGCGCTACGCAACGTTGCATGAGATTGAGTTGGGCGGCAACGAGACGGCCGAAGTCGCAGACCTGATCTCCACCGCGGTGCTGCGGCGGCATCTGGAAACCATGCTGCGGCTGGGCATCGAGTACGACTTCCTGCCGCGCGAAAGCGAGATTCTGCATTTGAATTTCTGGGCGCTGGCTTTCGAGCAGTTGAAGCAGAAGGGTGTGCTCTACTTCGAGAATGAGGGTAAGAACAAGGGCTGCTGGGTGATGTCGCGCAGCGGCCCCGCGGCTAAAGAGGGACAGGGCGAGAACGGCGCAACGGAAGTCGACGAAGACGCGAAAGTGATTGTCCGGTCGAACGGAACCGTCACCTACGTGGGCAAGGACATCGCTTACCACCTTTGGAAGTTCGGCCTTCTCGGGCGCGATTTTGGATACCGCAAGTTCTTCAACTATCCGAGCCATGAGTGCTGGATCTCGACCGTGAAAGGCGAGGAGCCTCATCCGCACTTTGGCGACGCGCAGGCGATTTACAACGTCATTGATTCGCGGCAATCGGATCCGCAGGCCAACGTCGTCCAGGCACTGCGCGGCATGGGCTATACCGAACAGGCCGACCACTACACGCACTTCGGTTATGAAATGGTTGCCCTGACTCCACGGTGTGCGGCTGAGCTCGGCTACGAGGTGGCGGAGGAAGATCAAGCGCGGCCCTATATTGAGGTCAGCGGCCGCAAAGGGTTCGGCGTCAAGGCTGACGACCTGATCGATAAGCTCATTGCAGCGACGCGTTTTGAAGTCGATACGCGCCAGACATCGCGCGATGACCAGGAGCGGCAGGTAATTGCCGAGCAGATTGCGATTGGCGCATTGCGCTACTTCATGCTGAAGTTCACGCGCAATTCAGTTATTGCCTTTGACTTCAAGGATGCGCTGAGTTTCGAGGGCGAGACCGGGCCGTATATCCAGTACGCGGTTGTTCGTGCGCGCAATATCTTCCGCAAGGGGTCGATTACGCCGGAAGCGGTGCTGCGCGAGTTTGCGGGCTCCGATTCGGGCGCATTTCTAATGGGCGAGACGGGCGAGGATATCTGGTCGTTGTGGCTGCGGGCAGGGCGGCGCTCGGCAGTGCTCGAGCAATGCATTGCTACCTCAGAGCCCGCTTATTTGGCCAAACATGCGTTTCAGCTGGCGCAGGAATTCAATAACTTCTACCATAAGCACCACGTACTCACGGAGTTGGATCCTGAGCGGCGCACGTTCCTGCTGGCAACGGCCGCCATTACGCTGCGAGAACTCGTCACCGTTCTTGCCTGGCTCGGCATCGAAAGCCCTGAGGCGATGTAGTACGCCAGTAATACTCATGTAGCCTGCATCACAAACAGGCCATCAGGCATCAGGAGTATATTGCTCAACGGTCAGGAGTGTTGGCAGGCTAATGAATAACACCGTTCTAAATACACATATGCTTCTTCCCATTGAAGAGATTGCGCGAAAACTCTCGCTTTTGCCAGCTGAATACGAGCCGATCGGCGCCTATGGCGCGAAGCTGAAGCTGAGCCTGCTCGACAACCCGGCGTTTCCGGTTCGAGGCAAACTTATTATCGTAACGGCCACCACGCCGACGACCTCAGGCGAGGGTAAGACGGTGGTTTCTATCGGCCTGGCGCAAGCGCTCGAGCGCATCGGGTGCAAGTCGATTCTTACTTCGCGTGAGCCCTCGCTCGGACCTGTCTTCGGGATGAAGGGCGGCGCGGCGGGCGGCGGTTTGTCACAAGTGGAACCGAGCCAGAAGATCAATCTGCATTTTCACGGCGATTTTCACGCCATTACGGCTGCGCACAATCTGCTGGCTGCGATGATTGACTCGCATCTCTTTTTCGGCAACGCGCTCGATTTAGATCCGGCACAGATAACGTGGCCGCGTGCCCTGGATATGAATGATCGCGCCCTGCGCCATATCAGCGTGAGCGTGGGTGCCAAGGGCCAGGGAGCCAATCGTGAAACCGGCTTCGTGATTACAGCCGCGTCTGAAATTATGGCCATCATGGCGCTGGCATCGAGCCTTGCCGATCTGCGGCATCGTCTGGATGCCATCGTTGTGGGTCCGTCGCGTTCTGGACGCCCGGTTACGGCTGCAGACCTCGGCGCTACGGGTGCCATGCTGGCGCTGCTCGAGGATGCCATCAAGCCCAATCTCGTGCAGACCACTGAAGGCACGCCGGCGCTGGTGCACACAGGCCCATTCGGCAATATCGCGCATGGGACTTCAAGCATTCTGGCGCACAAGATGGGTGTACGGCTCGCCGACTACGTCGTTAACGAGTGCGGATTCGCCGCGGATCTTGGCGCTGAGAAATACTTCGACATCGTGATGCGTTCGTCCGGCATTGAGCCCGCCGCCGCAGTTCTCGTTGTTACGGTGCAGAGTCTGCGTGCGCAGGGCGAGGGGCAGCTTGAATCGGGATTTGCCAATCTCGCTCACCATATCAAGGCGCTACGTGGATATGGCGTGCCGCTGGTTGTGGCGATCAACCGCTTCCCATCGGATACGGCTGAAGACCTTGAGATGATCGCCACGGAATGCTCGCTTCAGGGTGTGCCTTGCGCGATGGTCGAGGCTTTTGCCAGGGGAGGCGAAGGGGCGACCGAGTTGGCGCACAAGGTGGTGTCCGCAATTGAAGCAAATCCGAAGCCCGAGATTCAGCCGGTTTATGCACTTGAGGATGCGCTCGACGTGAAGATTCTGAAGGTTGCCATCCAGGTTTACGGGGCGGATGGAGTGACGTTCAGCGACGTGGCGCGCGCCAAGCTTGAGCGCTATGCCGCATGGGGATTCGGACGGCTGCCGGTGTGCATTGCCAAGACGCAGTACTCGTTGACGGACGATCCAAAACGGATGGGCGCGCCGACCGGTTGGATGCTGAACATCAATGATGTTTCGGTTTCAGCGGGTGCAGGGTTTGTAGTTGCGGTTTCCGGAAACATCATGCTGATGCCGGGACTGCCAAGCCATCCGCGCGCGATGTCGATCGATGTGGATGACGACGGGAACATCGTGGGCGTGTAGGGAGCGCGGCCTGAGGGTGTCGTCCGAAGATTCCTCGTACGGAGCAAGGTCGCTAATTCAGAGGAATTTTGAAGAGATTCCTTTGTACAGTCGCTCGGGAGAACGCATAAACAGAGGGATCAGGACCGGGAACGAAATACGTCATTCCTGTTGTGTTAATCTCCGCGACGACGTTGAGTCGCTCGGCCTCTTCAACGGATTTCACGCCGGACGACGGCAACTCGGGTAATTCCTTGCCCGGGGGCAAGCCAATCACGATCGTTTTTCCCGGACCCATTTCCCCGACCCCGCGAAATCTGAGATAGAGATACCTTGCTCCAGGTCCCCAGCCCGCAGAACAAAAACTGCAGATTTTGATTGGAGACCCTCCTAGCATTGGCTGGGCGATGAGCGGAGAAAAGCCTGTGAGGAACAAGTCGCCATGGGGCGAATCGGTGGTGAACAAACCATCAGAAACGGCCGTCGTCTTTCGAAGAGCGATTCCATCAGACCCGACGCTGGAAATGAATTGCTGGCTGCCTTCGTGCATCATGACGTAAATCTCACCTCCTGGTCCGAAAGACGGCCATTGGGATTCTGAAGAAGTCAGCTGCTTTGGCGGCGACCGACGATCCAGTGGCGCTACCCAGGCACGTGGAATTCCTCCCGCATCTGGAGCCCAGAACGCTACGCGCTGGCCATCCGGCGCGATGTCAAACCCGCTCATTGAGACGCCCGGCAAAACTGACTCAGCGTGGCCAGAGTCAATATCCGCCACCCAAAGTTCTCCGGAAGTCCATGCCCGGGAACCTTTCTCCCGTACCAGGTAGTACAACTTTTTTCCGTCAGGCGAAAACGTGGAATGGGCGCTTGCGATGCCAAATCCGAGACCAGGCATGCTGGCAAATCCTTCTCCCGAGATCTGGCGGTCACCTCGCTGGTCGTGCAACCAGACCGTGCTTTCCCTGATGCCTGCGGAGGTTATCAGCGCACGGCCGTCAGAAGAAATGGCGACGCCCTCTTCCTCCGTTGCCCCAAAAGTCAATTGTTCCGCTGTCCCTCCGGGGAAATGCTGGCGCCAGATGTGGTACCCGTCTCCGGCGTCCGCGCTGAAGTACATCGTTGTGCCATCCGGGCTCCAACCCGCGTAGGTGCAGCGCGCTGTCGGCGGACCCACCGTTTCACCAACGGCGCCTCCATCGAAAGGAACCACACGGCAAGGACGCCATCCTATTCTGTCCATTTCTGAAATGAGCACCCACTTACCATTCGGAGAAACCCAGGAGCGGTGCGCCATCCCGTCGGCCGGCACATATACATCGCGCTCTTCCGCCCGGCTCTCCTGGGCGGCGTCGATCCCCATGGGTCCGCGGGTTTTGATCTCAGAAAACATCACGTGTTGCGGGTCCGTCCAGGTCAGCGCGGCAGCGTTGGGCAGCAGTTCCTTGGGTTCTCCTCCGAGGACCGGCACAACCCAGGTGTTCCAGCCGAAACTCGCGTCGGTTGCCGTATAAGCAATGCGCGATCCATCTGGCGAAAAGACCGGAGCCATCTTCGTTGAATTGTCATGCGTGAGCTGAACCGGCTCTCCGTCGGGCAACATCTTCACGTAAATCTGGCCAGGGGAAACGAAGGTCTCCGGCCCGCGAATGAAGGCAATCATGCGCCCGTCTGGGGAGAGCGCGGGCGAGGTCGCTCCATCGGCGAAGCGGGTAATCTGCACCCAGTTGTTGCGCGAAGGGGCGCCGGCACGACGCCACGGAAATGGATAGAAAATCAGCGCCAGAAAGCAAACCGAAAGGACGACAAGCGCGATAGCTACTGCACTTACTCGTCGACCCTTAAGCCTTGGAGCCTCGTTCAAGCTCTCAGATTTCGGAGAACCGGGTGTCATCCGCGCTTCGGTGCTCGCACCGCTTTCCTCGACGATCTGGACCGATGCGATCAGACGATACCCGCGCCGGGGCAGGGTTTCGATAAACCGCGGATTTTCAGCATCATCGCCGAGCGCTTCGCGCAGCTTCTTCATAGCGGTATTAATGCTGTGTTCAAAATCGACAAAGGTATCGTTGGGCCAGAGTTTTCGCTGAATCTCTTCCCGGGTTACCATTTCCCCGGGACGTTCAAGGAGAGCGGCAAGAATCTGGAACGGCCGCTCCTGGAGCCTGACCTTGTTGCCATTGCGCCGCAGTTCTCCGCTGCGAAGGTCAACTTCGAACTCTCCGACGCGGAGGCGCGCATTCGTTGTTGCTGGCTGTGGCATGGCGGGGCTTACCAGCGATTAAGCTTCGACCTTACCGGCTTACAAAATCGGGGTCAAGCAGGAAGATAGGCGAAAAGCGAGTCGGATGGGTCTGATCGCGGCAGCTGTTTCGTCCGGATCTTTGAGCCAAATCGGCCCGTTATTCCCGGATTCAATTCAAGGATACGCTCATCACGCTGAAATCCTCGATCCATTCCCCGCTCACGAAGACAAGCTTAATGTTGATATCCACCATCCGTCCCGCACTCAGGAGAGTGGGGCTGACGCCAAAAGCTTCTACGCCCTCCAACCCAACACCACCGGTGCGGCACTTGTTGCTGGGAACCGGCTTCGAGTCGATCGGACTGAAAGGCCGTGTAGCTCTACTCGTAGCTGCGAACCCATTCGAGGATGGAACGTACTGCTACGCCGCTTGGCCCCTTCGCGATGAAGGGCTTCGTGTCTTCGATCCATGCGAGGCCGGCGATGTCGAGGTGGATCCATGGCGTGTCTTCGGCGAAGGCATGCAGAAACTCCGCAGCGGTGATGGCACCGCCCCAGCGGCCGCCAGTATTTTTGATGTCGCCAATGTCGCTGCGGATCTGGTCGTAGTACTCATCGCCGAGGGGCATACGCCAGAATTTTTCGCCTGATGTCGCGAGGGCGGCCTCGAACCTCTCAATGGTGGCATCGTCATTGGAGAATGCGCCTGCGTTGATCATGCCCAGTGCAACCACACAGGCGCCGGTCAGCGTTGCCGCGTCAATCAGGTGGGTAGCGCCGAGGCTTTTGGCATAGGTGATGCCATCCGCAAGCACGAGACGGCCCTCGGCATCGGTGTTGATGATTTCGATGGTCTTGCCGGACATGGCAGTCTGCACGTCGCCGGGCTTCTGCGCTTTGCCGTCCGGCATGTTCTCGGCCGCGCAGACAATGCCGATGACGCGGACTTTCGGCTTGAGAAGGGCGATGGCGCGCATGGCGCCGATCATGGCCGCGCCTCCGGCCATGTCGTACTTCATCTTCTCCATGTTGTCGGCGGGCTTGATGGAGATTCCGCCGGTGTCGAAGGTGATGCCTTTGCCTACCAGGCCGAGTATGGGGCCGTCGATGACACTTGCGGGCTCGTACTTCATGACGATCAGGGCTGGTGGTTCTTCGGAGCCTTGCGAGACGCTCCAGAAGGCACCCATTTTGAGCTCGTGGAGTTTGTCGGTCGAGAAGACCTCGCATTGCAGGCCGGTCTCGGAGGACATCTGGGCGGCGCGTTGGCCGAGGATCGTGGGTGTCAGCTTGTTGCCCGGCTCGTTGACCAGAGAGCGTGCGAAGTTCTGGCTCTCGCCGATGATCACGCCTTCGTTGAATGCCGCCTGCACCGTCTCTTGATCTGATCCTGCCGGCGCAGCCACGGTGAACGAATGCACGCTCACATCCTTGCGTTCGCTGCGGTAAGTGTCGGGGTCAAAATCGCCCACAAACGCGCCTTCTGCCACGGCACGTGCGCAGGCTGGGGCGGGCAAAGTCAGGCCGAGGTCGCTCGATGCTTCGGGGAGCGCACACGCCAGATCACGGATGGCGCGCGGCTTGGTGTAACGGACGGCGGTGCCCGCAGCATTCCGAACCGCATGCACTGTGGACTTGCCCTTCTTGCCCAGACCGACGATCAACAGGCGCTTGGCGGCGAGGCCCGCAGGAGCATGGAGCAGCACCGTTTCATTCGGGCCGGCCTTGTACTCGCCGCTCGACAGGACAGCCGCAGCAGCCGCCTTCACCGTCTCGTCGCTGGTCAGGACCACCGGAAGCGGCCGGACGTCCGGGCCCTTGGCGGTTTGAGTATCGGTGGCCAACACGGCCAGAAGCTCAGTTTCAATTTGAGCAAGATTTGCGAAAGACAGTTGGGTCTGCATTGTTTCCTCTGATTGGGTTTTGGGTGCGGAGAAGACTATCGCCCCATTTTGTGTTTGCTGGCATTTATTGCCGCGCGGGCATCGCGGTCCGCTTCGCGGCGGCGTTCGGTTTCGCGCTTATCCCAGTCTTGTTTTCCCTTGGCGACGGCTAGTTCGCACTTGACCCGGCCATTTCTGAAGTAAAGACGGGTGGGGATGAGCGTATGTCCCTTGATCTGCGTCTTTGCCATGAGCCGTCGCACTTCTTCCTTGTGCATCAGCAGCTTACGGGTGCGGGTTTCGTCGTGGTTGGCGATATTGCCATGCGAATAAGGACCAATATGCAAGTTCAGCAGAAAGGCTTCGCCGTCCTTGATGAGGCCGTAGGAGTCCTTGAGATTCGCCTTTCCTTCGCGGATCGATTTGACTTCGGTCCCGCGCAGCGCCACGCCTGCCTCGAATCTCTCGATCAGGAAGTAGTTGTGACTGGCGGCCCGGTTGTGGGCGGCATCGCGCTCTCCAGAGGCAACCGGGTCCCGGGGCACGGCCTTTTTCTCGGGTCCGGAGCGGTCAGGCGGTACGATAGTGTGGCTTGTTTGGCGCGGCATCGGGAAGAGTCCCTTAAACTTTCATCGTAGCATCGTAAGGCTAACCCCCATATTGCAGTGGGGCTTTGCTAGAATGGGGCATCGTTTTGGTAGGAACCTCTAATATCGGAAAATGTGTGAGTGCTAACGTTGAAAGGGCCATGGCCTGCAAGTGCGTAGATGACGCAAAAGGCCAGTCCTTGCAGACGTTTGGGAGTGCGATGAAAAGCCGCGAAGAATCACCGGCGCCTTCCGTATCCACCCTCTCGAAAATCCGCTTCTGGATTCTCGCCGCCGGAGTTTTTGCAATTCTTGGCGTAAGTTCGGCCAGTGTTCTTGCCCAGTCTGCGAAGACCTATTACAAGAGAGGCCAGGCTGCGGAGGCGCGTGACGACTTCGACGGGGCATATCAGAACTTCCAGAAGGCCTACTCGATGGCGCCGAAGGACGAGGTATATCGGACGGCCTACTATCGCGTCCGTTTCACCGACGCCTCGATGCACGTGACCAAGGGCCGCAATCTGCTGGCCTCGGGCGATGAAGAGGGCGCATTGGTGGAACTGATGCGCGCCAACGAAATCGATCCCAGTAATGAGGCTGCACAACAGGAGATCGCCAAGGTCCGCGCCCGCCACGGTCAGCAGCACGTCGTGGAGAGCAGCAATCCCATGAGCGCGCAGACGGAGGAGGAGATCAACTCCATCGGTTCCCCGGCGCAACTGAGACCGATGACCAACGATCCTCTTTTGCTGCACATGACAGAAGATTCGAAGGTTGTATACCAGGCTATTGGTAAGGCCGCCGGCATCAACGTTCTGTTCGACCCCGACTACATCTCGAAGCGCATCCAGGTTGATCTGAACAACGTGTCGTTGCTCGATGCTCTGCGCATTGTTGGAACACTCTCCGGAACTTTCTGGCATCCGATCACGCAAAACACCATCTTTGTGGCCCAGAATTCGCGCTCGAAGCGGGCCGAGCTGGACGAGCAGGCAGTGCAGACGTTCTACCTGTCGAATGCCTGGCAGCAGAACGACCTGAACGACGTACAGACCGCGCTGCGTAACGTGATGCCGAACGCGAAGGTCTACGGAGTAGCGAGCCAGAACGCGATCGTGATGCGCGCAACACCCGATGAACTGCTGCTTGCGCAGAAGCTCGTCAACGATCTGGACAAAGCGCGTCCCGAAGTGGTTGTCGACATTGCCGTGCTTGAGGTGAGCAAGAACTGGGAGCGCAACCTGGGCATCACCTGGCCCTCCAGCGCGGGTGTTGCGATTACGCCGCCCACGACAAGCAATTCAACGACAACGTGCCCCACGGGGAGCACCGATTGCACACCTAGCACAACATCGACCAACCCTACGCTGTATAACTTCGCGCATCTGAACTCCAATGACATTTCTGTTACGCTCGGCGCAGCCACGGCCAATGCGCTTCTGACTGATAACAACACCAAGATTCTGCAGAACCCCCGCATTCGTGCTGCCGACCAGCAGAAGGCCACGCTGAAGATCGGGTCGCGCATTCCGATTGCCACCGGTTCGTACCAGACAGGCGCCGCAACCGCTCTGGTCAGCTCGCTGGTGAACACCCAGTTCCAGTACCAGGATGTGGGCGTGAATATCGAAGTTACGCCGACCGTGCATTTCGATCGCGATGTCACGATCAAAATGAAGATCGAAGTGACTGCACAGAGCGGGTCGGTGACCATCAGCGGCGTCACAGAGCCGATTCTGAGCCAGCGCGTAGCCGAGCAGACTATCCGCCTGCGCGAGGGCGAAGCCAACATCCTTGGCGGCATCCAGGAAAAGCAGATCCAGGACAACTGGAGCGGCGTTCCGGGGTTGAGTTCTATTCCGATCCTGCGGTATATCTTCGGTTCGAGGGACAAGATCATTCAGGACGACGAGATCGTCTTCCTTGTCGTACCGCATGTGGTACGGTCGCAGGATCTGACTCCGTCAAATCTGGAAAGGGTTGATACGGGCCCGGGAACGCAATCGGTTGAATTACGCCATACATCTGCAGCAGTCACACAGAATCCACTAGCGACGCCACCGGCGGCAAACCGTCCAAGTCCCGGCGCGTTGCCAGGACCGAGTGCTGAGGCAGCCGCACCGGCAGCGCTTGCGCAGATGCGCGCAGCCGCTAATGCGAATGACGCGGCCGCCGATGCCAACCGTGCAGCAGTCGAGGCCAGCCCGCCTCCGGGCTCGCCAGCTTCACAGCCCGCTAGCGCGAAGGTCAATCTGTCGTTGAACTCGCCGGGCACGGTGATCAGCGGTACCACGTTCCAGGTTCCGGTCGTGTTGACCGGCGGAACAGATGTTTCATCAGTGCCCTTGCAGATTCACTACGATCCGTCGAAGATGAATCTCATCAATGTTGGCGATGGAGACTTGCTGAACCGCGACGGCCAGTCCGTGTCGATGGCGCATCGCGACGACGGCCCCGGAAACCTTATCTTGAATGTTTCGCGTCCGCCGGGAGCACCCGGCGTGAGCGGAGCGGGGGTGGTCTGCGTCTTAACATTTCAGGCGACGGCCAAAGGTCAAAGCGACCTGAGCATCACCCGCGCGGGAGCGATGAGCAGTGCCGGAAAGGCCTTGCAGGCTCAAACTTCGCAAACCACGATCGTAGTGCAGTAGGAGTGTCGAACCGATGAAGGCGACGCGGCCAATCCGGAAAAGCTCGGAGTGCGGCCTGACGTTGGTTGAATTGATCGTGACCGTAGCGATCCTGTCGATTCTCGCGTCGGCGGCTATCCCCATCGCCCGGTTCAAAGTCCAGCGGGAAAAGGAGCACGAACTTCACCGCGACTTGTGGGAGATGCGCGATGCCATCGACCACTACAAGGACGCGGCGGATAAAGGCGCGATTCAGACCAAGGTGGATAGCCAGAATTATCCGCCCGATCTCGAAACGCTGGTCAACGGGGTCGATATCCAGGGCAAGAAGGTCAAGTTCCTTCGCCGCATCCCCGTTGATCCGATGACAGGAAAGGCCGAGTGGGGATTGCACTCCATGCAGGATGACCCGAAGTCGGATTCATACGGCGGACAGAGTGTTTTCGATGTGTACTCCAAGTCGACGGGCACGGCCCTTGACGGTACAAAGTATTCCGATTGGTAGAAGTCGCCGTTGTCAGGGTATGGATGATCTTGCAGCGAAGAAAAGAAAGAACTTTCGCAACTGTGGCTTTTGAGGTAACGTGCCCAGACAAGATAAGCTCCGGTGGAATGATGAAGAGTGTAGGAGAATAGAAGAACAGATGCGCAGCAGGAGAAAAGAGGAATCCGGCTTCACGCTGATGGAGTTGATGATCGTCATGATGATCATCGGCATCCTGACGACGCTTGCCATTCCGAGTTTCAATGCTGCGATTAAATCTGCGCGGGAAGCAGTGCTCAAGGAAGACTTGCGCGTGATGCGTTCCGCAATCGACTCCTACACCATGGATAAACAGAAAGCGCCTCAATCGCTCGATGACCTGGTGCAGGAGGGATACCTCAAGGTCATCCCCAAGGATCCAATGACGCAAGCAACCGATTCGTGGGTCACTGATGTGAGTGACTCGCTGCACACACTGGATCAGACCGACCCAGGTATCGACGACGTGCACTCCGGTTCGCAAGAGACAGGATCTGACGGGCAGGCTTACTCTACGTGGTAAGCGCGAGAGGATAAGAATGGCGCGGAGATCGATTGGGTCGTTGTTATTGCTGTGGTTCGTCATGCTCGGCAGCGCGTTTTCTGCCGAACCTACCAAGACCATCATTATCAAAGTTTTCGATGGCAAGTCGGGACGACCCCTGATGCCGACTGGCTTCCAGGTGCGCGTGGATCACCTGACCATGCTGCACCCCGACTGGGTAAAGCAGAACGATGACGGCACCGCTGAACTGACGATCCCCGCGGATACGGCGGTCGTGGCTTTGCACCTTGCCTACCAAAATTCCATGGAACTCTACGTCAACTGTGACGCGGAGAAAAATGCGTTCGGCGATGTCTGGTATCGCGTGCCGGAGATAGCATCAAAGGGTTTCGTCGCGGCAAATGGATGCGGCAAGGGCAAGGTCAACGAAAAGTATAAGACGACGGCGGCGCCCGGCGAACTGATTCTGTTTGTGCGCGAGAAAAACCTAAAAGAACGCACTATGGACTGACGCGCAAGACGGTGCCGGACATCCAGCGCGTGGAGATACTCGCTTTGACATCCGATTCCGCCTTCGCTGCTGCTGACTCGTTGCAGCTTGAGGCTTATGCCTTCTACTATGCGCTGACGCCGACGGCGACGGATGTTTCGCCGAGTCATCAGGGAACCGAGCCGAATCTTGGCGGGAATCTTCTTTACGCTGGGGAACTGGATGCCCATGGCCGCGCCATGGCGATTGCCGGAAACGTTGCGGGATGTGCGACGCTCGCCGCCACCGCCGACTTGGCAACGCAGAAGCAGGCCATTCGCGACGCTGCAGTCGATTTTGTAGTTACTTCGCTGGACGAAGCCCTGCGGATTCTTAAGAACGAAATCCGCAAGCGTGCCACGGTAGCGGTTTGCGTGGGAACAGCGCCTGCTAACGTCGAGCGCGAAATGATAGAGCGTGGGGTGCTGCCTGACTTTGTGTTTGAAGGACGACCTGGCAGCCAGAATGAGATGCCGCACTTTGGCGTCGGTTCGCGCGGGATTCGTCATGCCGAGCCGGATTCGAGACTGGCTTTCCTGCAATGGCAGGTCACACGAGCGCCCGCTCGCTGGATGGCGAAGCTCGATACGATTGCGCTTGACTGCCTTCTGTCTGACCTGTGGGCGCATCGCTGGATTCGGCTGTCATCGCACTATTGCGGACGAAGCGCACAGGCGCAGCGAGCGCTCTACTGCGATCCCAAGTCAGCGAGGCAAATTGTCGAACGCTTCGGCGCGGCAGTGAGACGCGGTGCAATTGAAACAGACGTTTCTGCGAGCCTGATTATTGGCGACGAAACGAGAGTATTTCGGTTGTCTTCAGGAACCGCCTAGCTCTGCTCTTCAGGATCAACAGCCTCAATGCGGCTCCAGAGTTCCTTCAAACCTGCGCCGGTTTTTGCCGAAACAGACAGCACTTCATCCAAACTGAGCGCATTTCTGATTGCGAGCAGGTTTCGCGTGCGCGCATTACCGCTGAGCCGATCAGTCTTCGTGGCTACCACCAGGAAGTCGCGACCAAAGTGATGCAGCCAGTCGATGAGTTTACCGTCGTTCGGCTGCGGCGGAATGTTGGAGTCTACGAGGCAGATGCATAGCTTCAGAGTCTCTCGCTCGGCTAGATAAGGGTCAATAAACTTCGGCCATTCAGCCGAGATTGATTTCGAGATCTTGGCGTAGCCGTAACCAGGAAGATCAGCGAAGAGCAGCTTGGGCTGCTTGCGAGGGTCGAGCAAGGCAAAGAAGTTGATGGCGCGAGTGCGGCCCGGCGTCTGCGAAACTTTCGCGGCCTTCTCGCCCACGAGGGCATTGAGCAGGCTCGATTTCCCCACATTTGAGCGGCCCAGAAATGCGATCTCCGGCACCGTCAGGGCAGGGAATTGAGCCGCATCCAGGGCCGAGAGCAGGAATTGCGTGGTGTAGCGCGTCAAATGCATCAAATCTCAGTCTCTCGACGTCCAAACAGGCGAGTCCGCGTTTTCTTGAGGATACAGGATCGAGGCTGCGCTCATTCGCTAATGTCTGATCGCGGCCCACGCAACTCATCGGCACGAAAAGTAATGTTCCGTGACGAATGACCGGAGAATGTCATCACGTTCTAAGCAAAACCTGCCCTATACTGTTTTCACCTCTCATCATCTTTCTGGAGTCAACGTGCACACACTCGTTGCCATTTGTCTATTGGCTGCGTCTGCCAATGGGCCGTTTGTCCATACCGTGAACTTTGCGGAACCACCGGTTACGCAACCGGCGCTCGTCAAGATCCCCAAGGGCCCCAACGGCCTCATGCTCTACAACGAGAAAGGCGAGAGAGTTGCGGAGTGCGGCAAGAAGGACGATACCTTTTCGAATTGCAAGGTCGAGCCCGGCTACACGTTTGACGACGTGATGAACGCGTGGGTGCATGCATTGCAGGAAATGCAGAAATAGGCAATAAAACGGGAAGGCGGTTTGCCTTCCCAATTCGGTCGTTCGATTCGTTGGCCTGGTGCGTACGCATCCTGTTGCGACGACGCTATTGCCGCGCTACCTGTCCGCTCACTACATCTGCGGGAGGAGGAACTGCGGTCAACACTTCCGTAGCCTCCGGAACAGCCGTTGGCAGTGGGCTTTCGAGTGCCAGTGCCAACACTTCATCCATCGTATCCACAAAGTGCAGTTTCATCGAGTTCTTGATGTTGTCCGGCAACTCGGCAACGTCTTTCTCGTTGGCTTTTGGGAGAATTGTTTCGAAGATTCCTGCTCGAAGCGCAGCCAGGAGTTTCTCCTTCAATCCACCAATCGGGAGCACCTTTCCGCGAAGCGTGATCTCGCCGGTCATCGCGATGTCGCGTCGCACCGGAATCTTCGCCAATGCGCTCGCAAGAGCCGTGGCCATGGTGATGCCGGCTGATGGGCCGTCCTTGGGAATTGCGCCTTCGGGAACGTGCAGGTGCAGGTCAACGTTGCGATAGAATTCGCGGCTGAGTCCAAGGGCCTGCGCACGACCGCGAATGTAGGCCAGCGCTGCCTGCGCGGACTCCTGCATTACGTCGCCGAGCTGGCCAGTGATGGTGAGCTTGCCCTTGCCGTCGAGCACCGTGACCTCGGTAGTAAGAATGCTGCCGCCCACTTCGGTCCACGCAAGGCCGGTGACCAGGCCAACTTCGCTCTTCTCGTGCACTTCGGAATCGCGGTAGCGCGCCACACCGAGGAATTCGCTGATGCTCTCGCCGGTGATCTCTTCCTTGTGTTTCGCACCCTTCTTGACTACGCGCCGCGCAACCTTGCGGCATACGTTGCCGATCTCACGCTCCAAGTTTCGAACGCCTGCTTCGCGCGTGTAGTTGCGGATGATTTCGAGGATCGCATCGTCGCTGAACACTACGTTCTTATCGTTCAAACCTGTCTGTTCGCGCTGCTTCTTTACCAGGTATTGCTTGGCAATTTCGAGTTTCTCCTGCTCGGTGTAGCCCTGCAGGCGCAGCACTTCCATGCGGTCCTGCAGCGGGGCCGGAACGGTGTGCAGCACGTTCGCCGTGGCTACAAACAGAACCTGAGAGAGATCGTAGTCAACGTCGAGGTAGTGATCCTGGAAGGTTGTGTTCTGTTCGGGGTCGAGGACTTCAAGCAAGGCAGAGGCCGGGTCGCCGCGGAAGTCGGATGCCATCTTGTCTACTTCGTCCAGCAGGAAGACCGGATTCTTAGTGCCCGCGCGCTTCATGTGCTGGATGATCTGTCCGGGCAGTGCTCCGATGTATGTGCGGCGATGTCCGCGAATCTCAGCCTCATCGCGCACGCCGCCGAGCGAGAGCCGCACGAACTTGCGGCCCGTTGCCTTGGCAATGGACATGCCCAGTGAGGTTTTGCCTACGCCCGGAGGTCCGACGAAGCAGAGAATCGAGCCCTTGGGATTTTTGACGAGCTGCCGTACGGCGAGGAATTCGAGGATGCGCTCCTTGATCTTTTCCAGGCCGTAATGGTCTTCGTTCAGCACCTTCTCAGCAAAATCAATCGAACGCGTTTCCTTCGACTTTTTCTTCCACGGCACTGCGAGCAGCCAGTCAATGTAGTTGCGGCTGACCGTCGACTCGGCCGACATGGGCGGCATGGCTTCGAGCTTCTTGAGCTCCTGGATTGCCTTTTCCAGAACATCCTTGGGCATTCCCGCGGCTTCAATCTTCTTGCGCAGTTCGTCGAACTCGCTCTTTTCGCCGCGGCCGAGTTCCTTCTGGATGGCCTTGATCTTTTCGTTGAGGTAATACTCTTTTTGCGCGCGCTCCATCTGCCGCTTCACGCGCGACTGGATGTTGCGATCGAGATCGAGCTTTTCAATTTCGATGTCGAGAACGTCGGCGATACGGGCAAGACGCGCCGCAGGATCGAAGATGCCGAGGAGTTCCTGCTTCTCTTCGATTCCCATTTGCAGGTTGGCGGCAATGGTGTCGGAGAGCTTCGCGGGCTCATCCATGCGAACCGTGGCGATGATTGTTTCGTAATTCAGGGATTGTTGCAGCTTGACGTATTGCTCGAACAGGCTGGTCACGCGCTGCATCAGTTGCTCGACCGCAGGCGTCATTTCAAAGTCGGTCTTGCCGGTGCGCACGGTGGCGACGAAGAATCCGTCGCGGTCATTCACTTCGGTCGATTTCGCACGTTCCACGCCTTCGACCAGGACCTTGATGTTGCCATCGGGCATTTTCACGCTTTGCACGATGTTGCAGATCGAGCCGACCTGGTAGATTTCCTTGGCCTTGGGCTCGTCGATCGAAGCATCGTGTTGCGTCGCGAGAAAAATCTTGCGATCCCCATTCAACGCTTCTTCCAGCGCGCGAACGCTCGAAAGGCGGCCGACGACAAACGGCGTCATCATGTAGGGGAAGATCACCATGTCCCGGATGGGCATCATGGGAAGTTTGCGCGGCTCGTTCTTTTCTTTGGGATTAGTCATAAAAGCACCATGGGTCTTTAGACGCGCGGCGAACTCTCTGGACTCGATGAACGGGGGCGCCTTGTTGGGATTGTACAGCGGATTCGTCTGGGAGTGCGAAAACCGGCCGCTGATCGCCGCAAAGGTCACATCTGCTCAGTAACACCGCGTACGAAGACCATTTCGCGGGGTGCCTGAGCGGATGTGACCTTTGAGTATACGAAAACAGTTTGTACAAAAAACTTAGCCGGCCTTCTCAAGCAGGCACAGCGACAGATCGCGACGTTCCACCATGTCCTTGGTGATTTCAAGATCGCGAACCTTCTTGTTGCTGGGCAGGTGATACATCAGATCAAGCATTAATTCTTCGAGGATCATGCGCAGGCCACGTGCTCCAACCTTGCGAGCGAGAGCTTCACGGGCGATGCCACCAATAGCTTCCTGCGTGAAGTGCAGGCGAACATTCTCATATTCGAGCAGGCGTTGATACTGCTTCACGATGGCGTTGCGCGGCTTGGTGAGGATTTCAACGAGAGCGGCTTCGTCTAGTTCATCGAGAATGCCCATGACAGGCAAGCGCCCGACAAACTCCGGAATCAATCCATACTTGATGAGGTCTTGCGGCTCAGTCTTGCGCAGCAACTCGGTATCGCGATGGGAACGCGTTGTTGCCGCATCGGCCTCGGCGTCCGCTGCCTTGAAGCCGAGCGCCTTCTTGCCTATGCGCCGGCCCACTACGCGCTCCAGGCCAACGAACGCGCCGCCACAGATGAACAGAATGTTGGTAGTGTCGACGGCGGTGAATTCCTGGTGGGGATGTTTGCGTCCACCCTGCGGTGGAACATTAGCAACGGTGCCTTCGAGGATCTTGAGCAGAGCCTGCTGCACTCCCTCGCCGGAGACATCGCGCGTGATCGACGGGTTCTCATCCTTGCGGCCGATCTTGTCGATTTCGTCGATGTAGATAATGCCCTGCTGCGCCCGTGTCACATCGCCGTCGGCCGCTTGCAGCAACTTCAGGATGATGTTCTCCACGTCTTCGCCGACGTAGCCGGCTTCGGTGAGAGTCGTTGCGTCTACGATCGCGAAGGGCACGTCGAGCATCTTTGCCAGCGTGTGAGCGAGCAGTGTCTTGCCTGAACCTGTTGGCCCAACGAGCAGGATGTTTGATTTGGCCAGTTCCACTTCGTTGTTGCGCATGCGATTCATCTGTACGCGCTTATAGTGGTTGTAGACGGCAACAGCCAGCTTCTTCTTGGTTTGATCCTGCCCGATTACGTAGTCATCGAGGAAGCTTTTCACTTCCTGCGGCTTGGGCAGATGACCTGCGGCAGTTGCCGGATGTGCGGCATCTCCCCGATCATCTTCAAGGATGGAGTTACAAACAGCGACACACTCATCGCATATGTATGCCCGTGGATAGTCGCTGGGCGACGAGATCAACTTCGCGACGGCGTCCTGCGATTTATGGCAGAACGAGCAGCGCAGCGCTTCTTCAGGTCCCGTGCGCGTTTTCATTGTTTACTCCCCTTGGCCTCACGAATTTGATTTCGCTTGCAGTTGCGCGGCAGCTATGTGCGCGGCCGGTCGATAATTTCGTCGATGATTCCGTATTCCTTGGCTTGCGCCGAGTTCATGATGAAGTCACGTTCCACGTCGCGTTCAATACGATCGAGCGGCTGGCCTGTATGCTTTGCCATCAAGTTGTTCGTGATCTCACGAATGCGGAGAATTTCCCGTGCATGAATATCGATGTCTGTGGCCTGACCGCTTAGCCCCCCCATTGAAGGCTGGTGGATCAGGATACGGGAGTTCGGCAGTGCAAACCGCTTGCCCTTCGTCCCGGCAAGCAGCAAGAAAGCTCCCATGCTCGCTGCCTGACCAATGCAATATGTCACCACGTTGTTCCGTATGAATTGCATTGTGTCATAGATTGCAAGTCCGGCGGTAATGGAGCCACCGGGCGAATTGATGTAGAGCTGGACATCCTTCTCAGGGTCTTCGCCGGAAAGAAACAGCATTTGAGCGACGATGAGATTGGCCACCTGATCATCAATCGGTGTGCCGAGGAAAATAATGTTATCGCGAAGCAGGCGGGAATAAATGTCGTAGGCGCGCTCGCCTCGACTCGTCTGCTCAACCACCATGGGAACTAGTGCCATTCGAGTTTTATCCCTCGCGGGGTTATTCCCCCGTTCTTTTGATGGCCGCGGGGTCCGGGGTGTGGTACAAAGTTCCGTTCCGCACGGCGTTTTGGCCAACTCAACTGCTACGCAGGCAATCTGTCGTAAAGCAAACTCGCGGTTTTTTCCCTCTTCAATTGTTCCCGGATTCTAGCTAGCCCGCCGTCGTCAGTCAAACGCTGGCGGAGTGTTTCGTAAGGTTCACGTGACTGAAGTGCAGCCAATTGTAATTCCTTGTCGAGTTCCTCGTCGCCGACCGTAACACCTTCTTTATCAGCAATTTTGTCCATCAGGATATGGGCTTTCACCTCGGCGACCGCGGAATCGCGCTGGGCGCCGCGCAGCCGGCTGAAATCCAGCTTTCGCATCTGCTCGGGGTTCATTCCCTGGGCGGCAAGGGCGCGCAATCCCCGCTCCAGGCGTGCGTCAATCTGGTCTTGCACAAGGCTTTCCGGGACGGGAAACTGATATTTCTGAACCAGCGAGGCGAACAGCCGATCCTTGGTTTCGGCCTCCACGCTACGGCGTTTGCGGCCGGCCATGTGTTCGCGAATCCGGCTTTGCAAATCGTCCAAACTTTCGTAATTTCCCAGTTCCTTGGCGAACTCGTCGCTCAATTCGGGAAGGGTCCGTTTTTTGATAGCTTTAACGGTCACATCGTAGGCCACAGTCTTGCCCTGGAGCTTGGCTTCGGGATAGTCGGCGGGATAGATTACCTCGGCCTTCAACTCCTGTCCGGGTTTGGCGCCTCGCAGCACTTGTGTGAATGCCTCGACGGTGTCTTTGCCGCCCACTTCAACAAGAGAATCTTCGCCGTTTATCGGTGCGGCGTCAGCATCGTCCGTCACAACGCCGTGATAGGAAATCTCTGCCCAGTCGCCGTCGACGATGGCGCGGTCTTCTTCGACCGGCTCAACGACAGCGCGCGAATCGCGAAGTTGCGTCAATTCGTGGGCAAATTCTTCATCTGTTACTTCAACGGACGGTTTATCCACGACCACCTGCTCATATCCATCGATCGAGAAATCCGGCAGGTATTCGAAGACAGCCTTGACGTGCAGCGGTTGGCCTTCATCAACGGTCAGCTCGGTCACCTGGGGCTGGCCTACGGGGCGAATGCCGAGTTCGCGGACGCCGCTGCTGAAGCGCTCAGGCAGCAGGCCGTCGATGACCTCTTTGCGGATCTCGTTGGCAAAGCGGCGGCGTATGACGGCCTCGGGCACTTTGCCTGGCCGAAAGCCGGGAAGCTTGGCGTACTTCTGGTAGTTACGGGTGACGCTGCGGAAGGCCTTGGACACTTCGTCTGCAGGGACGTCAAGCACCAGTTCGCGGGTGCACTCCGGATTCAGCACCGGCCCATGTTGATGTTCGTGATTGTGTTCGTGGTCGTGGCCTTCATGGCCGTGGGACTCCTCGGGTGCACCCGAGGTAGGATTGGTTTCGAGAGTGTCAGCGGTGCTCAACGTTTTGCCTTCCGGGCGCGACAGGCGCCAAATCTTACTGCTACAGCGGGCTGTCGCCGGTGGGTAACAGCGTCGTGTGGCGGGGGAATTGCCTCACTTCATGGTAAGAGTGTTTGCGGAGGCGGTCAAACCGGGCGGATTCGGAAGGAAGGCCTTTGCACCGTGGAAGTCACGTTACTGCTCCGACACCCCTGGTTTCCGCACATAGGGGAGGAAGCGAGGGTGGGCAGCGCCGCACTGGGAATAGTGCATCCGGGCCTCGTTCAGGCTTAACTCGCCGTTTACGGTGTTCCGGACCTCGGAGGCATCTGCGTCCTCCTGTCCATCGTCCTCCCACCAGCACACCGGACATAAGCCTAGAGTGCTTGGCGCCTCCAGAGTCCTGTACCCGCAGCAAGGGCATCGAAAACGAATCGGCGCCGTCCCCATGCCGAGATTGACGGATTTTGGAGGCGGACGGTTTACAGGTCTATTCCCGTTTTCAGGCCTGTAATGGACAGCGGATTCAACTTGGATCACAGGTCTTTCATTTCTCAACTCCAAAGATGAGGCCGTGCACAGGAGGCCATGGCGAGCGCTGAGTTTATCTCCCAGATGAAATCAAAGAAGAGAGTGGGAGGCTGCAGGGAGGGAGAAACCTGCACGGTTGGATCTCCGTCAATAGTTTCAAGTACCCAAACTTCCATGTATCCGGGGATCGGGAACTGTAGAATCAGTGCCGCAGGGGGAATCCAATCAACATGGTGTCTGCTCTAAGTTCTCGCCGTTCGCTTCCGATCATCACAGTGTTCATGGTGGCGTTGTTTACTGCTTCTCTGTCTTGCCTCCGAGCCGAAGAAACCCAACCGCTGAAGGTGGCGATCGTGGGCCTTGAACACGGCCACGTGGAGGGCTTTCTGGGCCAGTTGCCGAAGCACACGGATGTTCAGCTCGTCGGCATTGCTGATGGCGACACCGCGCTTTGGCAGAAATATGGGAAGAAGTACTCGCTCCCGGACACGCTCTTCTACAAGAGCGAAGCCAACATGATTGAGCGGACCCACCCGCAGGCGGTGCTGGTCTACACGTCGATCGGCGAACATCGCCACGCCATCGAGATTGCCGCGCAATACGGGGTCTCGGTGATGGTGGAGAAGCCACTCACGATTTCACTCGATGATGCGCTCGCGATTCGGCGCGTCGCACGTGAACACAAGATCCAGGTCCTGGTGAACTACGAGACTACGTGGTACTCGAGTAACAAGGCTGCGTACGACGAAGTTCGCGAGGGGCGCATCGGCGAGGTTCGCCGCGTAGTGGTTCATGATGGGCACCAGGGGCCGAAGGAAATTGGAGTGCCGCCGGAGTTTTTCAAGTGGCTTACCGATCCTGAAGAGAACGGAGCCGGCGCGCTGTACGATTTTGGGTGCTACGGCGTGGACCTTATGACATGGCTGATGCATGGCGAAACTCCGCTGACCGTTACGGCCGTCGTGAATCATGACAAGCCGCAGATTTACCCGAAGGTCGACGACGACTCGACAATCGTGCTCCAGTACCCGCACGCACAGGCCGTCATTATGGGTTCGTGGAACTGGCCGTTTGCGCGGAAGGATATGGAAGTCTACGGGGCAACGGGATATGCGATTACGGTTGCCGCGCAAGAGATTCGCATCCGGCATGAGCACGAGTCGGAAGAGCATTTGACGACTGCTCCCCAGCTTCCTGCGCGTGAACGCGACTCGCTTTCGTATCTTTCCGCGGTGCTTCGTGGCGAGATTGTGCCCAAGGGAGATCTCACGGCGCTCGATACCAACGTGATCGTGATGCAGATTCTAGATGCGGCGCGGGAGTCGGCGCGGACGGGGCGTAGCGTGAAGTTGAACAGGTTGGGAGATTAGCACGGAGAGTTCCGCAAATCGCTTTGCAGTTTTTGCAACGCGGTCAACCATAGGGCTACTCTTCAGCGAGACTCATGGCGATGCACTGCACTCAGTGTAGATCGGAAATCTCCGACGGCGCGACTTCCTGTGCTGCTTGTGATGGCGGGACTCGTCGCGCTCAGCCCATGAATTCGGCTGCGTACGAACCGCCGGTTGCGAATGCGCCTGAAGCGCCTGCTTCGGCAGGCATCCCGATCGCTCCTGCATTCGTGATCGACACCGACTTGAAGGGTATCGGGGGGTGGCTGATCCCAACGGTCATTGGTCTTGCTTTAGGACCGTTGTTTGAGATGAGGGGCGTGTATCGAGACTTGCATATTTTGTACGGGGCCACGTTTCAGGCTGGTCTTGCAGCCAGGCCAGGGATCGCGGTCCTGATTCTCTTTGAAGCCATCACGAACGCGGTGATGTTGCTGGCGCTGATTGGTCTGAATGTCCTGTTCTACAAAACCAAGAGATCCTTTCCACGATGGATGACCACTTACCTTGTGGCGGCATTCGTCATCGCGGTATCCGATCATGTCTGGGTCATGGTCTTCCATCCATCCACGGCATGGACAGGAGTGTTTCAGCGCCTGATTGCCGTCCTGATCTGGGTTCCCTATTTCTTGAATTCCCGCCGCGTTGAGCAAACGTTTGTGGATTGAGGGCAGGTTCTGTCGTCAGCAGTCCGCTAATCGCAGCCATGACTGATAGCTTTCAGTTCTTTTCCGCGTTGCAGTCGGAAATCTAAACGATTTCAGGTAGATAAGTCCTCTGTTTTCAGCAGGGATAGGAGAAGGATTCTCGTGCTTTTCTATTCGAGCAATTCGAGAAGTTAAATTGATTTAAATCAGGAATTGGACTTTCTTCTTCTCCAGACCAAGACCGAAGCAGGCGCGAGCAATAACAATGTCCCGACCAATGAGTACGGGAACTGGATGTGCAGCCGTTTGGTTGCGGGACGTCCTCTATTCACCAAGGTGGCGGCGGAGATCTTCGGGGTGACTGGTGTGAGCGTAGGCTGTGTCGCGGGAGATGCGCTGATTGCGCACGAGTTCGGCAAGGGATTGTTCCATGGTCTGCATGCCTTCGGAGCGGCCGGTTTCAATGTTGGCTCTGAGCTGATGGTCGTCTCCACGCCGAATCAGATTGCGGATTCCACTGGTGGCCATGAGGATCTCAACTGCCGGATACCGATCGATTCCGTTGATAGCGGGCAAGAGCCGCTGATGAATGACGGCTAGCAACGCGAGTGATAGCTGACGTCGCATCTGGGATTGAAAGCCTGCGGGGAAGATATCGAGGATGCGTGAGACGGTCTGGGCGGCGTCATTCGTGTGCAGCGAAGTGAGGACGAGGTGGCCGGTCTCGGCGGCGGTCAACGCGGCGGCCATTGTCTCGCTATCGCGCATCTCGCCAATGAGGATGACATCGGGATCCTGCCGCAGGACGGCGCGGACTGCCTGGGCAAATCCGGGTGTGTCGGATCCTACTTCGATCTGTTCCACGAGCGAGTTCTGGTTGGGTTGCTGAAATTCGATCGGGTCCTCGATCGTGATGATGTGGTCGCAGCGACTGCTGTTGATGGCGTTGATCAGGGCGGCCATGGTGGAAGTCTTGCCACAACCCGTGGCCCCAGTCAGGAGGATTAGCCCCTGGCGTCGCTCGGCGAGGACGGAGAGCGACTGCGGAAGGTGCAGCGACTCGAGGGTTGGGATCTGGCTGGGAAGGAGACGGATCGAGGCTGCGATGGTTCCGCGCTGGAAGTGGACATTGGCGCGAAATCGTCCGGCAGATCCGCGTTCAAAGCAGAAATCCAGACATCGTTGAGTATTCAGCTCTTCGAGCCGGGGCGGCGAGAGCAGGGGCGTTAACAGAACCCAGATGTCATCTACCGAGAGTTCGCCGCCGGCTAGTGATTTGAGCGCGCCGTTGACGCGGAGAGTGGGAGCCGATCCGTTGACCAGGATGATGTCAGATGCGTTCAATGCAAGGGCTTCTGACAGAAGATGGTCGAGGAGCTCTATGGTTTCTGCGGAGGCACCGGTTGAGGTGATGGGCTGAACGGTGGCCGGTAATGATGGATTTCTGTGCATACGGAATGATGAAGCTCTCTGTGCAGGCAGAGTTGTTTGTATGACGCGTTTTCCGGGGAATTCGTTCCGAGTGTCGAAAAACTCCTCTTGCAACTGAGATCTATGCCGCAATGTTCGGAGCCTTGAAAGGCCGCGATCCCAGGGAAACCCCGGGCTGCTCAAGCGTACTGATTGTGAAGCTGTTACGGAACGAAGACTTTAATGCGGACATGCCACTTGGTGCTCTGACCGGGCTTCAGGGTGACCATGCCGGTGTCCATCGAACCCCATTCCTTGCCGAAGGGATCGGCGAAGTTAAATTGATCTTCGACAGCGATGAAGTTCTTTGCGGGCGGAGCGTAGGCCTGGATGGTCTTGATCTCCGGCGAAACGCCTTCAATCTTCACTCCGTATTTTGCGGCCGGATCGGTGATCGTTACCGTGAACACTCCGTTTTTCCAATCGAGGTGGCTCCAGTTGTCATCATAGAAATTTTTGTCGAGTGCCTTGCCGTCTTCAGCGCGCAGATCATATTGACCGCTGACGGGCTCGAGTTTGCCGGTGGGGAAGACGTTGTCATAGCCGTCGACTTTGGCCAGCATCGATGCGGGAACGTGCAGGCGAACCTGCGTCCGGTCACCGGAGGGAATATTGAAGTAGGGATGCCATCCGATCGCCATGGGCTCGGCTTCGCTGCCCACGTTGTGCGCCACGACTACGGCATCCACAGCATCGGCGGTCAGCGTGATGGTGAAGTCGAGATCGGTCTTGGAGAGCCAGTGGCCGCCGAAGTCGCCAGCATGAATCACTCCTGTGACTTGCTTGCCGCCGGGGATCGTCTTTTCGGTCACGTTGTCGGTCCGCGCCTTCAGGATCAACCCGTGCATGGCGTGCCGTTCTGCTCCTGGCAACTTGCCGATATTGTTGGCGGGCAGCGTGATGGTGTGGCCTTGCCACTGGGTGGTCAGCGTCTTGCCGTCTGCGGAGAGCTTTCCACGAATGCGATTGGGATAGGGTACGAGGAACGCGGATCCGAGACTGTAGGCATGGTCGCCGTTGGCGTTGTCATCCTCGTCCAGCATCTTCTTGGCGCCGGCTACGTCAGGAGAAGCGAGCACGTCGATGTTTCCTCGGCCGGGGAAATTAGCCGTGATCTGGAGCAATTCCATGCCGCGCCCAGGCATAATAGTGACGCTGGTGAGTTCAGGCCGGGTCTTGCCGGTGGCGGCGCGCGTGAGGGTGACGATCTTCTGCCCACCGATCTCGGTTGGCGCCTGGGCTTGAATGCTCATGACTCCCCAGCTTGACACAGCGGCCGGGAGAACGAAGGAAAGAACACACGTGCGAAAAGAAGGCTTCATCTCGATCCATCCCTGAAAACGCGTTCGGATTTCCCGAAAGCGCCCTGCAACCGCATGATTCCCGGCGCATGAAAGCGTATTCCGGAAGCGGCCTCATTCTACGACATCGCACGGCGGAGAGATGCGGAAATGAAATGGCCGCAACGTGGCGCCTTCCATCCACGGAAAGCGCGTTTTGCGAAGGTCGCTTGGCCACCCTAAGGCATTAAACGGTTGCGCCTTAACTGGTTCCGGTTTTCATGGGTTGAGCGGAACTGACTCACCGCACGCATGTTCATCCCTGAAAAGTAACTACCGGCGACGCAAATTAGTGATGTTGCGTCGTGATCGATTAACGGTACAATTCGACCCAATCAGTGCGATTCCCTTGTCGTTCACAGCTGATGCCATTCCTATTGGCAGCTACTCGGCTACCGTCTCCAACGCTTCGCCTCGTCGGGGTAATCCCCGAGAAAGGTCCCCGGTCAGGAATATGCGCCCCCTGCATAGGTTGGCTCTTCTTTGTTTCACTCCGCTGTTGCTTACTGGTCTCTCGTCTGTCGCGCAGAACAACGCATCAAAACCGCTGATCGTTGAGAAAGTGAATGAAAGCCAGCTGGTAACGCTGAAGGGCAATACGCCTCCGGCAGCGGTGGCCGAGAACGATCGCGGCCGCATCAGCCCCGATCTGCCGATGACGGGTATGATCCTGGTTTTGCGGCGCAGCCCTGAACAGCAGGCGGCCTTCGACGCATTCGTGGCCGGCCAATACGACGCGACCTCTCCGAATTTTCACCAATGGCTGGAGCCGGCCGAGGTTGGCGAGAAGTTTGGACCCGCGCTCGCTGATATCGCGACGGTTTCCTCGTGGCTGGCCAGTCATGGACTGGCTGTTCAAGAAGTCTCGAAGGATCGGATGACGATCCGGTTCAGCGGCAGCGCCGTGCAGGTACAGGAAACGTTCCATACCGAGATTCATAACCTGCTGGTCAAAGGCGAGCCGCACATTTCAAACATGTCAGATCCGCAGATTCCGATGGCGCTTGAGCCGGTGGTCCTGGGACCGAAGGCACTGCACAACTTCATTCCACGGCCTCTGCATCGGACCGGAGCCGCCGTCAAACTCAACCGGGAAACCGGCAAGTGGGAGCGGGCAGAATCGCCCAATCTGATCAGCAGCGGAGTGCGCCCGGAGTTTGGTATCACAAACTGCGGGGGAGCTGCCTGCCTGATTGAGGATGTTGCTCCCTACGATTTTGCGACGATCTACAACGTTCTTCCGCTATGGAACGCGAGCACTCCTATTGTTGGCACCGGGCAGACGATTGCGATTGCCGGACGAAGCGACGTAAGAACAGCCGATGTGGCGACATTTCGAAACACATTCGGGCTGACCGGCGGGGCCTTCAATACTATTCACAACGGCACGGATCCTTCTTATTGCACCGGTACTACCGGGAATTGCACGCTCGATGACCAGGTGGAGAACGCGCTGGATGTGGAGTGGTCGGGCGCAGTTGCCAAGGGTGCAACGATTGACTTGGTTGTGACGCAACAGACGAACACCAACGACTCGATTTTCGATTCAGCGCAATACGTCGTTACAAATCAAACCGCGCAAATTATCAACGTGAGCTACGGTCAGTGCGAGCTGGATTTGGGCACGGGCGGAAATACCGCGTACAGCGGTCTGTGGCAGACCGCCGCTAGCGAGGGAATCGCGGTCTTTGCGGCCACGGGAGACTCAGGATCGCCTTCTTGCGACCAGGGTTCGTCCCCTCAGAACGGCCCGTACGGAGCTCAGTTCGGACTTTCCGTAAGCGGAATTGCTTCGACCCCATTCAACACCGCGGTCGGTGGCACTGATTTCAATTGGGGGAATACAGCAGCTCCGTACTGGAATAGCACGAACAACGGCACCAATGGCTCAAATGCCGCAGGGTACATCCCGGAGGTTCCCTGGAACGATACGTGTACCAATGCGCTCGAACTCGCTTACCTCAACCAGAAATTCAGTACAAACCTTTCGGCGAGCCAGATGTGCTACGAGCTTGCTGCCGGACAGGTTACTTTGAATCCCGAGCAGGACGCCCTGGACCTTGTGAATACGATTGGAGGTGGCGGTGGCGCCAGTAACTGCACCGCGAGCGATGGATCGACGGTTGCGAGTTGCACCGGGGGCTATACGAAACCGAGTTGGCAAGCCGGTGTGACGGGCATTCCAGGCGACGGCAAACGCGACCTTCCAGACGTATCATTCTTTGCCGGCAATGGATTTCTTGGATCCGCCTACTTGATTTGCGTTTCTGACTCCGGCACTTGCGTCACTTCGGCATCGTCCACCACGGAGCCGATCGGCGAAGAAGAGATTGGCGGCACCTCTGTCGCCTCCCCGGCGATGGCTGGCGTGATGGCGCTGATCAATCAGAAGGCTGGATCACCCCAGGGCAATCCGAATTCTGAACTCTATGTGCTTGCAGGAAAACAAACCTATTCAAGCTGCTCTGCCGAGACGGTGACTGCATCTTCGAGCAGTTGCTACTTCAATGACAGTGATACCGGAACAAACGCGATGCCGTGCGTAGCAGGTTCGCCCAACTGCACCGTAGCGACAAGCGGAAACACGTATGGTGTGCTTACCGGATTCACCGCAGGGACGGGTTATGACGAGACTACCGGACTTGGTTCACTGAACGTGGCCAACGTGGTGAATGCGTGGACGGCCTCAACGACGGGCACGGGCACAGCAACCGCAACGGTGAGCGTCAGTGCGTCGCCCTCGACCTTCACGACCGCCCAGGGAACGACCGTTACTGTGACCGTGAGCGGTGCGAGCGGTACTGCGACCGGAAATGTATTTCTGACAAGCGGCACGTTTGGATCGGCCACGAGAGCTCTTGTTGGCGGAACGGTCACTTTCTCGCTTTCTCCGGGCCTTCTCGCCGCGGGCACTGACACCATCAAAGCCAGCTATAGCGGCGATTCGGTATACGCAGCGGCGAGCGGAACGACTCAAGTGACAGTTACCCAGGTGACATACTTGCTATCGGCCGGAGCACCCTCGCCCGCTACCATCGCTCCTGGAGGAACCTCCACGTCGACCATCACCGTATCTACGACGAGCGGATACGTAGGTACGGTCACGCTAACCTGCTCGCTGACTTCGTCACCAGCAGGCGCATCAGACCCGCCGAGTTGCGCGACAGGCGGTGCGGCGGTGGCTTTGACGTCAACAACAACCAGCGGCACTGGCACCGTTACGGTTTCGACTACGGCAGCGACTGCGGCGATGAAAAGACCACATGTGGGCGGTTGGGCTGAAGCGGGAAGCGGGGCCGTACTGGCGCTGCTTGTCTTCTTCGGTATTCCCGCACGGCGTCGCGGATGGCGCGCGATGCTGGGCGCGTTCGTTCTGCTGGCGGCGCTTGGCAGCCTGGCAGCTTGCGGCAGTGGAGGCTCAAGCAGCGGCGGCGGAGGAGGAAATCCTGGGACCACCGCCGGAAACTACACATTCACCGTAGGTGGAACTGGAAACCCGCAGATCATGCCTGCTCCAATCACCACTTTCACCGTGACGGTGAACTAACTTCGTTCCGGGTTCGGCAGACTGGCCCTTCCCGCGGGGAGGGCCAATCTCTTTTTGCCCGCATCGGCATGGTTGCGCTGGAATGCCTGGATGCACTTAGCGTTGCTTCACGGGATAGAATCGGAAAAGGTGCAAAGCAATTTGCGCATCAACGTGGAACTGAAAATGGAACAAAACTCCTGATGAAATCCTTGTTGCTGGAAGAGTACGGGAAGTTTGCCATTGCAGAATTGCCGCGGCCGGAGCCCGGCGAACATGAAGTGCTGGTGCGGGTGGCAGCGTGCGGCATCTGCGGCAGCGATGTGCATGGGTACGACGGATCTTCAGGACGCCGCATTCCTCCGCTGATTATGGGACATGAAGCGGCCGGCGTGATTGTCGTGGTCGGTTCCGGTGTAACTGCCTACAAACCCGGCGACCGCGTCACCTTTGACTCGACAGTGTATTGCGGACGTTGTGTCTACTGCCGACGCGGCGACGTGAACCTCTGCGATCGGCGGGAAGTGATCGGCGTCTCCTGCGGCGAATACCGCCGGGACGGAGCATTCGCCGAATACATCGCGATTCCCGAGCGCATCCTGTATCGACTGCCCAGCAAGATGTCGTTTCCTGAGGCGGCGATGCTGGAGGCCACTGCGGTCGCGCTTCATGCGGTGAAGATGAGCGGCATGAAGAAGGGCGAGACTGCGCTGGTAGTAGGCGCGGGAATGATTGGCCTGCTGACCATGCAGGCGTTGCGGGCGGCAGGCGCGGGGCGCGTGCTGATTGCCGACATTGATGAAACACGGCTGACGCTCGGCGAACTGCTTGGCGCCGATGAGGCACTGCGCGGCACCGGCGGGGAGATTGCCGAGGCGATCCTGCAGCGCACAGGCGGTGTTGGCGCGGATACAGTGTTCGATGCCGTGGGCCGCGCGAAGACTGTTGCGGAATCAATCGACAGCGTACGCAAGGGTGGAACGGTGACGCTGATTGGGAACATCGAGCCGCAAGTCCCGCTCCCGCTGCAGAAAGTAGTCTCACGGCAGATCAGGATCCAGGGAACAGCAGCCTCGGCCGGGGAGTATCCCGAAGCCATCGAACTCATTTCCACTGGCCGCATTCACGTTCGACCCATGATCACGGCCGTGGCATCGCTCGAAGACGGTCCGCAGTGGTTCGAGCGCTTGCACGCACAAGAGCCAAATTTAATGAAGATCGTTTTGTCTCCCATTGATGAGGGGCAATGACCAAAGCGCATAGCGAGGCTGCGCCATGACCGATTCGTTGTTTGATCTCACCGGGCAGGTTGCGATAATTACCGGAGCCAGTCGGGGCCTGGGGCAATACTTTGCACGCGCTCTCGCCAAGGCTGGTGCCGACCTGGTAGTGACAAGCAGGCATCGCGAATCCCTGAGTGAATTTGAGTCGGAGATTCGCAGTCTTGGACGCCGCTGCGTTTCGCTCGAACTTGACGTGCGCGATCAGGCCAGCATCGAGCGCATGGCAGGCGAAGCCGAAGCAGCGTTTGGGCAGATCCACGTCCTGGTGAATAACGCGGGCTGCAACGTGCGAAAGCCGGCGCTCGAAGTCACGTGGGACGACTGGAACCTGGTGCTTGACACGAACCTGCGCGGCAGTTTTTTTGTTGCACAGGCGCTTGCGCGCGGCATGATCGCTCACAATTACGGGCGCATTATCACCATTGGCTCAGTCACCAGCGTCTTTGGATTCGCGGGACTGGCGCCCTATGGCGCGAGTCGCGGCGGCATTCGCCAACTGACGATGAGCCTGGCGGATGACTGGGGGCAGCACGGAGTCACCGTGAACTGTCTCGCGCCCGGTTGGTTCAAGACAGAACAGAACAAGGTGCTCTACGAGGACCCGGAGTGGGTGGCGTATCTCATCGATCGCATTCCAGTGAAGCGTCCCGGGCTTCCGCATGATCTGGACGGTGCCGTGGTGTTCCTCGCATCGGAGGCCAGCCGTTACATCACGGGGCAGACCCTGCTGGTGGACGGCGGCATCTCGACCGGCGCAACGCGTGCGACGGTTGTGCGCAAATCAACCAGCTAGCCTGCGACTTCTTTCGCTCTGATGGCAGGCAGCTGCACATCTGCGGCTAGTCCCGCACCTTCGGCTTGCGGCGTTAAGTGTCCCGTGGATTTGCGGACGATAAGCCTGGGGTAAACGGTGATCGCTTCCGGTTGAGGATGGGGGATCTCGTTGCGGATGAGGGAGAGCAACGTGCTGGCCGCAACCTGGCCCATACTGCGCAGCGGTTGATGGATGGTGGTCAACGGCGGATGGTGCATCGACGCGGCCATGATGTCGTCAAAGCCGAGCACAGAGATGTCTTTGGGCACGCGCAAGCCGGCTTCACGCAGGGCCGAAACCGCTCCGATTGCCGTGACGTCGTTGAATGCAAATATCGCAGTAAACGGGTGCGCCCTTTGCAGCAAATTTCGCGTCACTTCTTGTCCGGGAGCGGGGCCCGGCTCGGGGCTTTGCAACTGGACAACAAGACGGTCGTCTATTTCGAGATGCAGATCGCGCGCAGCCTGCTCGATCGCCTGCCAGCGGAGAACTGTATCGGAGCTGAAGGCCTGGCCTTTAATGAATGCGATGTGTTTATGGCCGAGCGACTTCAAATGTGCCAGCGCGAGATGCGCGGCCTGGTCGTGATCGAGTTCGATGTTGATAACGCCCTCGCGGCGGTCGTGACCTGAGATCGAAACCAGGGGCACAGGCAAGTCCTCATTCATGGGCGAGTCGACGGCGATGATACCTTCGACGGACCGGGCAAGCATCATGCGCGGGTAACCTTCAAGCAGGTCGGCCCGATGGCGATGGCTTACGACGAAGTAGAAGAAACCGTCCTTGAGTAACTCATCTTCGATTCCGCTGATGACGGTGGTTGAGTAGCCTTCGCTAATCTCGGGAACGATGACGCCGATGGTGTAAGTGCGCTTCTGGCGCAGGCCGCGCGCCATGGTGTTGGCGACGTAGCCGTTGAGGGCTGCGGCGTGAAGCACGCGCTGCTGCGTTTCCTCGGCGATGCGGTGTGCTGTCGCCTCCCCATTGATGATGCGGGAGACCGTGGACTGCGACAGCTCGAGGATGGCAGCGAGCTCTTTCAGCGTGATCGGCTTGATTGGTTCTTTGGCCACGTGGTTCTGCTCCCGGAAGAATTTACAGCCCGATCACGCAGAGTTGTGGAAACCGGCTCGCTGCATGGCGGTCGTTGCTTCTTGATTGCGCATGAATGTATTCCAAATCAGGCCCGTACGAAGATTCTCTGCCATCAACACCGAGATGCCCTGATCGATGCCCAGGACGTCGGTGTCATACCAATTTGCCGCGGGATGGAAGGCGTCCACAAACCCGTAGCGGCCCCATGCCTGTTTGCCCCATTTGTCGCGCATGGCGCGGAGAACGGAGAGGCAATCGATGGGAACAAAGGCGAGCGAACCGGCAGCGGCATTGGGAACCACTGTACCATCGAGCGGGCCTTGCGGCGGAGGCCCTCCCCATGCCGTATAACCGCCTTGATAATCCGATGCGGAAACGCCCCAGTAGTCCTCGTTGTACCACTTGGGATAGGAGAGGCAGAACGCTTTGTGGGCCTTTGTTGCCGTGATCGAATTCTCAAAGTAATTGGTGTAATCATCGCGCTTGTTGCGGAAATCAAACCATGCGTGCGAGTACTGGTGCGTGAAGATGGGATCGTTGCCGCTGATGTAGGTGAAGCCCTGGTAATGAATGACGGGGCGGGTCCAGTTT
>Ga0209004_1000024_pt1 | contig 39518 bp, 35 predicted proteins | sample TexAe_RefH0_M1_FD_187948 | JGI IMG/M metagenome (GOLD analysis project Ga0209004, IMG submission 187948) | Forest soil microbial communities from Davy Crockett National Forest, Groveton, Texas, USA - Texas A ecozone_RefH0_M1 (SPAdes) (version 2) | ecosystem: Environmental > Terrestrial > Soil >... | reverse complement strand
CGGGGGGCGATCGTCTCGAGTGCTCTGTGACGGCACTCCCCGGCGCGTCGGTGGTGGTGACCTCGCAAGCAGCGGAGAAGGTCTATCGGGCGTTGCGTGAAACCGCCACGATTGTGACCAGGCTTCAGGTGCTGGAGTCGGCCAAGCTTGCGTGGCTCCCGCAAGAGACGATTGTTTTCAATCACGCGCGTCTACACCGGACGACAGAAATTGATCTTGTCGCGGGCGCGGAACTGCTGGCCCTCGAGTGGATTGTGCTGGGTCGTGCTGCACACGGCGAGGTGGTGGGCGCTGGGAAAATAAGGGATACCTGGCGGGTGAAGAAGAATGGCCGATTGATCTGGGCAGACAACTTTCTTTTGAACGACGAGATTTTTCCGCACCTTAACCGCAAGGCATTGCTTTCGGGGTGCAACTCGATTGCAACACTGATCTACTTTGGGCGCTCGCTAGAAGCCCGACTCGAATCTTTGCGCGCCATTACGCCTTCCCTTGGTTGCAATGCTGCCTCGACACTGGTGGCCGGACTGATTGTTGTTCGCTTGGCAGCGAGCGAGTCCTCTGAGTTGAAGCTTGGGCTGCGAAGTTTACTTCGGCAATTTAGTACCGAGCTCGGCTCCGGGCCTTTTCAGACGCCAAAGATGTGGTCATGCTAGAAGCATTCCCAGACGGAGAAGCTTGTGAACCTCACCCCCCGTGAAAGAGACAAGATGATGATCTCATTGGCCGCAATGATCGCCAGGGAGCGGCTTAAAAGAGGCGTGAAGCTTAATTACCCCGAGACAGTCGCGCTCATAGCCGATTTCGTTCTGGAGGGAGCCCGCGACGGCAAATCGGTTGCCGAGGTGGCGTCAGACAGTCGTAAGGTCCTAAATCGTGAGCAAGTGATGGAAGGAATTGCCGAGATGATTCCTGAAATGCAAGTGGAAGCGACCTTTCTGGATGGAACGAAACTCGTGAGCATTCACAACCCAATTCCGTGAGGCAGACCTGACATGATTCCGGGCGAGACTTTTGCAGAATCCGGCGACATTATTCTCAATCAGGACAAAGCGTCGATATCCATCAGAGTCGCAAATACTGGTGACAGACCGATACAAGTTGGCAGTCACTACCATTTCGCCGAGAGCAATTCGGCTCTCCGGTTTGATCGAAGGGCGGCGCTTGGCTATCGCCTAGACATTCCGGCGGGAACGGCCGTGCGCTTTGAGCCGGGTCAATCCCGCGAAGTTTCCCTTGTTCCCTACGGAGGGGCGCGCGTTGTTTATGGTTTCCAAAAGGCAGTCATGGGAGCATTGCCGAAGAAGCCAGAGAGGTAATCAGCATGCCTAACAAAATGACGAGAGCCGCCTATTCGCAGATGTTTGGACCCACGGTTGGCGATAAGGTACGACTTGCGGATACCGACATCATCATTGAGGTCGAGAAGGATTACACCGTCTACGGCGAGGAGGTGAAGTTTGGCGGCGGGAAAGTGATTCGCGACGGCATGGGTCAGTCACAGCGTTCTCGCAGTGATGGTGCAGTCGATACGGTAATTACCAACGCTCTGATTCTGGATCACTGGGGTATTGTCAAAGCGGACCTGGCCGTCAAAGACGGGCGACTTCAAGCTATTGGGAAAGCCGGGAATCCGGACACCCAGCCTAACGTCACGATCGTGATCGGCCCTGGAACGGAAGTGATCGCCGGCGAGGGCAAAATCGTCACCGCGGGCGGCATCGACACGCACGTTCATTACATCTGCCCGCAACAGATCGAGGAAGCCCTCTATTCAGGCCTGACCACAATGATGGGCGGTGGGACGGGACCTGCGGTCGGGACGAATGCAACCACATGCACTCCAGGTCCCTGGCACATTGAGAAAATGCTCCAGGCCGCCGATGGATTCCCTATGAATCTCGGTTTTTTCGCGAAAGGTAACGCAAGTTCTCCAGCCGGTCTCATTGAACAAGTCAAGGCTGGAGCCTGCGGTTTCAAGCTTCATGAAGACTGGGGTACGACTCCATCCGCAATAGACTGCTGCTTGTCCGTCGCGGACGACATGGATGTTCAAGTTCTTATTCATACCGATACGTTGAACGAGAGTGGGTTTGTCGATAATACGATTGCTGCTTTCAGAGGCAGGACTATTCATACGTTTCACACCGAAGGGGCGGGAGGCGGACATGCCCCGGACATCATTAAGGTCTGCGGCGAACCCAACGTCATCCCGTCTTCTACGACTCCGACGCGACCCTACACTCTGAATACCCTGGAAGAGGCCCTCGATATGGTGATGATCACACATCATCTCGATCCCCGAATACCTGAAGACGTGGCATTTGCTGAGAGCCGGATCCGTAAGGAAACCATTGCGGCCGAAGATATTCTGCAGGATATCGGGGCTCTGTCGATCATGTCCTCAGATAGCCAGGCAATGGGCCGTGTTGGCGAGGTCATCATTCGGACGTGGCAGACCGCCGACAAAATGAAGAAGCAATTTGGGCGATTGAGCGAGGAGAATGGGGATAACGATAATCTAAGGGCCAGGCGCTATATCGCGAAATACACGATTAATCCTGCGATCGCCCAAGGCATTTCTGCCTATGTCGGATCGATTGAAATTGGAAAGCTTGCCGATCTTTGCATCTGGGATCCCGCATTCTTCGGGGTAAAGCCCGACATGGTATTGAAAAGCGGGACGATCGCAGCTGCCATCATGGGAGATCCGAACGGCTCTATTCCTACGCCACAACCCGAATACTACAGGCCCATGTTCGGTGCGTTCGGTCGCTCATTGACTGAGAGTTCGGTCACATTTGTCAGCCAGGCCCACCTGGACACAGGAACGACCCTTGGTGTTGCAAAAAGGCTTCTTCCGGTCTCCAACACCCGCAAGATCGGCAAGCACTCCATGGTACTCAACAACGCCACCCCCCGCATGGAAGTGAATCCTGAAACCTACGAAGTGCGCGCCGATGGCCGCCTTCTTACCTGCGAACCAGTCAAAGTGTTACCGATGGCTCAACGCTATTTCCTGTATTGATATGACGATGCATCGTGCTTCCAGTCATCTCCCGGCGGGGCACTGGCCGCAGAAAAAGGCGGCTGGGTCCCTGACTCTCGACTTTGATGCGCGTCACCGGCGTCGCTTTCGCCTGACCACAGACCAAGGCGACGATGTTCTCCTAGATCTTCCGCAAACGATTGCCATGGCTGATGGAGACGGACTGCAGTTGGACGATGGAAGATGGCTAAGGATCCAGGCTGCTCCCGAAGATCTTGTCGAAATTAGACATCAGGATCCCTTACAGATGATGCGCCTTGGCTGGCACCTGGGGAATCGACATCTGCCAACGGAGATTCGAGAGCACGCTCTTCGGATTCGGCCGGATCATGTGATCGAGGACATGCTCCGTGGTTTCGGTGCAAGTCTTCAGGCTGTCCAGGCCCCATTCCAACCCGAGGGCGGTGCCTATGGCCACAGCCATCATCACAAGCATCACGGAGAACACCATCATCATGATTGATCGAGAGTGCTCTTTGTCTCCGTTAGCCTTTTTAAGGCAGCAAACCTGGCTCTCGCCTGCATTTCCTATCGGCGCATACAGCTACTCTCATGGCATCGAATGGGCCGTGGAGGCTGGACAAATCCGTGATCGAGAGAGTCTCGTCGATTGGCTGGACGCAGATCTTCGTTATGGATCGGGACGAAACGAAGCGATTTTCTTTACCGAGGCGTGGAAATGCGCGACAAGTCACGATTGCGAAAAATTGGTTGAAATTGCGGAACTCGCGGCCGCGTATCGTGGCACTTCCGAATTTGCACTGGAATCGTCGCAGCAAGCGGCGTCATGTCTTGAGACCTTTCAGAAGGTGTGGCCCGATCGGTTCTTGGGAACTCTCTCGGAAATAGTCTGCCAACTCAGGATATCTCCTGCTCTCAGTGTCGTGCTCGGAATCCGGTCGGGAATTCAGCGAATACCGAGCACCATCGCATTACCCGCATTCCTGCAGAGCTACGTCGCCAACTTAGTAACGGCCGGCACTCGATTGATTCCTCTCGGTCAAACGGATGGGCAGCTTGCTATTGCCGAGCTTGAAAAGTCAGTGCTGGCTGCGAGTGCTCAAGCTGAAGAAGCATCCATTCACGAAGTGGGGTCGGCCGCATTCATGCTTGATCTTGCCTCCGCGTTGCATGAAACCCAATACACGAGGTTATTTCGCTCATGACGAGTACTTCGAGTTCAAATTCGCGAACCGGGCCCTTGCGTGTCGGAATCGGCGGTCCTGTTGGATCGGGCAAGACCGCACTCGCCGAAGCCCTGTGCAAGCGACTCCGAGACACCTACGATATTTTCGTGATTACGAATGACATTTATACAAAGGAAGACCAACTGATTCTCACGCGCGCCCAGGCATTACCTGCGGAGCGTATCATGGGAGTCGAAACGGGAGGCTGTCCCCACACTGCAATACGTGAAGATGCTTCGATGAATCTCGCAGCCATTCAAGAAATGAAGAGGAAATTCCCAAATGCGGAGCTCTGCTTTGTGGAATCTGGGGGGGATAATCTCGCCGCGACTTTCAGTCCCGAACTGGCGGACTTAACGATCTACGTCATAGACGTTGCCGAAGGCGAAAAGATTCCACGCAAAGGCGGCCCAGGAATCACGCGATCCGATCTTCTCGTGATTAACAAAATCGATCTAGCTCCTATGGTAGGGGCAAGCCTTGCGGTGATGGAAGCCGATACGCTAAGAATGCGCGGCAAACGGCCTTTCGTTTTCTCAAATCTCAAGACCGGTGAAGGTGTCGAAACGATCGCCAGCTTTATCATCGAAAAAGGCGGGCTAGTAAAGGCCGTCGCCTAACACCTAGGGCCTGTGATGCGGAGCCTTAGCGTTCAAGGTTGAGACCAGTTGCTCAGCAGCGGCAGGCACCCTGATTTGCTCCGAGAGCACGATCTGTCTGGCGTCCACGCTCTTGGAATAAACCTGTTTGTTGGCTTTGTTGTCGGGGCGGATCGTCGAGCCTTCAAGGGAGATGCCGGCAAACAGGCCACGTGAACGGGAATAACTCAGAATCTCTGAGCGCAAGGTCAGGTCGGTCTCGGCCGAAGCTTCACGGCCGACCGGCCCTGCAGCAATGGAAGCATCCCCACCCAACTTCACTTTTCCAGCAAGAATTCCGCGAGCGCCTCCTTCATTCATCACCAGTAGAACAAAATCCGTGGCTTGTCCTCCGATCTGAAAGCCAAAGCTACCTCCCTCCAGGGCCATCATCGTCGGAGCGCCCCAGGCTTCCGTGAAGTGTTCGCCTATTCTGCATGTCATCGCACCCCGACCGTAACTACCGCCAAATACGAATGCGGCTTTCAGCACAGAAGGATAGACGACGACACAGTCCGCTCTGTCGAGCAGATCCTGCGGGATGTTGTCGGGAATGCCGAGAATCTCGTTCAAAACTGCACCACAATCTTTCAACCGATCCTCATCCTTATTAGCTGTGCCGGCGACAGCGTAGGTTGGCTGAAGGGTTAGGGTGGCGCCCAACATCAACGCAAGTAGGTTCTTCATCTTGGTTCTCCTATCCTTTGGATCCTGAGCTGATCAGTTATCTCCTCGAATCTCTGTCTCTGTCCGGCCAAAGGCAAGGTAGCCCATACCGCGGCAGTCGAGAAGCAGCCGCTCTCCAGTGTTAACGAGGCGAAGCAAAATATGTCGGCACTCCGAGCATCGCGCTACAATGCCTGGACATTTGACGTACCAACGATTTTCGGCGAAGTGCCTCGTTGTCCCACATTGGGCGCACTGTGCTTCGGCACCAGTGATGTCGATGGCGAATATCGTGTTCAGCTCACCCGCAGCTGCGTTGCCATCCAAATGCGAGTACGATTGGGAATTCATTTCGTCCCTCCGGCAGCACCGAAACGCTCTGTTTTGATTCGGTCTGGCTGGTGTCCAGCCGCGATTAACATGTCAGCCACGGTTTCGACGAAGCTCGTCGGGCCACAGACATAGCAGGTTGCATTCAGGGTTGCAGGCCAAGTGACCCTTGCGATCAAATCCCGATTGACGCGGCCAAGTGGTTGCGGCCAGCCCTTCGGAACGGCACGCGTGAACGCGTAGTCGACAAGAACCGGCGGGCGTTTGATAGACAGCGTCTCAAGCTCTTTTTGATAGATCATGGCCCCAGGTTCACGTACCGAATACAACAATCGAAACGGAACGCTGCTGTTTGCCAATTCTCGACTTCGGATCATGGACATGAGCGGAACGATGCCTGAACCGCCGGCCACGAGCTGGATCGGTTCCGTTTGATCGCTACGCCACACGAACCATCCACCTATCGGGCCCCTCAGCTCGAATTCGTCTCCAACCACAACTTCCTGTGTCAAATACGGAGAGACTTCGCCAGTCGCCAGTCGTTCGACCGTAATGTCAATGCGCCCATCCAAATTCGGCGCCGATGCAATGGAGTAGGATCGGACCGCGGTATATCCACCGGAAGCGGTCAATCGTACGTCAACATGTTGGCCAGAGACGTGCCCTGGCCAATCATCGACTGCGAGGGTGAGTGTGCGCGCGGTTTCCGTCTCATCGTGTAGGTCAACGACCTCCGCGGTTTGCCACTTCACTCGTCCGAGTACCGTTGTTCCCGCCATGGGTCTCCATAAATGTGATAACCAAGGCCTTCCCAGAATCCTGGTTTGTCTTGAGACATCAATGTCATCCCTCTCACCCATTTGGCGCTCTTCCAGAGATAGAGATGTGGAACCAGATGTCGCGCAGGGCCACCGTGTTCAGGCGAGAGGTCCGCGCCGTCATATTTAAATGCGATCCACGCCTGGCGATTCAAAACATCTTTGAGAGGAAGATTTGTCGTGTAGTCGCCGTAAGAATGGAACATTGCATAAGCCGAATCGGTCTTTAGATCGGCTAACAGGACGTCGAGGGGAACACCTTCCCACGAGGTGCTGAGCTTGGACCACCGTGTCACACAATGAAGATCAACCGTGATGGGTTCGCTCGGTAGCTCTCGGAATGATTTCCAGTTCCATCGTTTTAGCGAGCTACGGCCGTCGGTGATCACAAACTCCCACTGATCGGGGGAAATGCGTGGTGTCGGACCTGCGGACAAGACGGGAAAATCCGTGGTGAGATATTGACCGGGAGGAAGCTTTGCGTCTGCAGTGCCGCGCCGACCAGAGAAACCTCGAGAAATGATAGCCATATGCGTTCCTGAACGACTAGGTCTGCAACTGTGCTGCCAAACTAACAATTGCGATGGAAATTTGCATCCGCACTTAAATATGCCGAATCTTCGTGCGGAATCAACCGATTCGGCAATGACCAAGCATTTCATTTCTCCGCTCGTTCTTGTGTATTCCTAGGGGCAGTTGTCGTCTGGAAGACATCTGACGCCGGGACATCTCGCTTCGGACAACGAGGCATTGAGGCGGGGATCAAGTGCCCACCGTTAACCCGCGTCACACCATGCCCTTAGATGAGTTCGACATTCGATAAGAAGTGAATGGACCAATTGGAACGCAATGTGCATATCTGCTTCGCATCGTCGTAAGGAGCCGCGGAGACGATGTTCGGCTGTGTCGAAATCAGAGACGACAGGCGAGAACGCGAAGGAGAAGTGAGTGGACATGGACAGGAATACAAAAAGCAAAATCAGTGCTCAACCTCATTTTCATCAGCGTGCAGGACAAATTCAGCTTTATGGAACAGTAACCCATGCGCTGCCATTAGAACTGGAAGAACCTGTGCGGTTGGAGATGACCGAGCGCCTAAATCAGTTACTTGCCGACACGATCACAATTCGAGATCTCTATAAAAAGTGCCATTGGCAAGTTGCAGGCGCCATTTTTTATCAGCTCCATTTGCTTTTCGATAAGCACAATGACGAACAAGTGGAAATCGTCGATTCACTCGCCGAACGGATCCAACTGCTCGGAGGTGTGAGTCTGGCGATGGGAGCGGATGTCGCGGAAACGACCAAAATCGATCGGCCACCCCGAGGTCGTGAGGAAGTCCCCGTTCAGTTGTCGCGTCTGCTTGATGCACACAGAGTCATTATCGGGCAGGCCCGAAACCTCGCGCACAGGGCATCGCAGCTCGGTGACGACGGGACAAATGACCTCGTCGTTAGCGAGGTGCTCCGCACGAATGAGCTACAGACCTGGTTCTTGAGTGAGCATCTGGTGAACGTACCGTTGGTGACTGCAGAAGAGCCATCGGTCGACGTTGGCGGCTCGGATGCTCAGCATGCGGTGTTCACCCTACCTAAGGAAACACCGAAAAGAGCATAGGAAAAGGGAACCGCGCTACATCACTTGCGTATCCCAGGAACCCGCCTTGGAGTCGCCTGCGAATCGCCCTCGGTCAGATAGTGACAAGGGAGAAACCATGAAAAAGCGCCCGGTTGCCACTCTGGTAGTCATTGTTGCCTTGTTTGCCTCATGGTACGCGTTCAGGCCTGAGCGATTGGTCGTGAACAAACGAGCGCAAGAGAGCGCGCCCACTTCGTCGGCGCGATCGCTCGAGGCCCTGTCGTCGGGCCCATGTGTGAATTTTGGAACTGCGCCGCTCAAGTCAGTTGAAGCCAAGTCAGGAGCGTAAGCACATAGCCACCTCAAAGTTAAATGCTGGATCGGTCACGACAGCAATGCCAAAAGAACAGTAATCAATCTAGGGCCGCGCCGACGCAACTCTTGGCCTGATGTAGTTTGCGAACAAAGTTTATGCGGAGTTTTGGCCGTCCGTCCTCAAGTGCTAACTCAATTCAGGGAGAAACGAGTCATGAAAATCAGTCATCATCTCTGCACGGTGGCTTTTGTATGCGCATCTGCGATCAGCGCTCTTGCGCAGCCAGACAAGCCGGTGGTTGTCACAGCTTCAAATACAACATCCAATGATCTTTTGGTTTACGACGTATCTGGCCGGATGCTCGCGACTGTTCCGACCGGCGGCGCCGGCGGTGTAAACGGCAACGCAGGTGGAATTGCCTCTAAAAGTGGCCGCGTAGCCGTTATTAATTTCGGTTCGATGAATGTGTCAGTCTTTCAGCGCTCCGACGCCGGCTTTCATCTGGAGCAGTTGATCCCTTCTGCATCAAGTCCCGTCAGCGTGGCTTTCGGGCACCGCCATTTGTATATTCTTGGCGCTACATCTGTCGAATCCCACGAGATCTTTGAATTCGGCGTAAGCCTGGGTTCGGATGGAACGGCGACATTGCTCAAGGCGGACGGCTCGGCTGCACAGGTTGGTGTACTCGAAAATCAGCTGATAGTCACCGAAAAGAGTAATGCGATTGAGACCATTCCACTCTCCAGTGATGGTGCCGTTGCCGGCGTGCCCTCTCTCGTCAACAACGTTCCCAATAACGTAAATACTCCTCTTGGCCTAATTGCGCGCGATGACGAAGCGTATGTGACGATTGCTCACGCCAACGAAATCAGCTTGGTGCGCAACGATGCGGTGATTGCTACAACGGGTTCGGGTACACAGATGGCTCCGTGCTGGCTTGCGCTAGATGGTCCCTGGCTGTACTCGAGCAACTCGCCCAGCCAAAGTGTTTCGCGCTATCTGGTTTATGGCGCCGAAATCACACAGAAGGATGCAGTGGCGGCCTCGTTCAATGGCGCGCCCACTGATATCGCGTACCACTCGGGATACCTTGCGGTGATCGACGGCATCGGTGGTACTAGCCATCTGTCCGTCTTTCATGTAGGCCCTGATGGGAACCTTGTTAGAAAGGGCTTTTCCACTGTAGCTGCTCCAATCAATGGCGTCGCAGTCCTCGGCGACCGCTACGAATGAACTTGCGTGTTGGTACTAAGTACATGTCGGAACAGATGATCGATGGGTTCCTGCAATAGTTCGATTCGGCGTCGCTGCGGGGCGGCTATTCACTTGGATGGCGGCCCGAATGTAGCAGTCAATGCGCCCCGGCGATATGAAAGGTTGAGAAGCCCTCCAATCGCCGGTCGCAGTCATTTTCACTGTTAGTTCGAATTCTCGGGAATTTAGGGTCTCGGCAGAAAAGAAGGGGTCTAGGTTTGTTTGGTCAAGAACATGCTGTCAAAGTGGTAAATCAGTGAGGGTGCATTTGTTACCAAGCCGAGAAACTCATTTCTGGTGATCGAAGGTTCGAAACGTCGCGATCAACTTGCTCCGAACTCATCGTCACTTTGGATTACAGACGCGGTTTGCTACGCACGCTGCACCCTTCGCGCCAGTCGCCCCCAAAATGCAATTTGCAAACGTTATGAAAAATAGCATTCGCACTTCGAGTATCGCCGACTACCTTCGCAAGCGTCTCACGCCGACCGAAGAAATGATTCCGAACATCGATGGACTGGAAATGTTCGGTTGTTCCGTTCCGGCAGAAACAGCTGGCGGTGACTTCTTTGAATACATCAACTTTCCTAAGCGGTTCGATATCGAGCAGAGGATTGAGAAGGCGAAATCTCAGTCAGGAGAATTTCTTTCACCATTGCCGCCAAACTCGATCGCACGAAACGCAGTCGATGAACACATCATCTGGCTGCGTAGGCGTACCGACTATCAGCCAGAGTTCGAAGTAGAGTATCGGCATGCATGCAGCTTACAGCAACTCAGGGTGGCAGAAGAATTGCGTATCCTTGCGGGAACTACCGGTGTGTTGTTGGTTGACGCTCAGGGCCACGGAATCATATCCGCGAAGATTGCTTCAACAGTGCACGACGCATTTCAGGCATTAATGCTTTCCGAACTCGATCAGCGTGGGAAAGTGAGTCTGGAGATGTTTGAGGAACTCAATCTGCGTTTGTCTGAGTCGATTGCTGCTCGGAATGTTTTAGGGCGGGACGAGGAGTCATCACGTGAAATCGCGACACTCCTCTATGGAGAACTGCGCGCAAGTGGGCAATTTAGGTTCTTGAGTTTTGGACATCCTTGCCCACTGGTCTTCTCGGCCAATTCTCAGGCGTTTATCCGGCTAAATGAAACGCCCGCGGCACAATTTCCCCCGTTGGGGCTTGAAATTCCGGTAGATCATCCGGATCGGAGCATGTATGTGTCACTACCAGGTCGAGAGCGGTCCGCAGTTAATTCGGATATTGAAGAAGTCTCGTTAATGAGACCAGGAGACATTCTCTTTCTATACACCGACGGGGTGTTCGATGGTGAAAGTGACGAGCGGAATCAGCTGGAAGCGGTCATTCGGGCTGCATCTGACCAGAGTGCACGCAACATCTGCTATGCCGTCATGGACTATGCCTTGGAAAGGGATGACCTCCTTCGAGACTTGGAGGCGGTCGACCGGATCGATGACAAGACGGTATTCATTATCAAACGAAGCGAGTGAGCAAGTTGCAGGATAGTTGACTCTGGACCAGCATCTTGGGGACATGGGGGAGGGGTGACATGTTTTCAGGAACTGAGTCCACCGGATTCAAAATGAAGAAGAATTGGGACGAACTACAATAGGAATTTCCTTGCCCTTGGAAGGGGGCCAGGCAGAATCTGATAAACTAAATTTCGTTATTTGTTGGCTGATTTTGGTGTCCACCTTGGTGTCCACGTGGTGTCCACCGAGGCCCAAAATTGAGTCCACAATAGCGAAATGATAGAAAAGAGCGAAAATAGCGAAAGCTGCGAAGCGCTTGATTCTATGTGACGTATAACCAAGTTGTTGAAAAACAATCTGGGGACGTAGCTCAGTTGGTCAGAGCGCTGCCCTGTCACGGCAGAGGTCGCGGGTTCGAGCCCCGTCGTCCCCGCCATACATTCCAAAAGACTTACGGGATGATTTGGCGAAGAAAAATCCGCGAAATTGGGTGCAAACTGGGTGCAAAATGCACCCAGTTTGCACCCAAAAATCTGACTAACGCCGTGTCCTTATATATGTCTTGAGCGTTCACTGAGAAGGGAAGACCAACGACATGACCGCGGCCTGCGCGTTCTGCTTGGCCGGTGTGATTGCCTGGGTGTAGACATCCAGAGTTGATCGGATAGTCGAATGTCGGAGCAGTTCCTGCATCACCTTGAACTCGGTGCCAACGCTTCTTAAGAGCGTTGAGTAGGTGTGGCGGAATGTGTGCCATCCAAATCGTGTTTCAATTCCAAGTTCCCGAGCTGCCGGTCTCAGATACTTGTGCAGAATTGCTTGTCCCCAGTACGGTTGCTTTCCATGGCTATGGCGACTCGCAAAAACCCAGTCTTCCGGCTGGCGATAAAGAGACTGTTCTTTCCATCTGACGAGCGCTTCGCAGACGAGGGGATGGATCGGCACAGGCTTCTGAGAAGATTCCGTTTTGCACGGCCCCACAAAGCCATGCACGATGGATCTCGCCACGTTCATTGTTCCTGCGGAGAAGTTGATATCACTCCATTTCAGAGCGAACAGTTCGCTTTGCCGAATGCCTGTTGACGCTGCGATGAACACCAGGGTTCTTTCGCGAATCTTTAACCCTTCCAGGAGGGTTCTGATTTCCGCAGCAGTGAGAATTGCCGGCGGCGACCGCCGTTTCGCGCTCTGACGGACGAGTCTGATCGGATTTCCGTCAAAGAACTCGTATCGACAAGCATGATTGAACAACACCGACATGACATTGCGGATTTTGGCGCATGTGCTCCTCGCGATTGGAAGACTTCGGAGCCATGACTCGACTTCGATCGTCCTAATGTCCCTTAAGAGTCGTTCACTCCATCTCGGAATGATCCATCGTTTTAAGTAGACCTTATAGATGTTCTTGGTTGAATAGCTTCGCCAAGTATTTGCGGCACACAATTCGAATTGTTCAAAATGATTGCAAAGCTGAGCGATTGTTATCGAACCCGACTTCGATCTTTCCAACCGCGCATTCAAATCCGGCACGAGAAGAGTTGCCATTTTACGTGCAGTTTCGATATCTGGAATCTGATCGATCGTTCCGATTTGTCTACGCCGATAAATTCTCTTTCCGTCGGCTGTTTTCTCCCGCCAGCGAAACTGCCAAATATCCGATTGCATCTTGCGGGTTCTTCGCACTACGCTCCCGTTTTGCATCATGACCTCCGCCCGCGACTGCAGGAGAAGATATTTTCCACGAAGTACAACGGAGAAGGAAATTGAGCGTCGGACCTCAATTAGGGTGCTGCTTTGCGGCAGCAGCGCGCAGGTGAGAAGGTTTCGTTCATGCAGCCCGAATTCTAGGCCATTCGCTCGTGCCTATCGATTAGTGGATTTTGCAATAGTGGTCTCATCGAGGAGTCAATCGGTAGTGATCCACCGGTCCGTGCAGCCGGTTTTACGGCCAGGTGGATTGGATTTGTAAACGCTGGGCCGACTCCCAGGACGAAACTGATTTATGTACCTGCTCGCTCTTTTCGAAAAGAAGAGGTTTTCGAGCCTTGCGAAGTTGAGAGTGGACTTCTTCTTCAGGAAAGGACCGGGGACTCATGGTGGGAACTGGTTCACTACGGATGAACCGAGGTTGTGGAATCTCATCACCGACAAAGTTACTCCGGACCAGCCAGGATAACGGGCATTCCCCTGTGCACGGTCCCATTCACGAAAGTGGATGCAGGTCGCCAAGCATGGTTGGAATAAGTTCCGATAGAGTCGGATGAATGTGCACTGCACGCTGCAGAGCGGTGTAGGGACACCCAGAGTACATCACGTCCAAAATGCAGTGAATGGCCTCGTCTCCGCCTGTTCCGAGTATCGCAGCTCCGAGGATTCTCTTGCTTTCGGCGTCCACCAGCACCTTCATAAATCCCATCGTCTCGCCCTTCTCAACTGCTCTACCGACTTTCGTCATCGGACGCGTGCCAATCAGTGCGGGCTTTCCAGATTTGCGGACCTCTGCCTCACTCAGACCAATTCGTCCATAGGGCGGGTCAATATAGAGTGCGTACGCCTTGATGCGATCGCTGACTCGTCGAGGATCATTGTCCAGAAGATTCGCTGCCACTATCTCGAAATCATTGTAGGAGGTATGCGTGAACCCGCCTTGCCCATTGCAGTCTCCCATCGCCCAGACGCCAGGAACACTGGTTCGTAACTGATCGTCGACAACGATGTACCCACGGTTGTCTGTTTGAACTCCCGCCTCGTCGAGACCAAGGTCGCCAGTGTTGGGAGTACGGCCCATGGCCAGCAATACATGAGAGCCGTGCACCTTAGGGTCACCGTCTTCACAATTGACGTGGACGCAAATCTCCTTTTCGCCTTGTTCGAATGCAATGCATTCTGAGCCAAGCCGAATGTGAATTCCTTCTGACTCCAGGATTTCCTTGATGCCGGCTGAAACATCTTCATCTTCATGCAAGACGAGATGGGAACCCTTTTCGATCACCGTCACGTCACTGCCGAAACGACGAAACATTTGTGCGAACTCCAGTCCTATATAGCTGCCTCCCACGATGATCAGATGCTTTGGCAATTCTTCAAGTTCAAGCATCGAGGAATTAGTTAAATAGGGAACCTCCTTAATTCCGGGCAAATCGGGTACGGTTGCACGGCCGCCAACATTGATAAAGATTCGATCAGCGCTCATCACCTCTGACCCGACCGCAATCTCATAGCTGGACACAAAACGCGCCGATTCATGGAAGACCGTGCAGTTCTTCATTCCTCGCAACCAGCTTTCAACTCCGACACGCGACTTAGCCGAGATTGCGTCCTTGCGCGCTTTGACAGCCTTCATGCTGACCTGAATCGATCCTTGAATGCTCACGCCGAAGTCAGTGGCGCGCCGCGCCAAGTGAACCGCATATGCGCTCGCCACCATAGCCTTTGTCGGTATGCACCCTGTATTTACGCACGTGCCTCCGAACAACTTTCGTTCGACAATGGCGACGCGTTGTCCCGCCTGCGTCAGACGACCCGCAAGCGACGGCCCAGCTTGCCCTGCCCCAATGATGATCGAGTCAAAATGTTGGTTCATCGCTCACCCAAAATTTGTTTTCGAGAGTTTCATATTAGCGATCAGCCTGCAAGGCATTGCCGCATGCAATTAAAGATTGACATCTACGACAACGCGGCCTCGAACCCTGCCTTCGAGGATGCAGTTGGCGACATCCGGCACCGCGGCCAGACCGACCACCTGGGTCGCCTGGGCGAGTTTTTTGAGATCGAGGTCGTGTGCCAGACGCGACCAGGCTTCGACCCGGACCCTTTGGGGAGCGTTTACGGAATCGATGCCGGCCAGCGTAACGTTGCGCAAGATAAAAGGTAGGACGCTTGCGGGTAGATCTGGTCCTTGGGCGAGGCCGCATGATGCCACAACGCCGCGATATTGGGTCTGAGCCAGCACGTTCGCCAGCGTATGACTGCCCACAGAATCGACCGCTCCAACCCAGCGTTCGCCGGCGAGAGGCTTTCCCGGTTGAGAAATCGTAGAGCGATCCATGACATCGGCTGCCCCTAGTTGGCGCAGATAATCGGATTCCTCGAGCCGACCCGTTGAAGCTACAACTCGATAGCCGAGCATAGATAGGAGCACGATCGCAATCGATCCGACGCCCCCACTGGCACCCGTCACAAGGATGTTTCCCTTATCGGGAGTAATGCCGCCATGTTCGAGGGCCAGCACCGACAGCATGGCGGTGTAGCCTGCCGTTCCAATCGCCATCGCATCCCAGCTTGAGAGCGGAGCCGGAATCTTGACAAGCCATTCGCCGCTCAACCTGGCTTTCTGTGCGTAGCCGCCATGATGTGTTTGACTGAGGCCCCACCCATTGGCAACAACCTTATCTCCAATTCGGATGCCCGGGTAAGACGAGACTTCAACGGTTCCGGAAAGATCGATGCCCGGAATCATTGGAAACGAACGGAAGATCGGCGCACGACCCGTCAAGGCGACTCCGTCCTTGTAGTTCACGGTCGAGTAGTCGACGTTAATTAGAACGTCGCCTGACATTAGGTCCTTTTCCTCCAGTTCGACCAGATTCGTCGAAATTCTCTCACTCTCTTTGGTGGCCAAGAGGGCTTTGAAGGTCATCGATCTATCCTCAACGGTTTGATGGATCTGGTTGCGGACGGTGCGATACCGCAATGAGCACCCGAAGCGGAAAGCTGTTGGCGAGCCCGATACAGGCGGGACTTTACGGCCGCTTCAGATATATTCAGGGCTTGGCCAATCTCTCTAATCGAACATCCGCGCATCGTTTGCATTTTAATTGGCGCTCGCAGATGGGGACTGAGTCGGTGGATTGCGCGCAAGGTTCGATGCTGACGTTGATGTAGGTCGCAAAGCTCCTCAGGATTCGGAGCAGAGTCCTTGACCTCGATTGCAATCGGATCACCTCCATCGTCAGATGGTGCGTCAAATGATACTTCGGAACGAGTCTTTCGTTTGCGAAGGATCATAAGAGCAGAATTGACGGCAATCCGAGTCAGCCATGTGTAGATTGTGGATTTACCCTCAAACGTATTGATGCTTCGATAGACTCTCAGAAATGTGTCTTGAAGTGCTTCTTCTGCATCGTGTGGATTTCTAGAAATGGAAAAAATGGTTTGATAGAGTCGGCGAGAATAGATCGAATAAAGCTCTTCGAACGCCGCGGACGAGCCGGCCTGGGCTGCTGCCACGATGTCGTCAACCGGTGCAATCGCTTGCTCTACCGCGCCATCGAGAAGGTCGGTCGGCACGGCAGCCGCATTGGCGTCATCGGCCTGAATGTTCGTAACAATCTGCATCGAGATGATCCTTAAGTCGCGCTCCCGGTAAGTCCCGCGCGCGCCGTGAACGGTCATTGAATACCGCGGTGTGTAATTGGAAAAATCGCGGTTTGACGAACCAGAGCAAGCAGGTCCGTTAGACCCGATAGCTTTGAATTATCCAGTTGCTCCACTGCCCCTATAAGCCCGCTCCGAAGATCCTCGTCGGCGAAGCCCTCTGCCAGCCAGTGAAATTTCTCAACCGTGCGCTCCCAGGACATTGGATTTGTCAGACCTCCTTCGTATCCGTTCTGCTCCTTCACAAAGACGCGTTGGTCATTGCTGCGGATAGCGACACGGGCGCTTAGCTCATGGGGATAGCGGGCGCTAAATCGCTCCTCCGGGCGAATCTCGACGCGCTTCAGCAAATCCTGGGCATCTGGAGCCTGAATACGTGACTCCTCCAGTTGCGCGGGTCCAAGTTGATCGTCGAGCAACGCTGCCGCGATGAGGTATTTCAGGTTGTAATCGCCTTGCTCTTTCACTTTGGGATGGTCTTTAGGACCGAACCCTCCTCCGCCTGCGAATTCAAAGGCACCCTGAAAGACGTCGCAGCGCACTCCTTCAACGTCGGCCGCTGTCAGACCGTTGCGACGCTTCAAATCCAACACAGCTTCCAGGACGGGTTGACCATGGATGAGCGAACAGTATTTCTTCATGACAGTCTGTGCAACGACTTCGAGCGAGGAATCCTCCCAATTCGCAAAGATCGGCTGTGCGAACATCAACTCGAGTCCGTAAGGGCCTTCGAATAGGCCTTTTGGACCCGTGAAACCATGCTTGGCCAATGAGGCGGCGTAGACGGCGCGCATCCCTGTCATCCCCGGCGAAAATCCCTTCCACTGCGAAACCGGTTCGGCGTGCACGCATGCGAGCGAGACATTGTCGACGGTTGCAATCGAGATTGCATTGGCAATCTCGCCAGCAGAGAGTCCGAAGAGTTTTCCCGCACCTGCGGCCGCCGAGATCGCAAGCTGGGTGGCATGGTTGAAGCCCTTCGCCATAACGGGCACGGCAGCGGTAAACCTGCATTGGATTTCATAGGCAACGGCGAGCGCTAGCATGAATTCTTCGCCAGAAGCTCCTACTTGTTCGGCTGCTGCAAGAATGGTTCCAAAGTTGTCGCTTGGGTGACAAAGTCCGCCGCTCGCCATATAGCTATCCAGCAAATCCACATAGCGCACCAAGCTTGAGTTAAAGAGTGCCGCGTGATCCGCTGATGCCTTGCCGCCCCCGATCAACGTGCAGTTGCTGGGAGATCGATACTCCTTGAACTGTTCTCGCAGTGCTTGAAAGGGCTTGCCCTGGAGTCCCGCGATCGCACACCCGATGCTGTCCAGAATATTGCGCTTGAAGAGTCGCCTGGCGTCGGGCTTTAAGTGCTCTGATCGAGCTGAAGCGGCGAAGGCTGCTATGCGCTCGACTGCTGAGCGTACGTCTACGTCTGGCGGAGTTGAAATGAGTTGTGGCATGGTTGAATCTCCTTCATAGAAACTGACTGTTGGTTCGATTGATCGGGATGGTTTGGTTGTGTTTCACAACCTCGAACGGTCGTGTGCCATCTGATGTGCGCTTAAAGATGCACTGATCGTTTCCGAAATGGGAGACACTATTCGGCGGGTGGCCACCTCACATTTGCTGCGCTTGACGATCTTCAGAGGAAGATGCGGGCTCAAACAGCGGATTGTGCCGGCCATCATCCTTACCGGGGTCAACCGATGAAGCGGCAACAAATTTCCCAAACCGTGTGAGTCCTATGAGCATGGACATCTCAATCAAAGAAACGAGATACCACGCAATGGTCAATACCCCATGGAGGAACTCCAGAATAAATGTGCGCCAATCGTATTTCTGCGTTCGTGATTGTGGGAAGCGGCTAGATCCGTTTGATGGAATTACCACGATGATTCTCCGAATATGTGTTGAAGATGTAGTGGTTTAGTTTTGCAACCCGGCCATCTGTTCGACAGACTCGCCATTTATCCAGCTCGGGAAAGGTGTGATCATCCATTAGTGGAACAACTTCCTTTGGAGCAGATTTGTTTTTGCAATATCAGTTCTCTGCTTGTCGAGTAATGTGAGCGACAAGGGCAGTCACATCCGGTGGCCCCCGACATGCCGAGTTGCGGCATTGTTGATTCTCCTCAATCGCAACTTTTTGTTTGTTCAATTAATCCGGATGGTTGAGGCGCCTACTTCCGGGTGTTCATAAACTCGCGCACTAACCCCGCAATCTCATCTGCTTTGGTATCCAGCGCGAAATGCCCCGCGTCCAAGACGGCAACCTTCGTATTTGGTACATCTACCCGGTACCGTTCCGGCTCCCCGAGATCGAAGGACAGATCATGCGTCCCCCAGATGACGAGAAGCCTTGGTTGTGTTCTCCTCATCCAAGCCTGCCACTTGGTATAGGCGTCCACGTTTGTGCGGTAGTCATAGAAGAGATCGCTCTGAATCTGCGCCTGTCCGGGTGCGTTTAGAAATGCATATTCGTCGGTCCAAAGGTCCGGATCATAAAGTTCGATATTGGGGTCGTCGCCGATGTGGCGTGTCCGGGTGGTATCGAGCGACAGCAGGTTGTTACGCAAGGCTCCTTCGTGGGCAACCCGTTCCGCCCAAAATAGCCGCCTTGTTGCCCAATTCGGCCCAAGTCCTTCGTTGTGGGCAACTGCATCCTGCACAATCAGCGCCTGCAGCCGTTCAGGATGTGCCAAGGCCATTCGAAAGCCGACCGGCCCACCGTAGTCCTGCATATAGAGCGTGTAACGCGACAGACTGAGAGCCTCGGTGAAACCGTTCATCAATTGAGCAATATGGTCGAAAGTATATGCAAATTCTTTTGGGTCGGGCCAATCGCTGTGCCCGAAACCGGGGTAGTCGGGCGCAACGAGATGATAATGATCTGCGAGACGCGTCAGCAACGGCTGAAACATTCGAGACGACGACGGAAGACCGTGCAGTAAGAGAATTGTGGGAGCGTTCTTCGGTCCTGCCTCTCTGTAGAAAATGGAGATCCCTTCGACCTTGACTGTGCGATAAGATACCTGCTGCTCCACTGGTCCCGCCTCCTTCTGTGCGATTAACCCAACGCTTGTGACAATCAAAATCACGATCGTCGCTAGGGCTTGAAAGGTAGATTTTGTCATCTGTTCACGTCTCTTTCGTGGTTCAACCGGCCGATTCAGCTATCGCCTCCCCACCCGTCGGGGGCGGAGAGGCGAATGGTGTTTCCTATGTCCGTCTACTTCGGCAGCTCGCGACCCGGCGCGCGCTGCGTGACTTCCTGGACAATCCACGCATTACCATCGGGGTCCTGGAAGGCAACATAGGAGCTATAGCTTTTGCGGTCAGGATCGGGACCGCTGATGCGCGCCTCCGGAGAGAAGGGCGAGCCGTGGAAGACCTCGGTCGACTCGATACCGCTGGCCGCGATGTGCTTGTGAGCCGCCACGATATCGGAAACGATCAGCCCGCCACGGAACGAGCCGGGCTTGGCGTCCGTAACTCCTTTGCCAAACGTGATCGAGGCAGCTGAGTTCGGCGGCGTAAGCTGAACGGCGCGAAAATCTTTGCCGTTGACGATATCGTCATCGACTCGCCACCCGAGCTTTGTGTAAAACGACTTTGCGCGATCCACGTCCGAGACGGGAACAATGGCGACTTCAAACTTCATATCAACTTTCATGTGAAACTCCTTTTTGGGTCGTTTCAACCTACGAGGCCGTGCGGCTCGTGGGGTTCCTGGAATCTCGCACGTAGCCTGTTCAGGGCGTGCCTGCAAAGATCTCAATCGTTTGTTGCTGCGCAGGAGCCGACACATCACTCGCAGGCCGAACACCGCGCAGCGCATGACTATGCCCCGAGAAAGTCGAGCAACAAAGCGTTGATCTGGTCGGCGTGTGTGGTGCAGAGGCCGTGAGGCGCACCGGGGATCACCTTCAGCGTCGCGTTCTTCACAATCTTGGAAGAGAGCTCCGCCGAATCGGAGAACGGAACGATCTGATCTGCGTCTCCATGAATGATCAGAGTGGGCACCTCAATCTTCTTCAGATCTTCCGTGAAGTCCGTTTCCGAGAAGGCCTTTACGCATTCGTACGAGGCGACGACTGAAGACTGCATTCCCTGGAGCCAAAAGTTGTCGCGAACACCTTGAGAGATTTTGGCGTCCGGCTTGTTGTAGCCGTAGAACGGCATTGATACATCCTTGTAAAACTGCGAACGATCTGCGACAAGCCCTGCGCGGATCCCGTCAAACACCGACATGGGCAAGCCGCCTGGGTTCCGATCGCTCTTCAACATCACTGGCGGGATTCCTCCGATGATCACAGCCTTTTTCACGCGGCTGTTGCCATGGCGCCCAATGTACCGAGTAATTTCGCCACCGCCCATCGAGTGGCCTACCAACGTAACATCCTTCAGATCGAGCTTTTCCAGCAGCGCGGCAAAATCGTCTGCGAATGTGTCGTAGTCATTCCCGGTCCAGGTTTGTGTGGAACGACCGTGCCCACGCCTGTCGTGCGCAACCACGCGGTAACCTCGCTGGCCGAGAAACAGCATCTGCGCATCCCACGCATCTGCGTTCAGCGGCCACCCGTGCGAAAAAACAACCGTGGGCCCCGTGCCCCAGTCCTTATAGAAAAGCGATGTTCCATCCTTCGTCGTAATGGTGCTCATCTGAAGTTCTCCTTGATCTTGTTTCTGCGGCGCGAGAGCGCCTGCAGGTTTGGGTTGACCGGCAGTTGCCGGAAGGGGGAGCCCTGCGACTGCCATCGTTGCTGCACAGCCGATTAGAATCTCTCGGCGCGAGAGAGGCGCTTTTGAATTGGTCATTCTCGTTGCTCCACTTTCAAATCCAACTTCGAATCTTCTTCACATCTTTGTTCCTTCTGATTTTCGGCCCTCCTTTGTTTCATTGCCCTTATGTCGAATCGTGTTGACGGTGTGCGCTCCACTGTTGCACAGCACCGCCAATCAGAGACACGTCCTTTACGAGTGTGTCCAGCAGTGCGCGTACGTCTCGACACCGAGCTAAGTTGGCACTCTGTCCCGCCCAGAGGGGAAGCAGTTGGGATAGTCCAGCCTTCTCGGCCGGAATCGTTAAGTGCCGTACGAGTGCTCGTTGAAGTGGATAGGGCAGGATCTCGACATCCTTTTGGTTCAAGTCGTCGAGCAGTCGGTTCTTGATGCCGCGTGCAAGTCTTCCCGTGAACCCGCGAGTTAATGCAGTCTGCGTGGCTTGGCCGCTGAGAAGCGCATTACGATGAAGGGCGCTCGCTCCCGACTCCTCGCATGCAAGGAATGCTGTTCCCATCTGCACGCCTTCAGCCCCGAGAGCGAACGCTGCCAGGATTCCGCGCGCGTCCCCAATTCCTCCCGCTGCAACAACGGGGAGCTTCACTGCATCGACGACCTGCGGTACCAGTGCCATTGTTCCGGTCAACGACTCTTCGGACGGTTGCAAAAAGGAGCCGCGATGTCCGCCAGCCTCAAAGCCGGAAGCTGCTATCACGTCGACCCCCGCTTGCTCCAAGGCAATCGCTTCGTCCACGGTCGTCGCCGTTCCAATCAGTACGATCCCTCGACGGCGGAACTCATCCAAAACCTGTTTCGAGGGAATGCCATAAATAAAGCTGAATGCAGAAATCCCCTCATCGAGGAGAACTTGTACCTGGTCTTCAAAGTGAATCGGCTCATAGGGTTGATACGCAGGCTCCGCACCTCCTACACTTTCGATTTGTTTTTCCAGGGGCGCAAGGCTGCGATGAAAGTCCTCCTCCGTCGAAGTCCAGGTTCCTTCGTCTTCCATTGACACCCATAAATTCATCGCAAAGGGCTTTCGTGTTAGGCCCTTGATCTCGCGAATAACATTGCAGATCGCATCTGGCTTGAGGCTATGGGCACCGAACGATCCGAGGCCGCCGTAGTTCGAGACTGCCGCCGAAAGCCTTTGCGAAGACAAACCTCCCAGCGGCCCCTGAATGATCGGGTAATTCAGTCCTAAGCGAGAGGTCAGTCGATTGTATGTCCACAAGTCCACTTGATCTGCCACAGCAATCCTCCGCATTTCACAAAGACAGCGAGGGTCTGGTACCCGCCGTCTTTGTCCTAGACTTCGAAAACTACCTCAAGCATGACCGGCGCACCGAGAGGCAAAGAGGCCACCCCCATTACTGACCTTACAGACATCTTGTCCTCTCCAAATACATCGCGGAGAAGCTCCGATGCGGCGTCCGCGACTACTGGCTGGTCATAAAAGTCTCCATGTGTTGCCAGGTAAACCTTCGTGCTCACAATCCTCGCCACTCGATCCAGCGATCCCATGTGGGCTTTTGCAGCCGCGAGGGCATTCAGGGTGGCAATCCGTAATGCATTTCGACCCGCATTTTCGCCGACATCTTTGCCCAAACGCCCAAGGTACTGGAGCTTTCCATCCTTGACCGGCAGCATTCCGCTCAGGAAAAGCAGACTGCCGGTCTGAACTGTTTCGACATACGCGCCAAGTGGATGAGGAGCATTGGGGAGCACTATCCCGAGATGTTGCAGCCGGCGCTCCGCACTGTTTGGCTGCAAGCCCGTCGCGCTTACCATTTCCCGTTGTGCGCACCGCCGTCCACGTGCAGCACCTCCCCCGTGATATGGCGCGATTCCGTGAGATAGACCACCGCGCTTGCAATGTCCTCCGAACTGGAAATCGTTCCCATCGGTGACAGCGTCTTCAGGAATTCCTTCGGATTGTTTTTGTGGAGAGGCGTGTCAACGACTCCGGGTGCGACCGCATTGAAACGGATGTGCTCCTTCGAATACTCAGAGGCGAGGCTACGAGTGATTGCCTCAAGACCGCCCTTCGTGATCATCGGCAGCGACACTGGTAAACCGCCGATGGGGTTTCCAACCAGCGATGAGGTGATGGCAGTAACGCTTCCACCCGATTTCTGAGCGAGCATCTGTTTGACCGCAAACTGGGTGATGAAGATGTAGCCTTCGAGATTTGTCGAGACGAGAGCACCAAAATCGTCAGCGCTGTAATCAGTGAATGGTTTCGCCGAGAAGATGCCGGCGTTATTGACAACCGCATCGATCGAGCCAAACTTTCGAATAGTGGCGTCGACCACCGTCCGTGCAGTCGACGCATAGCCGATGTCTCCGTCCACGAGCACGAGTTTGTCGGAAGCCATCAACTCAGCCGACTTTGTTGCATTGCGAGAAGTCCCCACTACGTTATAGCCACGTTCCAGGAATGCCCTGACTACCGCGGCGCCGATTCCCTGAGAGGCGCCCGTCACGATTGCTGTCTTTTGAGTGTTCGCCATTTGTTGCTCCTTTTGAAACCTATGTTGGAAAAGCATTATTGCGCATAGTGTCTGAACACCATTTACCTAGATTCCGTCGTACGACGAATACCCATATGGAGCCCAGTAGTCTCTTGGCTCTTCCGCGGAATAGGTGATTCGGGTAATAGCCTTCACGTTTTTCAAGCCAAGTTTTACCGGCACCAGAAGGCGAAGGGGCGCACCATGCTCCAGAGTGAGGGCTTGACCGTTGTGGTGCGTGGCGAGCAGCGTCTGCGGGTGGCGTGCCGTCGCCAAGTCAATTGAGACGAAGTACGGGTCGGGACTCCCCGAGTTATCAAGATTGACCGAGGACTCCACGCGAGCCCATTTTGCTTGCGATTTTGGCGGGTAGGCGCGAAGCAGGTCATCGAACCTCAGTCCAGCCCACCATGCAATCGCACTCCAGCCTTCCACGCAAACAAACCGGGTGATCTGCTCATGCACAGAGAAATGATTCATGAGCTTCCGAATATCGAGAGAGACACTCAGACCGGAAGCGAGTCCATCAAGCCTTAGATTCCAGCCGGATATGTACCAAGGCTCAGGAGTGACTCCGTTGTAATTGTTCTTGATTGGGGTAATCTGCGCTCTTGTATAGGTGGGTACCATCCGATTGTTGGAGTAGAGCGCTTCAGCCACATCATCGTCGAGAAGCAATGCATTGTTCAACAGCCACTCCTTCCCACGAGAGTTCATGTCTCTACGTACACCCAAACGACTGAGTGTATTTTGTGGCAAGAGATACGCTGCGCCTGTTGCTACCGCCGCCGCGCCGATTCCAAAAGCCAACACCTCCCGCCGTGTTCGATTGCGCATCACGCGGGGGACCATCCCAATTGCGGGAAGAGGCCGCTCTTCAAAGAAACGGCGTTGCTTCTCTGGGGGGACAGGTTTCACAATATTGGGCGAAGGCACGTCATCAGGTTTCGGCGCAGGCTCTCGTGGTGTTGAGTGCGATCCGTCCCCATTCACTTGTTGCTCTGTCGCTTCAGCGGTCTCGATCTTCTCAGGAGGAGTTAGAGCGGATGGATTCGCTTCTTTGGGGCCAGCTTCCGGCAATGCCGCCACTTCCTGTTTCAATTCAGTGCGCAACGAAGGAGAATCCTTCGGTTCGAAGGAATCCCTTTTCTCCTCATTTGTCATTTGCGGAGACCTCCGGCCGGCGTACTTTGGTTGACCAGCCAACGATCATGCTGCGTAACGTATCCCATCCGTCTGCGAAGACCAGAATCAGATGCGGCACAATAAAGAAAAAGAAGAGCCACATGAGCCAGAAATGCCATACGCGCGCCGCGTCAAAGCCGCCGAAGAGTGAAGCCAGCCAATGCAGTTGCATCGGCTTGTGAATTGCCCAGCCTGTAGCTACTGAAAGAAACCCGGCAACCGGAACAGAAAAGTAGGCTGCGCGTTGAAGCGCGTTGTACTTCGTATTGAAAGATGGATGCGGCCATAGGCGGCGGGTTAGTTTGGCGAAGGGAAAGCCGAGGTAGTAACGAAACATCTTTAGCGCGTCAATCAAATCCGTTCGGCGAGGCAACAATGACCGCCAGCCTCCTCCCATGACCAGACCCGTTACGTAAACCGTGCCGTTCAGCATGAATAGGTAGGCACAGAACCAATGCAGACGCAGTGCCGCAGCTAACATTCCCGTTCCCAGGCTCGTGTGGTTGTAAAGCCAGTCGGGCGGACTGGCGTAATGGTGTTCACTTGGGATATGGGCGCAGATCCAGATTCCGATATCCGCTGCGACATCGAAGTTTCCCGTAACCGGATCTGGCTTGTGTTGATAGATCGGCGAGGACCAGTAAATGGAGATGCCGCTTATGATGAGACCGAGAAGGAGTGGCACGTTCAGCCAATGACTCAGGCGCACCAGAATATGGTGCCGCATGATCACGAGCACGCATGGTTTTACCAGTAACGCGCTCGTGGAGTTCGGTTTGTAATCAAGGGCTGGCACAGAGTTCACTCTCTCAAACCTCACGCGTACTGCTAGTTCGCCGCCGGCGCTGGAATGAACTGAAAGATCTTGTCAGTCTCGACTGCTCCGTCCGGACGCTTCTGAGTGGTCGCATAGACAACATCGCCGGGGTTAAAGTTAACCGTCTGAGGAGCTACCACTGTGACAGGGACATCCGGCGGCACTGAGATCGTTTGAGAACCGTCCTGGTAGTTGACCACGAGAGTGGTACCACCGCTCTTCTGGACTGTTCCATTCGTCATGCGCGAGTGCGACGGGCGAGCGATTGTGCCGTTAGTCATTCTGCTGTGAGAGGTGGCCCCTGGGGGGTCAGTCAGGACGCTGCCTTCCGCAGCCCCGCGCAACTCTGCTGGAAATATGAAGATCTGCTTCGCCACCTGCTTTCCGTCCGTGCCCTCGGCCGAAGCGACGCCGATATAGGGCGCACTTGCAACATGGCTCAGATCGGAGGGTATCTGCTTATAAGTTGTAAGGGGCTGCTTGACAATCACGTTAACTACGCCCGAAGGTGTCCCAACCACGAGCGTCTTACCGTCAAATGATTGAAGCTTTCCGATCACACCGTCAATCGGTGGAGCGGCTTTCGCCTGGGCCCGGACCGGGTGTGGTGCTATGAGAGCGGCCAGCATACCGGCGTAGGCGAGATTCCGTAGCGAATTTTGATTCATTTCATATCTCCTTCTTGTTCCGGCAATCAAGCATCGAATTGACCCTGCCGGCGGTTTGACGTTGATGAAGCTCACGGTTTTCTCCGCGCGATTCGTCGAGTTCTGGCGAAAGCACGCGGAGGCCAGGAAAGATCTGTGAAGACTCTCAGGACGAAACGGGCGCGGGTACCGCAATCAAAGGGCTTTGCGATGCGGGCCGCTTGATCCTAGTTCTTCAAAGGCGTGGTTGCGAGAATCTCGACCTTTACGATCTGTGGGGGAGTGGCGAATAATTCGTTGGCCAGCGCACCCAATGCCTTCGCAATCTCGCCGCTCAGGTGGGCATTGCGACCGCCTTCGTTCGCAAAGGTGTCGAAGATGCCGAACTTGCCGGGCCCAATCTTGATCGCATACCACTTGAGTGTTCCGTCTTCATTGATCGCGAGGGGCTGAGCCGACTTCAGAAATGCCTCGGCATCGGCCTCTTTACCTGGACGTGCTTCAAGCGTGACTAACAATCCGATTGCTTCCATTGTGCTTCCCTCCTGTGTTGAGTTCTTTCCGTCCGATTGAGCATGACCTTGGACACTCGAAGCTGCTGTAGGGTCCTGAGCACGAGCCGCGGGTTCGAAACCAAGAGCAACCGTCAGCAAAGTTACCATTGCTAGAAAACTGACGGGGCGGTGGTTTGTACCATGCGGATCCAGTTTTGTCGCGTCGGTACGCGTCGAGGGAACGCGCCTGCTTCGGCTGGCTAGAAGACTGATACCGCCCAGCCTTCTGTTGCTAATCGTGATGAAGGACATATGACTCTCCTTGTCGCTACGACAAGCAGCAATGGGTTGAGCGTGTCACCGCTTGACCTTTACCGGCACTTGCCGACTTACGAATCGAAAAAGTACTCTGAACGGGACCTTCAAGTTCAGACGCCTCTGCAGACTCAAGATTGAAGGCGATTGTGCCATCGCACCACCCTAAGCTTGCTAGGTTTCGCCCCACCTTTTTCGGTAGGGGAGTTAGATACGCCAGCCATCGTGGTGGGTGGTCTGTCTTCTCTGTCTCAATCTATGCGCGAGTGGACGACTAAGCCATTGGCAAAACTGCCATATTTGATACCATATGTGCCATGCGCGTTCATGTGCTTGCACTCGATGGTGTGTTCGATTTGGGCTTGTCGGCTATTCTGGATGCATTTCAAACCGCGAACGAATTGATTGAGATGACCGGACTTGCCGTCCCGCGATTTGAATTCAAGACCGTAGGTATGCGAAAGACGGTCCGAACGGCACATGGCCTAAAGGTCCCGATTCAACCCATTGGAAGGCAAACGCCGGAATACGTTATCGTCCCGGCAATCGCATGCAAGACTCTCGACTCTTTGAATGCAGCTCTAGCCAGGCCTGACGTCCGGGACGCGGCGAAAGCGATTCGAGAATGGGCAGGAGCTGGAGCAAAAATAAGCGCTGCCTGTGCTGGGACCTTTGTACTGGCCGAGTCTGGCCTACTCGATCAGCAACGCGCAACCACCACCTGGTGGCTCGCGCCTGTGTTTCGCGAACGATACCCCCGGGTATTGCTGGAAGAATCGGAGATGGTGGTCAAGTCAGGAAACGTTGTGACCGCCGGAGCTGCTCTAGGCCACATGGACCTTGCTCTATGGCTAATACGCAGTGTCAGCCCCGAGCTCGCATCGCTCACCGCAAGATATCTCATCGTCGATTCCAGGCCTTCTCAAACGGCTTATGCTCTGACTGATCACCTGGTTCACTCCGACCCGGTTGTACAGCATTTTGAACGCTGGGCGCGTGCCAGGATCGCACGTAGATTTTCTCTCGACAGTGCCGCGAAGGCCGTAGGCGCAAGTAAAAGAACGCTTACCCGTCGGCTACAGAGCGTCCTTGGTAAATCTCCGATGTCGTATTTTCAAAGTCTCCGCGTTGAACGCGCGGTGCATCTCCTGAAGACGAGCAATGCTAGTGTGGAAGACATTGCCGCGAGAGTCGGGTACATGAACGGTGGAACGTTGCGACTCCTTCTGCGACGGCGACTCAATCTCGGAGTGAAGGAGATAAGAAGAACTTTCTGAATGTATTTGGTTCCTGAGTGAGGCGACATGCCTCTGAACCCCTTCAAACGAAAGTATATCGGCCGGCTTTCACGAGTCGGCCGATTTTGACGTCAGCCCCATCCGTTCAAGGAGGGATTTGATTTTGGATTGCTTTCGTCGGTCCGAAACTGTCCCACGGTAAACGATGCCGCCGGGAACAATCAGCTTGATCTCGGTACCGGAGAGAGTAGAAGTATCAACTGTGAACCTGGCCATGATTCGGCGAGCTCGTTCATGCATACCCTGGAGACCAAAATGTCCTTCCTTGCCTTTGTCTACAATGGCAGGGTCAATACCTACACCGTTGTCGTGAACACGCAAGATGAGATCCTCAGCGTAGGCGAGCTCAACTTGAAGGTGGGTAGCATGCGAGTGGACGGAGGCGTTGCGAATCGCCTCACAGCCGATGCGGTAGACCTCATCACGAACAACTGGGTGCATCTCGCTGACCTCGCCGACCACGGAAAAGGTGGCTGCCATGGGACTGTTTATTCGACACTCTTCCATCGTCCGCTGGAAGGCTTCCGCAAGATCATTGGTTTCTTTGGTCGATGTGCGCAAAGACTCTAGCGCCGCGCGACTCTCATCTGTCACCCGTCCCAACCAGACGGATAACTGTTCCAGGGCTCCACGCATTCGGGCCGGATCCGAGGATTGTTTTAGCGCGGAGTCAGCAACTAATTTGCTGCCCTGGATGGTCTGCAGGATCGTGTCATGGAAGCTTCGGGCGATGCGAGTGCGTTCTGACAATCGTTCATCAAAGCGCGCAGCCATGGCCTTCGAAACCTGCCGCACACGCATCCAATAGAGAGCCCACACGATCAGAGATGCAGCGAAAGCGCAAAGAGCAAAGAACCAATTGGTTTGGAACCAGGCAGGCGCGATGGTGAACTCTAGTGCCGTATCCGCGGGGGTCCACTCTCCGCCTTCATCGCGGGCATTTACATGGAACCTGTACTTGCCTGGGCCCAGATTCAAGTAGAAGGCTGATCGACGGCCATCATCATCCTCCCACGCTTTATCTGCACCGTCCAATCTGTACCGCATGCGGACTCTTTGAGGAATTGATAAGTCAAGGGCGGAATAATTGAAGCGGAGACTCCTGGTTAAGGGCGGAAGATTCAGCCCAGCTACTGGGGCAAGAACCTTGCCGTCAGAAATGATGGCCCAGACTGAAGCCGTCAATGGACGATCGGCCGAGATATCAGCCGGCTTCAACCAGGCGAGGCCACGACTCGTTCCAAACCAGAGGCGACCATCGTTTTCTTGAATGAGCTTTTTCCCTACATTATGAAAATCTCCCGGAAGGCCGTCGAGAGAATCGAATAGCTCATAGTGTACGTGATAGGAAGGCGTTTCCAGGGCTCTCTGCACCTCCGCCCTATCGATAAAAATGACGCCGCGCGACGCACATAGCCACAAGCTGCCGTCGGCAAGCTCCTCGATTCCAGAAACACCAATGAACTTCGCTTCATCCGCTGGGATCACCGCGCGAAACTTACTCCCATCGAATAGAGCTAGCCCTGAATCTCCTCCGATCCAGATATGTCCGTTGCGGCCGTTGATCGCCCAGACGTTCCCAACGGGAGGACCTAGGCGCGCGGAGAGGTTCTCTATCTTGCCCTCATTCACGTTGGCGACTGTACCGCCGGCATAGCCGAACCATACCCGCCCTCGATTGTCCGTAAAAGCAGTCTCCGGGATCAGCTTTGCAAGTTCCGGCGGGGTGGGAAAGCGGCTCCATATGCCGTTATCCCGAAAAAACAAGCCTTCGTGCTCTGCGGCGATCCAAAGACGACCTGAGCGATCCAGCGTGGCGAGAATTTTATAAACGAACGGATTCGGGAGTTCCCTTGGCAGAGGATATCGGAAGGTTCTACCATTCTCAAATCGAACCAGACCCTCTCCGTTGATCCACCAAAGTGCTCCGGCCGAGTCAAGGTATGCGTCCTTGACGTTATCACCCGGGTTCGTAACTTCATCTGTTCGAGATTCACCAATGTGGAAGACTCGTTCGCGTAGAAATGCCCATACTCCCCCATCGTGGCCGGGTACAAGGATTGGATTGCGATCTGCAAACGGCAAGCTAACAGCAATCAGCGGGTTCTTTCGAAACTGATCGAGGCCGTTCGCCGTACCGACCCAAATATTTCCTTCGCGGTCCTGAAAGATAGCTTTGGCAACATCGTCCGTCAGCCCGTCTTCTGCCGTAAAGCGCTGTATGGCTTTGCTAAACACTACCCGCTTTCCGTTCATGAAGCGACGGGAAGAGCTGGCGAACCTGACGGGATTTCCTTTCAATTGTTCGGGCGTGGGAATGCGAGCTAAACCGTCGCCCAGGGTTGTTACCCACATGTCACCATCTCGGGAAAAAAGAATTCCCTGAGATCCGGAGGCGATCTCCGCACCATCAGAGGGCGGCAGTTTGTCGCCAAGCGGAACGGGGCGAATCGACCTGGTCGTTTCAGCCATCCACAGTTTGCCATTAGGCGACTCGGTAAGCTGTAATACCTGGCCGACATGGATCGATGTCGACTGAAAGCTTCTGGCGCCTGATGGCAAAAAAGCGATCGTATCCTCAGTCGCGACCCAAAGAGTTCCTCTATCATCGAGAAAAAGCGCATTCGTCGATTTTGCGTTGAAGTTCCACTCTTTTCCGACCTCTTCCCACCGTCCGCCTACGAACCTTGCAAGCCCCGTACTTGTCCCGGCCCAAATGGCGCCCTGCCGATCCTGCGTCAGGCAGCATACTTTTCCTTCTGGGACCCCGTCACGCCTCGTGTAGGTTTTGACCTGACCGTTCCGCAAGTGACTAATCGTTCCAGAAGAAGTGCCGATCCAAAGATCCCCATCCGGAAGCGCGACCAGGGCGCGCACTGAATCGACAGGGAGTGCCGGTCCTGATTGCGGTTCGTAGTGTTCGAAGGTGATCCCGTCAAACCGAAATAGGCCGTTGGCGGATGCAAGCCAAAGATATCCGTCCTTTGTCTGCGCGATCGCCCGAATGTCCTTCGGAGCGCCTTCTTTTTCTCCCCAGGGCGTGTGCTTGAATTGCGCGATTGTCCGCTGAGGCGTCTCGGCGAGAGAAGTACTGCAAGCGACTGCGCTGAGCAAGCACATCAGAAAGGTCTGTCCGAATATTTTGAGCTTCATCGCCAATCTCATTTGTGAGGGCGCTGATGCAATCGGTATGCAGTGCTTCTGGAAAAAGCCCGACAAATACACGCATTTTCTGAGAGCCACTCTTAACTTTAGCGTCCTCATATCACTTACGCCACACCGAAACTTGTAGCCGGTTCCCTACGGTTTTTGGTAGGTGAAGTGCGCTCAGATTTGCAAGTGGCCCCGGCGCAGCGCGATTGTGACCGCATGCGTGCGGTCGTTGGCCCGAAGTTTTTCCATCAGGTTCTTAATATGAAAATTGACCGTGTTCTCGGAGATAGCAAGTTGATCAGCGATCTGTTTATTGCGATATCCATCCCGAATAAGCCGGAGGACCTCCAACTCACGTACCGTAAGATCGTCGTCGCCCAGGTACTCGGCAAGGCGGGCTGCCACCTCAGGCGGAACGTGTCTTCGGCCAGCGTGAACTGTCCGAATGACACCCAGCAACTCCTCCATCGGCATGCTTTTTAGGATGTAGGCCGAGGCTCCGGCTCGCAGAGCCCGCTGGATGTCGGCATCGCCGTCGGAGGTCGTGAGCATGATGACGCGAGCCTGCGGAAACTCTCCACGGATGGAGATCAGAGCATCGACGCCATTGGCCCCGGGAAGACGAAGATCCATCAGGGTGACGTCGGGCCGGTGATTGCGAAACTCCGCGATCGCTTGCACTGCGTTCGGAGCGTGTGCCACCAGAACCATATCCAGTTCACCACCGATCATCGCCCTCAGTCCCTCACGAAAGACCGGATGATCTTCCACACAGAGGATGCGAATTGGCTTCGTCTGAACCATATTGAGGGTCCTATAAATAATTGTAGCCCCTCGAAGACTTCTTGCTTGAAAGGTGCTTACGCGCACCAAATTCCAGCAGGGAAACGTCCATATCCAGCAAATGCGCTATAACAAGGGCACCAATCCGTAGCTAGAATTTCTTCGCGTGCATGCCAAAGGCAGAAGGTGCCGGTTGTCTCCGCCAATTCACTGAACGAGAGGACCTCAAGCAAGGACACCCGATGGGAAAGGTCCGGGCAGAGGTCTCTAGGGCAAAGGTCGTGGGCACAATAAGGGCACAATAACCATTACCATTCGTGCCTTAAAGCGCCAAAAGGAGCCATCCATTGCGCTTATTTTCTATAAGTTATCGGTTTCCTGTGCCCTGTCACGGCAGAGGTCGCGGGTTCGAGCCCCGTCGTCCCCGCCATACATTCCAAAAGACTTACGGGATGACTTGGCGAAGATAAATCAGCGAAATTGGGTGCATTTTGCACCCAGTTTGCACCCAAAATCTGCCTAACGCGGCATCCTTATGTATGGTTTCAGCATTCCCTGGGAAGGGAAGACCAAAGACATCACCGCACCTTGTGAAGAACTCGTACCGACAAGCGTGATTGAACAACACGGATATGACCTTGCGGATCTTGGCGCACGTGCTTCTCGCGATGGGAAGGCTTAGGAGCCAGGATTCGACCTCAATGGTCCTGATATCGCTCAAGAGGTACTCACTCCATCTCGGAATGATCCATCGTTTCAGGTAGACCTTATAGATTGTCTTGGTTGAATAGCTCCGCCAAGTGTTGGCGAGACTCAACTCGCATTGTTCGAAATGACTGCACAGCTGGGCGACGGTCATCGAAACAGATTTCGATTTCGCCACTCGTGCATTCAGGTCTGGTACTAAGAGACGTGCTGCTTTCCGCGCAGTCTCCATGTCTGGGATCTGGTCGACCGTTCCGATTTGCCTCCGTCGATAGATTCTCTTTCCATCGGATGTCTTCTCCCGCCAGCGAAATTGCCAGATATCTGGATGCTTCTTGCGATTTCTTCGTATGACGCTTCCATCTTGCACGAAGACCTCCAGCTGCGGTTGCAGGCAGAGATTATCGTCTCCCAATGAGGACCAGGGAAGGGAAGCTGCAGTTCAGGACGATCACTGTGGCATCTTCGAGGAGGTTGCTGTTTTGCGGCGGGAGCGCGCAGGTGCGAAGTCCCATCGCTCCAACCAGAATGGTTGAAGTCAGACTCGTTTTTTCCGTGGCACGCATTGGCGTACAACTTGCCGACATATCGGTACCTAATCCGGTGCGATGAGTGAGTTTGCGATCACGAGTTCTCTGCGACATTGGTTGGATCTATTTTTGGTTCCCTATCGCCGCGGGAAGGGCGAACTGAAAAGTTGCGCCGCGACCATGGGAAGTGGCCGCCGACAAGCGCCCACCATGAGACTCAATGATCGACCGGCTGATGCGAAGCCCCATACCGGTGCCGTGTGCTTTAGTCGTAAAGAACGGATCGAAGATATTCTCCGCCACCTGCGGGGGAAGCCCTACGCCCGTATCACTCAACGAAATAAGAATCTGCTCGCTCTCATCTCGCTGCGACTTGATGGTGATCTCTCGTGTTCCATCGATTTCCTTCATCGCTTCGATGCTATTGACGAACAGATTCATCACAACTTGTTGCAATTGCAGACGATCTCCAACGATCTGAGGCAGATCGGCTGTCAGCTCCGTTCGTACCGAGATGTTGTGTCGCACTGATTCGTCGCGCAACAAGGCAATCGTTTCTTGAATCATCTCGTTTACATTAAGGGTCTGTTGATTCGGGGTGCCTTTCTCGAATTGCGCGCGGATTCTGTCAATAATCTCAGCAGCACGTTGTGCATCTCTTGCAATTCTGGTGACGCCCGCGCGCACCTCGTCGAGGTCAGGCTCATCGCGCCCTAGCTTTCGCAGGCATGTGCCCGCGTTGGTGATAACACCGCTGATTGGTTGTTTGATTTCATGAGCCATGGACGCCGCCAGCTCTCCCATGGTTGTTACCCGATTGATGCGCGCGAGATCGCTCTGCGACTGACGCAAAGCCTCTTCGGCACGTTTCTGGTCGTCGATGTCAGTGGTTGTACCCACGAACTTGAGGACTTTCCCTTCTGCATCGCGCAACACCACGGCTTGCTGGAGATGCCGGCGATAGGTCCCGTCGCGGGCACGGAGAGACCTGGTTTCAAATGCAAACCCTTGTCCCGAATGCACGCCCTCCCAAAAGGCTTTGGCTGCCATCTCCTGATCTTCAGGATGGACCGCAGTCATCCAGGCCTCAGGATGCGACCGAGTGAAATCGAGTGTCTGACCGGCGAACTCAAGCCAAACTCGATTCACGAAATCCGGCGTCCCATCAGGGTTGAGCGTCCACGCGGACACAGGGAGTTGCTGCAGCAGCTCGACTTGTAGTTGCAACTCGGCGTCGGCCCGCTGCAGTTCACCATAGAGACGGCTTGTCTCCGCCAACCGCTCTTCGCTGGCGCGCAGTTTCTCACGTTCGAGTTCCGCCTCGCCGCGCATCCGTTCTTCGCGTTCCGCAGTTTCGCGGCGAAGATTGGACATTTTGACGTGCGCAGCCACACGCGCGAGCAATTCCCGGGCTGCGAATGGCTTGATGAGATAGTCGTCGGCGTCGGCCTCGAGCCCTTCCGCGCGCGAATCTTCGCCGGCCCGCGCCGACAGCAGAATTACCGGTGTGCCGGCGAGGGCTGAATCATTGCGAATAGCCCGCAATAAGCCAAACCCATCGAGATGCGGCATCATGATGTCCGCCAGCACAAGAGCAGGGCGCAATTGCTGTGTTGCTTCCAATGCCTGGCGGCCATCCACAACCGCGTGCACCTCATAGCGCTCGCTCAGCAAACGTGCGATGTACAGGCGCATGTCCGCATTGTCATCGGCCACAACGATGAGTTCGCGTTTTTCCGCCGCTTGGGGCTCCGGCGGGAAAGCAAGCGATGGTCGTTTGCCAAGCATCGCTCCATCGAGGGCCACACCCGATCCGCCTCCGGACCACCGTCGTGCCTCTTCGGCATAAGCTTCGGCTCGAATCATGGTGGAAGCGAGCGTTTGTGCGGCCTGAATGCGCTCCGCCGGCAGATGCTCCGTTCCGCTCGGAATCGTCACGGTGAATGTGCTGCCGGCGCCAACGGCGCTCTCCACCCGCACACTGCCGCTGTGTAGTTTCACCAGTTCCTTAACCAGGGCCAGTCCGATTCCTGTGCCTTCATATGTTCTGGCCTGGGTGCTTTCGATGCGATGGAACCGCTCGAACGCTCGCTCGCGATCCTCTTCGGGTATGCCCACACCGGTGTCGCGGACCTGTAACTCCACCGCGCCGTCTACAGGCTTCAAGGTGAGAGCAACCTCGCCCGCGAAAGTGAATTTGTAAGCATTGGAGAGCAGATTCAAAACGATCTTCTCCCACATATCGCGATCCACGTACACGGGTTCCTCGACCGGCCGACACTCCACCGAGAAGCGCAGACCAGCGTTCTTCATCGCCGAGTCAAACGCGCTGGCGATCTCTCTCGTGAAGTGGGCCAGGTCGGTCGGCTGATAGGAGGCCTGCACGCGTCCAGCCTCAATCCGGGAGAAGTCCAGAAGCGTGTTCACGAGCTTGAGTAGTCTGAGGCCGTTCCGATGCACCGTGACCAACAACTCTTGACGCTCGGGGCTGAGTCGCTCGCTCGCTTCCTTCTGAACTTCTTCAAGCGGACCGAGCATCAGCGTGAGGGGAGTGCGGAATTCGTGGCTGACGTTGCTGAAGAACGCGGTCTTGGCACGGTCAAGCTCGGCCAGAGCCTCCGCCCGTTGGCGCTCCTGCTCATAGGCGCGAGCGCTGGTCAAACCGATCGTGATCTGTTCGGTAATCCTATAGACGAACTGGCGGTAAGCATCGTCAAAGGCTCTGCCCGGATGGATTCCCGCGACGAGGAATCCCAGCGCCTCGCCGTATTCGCCCAGTCGGATCGGCACCACGCATGCGTCCTTGGGATGGTCCGGCCAGTTGGGCACCGGCACGCCCGAAGCGCGACTCCCGAGTTCAAGCAGAACTCCATCCTTCGCCAATGCCGGGTTGAATCGCCAAAGGTTCTCGCTGCGGCAATCGATCACCGGTGGACGTAGCGCTTCGTCGGTTTCCAAACTCGCGCCTGCCAGGTACGCTTGATGTTCTGAAGGCCGATATTCATAGAGAAATGCGAAGGGGAGGCTCAAGACGTTTTCGCCGAGAGTCTCCGCGCTGACGCGCCAAACATCTTCTTCGGTTCGCGCTCCCGCCGCTCGCGACGCCAAGTCGCGTAGCAAATGCCGGCGTCGATCTTCGAGAACTCGTTCCGTCGTTTCGAGAATTACGGCGAGCACCCCGCCCACATTGCCGTTGTCATCGGGAATCGGGCTAACCGAAAGTGCGTAGTAGACCTCTTCGAGGTAATGGTTGCGGTTGAGAGGGAACAATTGGTCGGCCAGGGCACTAAATGGCTGACCTTGCAGCACGACCGTGTCGAACATCGGTCCGACGAATTCCCATACCTCGGGAACCACATCGCGTGAGCTTCGACCGAGCGCCCAGGGGTGCTTTGCCCCCATCGACGGAAGATAGGCATCGTTGTACAAATTGACGTAGTCTGGCCCCCAACAGATGTTCATCGGATAGGCAGAGCCCAGCACGATTCGCACGCAGGTTCGTAGAGCTTGCGGCCATTGCTTAACCGGGCCGAGCGGCGTAACTGACCAGTCGAGCTCACGCATGCGTGTGGCCATCTCGCCGTCGCCGGCGAACACTGACTCGATCAGTTGTCTGTCGCTGGGGTTCATCCAAAATCCCTCGCCCCGGCGGCAACGCAGACAAAGCCTGCGGGCCGATGGCTGAGGAATCCCGAGAAGCCGCCCGGCTGCGCGGACCAGGCAAGCGCTGGATGCGCCCGACGAAAGAACGCGGGCCCAACGGATCAGGTGTATGGCTCTCAGCGGAATTCAGGGGAAACCAACGGGCCCACTCGCCTTGAACGTGCTGCTCGAAAGCGATGCCAAATTATATCGTGCGCCGACGTTGGAAGGTCGGCGGCGAAGGTCAATTCATCCATGGGGACCGCGCCCCTTCAGAAGGTAAACCTGCCGGCCAGTTGAATCTGGCGCGCGGTGCCGGCGGTCGTCAAGATTTGGCCCACACCATCGGCGAAATCACCTGCTGCATCCTTGAAGACGGCGTCCCCGTTGCCTCCAAGGGAAAGCGCGCTTTGTGTATTACTCGGAACGCCAAAATTTGGATGGTTAAACAGGTTATAAGCTTCCACTCCAACCGTGATCTTCCGCTCGTGAACGATTGCAAAATCCTTGTATAGCGCTGGGTCGAACTGCGCGAACCCCGGCCCGCGCAGCATATTTCGTCCGGCATTGCCAAACTGACCAGCAGCCGGAACCGCAAAAGCACCCGGATTAAACCAGCAGGCCACCGTACCCACCCTGGCCTCGTTCGGACAGGCACCAGCGTAAGGGTTGCCGACAAGATTTGGGCGTTCAGCGATGAGCAGCGATTGCACATCGGCATTGTCAAAGGAGAGCATCGGGGTAAATGGGGGGCCGCTATGAACGCTGGCAACCCCCGCGATCTGCCAGCCACCAAGGAGATGTCCGGATCCTGGCAGTTCGTAAGCGGCATTTGCCACAAAATTCTGCCGGATGTCAAAATCCGACCGGCCTCGGCTTCCTTTGCGATCGAAAATGTTCTGAGACTCGGGAGGACCATTCACAGAATCCACGAAATAATCCACAGACGCATCGTCCACGGAATGGGCGAATGTATACGACGCCAGCCAGAAAAGGTTATGCGTATAGCGTTTTGAAACGGAAACCTGACCGGAGTTATGGAATGATTGCGCGTCTGTCAAAATCGTTGTCACAGGTGATGGCAGGTTTGGATTGTAGCGATGGCCTAACGCCGGCTCAAGGGGGTTCCCCTCGCCCTGGCGGGTGAGGTGATTGCCGCGCGTCCCAAAGTATCCAGCCGTGAGGATCATGCCCGGCGCGAGTTGCCGTTCTATGTTGAGGTTGTATTGCATCACATAGGGGAACTTCGGATAGTAAGTCGTCGAGAAAAGATCAAGTGGCTGGGTCACTTGAGCGTTCTGCGGGTCGAGAAACTGCGGGAAAACGAACTCCTCTACATCGAAGAATGGCGGCAGAAATCGGTCGAGACCGTACACCATTGCCGGTAACTGATCGCGATAGATGCCGAATCCGCTCCGCACCACAGTTTTGCCATCACCGAAGGCGTCCCATGCAAAGCCTGCCTGGGGTGACAGAAGATCCAGCGGTGTCCCGGCAAATAACTTGCCGACGGTCGGCGCAGAATCCGTCGCGAGGTTTGGAAAAGCGGAGAGACGGCCGTGTGCTTCAGTTGGATTCGAGTAGAAATCGTAGCGCAACCCGATATTTACGGTGAAGCGGCTGTTGACGCGCACGAAGTCCTGGAAAAAACCAGACACGATGCTCTCGCGGTGTCCGCGCTCGGAATCGGCGTTCGATGGATTGACGCCAATGTACGCAAGAGGCGCTCCCTCAAGGAAAAACTCGAGGGCAGGATTGTTGCTGGATGCCGGCAGCCCGAAGGCAATCAGATCTTCGAATTCGTAAAGTCCGTTCACTCCGAAATCGAGCGTCGAATTGAGATCGAGCCTCCGGAACTCCGCGCCGAATTTGAATGTGTGGCGGCCAATGGTACGCGGGAGTTGGTCCTGAACCTGATAGACGGTCGAATGATCGCTCAAAGGAAACGCGGGGCTG